>ERZ808035.93-NODE-93-length-108636-cov-47.633923_pt1 | contig 108636 bp, 93 predicted proteins | sample MGYA00380189_ERZ808035 | MGnify/ENA primary metagenome ERZ808035 (study PRJEB31490, sample SAMN06133407) | mouse gut metagenome | isolation source: M5_1 | host: mice | place: China: Chengdu | collected 2015-05 ... | reverse complement strand
TCGCCTGAAATATATCAGATCCTCATGACGCAAAAAAGAGAGGCTGCGCCGTAAAACCTTAATTACGACACAGCCTCCTACGTTTTGTGGTAATTCACCCGCCTACTCCCTTAAAGGTGGACAGGCCGTACAGGCTCTGTAGGGACGGGCGGTTTTATTTTTAGCGGAATCGGATATTTTTAGTTAAAAATATTTTTCAAAACCGACGGAATGTAAATAGTTTTTCAAAATAAGATTTGCTATTATCAAAATAAAAGAAAATAAGCCGAAAATCTGTTTTTTTTTTTTTTTTTGAGTGCGATGTTGATAAATTTTGTAATTTCCGGCCAAAAATTTGTCAATTTGTAAAATATGCCTAACTTTGCATCGGAATCAGAAAGCAGTCCGGGCAGAACAAGCCGGGGTTGCCCATCGGCAGACGATACGTTTTTTTTATACGTGAACTCATGTCGGCTGTACGCCGGCCTCATAATCCGTCAATGCGAATCAATCGTTCTGTTCTCCGGCCTCTGCATTCCGCATTATTGTTGAACTATCCCTTCCCCACTGCATCAGCATGCTTTGGGGTACTTGAACTATACTCTTGTTAAATAATCTCTATAACCTGACACACACGATTTGTTTTGATGCATGGTGCATGAAGTAAAGTATCACAGCATTTTAATGCGGCTGCTAAGGTAGCGCATCCAAACGGACAACCCCGTGCGGCACAGATTCCGCACGGGGGCACCATGTTATTCATCCCACCGGAGAGTGAGACGGCAAAAGCAAAAAGAAGTGTACGGTCTGAAAAACAGTCGTCGAAAAAATTATCACAACATACGCATGATGAAAAAGACAGTAGTATTATTCATGGTGATGTTTGCGGCAATCTGCTCCACAATGCGCGGGCAGGATGTGGCACTGAAAACCAATCTGCTCTACGATGCCTTTCTCAACGCCAACATAGGCGGCGAGATACGCCTCGCACCGCGGTGGTCGGCCGAGCTTACCGGGCAGCTCAACGCCTGGAACCTCTCGCACGACCGCAAGTGGAAGCACTGGCTTGTTCAGCCCGAGGCGCGCTACTGGTTCTGCGAGGCTCTCGGTGGCCATTTTGTGGGCGCACATCTGCTTGGCGGCGAGTACAACGTTGGCAACATCGATGTGCCGGTCGACTTCCTCGGCACCAACTTCAAGAACCTTAAGGACCACCGCTACCAGGGATGGTTTGCCGGCGTGGGCGTGGCCTACGGCTACTCCTGGCTGCTTGGCAAGCACTGGAATCTGGAGGCCGAGATCGGCATAGGCTACGTGTACACCCGGTTCGACGTCTACGAATGCGCCGGTTGCGGCCGCAAGACCGAGACGAAGCGCCATCACAACTATTTCGGCCCCACCAAGGCCGCAGTCAACTTAGTTTATGTTTTCTAACCGGACTCCGCACATGAAACGACATATCCTGCTCCCGTCGCTGCTCATCGCCGCAGCGGCATTCACAGCCAAGGCCGACACTGCGGCCACCAGTTCCGCCATCTCGATGGTGGAGGGGCTGATCAATGTTGACATGAACCTCGACCTCAAGGCCATCCCCGTGAAATCCAACCAGGTGGTGGTGCTCACCCCCTATCTGGTCAATCAGGCCGACACACTCTATCTCCCCGGCGTGGGCGTCTACGGCCGCAACCGCTACATACAGCATCTGCGCGGCAACGACAACGGCATGGCCGTCCCCGAGGTGACTTTCAAGGCATCGAAGGCTCCCGCCGACTACCGCTACCACACCATGGTGCCCTATGCCGACTGGATCGACGGCGCCACACTCTCCATCCGCACCCGCACCTACGGCTGCGCCTCATGTCCCGAAGGTGAGGTGACCGAGACCACCGACCTCTCGCTCTGGCGTGCGCCGCGCCTCGACACCTCCGACTGTTTCGCATACACCGCTCCGGTGGTTGAGGGGGTGAAGGAGCGCGCCATCTCAGGCCGTGCCAACGTGGAATTCCCCGTCAACCAGACCGTTCTGCTCCCCGATTTCCGCGGCAACTATGCCGAGCTGGCCGTGGTGCGCGGCAGCGTGGATTCCGTGCGCAACGATGCCGACGTAACCATCAAATCAATGAGCATCAAGGGCTTCGCATCGCCCGAAGGTCCCTACAAGAACAACGTGCGCCTCGCACAGGGCCGCACCGATGCCCTCAAGGCATATGTCGAGAACCTCTACGCATTCCCCAAAGGGCTGATCGAGACCTCCTCCGAGCCTGAGGACTGGGCCGGCCTGCGCGAGTGGGTGGCTGCATCCAATCTGGAGAACCGCGACGGCATCCTCGCCATCATCGACGACACCTCGCTCGCTCCCGATCCGCGCGACCAGGAGATACGCCGCCGCTATCCCGCCGACTATGCCTTCCTGCTGGCCAACGTGTACCCCTCGCTGCGTCACACCGACTACCGCATAAGCTACGTGGTGCGCTCCTACAGCGACCCCGCCGAGATTCTTGCCATAATGAAGAAGCGCCCGGGCAACCTCTCGCTCGATGAATTCTTCGTGGCCGCACAGAGCCTCGAACCCGGCTCGCCCGAGTTCAACGAGGTGTTCGATATAGCCGTGCGCATGTATCCCGACAACCCCGTGGCCAACCTCAACGCCGCCAACACCGCCATGAGCCGTGGCGACTATGCTGCTGCCGAGGGCTATCTGGCCAAGGCCGGCGATTCGCCCGAAGCCACACATGCCCGCGGAGCCCTCGCCATCATGCAGGGCGACTACGACCGCGCCCAGCAGCTGCTTGAAAGCTCGCTTGCCGCAGGCATCACCCGTTCGCGCGGCCTGCTCGACCAGATCGACGCCCTGCGCGAATATCAGGCGCTCCGCAACCGCTGACCCATTGTTTGCAGCCGCGCCAAGCCGCGGATACCGGAACAAAACACTTTGAGATTTACAACACCATAACCAATCATAAATAAACAATATTAACCAATTATAATTTTCCTATGAAAACAAAATTCTATTTCGGCGCGTTCGCTGCCCTCGCATTAGGCTTCGCCTCCTGCTCCAGCGACGAACCCTTGCAAGGAAACCCCGACAATCCGGGCGAACAGATTGCGGAATACGACCAGACCCGCTATATGCTCGTGTCGCTTACCTCTCCCCGCGATCGCGACGGCCGTGCAGATTTCGAGAATGGTACTACCAATGAAAATGCGGTCAATCGCCTCGATTTCCTCTTCTATGATCTGGAGGGTAACCCCACTGCCCAGCCTCAGACATTTACCGGTGCTGATCTGAAAGATTCAGATTTTTCCGGCAATACAAGCGGTAATAATGTAGCCCGCATCTGGACCTCGGTAGTTCCCGTTCAGGTTGAGCAGGGAAAGGCTCTCCCGTCGCAGGTAATTTGCCTTGTCAATGCCAGTGAATCGCGTGCTACGGAATTAAAGGCCAAGACACTTTCTGAACTTATTTCAGTGACCGACGGCAGTTTCCACAACGCCAATTATTTCACTATGACCAATTCGGTGTATTACGGGGACAATGTCCTCACCGGTGCCAAAAATGACCGCTTGTGCGCAACACCCATTAACATAAGCCAGTTATTCAGTACACAGAAGGAAGCTGATGATGCTCTGAAGGCAGGACTTGCCACAGGAGCTACTGACGACGCAAAAGCTTTATTGGTTGACATCTATGTGGAGCGCCTTGCCGCCAAGGTGGGTCTAACCCTTGATGATTCTACCATTGAGGACTTCACGCTTGCAAACGGGGATGCCGGAACTGGAACCGTTACCATCAAGTTCTATCCCCAGTATTGGTTCATGAATGCTGTCAATAAAACCATGTACAGCACAAAGCGCTTCGGTGTACCTGAAGCCGGTGACGGCACCGGCATCACTATGGATCCCGGCTATGATGCTGTAAATACTAACTTTGTTGGTTCCGGTATGTCAAGTAGCTGGAATGCCCCCACTCTTCACCGTTCCTACTGGGGTTGCTCACCTTCGTATGCTGCCAACTCTTTCCCCATGGTGTCTGACCAGGTGGATGACCTTGAACCCGGAAACACTAAAGGAACGTATAACCAGGATTATTACACATATAATCAAGTCAAAGGTTTTGCTGCTGAAACATCAACGGTAGGTAAGAAAGCGATTGCCTATAACAACGGTTTTGCCATAACTAATACAGGTGCCGCAGCCACCGGTTACATCTATACTACAGAGACCACTACTGCAATCAAACGCATTAAGGATGTGGCCAACGGAAATCCCGCCGCAACCGTAGGTAGCGCAGTCATTGTTGGGCATTATCGCACTACAACAGGAACTGAGCCTACCGGCGAATATCCCACATTCTGGATTGACACTAACAATGGCGAAAACGGCACGTTCTATGCAAACGAAGCCAATGCCAAGAATGCACTTGCCGCACGTAACTCGTTTATCTTCTCCGATGATAAGGGTACGAAGGCTGTTACTACAGGCAACCTTTTTGTACTTGAGCATCCCAAAAAGGTTGTCCGTGATATTCTAACTGATAATAATAACATTGCAGGCCGTCTGGTAACAATTCAGCTTGCTTCGGCTCCGACCGGTGAAAATACGTTGTACTATTTTAATGGTACTGCATACGAACCGATTACCGCTACGAATCTTGCCAAGGCAAATGCGCAGCTCGCAGCCGTGGGTTATCTCGATATGTATAACAACGGCCGTGCGTTCTTCAACATCCCCGTGCGTCACCTCGGCTGGCCTGCAAACGATATGGTAGGCACCAAAAAGCTTTATGATAACGGCGTTTACAACTGGGCAGAAATGCGTGTGGGCGACCTCGGCGTTGTCCGCAACCATGTCTATACCATCAATGTAGGCAAGATCGGCGGTCTCGGCAGCGGTCTCCGCGATGATGACCAGCCCATTGTTCCCCCTGTCCATGCATTCAAGCAGTATGTGGCCGTGCGCCTTAACATCCTTGCGTGGAGAATTGTTCCTGCGCAGAATGTAGACCTTTGATTATTTCGCTGTGCCTGTCAGGGAATCTGACAGGATAAATCCTACAGAATGTTGCCGGCGGCACATTGGCCGCGCGTCGCTGTGCGGCCGGCAGCCTTCCCTTCCAATAAAAAACTTCAAAACCGATATCTCTCCATTGCCGTTCAAGGCAGCAATTTATCCGACGCGATGCGCTCCGCGCAACGCCTCCCAAATTGACAACAACGAGACATGCCGCCCGGCGGCTGTCCACAACATAACGCTCTGTTGCCGCCCGGCGGAACAGACATGACTACGCTAAAACAAAAAATCATATAGAAAAAAGATGAAACGAACCTTGCAGGCATTTATGGCCACGGCCGCAGTCATAGCCGGCATGGCCATGCTCAGCTCTTGCCATTCGATGATTTTCGATGATGAGGGTGACTGCACGCCCCGCTATCATGTTCCGTTCACATTCACGATGAACATGCTTGGATCCGATGCTTTCGCTTCGCAGGTTACAGGTGTCACAATTTATGTGTTCGACAAGAGCGGGCACCTGGTGCTCGAACAGTCGGATGCCGGTCCGCAGTTGTCGGAGCCCGGCTACAGAATGAATGTTGACCTTCAGCCCGGCACATACGATATCCTTGCATGGTGCACTGGGACATCGCCTGTGGACGAGCATACCGCATTCACCATAGGGAGCGGTGACGTGCCTGCGGATTTCGGGGCTACGTTTCCGCTGTCGGGAGTGGCAGGAGGTCTGTACTCCGACCTTGACATCACGCCCCTTTATCATGGGTATGTTGAGAATGTGGTGTGCCGTGCCTCCGATTACGGTGACATTGACCTCCCTGCAATCGATCTGACAAAGGACACCAACCTGCTGAAAATTCTCCTTGAAAACCGCGACGGAAGGGAGATGAAGCCATCCGACTTTACTATAAGTATCACCGGGGACAACTCGGAGATGGACTATATGAACAAGCCCTTCGGTACGCTCGGATTTGAATACCGTCCCTGGAGCATAACACCGGTGCAGAGCGACCGCAGTGCGGCTCGTGAGACCCTGACACAGGCCACAGGCCTGTTTGCCGAATGCACAATGGGACGCCTGATGACCGACCGCGCACAGCGTCTGGTCATAACCCGCAACACGGATGGAGAAACTGTGGTGAGCCTCGACCTTATAAGCACGCTGCTCATGGTGAAAGGAAACTACAACCGTCACTATCCGAATCAGGAATATCTGGACCGTATGGACCAGCATACAATGATATTCCTCCTCAACGACGACCTCAGCTGGTACACTGCCGGCGGTGTGAACATCAACGGCTGGACCGTGGTGCCTCCGCAGGACCAGCCCCTTTGATTGACTCTTTAACATTTACGTCTGTTTAGTGTTGACTTGACAATGATTAAGTTTAACTCTCTGACATATCGTACTGTCCGGAAGTTCCTTGCAGCAATGCTGTGGGGGGTGCTCGCCGTGTCGTGTTCCGACGCAGACCGGGACACCGACCCCGAGCCCGCACCGGAGTTTGAGGCTGTGAAGTTTCAGTTTCAGATAGATATGCAGAGTCTCGTGCCTCATGGGGGGCCAAGGTCGCGTACCATCACCCTCCCGGCCGAAACCCAAAAAGGCACCCTGCCTGAAAATTATCTTGACTTGAAAAACATAAAATTTCTGTTTTTTGATTCAGAACAGAAATTTCTTTCCGAATTCACCCCCGATGTCAAGCCTGAAGGTACTGATTATGTCCGCTACGATGTGACCGGCATAGTGGAGGATGAATATTTCACGAATCCGCAGTCGAATACGGTTGATTTTTACATACTGGTGCTTGCCAATTATTCCCAATACAGTCCACAGGGATTCTATTTTACGAAGGGGATGACGCTGCAGCAGTTGTTCAATGTGCAGCAACCGACTTTCCAATTGCCATTATTAGCTTCGCCATGGTGGTATCCGCATCTTGAGGATTTGAGCGCTGACGGCGTATATCCCGGCGAACCACAATATATCCCTATGGCAGGGCTGCAACATTTCACAGTGCCTGCTGCCGAATTCAAATCAAAAGAGAGGATAGATCTGCCTGAAGATATAAATATGCTCCGTGCTTTGGCCAAGATTGAAGTGATTGACCGCATAGGAACGACCGGAACCGGCGCCGCCACTACTCAGCTTCCTGTGGGACAGCGTTCCTGCATTGAGAAAGTGGAACTCATGGGATTTTACACCCGTGGCACGATTCTTCCGGAGTTTTCGCAGTGGAATGTGGGCGGTGAAGCCGAGACCCGTTATGTGTCAGCGCCGTTTGTGCCGACACACATACCGTATGCCAATCCTTATCCGTTCAATTCCCAAGATGATACGGCCAGAGATTTCCGGCGAAATTTCGGTGAGGATGACGTGGCAACGGCGGCGCGTGCCGACCGCTGCCAGGTGTTTTCGGTGTATATACCTGAATGCAAGGTGCCCGCCGCCGACCAACAGCTTTTAAGCGGAACTTACTCAAAGGGGCTGACTAAAGCCTGGGCTCAGGTGACGATACATAATCCAGTCGACAAAGACGGCAAGCCGTACGGAGAAGTGGCTTCTGTGCTGTACGAACTCAAACTTACAGGCTACACCAACGGCGCCTCCGACGGGGTGGATACCCCCTTGTTGCGGAATACGATATATCGTTATGAAATATCCTCGGTTTCGGCTGATATTGTCAACGTGGTATGGACTGTGTGTCCGATGGCTCCGGCCAATATAGATATACCGGGCTTTAACTGATTGCATCTATGAAATTCAAAGATATAAGCATACTGATTCTTTGCTGTGCATGGCTCGCTTTGGTGCCTGCCGTGACATCGTGTGTGGACGATATACAGCCGCCGTACACGGATTTCACCGTATCGGGAGAGGAAGTTACAGCAACGCTTTCCGTCAGTCTGCCTGAAATGACGGTGAAAAGCCGTGCGGCTCATTCCGAGCAGCAATTGAATGAAGTCAGGTCATTATGGATACGTACATATTCTGCCACTACAGGTGCAGCCACCAGCGACTGGCTGAAGAGTTCCCCCGGAACATACGACACCGAGATGACCCCTGAGGGTAAACGTACATTTGACATACACACAAAATCGGGGAGCAGCTATGTAGTGGCTGTGGCCAATGTGGAAAATCCGGCCGTGACCAAGGATAATCCGTCGCTTGATGATACCAAAGCTTTGTCGGAGCTGCTTGACGCTGCTGATACGTGGGCCGATTTCATGAACATAGCGGTCCTCGCGCCGTCGACACTGGATGATGTGAACGCAGCCCCTGTGCCGATTACAATGGTTGGATGTCTGTCGAACATTACGGTCGGGGATATAGACGCGCATCCCGCCTTGTCGGAATGGGGCAGCCACTATAATTTCCAACCGGTGTTTATCCCCGCGACCTCCAACAAAACCTACGAATTGGCCGGCGCCATACATCTGCGCCGTCTGGTTTCGCACATCACCTTCACAATCAAGGCCGGCGACAAGGTGAACATAACCCCTACGAGCTACACTGTAGTGAATGCTCCGGTGGCCACATGGCTGTATGAGCGTGCAGGGGCAACCGCCAACTTCGGGGATGACTGCACACAGGAAAATGCCTCGGCATATTACGCCACCACCCCGATTTTTACCTCACAGTTCATTACGGAGGAGAATGGCGAATACAAGTTCGATTTCTGGCAAGGCGAGAACAAGCACACCGCGCTTCCGGCCGATGAGCTGAAAGAGCTGGGGATAGAGTTTAAAGCCGATGACCCTCGGTTCAATTATGATAAACGCGAACTGGAGAAAAAGGGAGCCAATGGTGCAAACACGGGCCTTTACCTGTGCCTGACCGGTGAGACCTGGACGCCAAACAACATGGCAAGCTACGTGATAGTACGCTGTGATGTGGAATATAAGGACAAAATTCCTGTTGAAGACGGTGAGAGCGTGACCAGAATCGGCAATGCCGAATATGTGATTCATCTTGGCTTTCTGGACAAGGATGCAACCGATTTCAATTGCTACCGCAATGTGGATTATCATTATAACATGACGGTCAACGGCGTGAACGACATCTATGTGGAAGCGTATGGCGACGAGCAGATTCCGGGTGTAGAGGGTGTGGTTTCGGATGTGGAGAAGCCCACGGTGTTCCTTGATTCGCATTATTGCGCTTTCAACATACAGCTGACGAAAGATGAACTGACAGGAAAAAATCTGACGAACGGTCGTGGAATGGGCTATCTGATTAGTGTGTGGGACAATGGTCGGGAACAGATTTTTTCGGATGATAATGCCGTTGCGGACGATGATAGGAAATATGTGGACTGGGTAGAGTTGCGGCCTACCACTTCGGCAAATACGCTGGCAAAATATTATCCCCGGACGCATACCTCCGAGGGGAGCAAGACTTTCACACTCGAAGATGCTTCAAAGGCCAACACCTGGGCGGATGATGATGTGCGGTTTTCTGATTCGGAGTATTATACAGTGTTTGTCAATGAATATGTTTACGAGGATGACAGTGATGAGGGTGTAACCGGCAACGGTACGCCCGAATGGGTGCGGTATGTGAACCAGAACCCGCGTAGATTCTTCATACGTGTCACCAAAGAGGTATCGCCTGACGGTCAGAGCATCTACACCCGCTCCAAGTATGCAGCCTCGCAGGCTTCGATACAGACATATTATTCCACGGAGAATCTGACACCTGCGACGATTAGAGATGGTGTAGCCCTGAGCCGTGGCACGGCCATCGGTATGGAGAGCGTGAATGAGCTTGAAGGGTTGAATCTGCGGTTCACTCCCCGTAACGGGCTTAGTGATGTAAATGGCCGATGGAATGTATGGCAGTGGGTGCAGAGCAAAACCGGGCGGCAATGGGCTGATTTTGTGAAGGAAACAGAACCGCAGACTGTTCCCCCTGTGGAAAGTTCCAATTTGCAGGACGGTCCTGAATTACCCGGCGGCACATTCGCAATGCCATGCCTTGTGGATTTCGGATCTGTGCCTCAGTATGAATCCGTGAGAGGTAACAGAAACGGATGGTCGATATATGACCCTCAGCCAAGATCGACAACAAGGAGTGATTACATAGAGGCGATTAATGCCTGCATGAACCGTAACCGCGACAATAACGGAAATAACACAATCGATGCGGATGAGTTACGATGGTATGTGCCGGCATCCGGCAAATATCTGCGCCTATTGCTCGGACAAAACTCCATGACATCGCCACTGATGGATTTTAATTCCATTAAACGGTTGCCGAGTGCAGATAATAGGATTAATACCCGGTATATGTTTCTGACAAGCGATGCCAAAGTGCTTTGGGCTATGGAGGGGCTGTCGGTATCTGATTATGCAAGTTCCGGTGCCTATCCACCGTGGCAGATAAGATGTATCCGTAATCTTGGCTCTGATATGAGCAATATAAACAATATCGATAAGGTGGTGCAGGCATATGAAGTGGACAAGGAAAATAAGATAGTCCGATTGAGCTATTATGACCCTATGTCGATACGCAGCATTACATATAACGGTAACGGTACGGCTCCCGGGCAAATGCCGATTCATGTGATTAACAGTCCATATAATATGCCGTATAAGGCCTTTGAGTATCAGGTGGTCGCGTTGAAAGATGAAAAAGGAACCGATTATAATCCCGGATTATCTTCATCCACGATTATCAGTTCTATCAACAGCAATCCCTGTTCAAGCCTGAACAGTGGAAATAAGACCGGATGGCGTGTGCCAAATCAGAAGGAGCTTACAATTTTGCGAAATGCAGGTGCTATTTCTTTTTCTGGAACTTATGTGACATCATGCACCATGTCGTATTTTGACACCTCAGGCGTTGGCTCGGATAATCCGGGTGCTACACACAGGTTTATGGGGGTGAGATGGGATGCTACATGTCAGCTTGCTGTTGATGTGACAGACGGTAGTGTTCGTATCCATTGTGTCAGGGATTATATAGAATGAGATAACTTGAAAAGAATGAGAATATTGGTTTTTGCGCTGGCGGCGGGGCTTGGCCTCGTCGCCTGCGGCCATTCAAAAGGGGAGAGTGGAGCGGCTGTAGATTCGGACGGCGAGGCTGCGGCCGCCGTGCAGGGCAACGGCGAAAAGGGGAGTGCCGCTGATGGGGTGGAGGAGCTTCCGCTGCCTGCGGTGCCTGAAACGCTGCGCGAGCCTGCGGAGCGTGCGGACTTCGTGGTGGCGCACTTCTGGGACGGGATGGATTTCACCGACCGCCGCCGTGCGCTCGATTCGGCTTTCGTGGAGCAGAATTTCGCCAATTTCGCCTCGGTGCTACCTTATGCCACCCCCACGGGGCGTGAGGACGGGGTGGCGTTGCTGCTTGATGCCGCCCGGAAGGCAGGGGAGGAGCAGATCGATTTCCTCTATGCTGTGGCGGTGAACTATCTGTACAATCCGGAGTCGCCGATGTACAATCAGGAGTCGTTTCTGCCGTTTGCCGACTGGGCCATAGCGCGCGGATATTATGCCGATGTGGCGCAGGAGCGGCGTGCCGACATTATGAAGAACCGTGTGGGCACCGTGGCCGCCGATTTTGCCTTCGAACTGCGTGGTGGGGGGCGGTCGGCGCTGAAGGCGCTTCGCGGCACGCCGGTGCTGCTTATGTTCTATGAGCCGGACTGCTCGCAATGCCATGAGGCTGAGAGGGCGCTGCGCGGTGTGCCTGAGCTTGGGCGCGCCATTGCCGAGGGAGAGCTGCAGATGCTGGCCGTGTATGTGGGCGGGGACCGCAAGCTGTGGGAGGAGCATGCCGCCACGCTGCCGCAGGAATGGCTTGTGGGAATTGATGCCGAACGGGCGGTGGACCGCCGGGAGCTGTACAACATAGGGCTGACGCCGTCGTTCTACCTCCTTGACGCCGAGGGCCGCGTGCAGCTCAAGGACGGCACGCTGGGCCACGTGCTGGGGCTGTTCGGCCGGTGAAGGGGGCGAGAGATCGCATCCATCAACTTGTAGGGTCGCGACCTGTCGCGACTGCAATCCTGCGTAACATATTTGAACATCAGGCATTCATTTGCAACATCCCGCCTGCAGTCGCGACAGGTCGCGACCCTACAAGTTGACGCAAGCATTGTCATGGAGAAATGTTGATTTCCATGTACCCGTATTTCAGCTTGATCCATTAATGCATATATTTGCTTTAGAAAGCTGTCATTTGTGACATAAATCTAAAGTGATGTTCGGGGGGTGATTGCTGAGGGGGATTTGCCGGATTGAGGGGATTTGCGTATATTTGCATGTATCTTATTTACCCTCATACATCTATCTCATCATGAAAATTTCAACATTGTGCTGGCTTCCCGTTGCCGCCATGGCGCTCGGAAGCTGTTCGCATAGGGGCGGCGAGACGCTTGCCTCGCCCGACGGCGAAATCAAGGTGGAGTTCGCCCTCGACGGCGAAGGCACACCCACTTATGCAGTAAAATTCCATGGAAAGGACATCGTGGAGAAGTCGCGCCTCGGTTTCGCCACTCTCAACGATTCGCTCAACTTCCGCAGCGGCTTCAAGGTTGACTCGGTTGTGGCCGGTTCGTTCCACGAGGTGTGGGCGCCGGTGTGGGGCGAGAACGATTCGATCGACAACACCTACAACGACCTTACGGTTTATCTGTCGAACGCTTCGGGACGGATGAATGTGGAGTTCCGCGCGTTCAACGACGGCGTGGGCTTCCGCTATGTGTTCCCCGAGCAGGCTGTCGACACGCTGCTTGTGGCTGAGGAACTTTCGGAGTTCGCCATGGGCGAGGACCTGACGGCATGGTGGATTTCGGGCGACTATGACACCCAGGAATATGAGTACACCAAATCGCGCCTGAGCGAGATACGCAACCTCAGCGAGGGGATGCGCATGGGCAATGCCGCCCAGACCGGCTTCTCACCCACAGGGGTGCAGACATCGCTGATGCTCAAGAACGACGACGGCGTGTACATCAATCTCCATGAGGCCGCGCTGGTGGATTATCCGGCCATGCACCTCAACCTCAACGACACCACCATGACGTTTGTGAGCCATCTTACCCCGGGCATCCCCGAGGCAAAGGCCACGCTGGCACTGCCGCGCGCCACACCCTGGCGTGTGATCATGCTCGGCGACAAGGCCACCGACATCCTCGCGTCGGCAATGGTGCTCAACCTCAACGACCCCTGCGCACTCGACGACACATCGTGGATACATCCCACGAAGTACATGGGCGTGTGGTGGGAGATGATCACCGGCAAATCGCAGTGGAGCTACACCAACGCCGAGAACTTCGATCTGGCCACCTTCGACTATTCCAAGGCCAAGCCCCACGGACAGCATGGCGCCAACAACGAGAATGTGCGCCGCTACATAGATTTCGCAGCCGAGAACGGCTTCGACCAGCTGCTCATCGAAGGCTGGAACGTGGGCTGGGAGGACTGGTTCGGCAAGGAGAAGGACTTCGTGTTCGACTTCGTTACCCCCTATCCCGATTTCGACATCAAGGCGCTCAACGACTATGCCCACAGCAAGGGCATCAAGCTGATGATGCACCATGAGACCTCCGGCTCCGTAGGCAACTACGAGAAGCACATGGAGGCCGCTTACGACCTCATGAACCGTTACGGCTACGATGCCGTGAAGAGCGGCTATGTGGGCCACATACTCCCCAAGGGCGACACCCACTACAGCCAGCGCATGGTGAACCACTATCTTGACGCGGTGAAGCGTGCCGCCGACCATCACATCATGGTCAACGGCCACGAGGCTGTGCGTCCCACCGGTCTGTGCCGCACCTATCCCAATCTTGTGGGCAACGAGAGCGCAATGGGCACGGAGTACCGCGAAATGTCGCCCCAGCATGTGACCATCCTTCCGTTCACCCGCCTCATCGGCGGCCCGATGGATTTCACTCCCGGCATTTTCTGCATGGACATGAGCAAATTCGTGCCCGGAAGCAAGGACCACAAGAAAGCCACGGTGGCCAATCAGCTTGCCCTGTATGTCACCATGTACTCGCCGCTGCAGATGGCAGCCGACATGCCCGAGCATTATGCCGAGAAGGCCGATGCATTCCAGTTCATCAAGGATGTTCCCGCCGACTGGAGCCGTTCGGTCTATCTCGACGCCGAACCGGGTGAATTCATCATCGCCGCGCGTCAGGGCAAGGGCACGGACAACTGGTTTGTGGGCGGTGTGGCCAACGAGGCCCGCGAAAGCGAGATTTCGCTCGATTTCCTTGAGCCGGGACGCACCTACAAGGCCACCCTTTATGCCGACGCTCCCGATGCCGACTGCTACGATAATCCGGAGGCTTACGTGATCACAACGTTCGACGTCACTTCGGATTCTAAACTTCCCGTGAAGATGGCGCGCGGCGGCGGTTTCGCCCTCTCGCTCATAGCCCAGTGACGCACAAGACCGCCTGTTGAACCTGACCGATTAAAATCAGGTCCAGCTCGGACTATCATCTAAAACGGACCGGTAGCAACGAACCATCGAGGCTGCCGGTCCGTTGTTTATTTAACCATTGTTTAACAGAATGCTATTAGTTGGAATCATGCGCCCTATAATAACACATTTCACCGACGATGACCTGTATAAATTCACCATGTGCTGCGCTGTGATAGAGAATTATCCGCGCACGCGGGTGAAATATCGTTTTTTCGACCGCAACAATACGGTCTATCCCCCCGGTTTCGCCGACGAGCTGATGCGGCAGATCTCCATGCTCGAGGAGGTGGTGATCACCGACGGGGAGGTGGAGTTCATGCAGCGGCGGTGCCGCTATATCCCACTGTGGTTCTACAGCTTTCTGCGAGGGTTCCGTTACGACCGGCGCTGGGTCACAGCTACCCAGGACGCGGAGGGGCACCTGTCGGTGGAGTTCGAGGGGTATTGGTGCGACACCATTCTGCTTGAGGTGAAAGTGCTTGCCATAATCTCAGAGCTTTATTATGAAATGGCGGGGCAGGGGGCGCGCATTGAAAGCGATTTGGAAGAATATTATGCCGCATCGTATGAGAAGGCGCGCCGGCTCATAGAGGCCGGATGCGTGTTCAGCGATTTCGGCACCCGGCGGCGTGCCTCGTTTGCCGCGCAGGACACGGTGATGCGCGCCATGACGGCATGCGGACGGGACCATGCCTGTGCCCCGGGGCGCTTCATCGGCACAAGCAATGTGTATTTCGCAATGAAATATGACCTTACACCCGTGGGAACAATGGCGCACGAACTGGTGTGCGCCATAGCGGGGATGTACGGGCCGCAGATGGCCAATTATCTGGCCATGCGCACGTGGTCGCACACCTATCGCGGCGCGCTGGGCACGTTTCTTTACGACACATACGGGTGGCGCATTTTCAGCCTGAACTTTTCGGAGGATTACGCCAACATGTTCAAGGGGCTTAGGGTGGACAGCGGCGACAATTTCGAGCAGCTCGACCTGATTGTGGAGAAATATCGTTCGCTCAACATTGACCCTGCCACCAAGCAGGTGGTGTTCAGCAACGGGCTCGACGTGGACCGGGCCATACGGATTCAGCGCTATGCTGAGGGGAAATGCCTGCCGTCGTTCGGCATCGGCACACACTTCACCAACGATTTCGCCGATGTGGAGCCGATGAACATAGTCATAAAGCTTACCTCGGTGAAAATCACAGAGTCGTGGCCGTTCTATTGCCAAACCTGCAAACTGAGCGAGGACAAGGGAAAATATACCGGCGATGCCGCAACCGTGGCCTGCTTCAAGACCCTGCTGCACATTGACTGAGGGCACCGGCCGGACTGGGAGGCAACTCGTAGACGTTGTAGAGGGCGGTAGCTTTTGTGCACTTGTAGCCTTTGGAATGCAGATAGCTGAGCAGTGCGCCGCTTTTTTCGGCGTTGTGGTAGATGTTGGCGGTTTCGGCCTCGGTGCCGAGCATGAACGCTTCCGAGGGGGTGCCGAAATCGTTTCCGATGGTATTGTATTTAAGGATTATCACCGGTGCGCCGTTCAGATGTAGGTCAAGTTTGCGAAGGAGGCTTTCGGTCGAAAGCTGTTCCGGCCAGGAATTACCCAGTACAGGCCTGGTGGATGTGAGGTAATGCAGCATTGGTGCGCTGCCGTAGATCAGCACTTCGCTGCCGGCAGGAGCGATGGTCTGCACCCCGTCGGCAGTGGCGTCGATTATATGAGCCCGTTCCGGCGATATGAGGATGCAGCGCATCAAAGGGCTTTTAAGTTGCATGGTGCAATCTGCCGGTGCGGTGGCATCGAAATAGAGGCCGCTTCTCACGGCCAACCGGCAGCAATTGGCCAGCACAAGCAGCACAACGACAGCCACGGCCAATGAGGCGTGTCGCAGCGACAGATGCGTGCGGCGTTGCAAAAAACGTGTGTAGAACACCAAAGCCGGCACACCGGCCATCCACATGGCTGCAGGTCCGTTGTTGGAGATGCCGTTGTCGCTTCCCAACGGAAATATCAGCAGCATGGCGAGTCCGGCCCAACCGGCAAGACGCATGCGCTGCGAGCCGGAAATGATGCTCCCTATTGAGCCAACGAGAAATAATGCATCGAGTAAATATGTGCTGCCGGTACGGGCCACCAAGTATCCCATGCCACAGAAAGCAATTATCCAAGCAGTGCTCCTGATGAGGCGGCTGTGTGGCACGAACTTGTAGGTACACCATAGCATTATCCCTATGGCAAGCAGTTTGGCTGCCACTCTGCCTGTAATGAGATAGGAATCAATCTGGGCACGGATCAGGTGGCTGATTCCGTGTGAGGCCTCCCCGTCGGCTGACGAGGCTATCCCGAACAGGTCGGACATGTTGCTGGCGAAAATGCTGAAATGGTTGAGTGCCAGCATGGCAGCCAGGACAAGTGCCACTCCGGCAATCCATCCTGCTGCAAAAGATGCGGCTACAGATTGCCACATGTGTTTCCGGCGGTAAATGGCAGCGCCGATGGGAATGAGCAGGATGTAAGCGAAGCCGAGGACATTGGGGATGCGGGCGAAGGTATTCATGCCAAGCACAAGGCCGGAGGCGAGGGCCAGACATATGGCGCCTGTGCGGTTGCGGGCTGTCACGCTTCTCATGATGAGCAAAAGTCCCACACATGTCAGCAGCGATGTGAGATGGTCGTAGGAGAATGTGAGCGGGAGCCACCAGCTTCCGACAATCATAAGCAGGGATGAGCCGGCCACGGCGCTGCGGAACCGGCGTGCCGGGAATGCAGCCGCAAGGCATAGAGCACACAGCACATTGACCGCTGCGCCAACTATGCGCATTCCCAACGCTGTATGCATAATCTTCAGAAGCGCACCTCCCGTCAGGCCGCTGAGATAGTACATGAAATTGTACTCAACACATTCGGGATGGGAATAGATGTTGTCGTAGAATGTCAGATAGAATCCGGAGTCGCACAATTCCACTCCCATGAACAGTGGTGGAATCTGGACGACAATGCATATCACAGCCAGCCACAAAGCAAACGCTTTGCCGGACATATATTTCAGTTTAAATGGATTCATGCCGGAATATTGGTAATGAAACAAATTGATGCTGTAAAATTAGGCATTAAATTATTTTAAGCAAAATGTCCGTAGCCGTTGGGACGTGGGTTGGCGCAATGCGGATTTAGACACATGCAAACATACTCGCAGGTTTTGCGCTGCAAAGGTAGTCAATATCCCCGTAGTATCCGGCTTGTTTCTCAAAACATTATCATTTCAGTTTTCAATGCCTTACGCATCACAGAAGGACTTGCTATGCCGTCGTTGGCTCCGATTGCCACATAAGAGGGAGGGTCAAGCCGCGTATATTGGAATGCCCGGTGTAGCGGACCGTTATTTGCATTTGGCGGTGGAATCTGCGCATATTTTTTTGGATATAGTGATTAGTTTTTAGAAGAAGTTCCGTTATATTTAGATGCAGATTAGTACAATATTACCGGATATCAAATTCCCATTCGCTTTAAATCTATAACCAGGTGTTTTGAATGATGAATGAGGCTGAATTATGGAGCAAGGTCTTGAGCGGTGATATGACAGCTTTGTCGCTGTTGTATAAGCAGAACTATAACCTGTTGTTTAACTGGGGGATGAGGTTCGTTTCCGATGAGGAATTTGTCAAAGACTGCATTCAGGATGTATTCGTCAAGATATGCAGCAGCCGGAAACTTTCTTCAACTCCCTATGTGAGGTCCTACCTTCTGACATCATTGCGTAACATGATTTTTGACCGGGTCGCCTCTGCACACGATGATGTGTCAATCACCGGACGACTGTTTGAGATTGATGACAATGACTCCGGAATTGAGCAGCTTTTCAAGGATGACGATGACTCGCGTATGCTGGGACGCCGGCTTGTCATGGCATACAATTCTCTGACATATAATCAGCGGGTGTCCGTTTATCTCAGGTATGTCCGCGGTCTGTCGTACAAGGAGATTGCCGCTGTGATGGAAATGAATCCGCAGTCTGCGATGAATCTTGTGTCCAGGGCTCTCAAATCTCTTCGGTCAGAGATGGGAGCAACTCCGTTCCTGATTTATTTATGCATGTTATTGTCATAAGTAAGATTTTGTGAGTAGGAATTCTGAAGGATTCCGTTAATATATATGTAAACCCGTCAATTTTTTTTGCGATGACTCCCCGAAATACAGATATCAGCAAACTGCTTTATGGCGTTGTGGACATCTTCAGGAAGCGAGAAAAGGTATTTCCCATTTCTGAAATCGACAAGGCATGGGAGGACTGTGAACGGCGGATAAAACGCGCCGCCTACAGGAACGCCATGCGCCGGAGAATCACTGTATGGTCGGGAGCTGCAGCTGCAGCTGCGGTTGTGATTCTGATGTTGTGGCCGGACGGTGGAGGCCATGCGGATGCTCCCGGTCTGACGGCAATACAAGACATTACAACGTATGCCCTCAACACAGAGGTGCCCATGACATCCGGGCACATTATCAATATGGTGCCGGGCTGTGACACTACCGAGGTTGACCAGAACCGAGCCAGCATCAGCTGTCTCGCAAATGGTAGGGTTCTGGTGAACGGACGCTCTGTATCCGGAGCCGCAGGCAATCCGTCCGCCGACAGATATTGCCAACTGGCGGTTCCGAAAGGACGCCGGGCCGAGATTGTGTTTGCTGACGGCACCCACATCTGGGTTAACTCCGATTCGAGGGTGGTCTATCCTCAGGAGTTCTCGGGAGACACGCGTGAAATATATGTGTCCGGCGAGGTATATCTCGATGTCGCTCCCGACAAAAAACATCCTTTTATAGTCAGGAACAAGGATTTCAACGTGACTGTTCTGGGGACTTCGTTCAACATTATGGCCTACGGCAACGGTGCTCCTTCTCAGGTTGTGCTTGTCTCCGGCAAAGTCGATGTGGACAATTCTTCCGACGGAACAGTGACGATGAGCCCCGGACAACTGGTTGACGTCACCGGCTCTGCCATCAGTTCTCCCAGGCGTGTCGATGTGACTCCTTATGTGAGCTGGAAAGACAATCTGCTGGTGTACAGCGACAAGCCTATTGCCGATGTGTTCTCCAGACTTAATATCTGCTATGGACGGGAGTTTGTCCTGTCATCCGATGTGACTGACATTAAGGTCACCGGCAAGCTGTATCTGAAAGACGATATCGAAGATGTGCTTCACGCCATCGCGTTCTCTGCCCCGGTGAGATATGAGGAGCGCGGAGACAGCATATATGTCTTCAGAACCGGATGTGAGGGGACTGCGCCCTGATCATTCAGCGTATTCCGACGAATAATCGATTGTGTAATTATATAACGGACTGAGTTTAAACTCGCGATCTAAACCAAGCCCAAGATTAGAAAACCTTAAACCAATGCACTGTAATGGATAAATACGTCCGCATGATTAATGCGAGGAAAGAGCTGTCGCGCATAATCCTGTTGCTATGGCTGAGTCTGGCTGCTTTATCATCACAGGCCGCCACGAGCGGAAGCTACGTCAACACCAAAACTTTTACCGTGGAAATGCAAAACGCTTCGGTGAAAGATGTTCTTGATTACATCGAGAACAACAGTAAATACATTTTCTTCTACACCAGCGGGTCGATTGACACCAAACGCAAGGTGAGCGTAAGTGTTTCCACCCAGCCTGTAACCACTCTGCTCGACCAGATTTTCAAGAACACAAACGTGAAGTATGATATAGACGGATATCAGATTGCGTTGAAAAAAGCCGATGAAGCCGCCGCATCGTCGGCCCCTTCCAAAGCGTCGCCGGCAAAACGTCGGGTGACCGGCACTGTGGTTGACGCCTCAAATGACGAGCCGCTGATTGGTGCTCCTGTGACTTTCGACAAGAACACTCCGGGGGTGGTAACTGATATCGACGGTTATTTCTCGATCGAAATGCCGGCAGAGGGGCAACTCTACATCTCATATCTGGGGTTTCAGCCCGCAACAGTGAAGCCCGGAGACAAAAATGAGCTGACAGTGCGCCTGAAGCCCGACACCAACGTGCTTGACGAGGTCGTGGTGGTCGGCTATGGCACCACTACACGAAAAAACCTGACCACATCAATCGCCACCGTAAAAACCGATAAAATCTCCAAAGCCGCCAACAGCAGCGTGTCAAGCATGCTGCTTGGCCGTGCGGCCGGTCTGCAGGCCACAGTGAGCAGCACTCAGCCAGGGGGAGACATCAATATCTCTATCCGCGGCGGTGGCAACCCTATCTATGTTGTCGACGGTGTGATCATGCCCAACTCTTCGCTCGAAGCCGGCAGCGGGGAGACCGGTCTGCCCGACAATGTGAAGCGCTCGGCTCTGGCAGGTCTTAACCCGGGCGACATCGAGTCGATTGAAATCCTCAAGGACGCGTCGGCTGCCATCTACGGCATCGGAGCCGCCGACGGTGTGGTGCTCATCACCACCAAGAAAGGCGCCGAAGGAAAGCCCACCATCACCTATGAAGGCAGCTACTCGATCCAGAAACGCTATAACTACGGGCTCAACCGCCTGAACAGTGTCGAGTATATGAATCTTGTCAATGTGTTTGACAAAGAAAAATATCTGCTCAACAACAACCAGTATCCCTACGGCAACCTTGCCTACGACGGCAAATGGACTCCCGTGTTCTCACAGGACCAGATTGACAACGCCACTGACACCAACTGGCAGGATTATGTGCTCAAGACAGGCCATATCAACAACCATTCCCTGACAATCAGCGGCGGAACGCAGAAGTTCAAGTATTATCTCGGCGTGAATTATTTCAATGAAGACGGTATCATTCGCAACGCCGGCATGGAACGCTACTCTCTGCGTACAAATGTGACCGCACAACTTTTCCCTTTTCTAAGACTCTCGACAATCATCAACCTCAACAAAAACAAATATGAGAACGGACTTGTCGGCGGCGATACCGGCAATCAGGGCAATTCGGCATCGGGTTCGTTATATTCGGCGTTGCATTACCCGACATATCTGCCTGTCTACGACAAAAACGGAGAATACACCATCTTCGGCCGTGTACCTAACCCTGTAGCCACCCTTGACATCATCGACGAATCGCGTCAGAGCAGTTACTACGCCAACTTCGCCATGGATGTCGATATAATAAAAAACATGCTGTCGGTGCGTCTGGTCTACGGTCTGAACCACGAAACCGGCCGCCGCACATCGTATATTCCCAAAGACGTCTACTTCGGACTGGTGAAAAAGTCGCGCGGCAGCCTCGGATATGTAGAGCGGCAGTATGAGACTATGGAGGGGATGATCAATTTCAACCACAATTTCTGGAATGCCCTTGATTTCAATGCAGTGGTCGGTATGGGCCGCTACGTCGACAAAGGTAACGATATGACCGTATCTTACCAGAATGCCAACGACATGATTCAGGATACAAATCTTGGCGCTGCCGACGGCCCTTTCGTTCCCTCGTCGTATAAATACGAGAACGAGAAGCGCTCACAGTTCGCACGCGCGTCGTTCATTCTCTTCGACAAATATGTGCTGGCAGCGACAGTGCGCCGCGACGGCACGGACAAGTTTTTCGACAACAAGAAATACTCCTGGTTCCCTTCCGTGTCGGGTGCATGGAAAGTCTCTCAGGAGAAATTCCTCCGGGACCTTACGTGGCTCAATCTCCTCAAAGTGCGTGCCAGCTATGGTGTCACCGGCAGCGACAACCTGGGAACATCGCTTTACGGCACCGTCGGTGTGTCGCGCGAAGACATCAAATTCTCTAACGGCAGCGTAACTTATGTGCCGTTCGTTCTGCTGGGAGGCAGTTATGACGACGTGACATGGCAGAAGACTACAATGAAAAACTTCGGTATCGACTTCGTAGTTCTCAACAACCGCCTGTCGGGTAACTTCGACATCTTCCGCAACGACGTGACCAACATGCTCGGAACTGCCTACACATCGCTGCTCAATATGTATCCTACCCGTCCGGTCAACGGCGCCCACTACAAGCGCACCGGTGTGGAACTTTCGCTGAACTCAGAAAACATACGCACCTCCGACTTTACCTGGACAACCTCGCTCGCCCTCTCTCACTATCGCGCCAACTGGGTGGAGCGTATGCCAAACTACGACTATAAGACCTACCAGCAGCGTGAAAACGAGCCGATGAGCGCCTACTATTACTACAACACCACCGGAATAATCAACGCCGACCGCAGCAATATGCCCGAATCACAGCGTTCTCTTCCGATTGATGCCCAGAAACCCGGTTTCCCCATCATCGATGACCGCAACGGCAACGGCGTGATTGACGAAGGCGACATCTACATGGACGACCTGCTGCCAAAACTCTATTACGGTTTCGGCAATACGTTCATCTACAAGAACTGGGATCTTGACATATACATGTACGGGCAGCTCGGTGTGGAGAAATACAACAACACCAAGGCGGCCAACTGCTCGGCCGGCAATCTTTCAAGCGGCATAAGCGCAGCCAATCCTACGGACTACGCCTTTACCGCATGGAACTCCCAGACCAATCCCAACGGCACGACTCCCGGTGTGGCCACAAAAGATGTGACAATGCCCGGCAACGCAGGCATAAAGCTCTTCTATGAGAAGGCAGACTTTCTGCGTGTGCGCAACATCACGCTGGGCTACACTTTCGATGCCCGCAAATGGAAGTGTTTCAAGGGCTACATGCAGAGCCTGCGGCTCTATGTCGATGTTCAGAACCCGTTCACTTTCACCGGATTCACCGGCGATGACCCTGAAATTGTCATTGCTTCAAGCTCGCTGTCGGGTTGCAACTATCCACAGTTGAGGTCATACTCGTTCGGCGCAAAAATCATCTTCTAAAAAAATATTACAGCCAATCGCTATATGAAAACCAAAATATTATGCTCCTTAATGGCGGCGCTGATGCTCTTCACGACCTCTTCATGTGAAGATAATTTCGACGCCAAGATCTACGGAAAGCTTCTTCAGGGCAAATATCCCTCGACTGAGAGCGAATATGTGTCATACATGATGATTTGCTATCTTCCGTTCACCACGCCCTTCACCTACACTATAAACGAGGGGACAGGTATGCACGGCTGGTATATCGCCACCGGCGGCGACATCCGTTTCTTCGACTCCACCTCGGATATAATGGCTCCCGGATACACGCGCTGTGGCGGAGAATGGCTTCAGCTCTCCAAAGCCAACTACGAAAACTGCATCCACTACTGGCGTGGCTGGGTGGTCGATGACAGCAATCCCAACCATTTCATGAAGACCGCGGAAATAACCCGTTTCACCAATATCGTGGACGTTCTGCAGAACGCCCCGGCCAATGTGTTGTCGGAAGAGACCCGTGACGCCCTTCTGGGAGAGGTTCGCTTGTGCCGCGGTATGATGATGTACTATCTCATGCATGTGTTCGGTCCGGTTCCCGTAATTGTAGACCCCGACAAGGTGTTTGACGACGAAGCACAGCGTAACACCACGCGCCCGACACTCGACGAAATGTGCGGATACATCTACGATGACCTCCTGTTCGCAGCCCGTCACGCCCCGGAGGTGCAGACCGAGAAAGGGCGCTATACGCGTGATTACGCCCGTTTCTGCCTGATGCGTCATTGTCTGAACGAAGGTTCGCATATGCCCGGCTATTATGACACGGGACTTGAGATGTTCTCCGAACTCGAGGGCAAATACCAGCTTTTTACTCAGGGGGACAATCCTTGTGCCGATCTTTACAAGAACGCCAACAAGTTCAACAGCGAGATTATCATGGCCGTAAGCTGCGATCCGCTCGCGGACGGCTCCCCGAAGCATGGCAATGCCAACATCCTCTCCATGTGCACCGTGCCCTGGGATGCCGCCGCACTCGACCCCAACGGCAATCCGACAGTCTTCTACCCTCAGAACGGTGGCTGGCAGGCGTTCTATAATGTCGCCAAGAAATTCTACGACAGTTTCGAGACCGGCGACCGCCGCCGCGATCTTATCGTCACCGAGTGGTGGAACAAGAGCGGCGAGAAAGTCACCGCCAACGACCTGGGCACACGCTGGGACGGCTTTATCTGCAACAAATTCCCCATCGAGACCTCCGGTTCGTTCCAGGGCACCGACATTCCCATCGCCCGTTGGGCCGATGCGCTGCTGATGTATGCGGAGCTGTCGGTACGCAAAACCAACAGTGCCCCGTCGGCCACTGCCATTGAGGCTGTCAATCAGGTGCGCCGTCGCGCCAATCTCGGTGAGCTCGACGCCGCAGCCACCTCGTCGGCCGATAACTTTCTCACCGCCATCCTTGCTGAGCGCGGCCATGAGCTTTATTACGAAGGCTGCCGTAAAATAGACCTGATCAGGTTTAACCGCTATGCCCGCGAAACTTCGAAAGTGAAAGGAGAAGTGCCCACACGCCAGTATGTGCCGCTTCCCAACTACGCGGTTGAAGCTGCTGCCGCCGACGGCTGCAAGCTCGACCAGTTCTATTCGCGTCCGGGCTGGGATGTTGACTACAGTCAGGCCCAAGGCATGTAAAACTCCTCAAAAAGAAACAACAGATTATGAAGAAATCAATATATCTCATGAACATATTCGGCTGCCTTCTTCTGGGATTGGCCACCATGGGCTGCAATTCAGATGAAGACCCCACACCGGTACCAGAAAAACCGGTTGAAGCTACCGACGGCGGTTATCTCTTCGCCCATATGACCGATGACAACTATGGCTCGCTGTTCTACAGCGTGTCGCGCGACGCCTATAACTGGGAAACACTCAACGACGGGCGCACCGTTCTTCCGGCCTATTGCGGCCATCCCGACATCTGCAAAGGGCGTGACGGCTACTATATGATCAGCGTAAAGAAAGGCTCAGGCATCCCCCTGCTGTGGCACTCGACCGACCTGGTCAACTGGGAATACACCAAGCTGGCCAAATCGATATTCAACAAAATTAAGGAGCTCTATGGCCATGTCAACGAGGAGACATATTACGGCGCCCCGAAAATGTTTTACGACCAACCGAGCGACCAGTATATGATAACCTGGCACGCCGGCAAGACAGGCAACGACTCTGATACGGGCGAATGGGAAACAAAACGGACATTCTATATCCTGACCAAGGATTTCAAGAGTTTCTCGGATCCAAAACTGCTGTTTAACTTCACCGGCAGCGATGAGAACATGGCCACCATCGACGTAATCATACGCCATTCCGGCGACTCATATTATGCTATCTTTAAGGACGAACGCACTCAGGATGTGGCACCTGAAACCGGTAAGACCATACGCATAGCAAAGGCTCCGGCTCTCACAGGCCCCTATGCCAATCCCGGTCCCCGCATCACCGACCTTGACCGCTGGCATGAGGCTCCGATTGTAGTTCCAACGGTAGACGGAAAAGGATTTTACCTGTTCACCGAGAACTACCCTCTGCAATACGATATGTTTGAGGCCCAATCGCTCGACGGCCCCTGGACAGAACGCTATTTCGCAGGCCCCAAAGCCCGCCACGGTTGTATGGTTCGTGTCAACGAAACCGAATACCAGGCCATCATAAACGCTTACAAACGCTAACACTGAGAATCATCTATCATGAACAAAACGATATACTCTGCCATATTGGTGGCAGGCATGTGTCTGGCAAGCTCGTGCTCTGACGACGTCACTCGTCCGGATGAGTGGCCTGAATGGCCGGCAAAAGCCGTGGTGAAAGTCAACGGACTTGAACTGACCGACACCTATTACACTACTTTCAACGGCACCAAGCTCTCGCTCACACAGGGGCAGACCGTAGATTTCGCCGGGATTGACAAGCTGCAATACACGTTGCAGAACCATTTCTGGGAAGTGACATCGGCCGGTCAGGCTGTGTTCAAAGGCACGACGGGCAATTACGACGTGATTTACGATCATCTCAACGGCCTGCTGTATCTCGAGCAGCCAGAGGCTGAATATCCTGAAGCGCTCTATGTGATCGGTGAACAACTCGGTCACTCTGGCGCAACAGAAGCCATATCGACATCCTGGTCAATCGACGCTCCCGACAATGTGCAGAGCTGCCGACGCGTGGCGCCCGACAAGTTTGAGATCAGCCTGTATCTTGCACAAGGCTTCAAGTTCAAGTTTTTCCGCCACCACGGGTGGGGCTCGCATGAGGAAATCGAGATATGGGCCGAAGATCTCACCATCAACCAGCCGACTCTCGTTACAGGTACAGGCGACTTCTGTGCCGGTCCGCTGTTTCAGGCCGGAGTGTATGACATCACTGTTGATCTGACGGCAAAGACTTTCGATATCGAGAGCCGTGTGCCGGTCCAGCAGGAAGATTATTATGTCAACGGTGTGCTGATGGAGCCTTCCGGAGCGTTTCTCCATACCCGTCAGACCCTGACAAAAGGTCAGGAAGTGGTGTTCGGCAATTTCGGGGGTATCGCCGACATGGTGCAGCCTCAGTTCTTCAAAGTCATTTCCGACGTCGAGGGGCGTGCTGAATTCATCGGTCCTACGGGAGAATATGACCTCTATTTTGACGCGGGAGGCATGCTCATTTACACCGAGTGCCCGTCGATGAACGAATACGACGGCACCGCAATGTGGGTTACCGGTTCAGGATTCGGTCATCCGAAAGCCGGCCGCGCAACGGTGGGAGCGTGGAAGCTGACCGAAGCTGCAGGCTCATTCCAGATGGTCAAAGTGGCCGAAGGCGTTTATGAAACATCGATGTATCTTGCCCGCGATTTCGATGTGAAATTCTATCGTGCCCGCGACTGGGGAAGCGCACGCTCAACCCAGCTGTTCGAGCCTGTACCCGCCGATCTGCTCGCGAAAGGCGTTGCAGGAACTCCCGATTACTGTATGTTCACCGGAGATCTCCTCCCCGGCCCGGACTTTACCGCAGGAAGCTATACTGTCCGCGTGGATTTCAATAACAAGATAGTGTATCTGACCGAGATGACTCCTCAGGACAAAATCCGGCCGGTCGACTATAAGGTCAACGGAGTGTCGCTGAAGGCCGGCCGCTATGCAGAGTTTCTGGAGGCTACCGTCAGTCTCACCAAGGGCGAACGCGTCAGCTTCGAGAACTTCCAGTGTATTGACTATATGCTTCAGCCGGAATATTTTGTACGCAACGACGACGGTTCCTACACCTTCAACGCCATGAGCGGCGAATACCGCGTGCTCTACGACGTCGATGGCACAGAACACATCTGGACTGAGCGAACATCAGACGACGGCCTCTGGATCACCGGACAATATTTCGGCCACGGCCGCACCGGCGGATGGGATGTCGGATATCACGACAATTCGATCTATATATCCAAGGGCTGGAGCTGGGACAATCCGCGCCAATATCTCTGCTGTGCCGAGACCGCTCCCGGAGTATATGAAACCACGTTCCTTGTCCACAGCAGCTGGTCGCAGCTGACCCTATACGGAAACCGCGGCTGGGACAAGCGGATAATGTCGAGTGAGGTCACCATCACCGACACAAGTTCTTTCGGACGTTCATTCGCATGGCAGGACGGCGTGGGCAATGATGCCAACTTCGGATGTACAGTCGGCGATATCGGCCAGGAATACGGCACCTACCGTCTGGTGATTGATACTAACCAGAGTCCCATTGTTGTGACGCCTGTGCTGCTCGACGGCCACGGACATCATTAATCGTCAAAGGCATAACTAAACATTAATTCCCGAAAGAATAAGTAAGTATTCAAAATTATTACGCATATGAATATTTAAAAAACTTTATATCCCCGCCGGAGTCTTTTCGGTGCTTTTCACTCTCTTCATCAGTCGTGTAGCTCGCTACACTCCTTTTTCATCGAGCGAAAATCCCTCGAAAATACTCTCGTCAGTGATATAAAATAATTTAGAATACTTACTTATAAGACAGTTTTTAGGTATTTTGATTATTTTAGCGGAGCCGTGATGCGAATCTCATTTTTCCAATAGGTTGTTTATATCGCATCAGGCTCCGCTTATTTAATCATAAGTAAGTATTCAAAATTATTACGCATATGGAGATTTTAAAAGCTTTATATCCCCGCCGGAGTCTTTTCGGAGCTTTTCACTCTCTTCATCAGGCGTGTAGCTTGCTACACTCATTTTTCATCGAGCGAAAATCCCTCGAAAATACTCTCGTCAGTGATATAAAATAATTTTGACTACTTACTTAGACTCGAAATCTTAAAATCATGAAAAAACAGATCAGAGCTTTAATCCCTCTGGCCTGCATGGCACTGATGTGCTCTTGCGGTCAGCAAGGTAATGATACCGAGAACCGGATGGACCGGTTTATCGACGAGCTGATGGGACGCATGACCATTGAGCAGAAACTCGGACAGATGAACCTCGTCACCGGAGGCGACATGGTCACGGGCCATGTAATGACCAATGAACTTGAAAAGCTGATACGCGGCGAGGAGATCGGCGGCGTATTCAATGTAAAAGGTGCCGAAAAAATTCTCGAGCTGCAGCGCATCGCTGTGGAGGAAACAGAGCTCGGCATACCATTGCTTGTCGGAGCCGACATAATTCACGGCTACGAGACCATATTTCCCATTCCTCTGGCATTGTCGTGCAGCTGGGATCCGGTTGCGATTGAAAAAATGGCCCGTATATCGGCCATTGAGGCAAGCGCATCAGGCATCAACTGGACGTATAGCCCTATGGTGGATATCTGTCGTGACCCGCGTTGGGGGCGCATCGCCGAAGGAAATGGCGAAGATCCTTATCTGGGTTCGGTTCTCGGACCGGCATATGTGCGCGGCTATCAGGGTAAAGATATGTCGGGAAAAGATGAGATAATGGCTTGTGTGAAACATTTCGCTCTCTACGGGGCCGTGGAAGGTGGACGAGACTATAACACTGTAGACATGAGCCGTCAGCGCATGTTCAACGAATATTTTCCCCCTTATGAAGCAGCCATCCGCAGCGGCGCGGCCAGCGTGATGAATTCATTTAATCTTGTCGATGGAATTCCGGCGGCAGCCAACACATGGCTTATGGTCGACGTGCTTCGCGACCGGTGGGGATTCGACGGCCTGCTCGTGACCGACTACGATGTGATTTCCGAGATGTCGGCCCACGGCTATGCCCCGCTTCCAGAGGCCTCGGTGAAGGCTCTTGAGGCCGGCACAGACATGGATATGGTTTCGTCGGGATACTTCACGACGCTGAAGCAGGCGCTTGACAACAAGGCAGTGACAATGGCGATGATCGACAAAGCCTGTCGGCGCGTGCTTGAGGCGAAATACCGGCTCGGACTGTTTGAGGACCCCTACAAATATTGCGACACCACATCGGTGGCCGGAAAGATCTACACGCCCGAACACAGGCGTGTGGCCCGCGAAATCGCCACAGAGACGTTTGTGTTGCTCAAAAATGCCAATCAGACCCTGCCGCTGGCACCGAAGGGGAGGATAGCGCTGATCGGGCCTATGGCCGATGCCGCCAACAACATGTGTGGCATGTGGAGCATGACCTGCACCCCTTCTGCCCATGAGTCGCTGCTCGCTGCTATGACCGAGGAACTTCAGGGGAAAGCAGAACTGATCTATTCGAAAGGGTGCAATATCTATGCGGATGAGACTGTGGAGAACAATGCCAACGGCATCAGACCGATAGCGCGCGGCAACGATGAGACGCTGCTGCGACAGGCTTTGGCCGCAGCCTCAAAGGCCGATGTAATCGTTGCCGCCCTGGGTGAGTCGGCAGAAATGAGCGGGGAATCGGCATCGCGTGCCGACATACAGCTCCCCGATGTGCAGCAAAAACTGTTGCGAAGCCTGGCCGCTACCGGCAAGCCTGTGGTGCTTCTCCTGTTCACAGGCCGTCCGCTTGTCCTCACCTGGGAAGATGCCAATGTCGACGCCATACTCAATGTCTGGTTCGGGGGCAGCGAGGCTGCCGGTGCCATCTGCGACGTGGTCTTCGGCAGGGTGTGCCCGTCCGGTAAACTGACTACGACTTTTCCGCGTCATGCCGGACAGATACCTTTGTATTACAATCATATGAACACCAGCCGCCCCGATCCGGATGCGAAAGTATTCAACCGCTACACCAGCAACTATATCGACGAGAGCAACGAAGAACTGTATCCCTTCGGCTACGGACTCAGCTATGCCACATTTGAATATGGCGCCGTGAGCCTCGACAAAACGACACTTACGGCCGGCGATTCAATTACGGCTTCGGTAAAGGTTACCAACACCGGCCACTACAGGGCTACAGAGACAGTGCAGCTCTACACACGCGACATCTATGCATCGCTTGCCCGTCCGGTTAAAGAGCTGAAAGGTTTCAGACGAATCACCCTTGAACCAGGAGAAAGCCGTGAAGTAACCTTCACTGTCACCCCCGACATGTTGCGTTTCTATAATTCCGAACTTGAATACGTCTGGGAGCCCGGAGAATTCGAGCTGATGACAGGCCCTGATTCAAAGCATCTCAGCTCGGTCCGTTTTGAACTGAAATAACTCAATAAAGATATGCGACCAAATATAATAACCACCAAAACAGTTCTTCTTGCCATACTGGCTGCTGTCACATCGCTATCGGCCGGTGCCAGTGCTGTGGATTTGCCGGCCACATGTTTTCTTATGCATTCGAGCGGACTGCATATGGTCAGGGACGGCCAGGGTCACGCAGCCCTGGAGAACCCGGATGTGACCGGTCCGCAGATGCTCACGATTACCTCTGCTTCCGACGGATATTACAATATTTTCGCTCATGACGGTTCCGTGCTGTCACTCAGTGGCGACTATGACGCCTGCTTCCTCAGCGATGCCTCGTCATATAACGCCCAGTACGCTATCGAAGCTGTGTCAGATTTCTATGTCACACTGCGTTGCAGGGCAAACGGCAAGTATGTCGGCGTAGACAACACGTCGTCCGGCTCGTGGGCTTATTCAAATAAGGAGGAGCCAGACTATTGGTACCTGTCCAGCGACCCTGCGCAAGCTCCGGCTTTTGACGAGTGTTCATATATCGTCGCGCCCGGAGGGCGACGGCATCAGTTCGAAGGTTGGGGAGTGTCGCTTTGCTGGTGGGCAAACATGTGCGGAAAATGGAGCGATGACAAAATCGACAGAATCATAGACTGGCTTGTCAGTCCTGACGGGCTGAACTATAACATATTCCGCTATAATATCGGTGGGGGTGACGATCCCTCCTATGCCAACTGCCGCGAGCACCATATGCGCGACGGCAAGGGGGCGCGGGCCGAGATGGAGGGATTCAAGGATTCTTCTTCCGGCCCGTACCTATGGAGCCGAGACGAGGCGCAGCGCAAGATAATGCTCAAAATCAAGGAAAAACGTCCAGATGCCATATTCGAGGCGTTCAGCAATTCCGCTCCATACTATATGACATACAGTGGATGCGTTGCCGGCCATCATGACCGTAAGTCCGATAATCTCCGTCCGGAATGTTACGGAGAGTTTGCAGACTACCTCATAGATGTATGCCGCCATTACAAGGATGAGTACGGCATAGAATTCCGCACGCTTGAACCCTTCAACGAGCCTATGACCGACTACTGGTATGCCGGCGGCGAACAGGAGGGATGCCATTTCGACGTCGGGTCGCAGATAGACTTCCTCAAGGTACTGGCCCCGAAACTCCGCCAGTCGGGGCTTTCCACCACTGTCGCTGTATCCGACGAGACAGCGGTTAATCAGTCTGTGCTTGATTTCATAGCCTACCGCGATGTCGGCGTTCTGGATATGGTTGGACAGTGGAATACACACAGCTACAGCGCCGATGATTTTTCGCGTGCCAAACTCAGTTCTTTATGTAATGAAGCCTCCATACGTCTGTGGATGAGCGAGGTCGGGGCAGACGGCTCAGGAATACGTGGCAATCTGAATCTTGCCCGGAGACTTGTCGATGATATCCGTTTCATGATGCCGTCGGCCTGGATTGACTGGCAGTATATCGAGGAAAAACATGATCAGTGGGGATTGGTGACGACAAATGACTATCTCAATGGCGATGCGTGGCGTACGAAGAATTATTTTGTGCGTTCGCAGTTCAGCCGTTTCATCGAGCCCGGCTCGACTGTAATCACGTCGCTCAATCCCAATACTCTCGCGGCGCTGACCCCTGACGGAGACCGTCTTGTGATTGTGGCTCTGAATACCTCTTCGGCCGGCATAATTCATAAGGCGGACCTGTCTGCATTCGAATCTGTACAGACGCCGGTTGCGGCTTACATCACCGATCCGTCGCACGATATGGCCTTGTTCAGTGATTATGAACTCGGAGGCACCACACTGACGTTCTCTCTGCCTCCGACATCTGTGGCAACACTGATTGTGCCGGTGACCACCCGGCCGCTCACTGACGGGATAAACCCTGATGCCTCTTATCTGCTCTGTCCTCGCACTGCCTCAGATGTGGTGGTCACGGCCGATGACGACGGTGTGCGTCTGAAACCGGTGGTGATGAGTCCGGACCAGCAGTGGAGAATCACACGCAGCGGCGATATGTATGAGTTCACGAACCTCTCCGGCCAGATTCTGACAGAGACCGATGAGAACAATTACTATCTCGACAGAGAGGATTACAAGACCGGTCGCCAGTGGTTCAGGCTAAACCGTATTGATCCGGTCCATTATTACATCACAAATGCCGACGGCTCCAGAGCTTTTGACCTTGAGGGAGAATCATCTTCGGTCAATACGCGTGTGGGACTGTGGAGGTATGACGATACTCCGGACGCGCCTGTGCACAGGCAATGGTCGCTGATAGAACTTCCGCAGAACGGCATCTCTTCCGGCGGAACCTCCAAATGTATTGCGGGCGTCCTTCCTCCCGCGACAGTGCGCGTACTGACCGATATCCCCGGGAGGATGACGGTGGAATCTCTCAGCGGACATAGCGGTCCCCTCCGAATCTACAATGTGCGGGGAGTCTGTGTATATTCCGACAGTTCTCCGGGTGAGACCGTGGTTCTTGACATGCCTGCGGGCTTTTATGTGGTCAGTGTCGGGTCGTTGTCGGTTCAGACAGTGGTGAAGTGATGTAACACATATAACTAACACATAGCTACGCATGAGATCAATAATTATATCGCTGCTGACTCTATCGGCAGGATTGACGGCAATGGCACTTGACATTGACGATATTAATGTGCGCGATCCATTCATCTTCGCCAACGGGGCGGACTCCACCTATTATCTCTATCGCTCCAAAAGTCCTGCATGGGACATCGCAGCCGAGAGGGGTGGGGTGCAGGTGTTGACGAGCCGCGACCTGAAAACGTGGTCCGAACCGGTGCAGGTTCTTGAAATTCCGGCTGATAACTGGGCAACGGGCACTATATGGGCGCCTGAGATGCATGAAATCGACGGGCGGTTTTATATGTTCGCCACTGTCAATGACTCCATCTCCTGGAAAGCGCCGCAAAACGGCAGGAAATTTGAGCAGAGGGGCACCCAGATTTTTGTCGCAGATTCACCGTTAGGCCCTTTCGTGCCGGTCGGCGACAGACTACCGGCCACCCCGGCAGGCCAGATGTGTCTCGACGGCACCTTCTACCGGGAAGACGGACGCAACTATATGGTGTATTGCCATGAATGGGTAGAGATGTCCGACGGAACGGTAGAAATGGTGGAGCTTGATGCAGAAATGAAGGCTGTGACGTTTCCGGTGCGACTGTTCTGCGGTTCGGCCCCGGCATGGGCGTCGGGATGGCTGTCCGGCAATGAGATGTGTTATGTGACCGACGGGGTGTTCCTGTATAAATCGCCGCAGTCGGGCAACCTTTACATGATCTGGTCGGGAATGAGCGCTGACGGCTACGCGCTCGGGGTGGCCCGTTCGAAAACAGGGCGCATAACCGGCCCTTGGATTCAGGATCCCGAGCCTGTATTTTCCCGCGACGGAGGACACGGCATGATTTTCAGGGATTTCGGCGGTGTCCTGAGACTGGCGCTGCATCAGCCCAACAATCCGGAGGGCGCGGAACGTATGCGGCTGTTTGAGATAGTGGAGACCGGGAATACCCTGAGACTTAAATAATATCTCCTACGGCTTCTGGAGGAATGCTGCGGAACTTTTTTAGTGACAGATTGTATTTCCCGGCTAAAGTTTGAGTAGGGATTCCCGATGATGACGTTATTATAATATTAACCTATAAATCTATTAATATTAACCTCTAAATCTATCATATCATTTATGAAGAAAAGTATTTTACTACTGTTTTGCATGGCCGGGCTTCCGGCTTTCGCCACTACCGGGATTGTGCCCGGCACACCCTACTACATGCGCAACGTGGCTAACGGAAAGTTTCTAACCGCAGGTGGCTGGTGGGGCACTCACGCTATTGTCGGGGAGTCGGGACTGCCTGTGACATTCGAGGCTGCCGGAGGCGCCAACGAGTTTCGCGCAATGACCCCCGCCGGCTATTTTCAGGCAAGAGACATGTATCTCGACAAGCCGGTGGATCAGTCTTGCGTATGGACTGCGGAGACTGACGGTAATGGGCAGTTCGTGTTCAAATATACAGTTGAAGGTCAGGAAAAGGCCGTTGGCATGGATGGAGACATGTATATCAACGATATGGCCATCAACGCCGGAGATGCGGCCCAGCAGTGGGAGCTTTTCACCCGCGAAGAGCTGATTCAACAGCTTGCCGACGCCGACGTTGACAATCCAATGAACGCCACATTCCTTTTCCCGGGGGCATCTATTATCCCCAACAGTTCGGAAAACGCCAGATGGGTGCGCACCGATGCCGGCGAAAACGCTCTCTTCGAGCTGGCTTCTGCCGCTAACAATGATGATGCATGGCGTTTTACCCGCGTTTACAAATCTTATAACAATCAGGTAGAGGATGGTGCCACAACCGCATACACAATTACTAATTCCGCCGAGGGACTGCCTGCCGGCGCCTATGTGATGACGGCATATGTGGTTTCAGACGGGGCAAGCCCGGTAATGACCGTCAACGGCCTCGATGTGACCTATCAACGCGTTGGCGACGGGGGCACTTACAGTGCAATAGATTTCGGCACGGCTGTTTACGAAGGACGCTACAAGGTTTCAATTCCCGTGAATGTTACCGACGGCAAACTCGAAGTCAAGTTTGTGAAGGGGGCAGATGCCAACCCGACAGCGCTCTACTTCGACAACTTCGATCTGCTTTATATCGGCAATAAAGGTGGCGACGCCTATAACGTCATGTACAAAAATGTCAAGGAAGCCATGACCGATGCCGAGGCTATCGCAACACGTCTGGGGCTCAAAGGTTTCAACAACAGCGAAGTTCAGGACCGTTGGGATAACCATAGAATCACAGGCGACGGCAGCGAAGAAGTTCATATGACCTACGAGGCTCTTGCTGCCGCATGCAAGGCCCAGGGTGTGGTACCTGCCGACATGACATATGCTATTCTTAATCCCAGTTTCGAGCTTGGTGCATGGGGCTGGACATTTGACACCGGCGGTGACACAGTCGTAGCAGAAAATAAAGATGGCAAGGCAACCGAAGGCGGCGACGGCAAATATCTCTATAACACATGGGATAATGCGAAAGGACACGCAATTTCGCAGACAATCGACGGCCTTCCCGCCGGCACTTATACAGCGGCTGTAAAAGTCTCGGCTCCCGCCAACAGCACGATTTATATCTTTGCTAATGACTCCCATCAGGGTGTGACTATTCCGGCGGATTCAAACGAAGGTGTGTTCTATCCTGTTGAGGTACGGTTTGAGCTCGCTCCCTCTCAACAGCTCAATCTCGGAGTCACCGGTGGCGACGAGAATGGCAACTTCGTGGCCGACAACGGTGCCTGGTTCCGTGCCGACAACTTCACCCTTACCCACATGCTCCAGACGTCTGTAACATCAGTCGTGGCAGATTCTGACAACGCTCCGGTGGAATACTATAACCTGCAGGGAATGAGGATTACAACTCCTGCAGCCGGTCAGATTTACATCGTCAAGCAGGGATCAACTGTCAGAAAAGTAGCGATGTGATAAATTTATAAAAATGACAATTATGTCTGACTGACAGACGTTTCATCAATATTCAGGTTATCTCGGCGCCGTACATTTGAACATATGTGTAAAAATGTGCGGCGCTGATAGTTTTCGTTAAACTTTATGAAGAAAATATTCGTAGCCGTCTTGTCGGCGTTATTTGGCATTGTGAATACACCGGCCGCTGAATGGCAGGTAAGGACCGCATGTGCCGGTGACATCAAGGTTGTTTGTCAGCAACCCGGCGACTGGAAGTTTGAACTGCATGTAGACTCGATTGACTGCAAAGAGATTCTCGCTGTCGGGCTGACGTCCGACAGCCTGCGGCTGCCCCCTCGGTTTGATGTCATCATATCGGTGCCCCAGCTTGATATTCACCATCTATGGCGTCCCGGCGATATGGACCGCTGCCAGCTGCGCCCCGACTGGATGGGATATTATTCGAGCCATCTTGCCTTCGATATGCCTCTTTATGCCTTTATAAACAGCAACAACGGCAACCGGCTGACAGTGGCAGCCAGTGAACCGCTGCGGAATGTAGATGCTCAGTTCGGTCTGGTCGAGGAGGGGAGTACCCTGTTGGGCAAACTCAGCTATTTCAACGGATCACAGACTCAGATGACACGCTATGAGACCAAAATTATGCTCGACCCGCGCCCAGTAATGTGGAGCGAAGCGATTAAAGAGGCTTCGGAGTGGATGACGGCCGAGGCCGCTCTGGAACCTGTGGCAGCTCATGAAGAGGCGTTTGCCCCCCTCTATTCCACATGGTATAATTTCCATCAGAATGTCACGGCCGACCGCATAGAGCGGGAATGCCTTGAGGCATCGCAGATGGGGATGAAGACCATTATCCTTGACGACGGATGGCAGACGGATGACAACAACCGCGGATATGCGTTCTGCGGCGACTGGCAGGTGAGCCCTAACCGCTTTCCGGATTTTGCTGCGCATGTGAAACGGGTGCAGGACATGGGCATGAAGTATATGGTCTGGTATTCGGTTCCTTATGTTGGCAAAAAAAGCAGCAATTACGAACGTTTCAAAGGAAAGTATCTTTCTGAATCGGCAGAAGTCGGTGTGCTTGACCCACGATTTCCGGAGGTGAGGGAGTTTCTCTGCTCCACTTATGAGAATGCTATGAAAGAATACGGTCTTGACGGATTCAAACTCGATTTTATCGATAGCTTCCGTTTTGACAACGCGGATCCAGCAGAAGCCGACAATTATGCCGGACGCGATATAAAATCGCTGCCTGCGGCCATTGATGTCCTGATGAAAGAAATATACAGGCGGTTAAGCGCCATCAGACCGTATGTGCTGATAGAATTCCGTCAGCGATACATAGGGCCGGCAATGCGTCAGTATGGCAACATGTTCCGCGCAGGAGACTGTCCCGCAGATATGCAAGGCAACCGCCAGCGTATAGCCAACCTGCGTCTGACCTCGGGAGAGAGTGCAGTACATTCCGATATGCTGGAATGGAACCTGGCCGAGACCCCGGAGAATGCCGCACGCCACATACTTTCGGCTCTGTTTGGTGTTGTACAGTATTCGTTGATGCTCGGAGAGCTGCCCGAAAATCATACTAAAGTGATAAGGCATTGGCTTGATTTCTCACAAAAACACCGCGAGACATTGCTCAAGTCAGAATTCCGCCCTTATCATCCGGAGAAATGTTACCCGGTCATCGAGGCTGAAAGTGACGATGAACTGATAGTGGCCGTATACGATGACATGAGTGTGCCAGTGATGAAGACATCCGGAAAACGCACCTACATAATCAATGCCTCGGGAGCGCCGTCGTTGGTGCTGGATATGCCCGCGGCCGCCCGGCGTGTCGTGGCATACGATGTGTATGGCCATGAGGCTGCCGCACCTGAAATCGTCAAGGGGGTGCAACGGGTAGCAATCCCCTTGAGCGGATATCTGCAGATTGAATACTGAACAACAGGATAAGACAACCCCGGCGGTTGCTGTGCCTCCGGTAACTGGCCACCGCCCACGGGGTTTCATGCACACAGACGAGATGCGGGTCATCAGGCAGATGTAAGCTTGACTTACGGAGAGTGGGGTAGTTCACTCGTTGCCTTCCTGTGGAAGGGGAGAATGTATTGCAGATAAGCTTAGATGGTTAAAGACCACTTACTTGAGACAACAATCACAAATGGATTGCCACGCCTTTCTTCCAACTTCCGCCAAGGGACACGATTTGTACCCACGACATCTCGCACTTTCCTGACAATCAGTTAATTTCTCCTGATGGAAATAGTCACATGGGGTTGCGCCTGACCGTTTTTTTGCAGCTGACCCTTTTTAACATTTCACCCCGCCTTTGCACCAGTCCCCATTATTGCGCCGATTTGCGGTAGAGACATAAAATAAAAACCTCTGAAATCATTGATTTTCAGAGGTTTTATGCAATTTGATAAATCTTTAAGTGATCCGCCTGGAGCCGGATAATATCGTCGTAACTAAGTTGTTTTCAGAATATTGTAATGCCGCACTATCCGTTGTTCACGAATTGCACACGGCGCTATTTCAATGTTCTTCCCCATTGTTTCCATTGGGATAATACAAAGATACAAATTTATATTGATAAAATATAGTTTATGGAAATATATTAACCAATCTTTCCATATTATCAATTTGCTCATTATATATTTTAGGATAATCGGTATATCCTTTCTCAATATCTAAAGTTTGCTTGTGGTATACGACTTTAACTCCCATTCGTACCAATAATCTAAGTTTTGGCAAATGATAATGGATCTCGGACATAGGAAACGTTGGATAATAATAGACTTGATTCTTTATATATCCATTTTTAAGCAATCTTGCTCTCCTTGATAATAGCCACCATATATCAATTTCGGAAAAATCTAATGTAATACCAATAATATGTAAATTTGCAAAGAAAAAAGCATCTATCCAACTAACCAGTTGTGTCCCATTATCCGTAAAGCCGTACTTAATTGGATCGAACTCTATTTGTGTTGTCAATCTTTTGGCAATACTAAACTCTCCTTCTGAGTTTACACGCTTCTTCTTGTCTTCGATTTTCTCTGTGAAATACCCTTTTACATAATCTTGTATTCTTGCCAATGCTCCACCATAGTGGTCTAAACCCAACATAATACTTCTTACATTGGTTATATCACCGTGGAATTGAAAAATCGTATAATCTAAATTATTGATATTAACTTTTTTCCATCGTTTAATGCTATATATCTTTTCTGCATAATTTTTATCTATGACACGGTTCTCGACATTATCGTATATAGCATGATCGTAGTTGGTTGTTAGAAAAGAGGTAACGCCTAATTTCAATAGCCTGTCATAGAACTCATTTGATTTAATCGCACTTAATCTTCTTTTGACAGCTTCTTTCAATTTGGTTTCATCTTCTCCATCAGAAATATTGGAAAATGAAGAATGAGGAGCCAAATATACTTGCTCGTACTGAAGTGTTGGAGGAATCCCATTAAGGATTGGAGACTGATCTTTATCAGAGATATTGGTTAGAAGCTCTTGCCATGAAGGGCAATTTTCCGATAACAGATTAAATCCATTACCATATAAAATAGCGTCCATTTTTAATTAAAATTGACTAACTGGTTTTACTACTATTCCCTTATCCTTCCACTCGATTTCTTCCTCTTGGTTGTTGGTAATTACAAGCAAATTGTCGCAGTGGAGTTCTTCGGCGGCTTCGACGAGGGCGTCGAGTTCGCGTTTGCGGGTTTTCTCGGAGGTCATGTCGTAGCAGACTTGGATTAGTTGCTCTACCTTTGTACCTTTACGGGTGACAAAATCTATCTCTTTATCGTTGCGGGTGCGGTAATAGAACAGCGTTTGACCGGGAATATAACCACGGCGCAGGAGTTCTACAAATACTTGGTTTTCCAACAGGCGGCCGAGGTTCTCACTAAGATTGAACGCTGTGCTTTGCACAAAACCGTTGTCAACTACATATACTTTTTTCGGAGCCTTGTTCATCAGTTTCAGCTTGTTGTTGAAACGCGGCAAATAGAAGAACAGGTAAGGCTCGTTGAGATAGTCGCAGAATTTCTTTGTTGTCGCCACACTTGACAATCCCAGTTCTCCGGCAAGTTCGTTGGCTGAAATCGGGTTGCAGAAGTTTGACAGCAGATATGAGGCAACGTTGTATAGGTCAGAGGTGTTCCTTACTTTATGACGTTGCGCGACGTCTTTCAGCAGGATTGAATCAAACAGAGTGGAAAGATAGCTTTTTGTTATGCTACGAGCCGGAATAGTTTCAGGATACCCGCCGTTTCGCATATAATCATCAGCCAGCATTATTGCCTGTGCCGCCTGCTCTTCCCGGTCTGGGCTGATGTTTTTCCAACTCATGGTTTCTCCAAGGCTGAAAGGCAACATCTCAATCTGGAGATAACGCCCCGTCAGAACCGTCGCCATTTCACTGCTCAACATCTTTGCATTACTGCCGGTTATTATCAGATTCTTTCCCCGACGGTAAAGCTTGCTTACCCACAAATCCCAATCAGGAAGATTCTGAATTTCATCAAGCAGCATAAAATCATAATCGGGATAGACATCATCAAGAGCTGACATTGCCAGATCCTCGTCCCATTTTTCAAGCAACTGATTATCGTCAAAATTGAGATAGGCAAAATTCTTGCCTTGTAACATCAGCAAGGCAAAAACGGATTTACCGACGCGACGAGGGCCGGTTATAAGTTTGATAAGCGGGTTCTGCAAAAGTTCGTCAGCGTCATACTTAGTATGCCGTTGCTGATAAGGACGCGACAACAATTCGTCGCGCTCTGCCCGCTGATTGAGTATCGTTGTTTTCATTACCGTCTATCTTAGACTGCAAATATAGCGAATTTTATTCAATTAAACCACCGTATTGAATAAAATAGGTCTTTTTTTATTTAATAAGCATACTATAAGTGAATATTTTTTTGATTGAGATATAGTATATACAGCCAAGCCTAAATAAGATGTGACCATACTATCGTCTTACTTTCTGAAGGCAGTTAGTATTCAGGCGTAATTGCTTGACGAATGCCACACTGTTTTGGTACACTCGTACGGATGCTTTGCTGCTGGTTATCCCGAACGTGTTTTCGAGGCGCAGCGTAATATTGTACATGGCATTATTAATTGTCTTGGCTGTCGGGCAACATTCCATATTTGGCAATTTGTATGTGTCAATGAAGCCGCGGTTGAGATTACGCTTAAGTACTTTTACATTTTCATCCCAATAACCTTTTTGCTTCAGGTTAGTGGGACTGATCGTTTCCTCAACGGTGTACTTTCTTTTCCAATTGTCATAATCGGCTTTAAGCGATTGGAATAGGGTTTCGTTTATAATCGTAAAATCGAGATCGCTTTTATCGGTGAACGGACGGCCATAATTATCGGTCGAAAGCGAAAACCCGGTCTTTGCGCTCCCTATCAACAGTATATCATGCAGCTCGACTGAAAGCAGATTGCTCAGATATTCCTTGATTTTTTCAAATATCAACGGACGGTCTTTGAATATGTATGGAGTATTACTTTGCATTACATGACGGAGGAACGTTTGCGCATCGCTTTCATTGGAATTGAAGTAATATTTAAGAAACTTCTCAGGCTTGACATAAGTTTCTGATATTGCTCCGATTACTGGCGAATTGTTGAGATAATCGCTGATATTCATTTCAAATGGGTAGGATGTTTTCGCAAATATAACTTTAATAAATGAGATGTACGCCGCTCAATTTGATAATTATTCCTCTCGGACATTACCCTGGGCTCTGGATATTTCAGCCTCGCTATAATTGATGCGCATACTTTCAGGTCAATATCAGCATCTCTTGAAAGACCGAACCCGGCAAGTATGGCGTCAAGCGATGGGTATTCGGTACCATAATAAGCTATATCAAGATATGATATAGCCAACTGTTGTCTATCAAATTTCATTCTAATGATTACAGCAAGCAATATCTCCTTTAGCTTTCGAGAAAATGTCATGCTGTAGTCAGCGGTTATCACCCTAACAAGTTGTTGCTCTATGGTGCTCGCGCCCTCTTTTAATCCTGTTGTTACACGGCGGTATATGGCCCTCGTTATAGCTATTATATCGAACCCTATGTGATATCTGTTGCGATGGTCCTCTCCTAAAACCAATAAATCTAACAACATTTTGCCTGACTGCGTTGAAAGCAACGGTGAGTTCTTTTCTATCAGGTAGGGGATGGTTGTCAGAAGGACTTCACGGTCATTAAGGAAGCTTCTAATAAATTTTAAAGTCATCAACGTGATAACAGGACAATTGATTAAAAACAAAAAGGAATCATTTTAAAATGATTCCTTCGGTGATCCGCGAGTGCTTTGTTTTACTCGCGTATATCCTTGATTGTTAAGAGGTTACAACTCTTGTTTGTGTGTCAATGTACCACTGTGTGTACCACATTTGGTACGTTGACGAGGACAAAATTACGCCCGATTTTGGACCTGTCAAAGCCACACCTCAAATTTTAACAATTATTTCGAGAATATTGTCTAATTAAACAATATTTAACTATGAGACTTTCTGTCTCTTCCATTATAACGCCGCTCTCTACACCAGTGTTCGCCATCTTGGGCATGGTATATCATAGCGTTGAAATGTGGCTGTAAAGGTGGCAGCAAAGGTGGCAGCAAAGGTGACGGCAAAGGTGACGGCAAAGGTGTCCGAAATTTCGGACACTTCGGGGAAAAGGCTGGAGATAAGGAGCTGCATAGCAGACTTATGGGTATCTGTTAAGGTGTCCCCAAAAGTGTCCCCAAAGGTGTCGGAAAAAGTGTCCCCAAAGGTGTCGGAAAATGTGTCTGTAATAGTGTCCCCATGTGTGACGGCAAAAGCGTCCGAACAGGTGTCGGGAATACTGTCGGCAATCGCGACGGCAGATGTGACGGTATTCATAACGGCGAAAAAGAGCCTAGGCGGACAGTTCGGCCTCACTTCCGGATAAATCTCCACAGCAGGGAACACACCTTAATTTCCCTGTTGTCCCCAAAATACATTTGAACCAGTCAGGGAACTGAGCGCATACGGTACTCACGATACCGGTTAATCGCATTATGCCATAGCCAGCATATCAGACGCCAGGACCACCTCGGTATCCGACGGATGAGTTTAAGGGATATACGGAGTATCATTACGACAGACCATCTCACTATCCGAACAAGCAGGCATAGCACTACCAATACAGGCAATAGATATATCATCAGGAGAAGAGCAAACATATTCACCGGGTTTAACAGATTAAGATACCTCCGACACCTCGCAACCGAAGGGTCGGATTATCATTCAAAATGATGCTTAGAGTATGTAAATATACTAATTTTCAACGATATAACCAAATAATACAGCAACTATTTTTATATCATATTTTCTCATAATTCCATTATTCATACCAATCGGCACCTGATAGAACAGGCTACGAATTATCCCTTAAATCTGTTTATCGTACAAAGAAGTAATGCGTATATGAGGACACCGTGTTACCATATCTACGCAATATCGTTGTAAAGGAAACTGAAATCATCGGATACGGGTATGATTTGAAGAAACGGCTGTAAGATTGTGTTCGGAATTTGTGCATGAACCATGAAAGGCTGGTAATTTAGCGGCCCACAATCAGGCGGGAAAACAGGCTTATGGATTTTGTTAAGCAAGTTGTACTTTTCCCCGGATAAAACGGAGTTTTACCGCTGAAAAGTAACTTGCCGCCCGTGCCGGACGGAGAAAAACAGGCTCGCGACTCGCCGTTTTTTAATCACAGACAACATGAAGAGACGAACCAACCGAATCGAGATATTGCTGACCGACGATGAGCTGGCACGGCTGAAAGCCAAAGCCGCATCCTTCGGCAGCCTCAGCTTCTATATACGCTCCGCCCTCAAAGAATTTTCCGATACCGATGCCCGGGCAAGAATGGAAGCCCTCGACCGGATGGCATCGGCGAGCCGGAAATTCAGCGATGACCTTTCGTGGGCCGGAAGCAATCTGAACCAGGCAATGAAAAGGGCAAACGAACTTGCCGTAACCGGCCAGCTGACCGCCACCTTTTATAAAGAGGTCGTGTTGCCATCCATTAATGAGACCAGGAGAATCCTCGATAATATGATATTGACACAACAGGACACCCTGAACAGGATAATAAAGGAATGTCTGCGCAACGGATTATCCGAATGACCGATTCCCACACGGTAGATAAAACGGATAGTCCTGTAAAGGAATACTGACATTATCCTATAATCACATAATGACACTGTAACATGATAGCGACAATTCTTCCATCGAGCACATCCTTCCATGCCGTGGGATATAACGAGCGCAAGGTAGCCAAAGGTGTAGCCCATCTGCTGGAGATGAAAAACTTTGGAGCCGTCGAAATGCTCACAAGGCATACGGCAAACGACCTCGTTTCATATTTGCAGAACTATTCTTCAAGGAACCCACGGATAAGGAAGGCCCAGTTTCATGTGGCCGTATCATGCCGGGGGCATGAGAAAACGGAAGAGGAACTGCTTGCCTTCGCCCATGAGTACATGAAGGAAATGGGATATGGCGAGGCGGGCCAGCCTATGCTTGTCTATGCCCATACCGATACCGCCAACACACACCTGCATATAATAACATCGAGAATAGCGCCGGACGGCAGAAAGATAGACCACAACCATGAAAGGGTGCGCTCACAGAAAGTCATAGACAAGCTGCTCGGCAACGATAACAAGGAAAAGGTCAAGGAGGATTTCGCCGAAGCCATGTCTTACCGTTTCAGCTCCATAACACAGTTCAAGGCCCTGATGAACTCCATGGGATATGAATGTTACGAGAAAAACGGCACCGTCTCGATAAAACGGAGCGGTACCGTGCTTATGAGAATACCCCTTGCAGACATATCCGGCCGATATAAAAGCCGCACATTCGACAAGAACCGGCGTCGCCAGCTCAGGGCCATATTCAGGAAATACCGGGATTCAAGCGCGGACAGGGCTGAGCTGACGGCAGAACTGAAGAGAAAATTCGGCATAGACCTCGTATTCTTCGGCAAAAGCGACTCTCCCTATGGCTATATGATAATCGACCACAACACCAAATCCGTAATGAACGGAGGAAAGATACTCCTGATAGGAGAACTGCTCGACTTCGCGACAGTCGATGAACGCTTCGCCCGGATGGACTCTTTCATCGACACGCTTCTGGTCGACAATCCCAAAATGAGTATTGTCGAGCTTAACGACAGACTGTCCCGTAAATATCATGCCTATGTAAAGGGAGGCCGCATCTGGCGAAACAACGAGTCGAGGCCTGTCAAGACCTTCATGTGGGAGACACTGAAAATGAATAACCGCATCGCGTGGGTGGAGTCTTTCCATCCCTCGACAGAAACCGAGCGTGATTTTCTTTGCCGGATCGGGAAAGTCACTGCGGTGGATAAGGTCCGTCTCTCTGACAAGAGATATAATACATATTACAACAGACTGTCGGATCTCCGGCAGATATTCAGCGCCGATGACACTTTCATTCCGGGCAGCCGGTTCAGCGAAGAGGGATTCAGGATACGGGACATCGGCGGCGAACACTATGCCGTGGATTTCCATAGCAAGATACTGATAAACCTTGATGCCGAAGGATTCGATACAAGGAAACTAAGGTATAGGAAACCTGAGACAGTCAAAAATAATACCACGGTTAAAACGAAAACCGGAACAGTGTCACGAATAAGACCCATGAGGGATGCCGGTGTCGGTCATGGTGAGAAACGTGAATGGGAGGTCGGCTACCGGGGAGATTACGACAGGATAGACGATGAGAACAACCTGAGACGGTAACATCACTGCAATGCATATCCGGTGACAGCGTGTGCGTTTAACCTCGGTTTTTCACTATTTCATATCCGGAATATCTAAAAGCGGGAGTATGTGGTAATGAAAAGTATTCGGAATTTCCAGTTTAGCAATCGACCGGTGATAATTTTGCCGTGAAACCAATTAAAGGTGCTGAAAATGGACCCGACCTGCATCATCACATACGCAAATCAGAAAGGGGGTGTCGGCAAGACAACACTCTGCGCCCTCTTTGCGAGCTATCTTGTAAGCAAGGGGCACCGGGTGGCGGTGTTCGACACAGACCCCCAGCAGTCCATCGCCAAGAAGAGGGCTTCCGACATGGAGGTGTATTCCGGATGTCAGGTACCCTACGCCGTCTATTCCTTTTCGCTAAACAACGAAAAGGCGCTTATCTCCCTTATCGGGAACATACGTGGCAGCGGACATTTCGATTTCGTATTGTTCGATTCAGCCGGGAGCCTGACAGACCAGGCACTGCTGGCACTGTTCGCCAATACGGACTATCTGCTGACACCCTTTCATTACGACTACCTGTCGGTGCCCTCGACAGCGGTGTTCATCGCCCTTATCGTGAAGCTGCGCAAGTCACTCGGACAGCAGATGAAGACAAGGCATTACCTGATTCCGAATCTCGATGATCCGAGGGTCGGGACATCAGAAGAAAAAGCTCTGTGGGCCGAAACCGAAGAGAAATTCTCCAGACACGCCGTAATAACGCCGCGTATCGGGAAACGTGCGACGATGGAGCGTTTCAGCACCATGTCGGAGATGGACGAACAGATGATAGTCGTGTCCCCGGCCTTCGAGATTATCTACAAAGACATATCCGCCCTCCAAACCATACAATAATGAAAAACGACTCAACCTATCCCGACATCAACGGTCTTCTCGGAGACCTCGGCAATCTTGTCCCCGACAAAGGAGCTGCGGTCGCTCCCGCCGATACACAGACCGGTACCGACGGACAGATACAGCCCGACGGAGAGGATGAAGACTGGGAGCTGTTCAGGAAAAATCTGTCTCTCTACAATTTCAGGGAGAAAAAGGATGACCGCATGATCTGCAAGCTCGACCGTGACCTTGCCGACTCTCTCGACGACTGCGACATCGACCGCAAGTGCCGCTCGGACATAGTGAACGCCATCGTCAGAACATTTGTGAACCGCTACCTGCCCAGGTTAAGACAATATAAAAGAAACAACAGGTCGCTGCTTGACTCGACCCCGAACAATATATAAAAATGAGCAAAATTATATGGACTGAAGAGATGCTCGGCATCCTCACGGAAAGATTCCCGAATGAGACAAATGTATCCATTGCCGATGAACTTGGCGTCTGTCGCCGTTGCGTGGCGTCAAAGGCAAGGGAACTCGGCCTTGAAAAACAGACATCCCGGCTGCGGGATGAGACAATACGCCTCGTGGTCGAGAATTATTCCCGGCGGTCTTATGCGGAGCTGGCGAAACTCGCCAATATCTCCAGACGCACCGTGCAGCGTATTGTCGCTGAACAGGGTCTGGAGCGCAGGCCCGAGGAAATATCCCGCTTCATATCCCGGCGACGCACCGAGCTGATCCGGCGCGAAAGACGCCGAATCACATTCGGTCTCCCTCAGGTCTCCAATATGAAAGTTGTCAGCAACCCCCATAGGATAAGACTCAGGCACCGGCTGAAAAAGGCCGGGTACACAGTCATTCAGGGTAGCAATACAATCTACTATACCGAGGAAATCAAGCGAAGTCCCGTGAGGGAACACAACGGTGTAAGGCTCGGACTCCGCTTCATGCCTTATCCCGGACAGGACACGCAATCATTAACCGCTGTAATATAACTACCATATGGTATTCGGAGAAATATTCATTTCCCTTCTTGTCATCCTTATACTCTATTATGCGGTGGCAATCTCGATGGAGCTGTTCATGAAGCCGCAGGTACAGGATGCCGCATCGGGGAACGAGGAAACAGAGATTGACATTACGGATGAAGCCCGTAATTTTCAGACAATAGAGGTAAGGCGTGACACCAGACCCGTCAAAAAGAATCCATCGGGGGAAAATACGGCGGACAACAAAGTGATTCGTCCCGTAATGACAAACGGCATCGCTGTCGAAGTTCTCGTATCGCAGGTACAGAACATATCCGGCACCGATGATGTCGAGCTTGAAGGTCTCGGCAAGATAGTCGCCAAATGCGAGAAAGCCGCCTGATATGTAACATACCGCTCTCCTCTTTCCTCATTCATATATACCTCTCTCTTCTTAATTGCCTTTATCGAACGACACTGCCTTTACAGCCCTGCATTTCCTTTAGCGCCCGGTCCAACCCCAAATTAAAACAAATCAATCGCAAATGCAGAAGATTAAAACAAAGTGTCTTCGTGCCATGGCACGTTTACGCAATTCCGATTTTGCCCGCAAGAGCGTTCTCGCTCTCGGCGCGCTCACCCTTGCCGCAGGCGAGGCGATGGCGGCCAGCAAGGGAGCCGCAGGTTTCACCAAAGCCACGCAGGAGGTCAGCTCCTACCAGACTCCGGTCTCCAATCTCATGAAGGCCATCGCCGCCGTCATCGTCCTTGTCGGCGCCTTCAATGTCTATTTCAAGATGCAGAACGGCGACCAGGACGTGAAGAAGACCATCATGCTCACCATCGGTGGCTGTATCGCCTTCATCGCCCTGAGCGAGGCCCTGCCGCTGTTCTTCAAGTAAACCGTCATACCACAGACAGTCAAGGCGATGTATAACGATGGCTATCCGGTTTTCAAAGGGTTACAGAAACCGTTGGAGTTCATGGGCATACGGGGACGATTCCTGACACTGGCGGCTGCCGCCATAGGGGTGTCGTTCGTCGGATTCATAGTGTTCTCCATAGCATTGGGTAAGCTCGCCGGATTCATCGCCATGCTTGTCATGGCGGTAACAGGACTTGTGACCATCTATGTCAAGCAGCGCGGCGGCCTGCACAACAAAAAACGAAACCGTGGAATCTACATCTATCACAACCTATTCAGACGCTGACACATGGCAAAACCGCAAAAGAAAGTATTTGACGGCATTTTCTCCCAACTGGAGGAGACAGACGGCAATGTCGTGCTGTTCGACTCCAAGGGCGCCCCCTCGGTGATATTCCGCATGGTGAACCCGGTGCTCCGGCTCTGCACCGACTCCGAACAGTACATGCTCTTTCAGGATGTCCTCGCCAATATCGTTCAGACACTCGGCGAGGGGTACACACTGCAGAAACAGGACATATTCTGCCGGCAGAAATACAGCCACGAGGTACCCGACACTGCGGAGTTCCTGACCAGGAGCTATTTCGCATACTTCATGGGACGCGAGTTTACCGAGATAACCACCTATCTCATAATCACACAGGAGGCCCAGAAAGGACAGTTCGTACAATACGACCCGAAGAAATGGCTCGACTTCCACTCCAAGGTCTCCAAAGTCGATGACATTCTCAACGACAAAGGCATCCGGCACGGGAAGCTGGATAAAAGGGAGGTATATGAATATATCCACCGCTTCATGGCTTTCCATTTCAAGCACGGCCCGTTCTCGATGACAAACTTCAAGGTCTCCGACGAGTATCTGCGCACCGGCGACCGAATAATCCGTTCATATCCGCTTGTCGATATTGACGAGATCAATCTCCCTTCGGTAGTCAAGCCATATTCTCAGATGAGCGTGAACGGCTACGGAATAGCCACCGACGTATTTTCTTTCCTCGCCGAAGTCCCCCATGCCGACTGCGTTGTGTTCAACCAGGTCGTTCAGATACCCGGCCAGCGCAAGCTGTTGAGAAAGCTGCAAGGCAAGGCGAAGCGTCATGGCTCCATGCCTGACCCGAGCAACAAGATTGCGAAAGCCGACATAGAGGAAGTGCTCAATATCCTCGCTGTCGATTCATCCCTCCTTGTCAATACCAATTTCAATATCATCGTGAGCTGTCCGGCTGACAGGATTACCCCTGTGACATCGTTTCTCGAGACCAAGCTCTACGAGTGCGGCATCATGCCGTCGCGCACGGCGTATAACCAGCTTGAGCTTTTCATGGCCTCCTTTCCCGGCAACGCATACGCCTTCAACCCCGATTATGACCTGTTCCTCACACTGAGCGACGCCGCCCTGTGCCTGTTCTTCAAGGAACACCTCAAAGGGTGCGAGGACACGCCCCTTACTACCTACTACACCGACCGTCAGGGTCTGCCCGTGTGCATCGACATAACCGGCAAGGAGGGTAAAGTCAAGATGACCGACAACGCCAATTTCTTCTGCATCGGTCCCTCGGGGAGCGGTAAGTCGTTCCACATGCATGCCACATCGACAAAAACGCATCGAAAAGAACTCCAAACAAAACTTAGAGAAGCGTCATAAAATGCTCATTTTCAATACATATTCATTAACATAACGCTCCAACCGCCTATTGCGAGTTTTATCCGTTTAGAGTAATTTTGTACCATGGTTGTACCATGGGCAGAGGGACACACGGTTCGTAATGAGGGTTCTTATTTCCTCTTATTTCCCCTTGTTTCCTCTTAAAAGTTTCCGTCAAGGACCATCCCCCATGAGTCACTGCAAAATTCAAAAAATAACGGTAACAATGAATACAACAACTCGCATTCCAATCGTGCTGATGTCCGTAGAGGAAACAGCACTGGCAGTAAGCATCAGCGTCAAGACAGTACGCAGTCTTATTCGCCAAGGCAGACTCAGAGCCGTAAATTTAGGTACGCGCATGACAAGAATCTATTTGCAAGACATCCTTGAAATAGCCAAGGAACAAGGTTATCAGGTGGTTCTCCCTTCTTCCCTATCGTTAGAAGGGACAACTCCCAAGAAGGCACAAAGGTTGAAAGATGCCGAGACAGGCTCAGTCAATAAGTTGGCAAAGTGTCGCAAAACTCCCAAAGCTGGAGAAAGAGCACCTGACGGAGTAACCCACGACACCCATTATACGATGGCAGAGGTGTTGAGCACCTTTGATATTAAGTATGGCAGATTCTATGAAGTCCGCAATCGCTACCAACTACAATCAGTCCACGCATGGGGTACGACATGCTTCAAGAAAGAAGATGTAGAGAGGGTCATCGGGCTTTATAATGAAGAACAGGGAAAGAACATTTCCGATGACTGGTACACCTGCTTCGACATCATGAAGCTCTACGGATTGGGCAAGACACAGGTACGCAGATTTGCAGAAACTCATGGAGTGAGAATCCGAAAGTTCAAAGGCGGAAGAGCCAACTACTATCTGAAAGCAGACTGGGAGGCTGCACGCAAGAAGGCTGAGAAAAACAGTACTTCGACCAAGGCTAAACGGAAGTGAGACACAAGGCAACGACTGTTTCAAACAAACTCATATACGACCCATACCGTTGCAAATGGTCTGAAACAGCCTTCCTTGTCGATCGAAACAAACTCTCAACACAGAGAAACGGATATAAGATAGAAAGCGCATCCGACACCTGTTTTAAGTATGATATTTAGCGTAAAATCATACTCAAAAGCAAATTCAGGTTAAATTCAGACAGTATTTGAAGCCATCATTACTTTTCTCTTTTCACGGCAATCTAACTTTGCATCGGATTTGAGAGTTAAGACGTTGCAACGAAGGCTATTCGCATCCACAGATACATATCATAAACAATAATAAAACAGTAACAATATGACAAACATTTGTACAAAGGTCACCGTGCGGAGACGACCTATCAAGAACGGACAGACTTCCCTCTATTTGGATTTCTATCCTCCAGTCCGCAACCCAAAGACAGGCAAGCTCTCACGCAGGGAGTACCTTGGTCTTTACATCTACACCAACCCTGTTGAACGCTTCCAGCAGGAGTATAACAAGAGTATGATTCAGAAAGCGGAAATCATCAAGTGCCGCAGGACTGAGTCCATCATCAATGAGGAATATGGCTTCCTCGACCGCAACAAGGGAAAGGAGAGTTTCTTGGAATACTTCAAGAATCTCATGATTGAACGTGGCAGCAGCCAGAACTGGGCTACCGCCTACATGCACTTCCACAACTACACCCATGGTGAGTGTCGTTTCTGTGACCTTACAGTTCCGTACTGCCAGGGGTTTCTTGACTACCTGCTGTCGGATGCCTGTATGCACAATGGCAAACGTATGATGGGAACGACAGCCAACAACAACCTTACCAAGTTGAAGTGTATCCTTGCCATCGCATACGAAGACGGACTGCTCAAAGAGAACATTGCCAAGAAACTTGTGCGTGCAAAGGCTCATGGCAACAAGCGGCAGTTCCTCACCAAGGAAGAGTTGCTGCAGTTGTCTCAGACTCCTTGCAAAAGTGATGTCCTTCGTCGTGCAGGTCTCTTCTCCTGCCTCACTGGTCTTCGCCTCTCTGACTGCATCAGACTCCAATGGGAGAACATCGTCAAGTTGGCTGATGGCGGCTGGGGAATGGACATTATCACTAAGAAGACTTCCACCGCTGCAATCCTGCCTATCAGCGAAGAGGCTCTGCAGCTCTGTGGTGAGCGAGGCACAGGGCAGGTGTTCAAGAACCTCACGAACAGTACAGTGGCATTGTATCTCAAACCGTGGATAAAGGCTTCCGGCATTGAGAAGCACATCACATTCCACTGCTTCCGCCATACTTCGCAGACCTCTACAAACTCGCTTGCAACTAATTGCATATCAGTATAATCCAAAATAACAAGAATTTGCGACTAACACAGAGGTAACATATTCGCCAAAAATAATTAGTCCGATTTATAATTGAGCGTCTATCGCGAACTCGTGTTATTTATCGTTTCATTGGAGATATTTTTTTTGCCTTCAAAGAAAAAACAAGGCCAAATCTTCATGTTCTCCAACTTCAATTATTCCAATTCCCCTCTTTGTTGCACCTGCCCCTGTTCACATATACATGAGCAGGTCAATATATATGTCAGTCAGTTCATGTATATATAGTACATGACTTCCGACCTGTTTCCTTTTCCGACTGCATCCCGGCTCTTCATATTCACAGAGCCGTTTCTGTTCCGGTCAAAATATTAGTCAGTCAGTCCGTGTATATATAACACGACTTCTGACTTGTTTCGTTACAGACCTTTTTTCTTTTTTTAGAAGGCCTCCTTTTATTGTTTGCCATTTGCAGCATCTTGGTTATCCAGATACCTACGGTATTCTTTGCCCCTTTGTATCGGATCCAATCCCTCATTTACGATTTCCGCGAAAGTCTGTTTTCGTGTGCAAAGTTACGGAGTAAGTACACTGCACAAGAAGCGTCTCACTATCTTCGGTGAATTTTGACGAAAACTTTCCGAAATCACAGATTTCGGCATTTCATAAAATTTCATCCTTGATTTCTTGTTTGTTGTCCTTTCATTCTCCGTTTGAAATGGCACATAAAAACTATCCTTTCCAGCGAAGTCGAAAGACTTTGAATAAAGGGAATTAGTAACAAAAAAACATAAGACAATGAACAAGTATGATTTTATCAAGAATGGTAACCTCCTTTATTGGAACGACCCTGACAATGGTATATCCAGTGGCGACTATAAAGTGATTTCTGCACCCGAAGAAGTATATGAGGACAGCATCATCTTAATTGCAAGCGACTACTCGGAAGCGGAGGTCTTGGCTTCGGAATTAACACCGATACCTCCAACGAGAAGCCATAAAGAGGAGTTTCAGAAGTGGAGAGAAAAACATGAGGCTGATGGCGAGGTGTTTTATAACAAGCTTTCAGAGGTTATTGCCACAGACAACGATTTGGAAGTTGGCGACATGGTGGCGTTCACAAACGATTACGGTGTGGTGTTCGGTCCGTATGAGATACTGGCTTTCGAGGAACCTTGGAATGGTGGCAGATGCGTTCACCTTGACAGCGATGCGTATTGGCTTGCAGACCGCCCCAGCCAACTTACTCTGATGAGCAAAAGAACTCAAAAATAACAATCGAAGCATAGACCATCCGCTATCCACAGCGGGTGGCTTTGTTCTTGTAGGTGGCCGCCCTTTTATAGTTTCATTTTAGACAGCACCTGTTTTACTCAAGCAATATCCTTTTGTAGAGATCGGCGATGCTTGCCACGACTGCGCCACGGGTTGTTTTCGCGTGCAAAGTTACGGTGGACGAACGCCGTTCAAGTACCGCCGTGGCTACCTCCGATGAAATTTGACGGAAACTTTCCGAAATCACAGATTACGGCATTTCATAAAATTTCATTCCCGGTTCCTTGCCCTCTGTTCTTGCCTCCCCCGTTAGAACCGCACGTAAAACAATCCCTTCAGGCGAAGTCGAAAAGGCTTCAAGGGCAGGGAAAATAAAAATTTGAAATATGAAAGTAATATGTACAAAATGCGGCGGTATGCACGTGGCTTGCGAAGCCATGATTAACCCCAATGACAAATCTATCCGTAACTATACGGATGAAGCCTTTATCTACGGCTGGTGTGATGACTGCGGCTATGGAGTTGTACTCTCCGATGTCGATGAAGTGAAAACGGACATTTACAAGCTCCATGCTGATTATTGTGCTGAGCATGAGAAAGAACCGCTTTATGCGCAATGTGAAATCGTGTGGAAAGATGAAAGTTTCACCGAGCCACAGCCTGTAACAATAAAGCTATCTGTTGATGCTGACGATGCCACCGATGAAAAGATATTCTTCTATTGCAACAGCATTGAAGACCTTAAATCGCTTGCTGAATTTGAAGGTGGGGATTTTGTCCTTGCAGGCTGTAATTGTTTAACCAATGAATTATAACAAGATGAACAGGTACAACTGGAAAGGTTATGATTTTGTAGGCACTGTACCCGAATTTGCAGAAAAGTTCGGGTACTGCAAGACCCCTACCTTTGTCAATGCAATCAAGCGTGTTCCCCGACATCGATACAACTGCATGGACGCTATGGAGCAAAGGATTTATGAGGAAAAACGGAAACGGGCGAAGCGAGCATACTGCATCTATATGAATGAGGATAGGACCGAGAGCTACATCATCACCAAAGAAGAGTATCTGGCGACAAATCTCCCTGTCTGGGAGAAGCACCATGAGCCGTTCCTGCTTTCGTATAGCAACAGGGTGTTGCCTTATAACTTCATCGGAAACAGCCATGATGAAATCCCAGTCAAATCCGCCATGGTGAAATACTCCGCAGAAGCCGTGCAATTCGCCGAACAACTTTTGCTTGCCGCAGGATATTTCAACGGCAACTGTCCTGTGGAAAAACCGTCTATAACGGTAAACTACACTTCGCTGTACCTGACCTACGGCAACGGCATCAGCATTACCTTTGACTCTGAACAGAGCCGTGACGGGGTGGACAACTGCCGTCTCGCGGTTATCGACCTCGCCGGAGAAAGGATTTACAACGGCTGGCGGAGATTGGGCAGCGTCGATGAAATCCTGCACCATACAGTTGTGAACAAGGACTGCAAGGATGCCTCTTGGTATTTAGTATGACAATGACGGACGGGCGGGGCTTTGCCCTGCCTGCATCTTCAGATGGTGTGGCGCGGATATCCACAGCGATGCCTTTTGCTTCACGGTGTCCGCCTTGAGACGCCCCCGCTCTCCCTCTTGTAAATTCCCATTCCAATCCTGTCATATTCCTGCCAGGAATATGACAGCACAACCATTTCTATACGGAGTTATCAACCCCTGCTTGCCGGTCGGGATGGCTGAATATTACGGTGCAAAGGTAGAAGCCGCCGTCAGAGCGTCAAGGTCAGACACGCCGTGTTTGTCACTGCAAGATGGAGGCTCCCCCCAATCTTTCCCTCCAAAACCTTGCCTTGTCTGCCGTGCGCCACCTTTACAGGCACTGTAATATTCAAGTCCCCGACGCCCAAGCGGAAAGAAAGGGATAAAAACCAGTAACTTTAACACAGACAAGACCATGTACGAGAAAGAAGAAGCATCAGACATCATCGGCGCATACTGCACATTACTTGAAGATAGCCAAGGCATCTGTGACGGACAGATTGTCGGGGACTACGGCACCGAGGTCGTTGTAAGGCTTCCCAATGGCGAGGAGATAGCAGCCCATCGGGACGGTGTGATTGTTTTCGACTGACTGCGCCAAGGCACGGTGACGGCAGTCCCGGCAATACGCTCGGACTGCACTGTCCCGGTATTCCTGTTTTATTTCTTTTTTTTGAAGGTCCCCTTTTATCATTCCATAGGCTCCGCCGATGATTCCGATTCCTTTTTTATCCGGCAAATCCATTTATCTGGCAGTCTGTTTCGCCAATGCAGGCAAGCCGTGCCGTCCTTGAAGGCGGATCTGACCGTGCTTCGCCTTTTTTGTTCATGCCTTTCCTCTTTTCCCGCCGGATATATTCTGCAGCGTTCGCCGGATGCGGCAAAGACTGCGGTGCATTCCCGTCATCCTTTCAATCATCCATTCTCCCGTATGGCCGTCAACCATAGGACTGCCTTTCCAGATCAGCGGTCTATACATCCACGGACAGCCGCACAAGCATACATAGTCCCGTCCGGGCATCCGCTTTACAGTCAGTACCACGTCATGACAGAGGGAGGCGTGCAATGCCCGGCTTACGAATTTTACGGAATTGCTTCAACGTACAGCCATCCGGGACAGTATGGTGTCGTCAAGCTGCCACAACAGTATTACGGCGAGTCATACACAATTATTTTTCCTGATGCGAAGTTATGATCATGGCGGAGACTGATGCTCCTACGGGACGGTTACCACCTTTGACCAACGGTTTTCAACAAATCTTCCTTTTTCTTTTCGAGGGCTTGACAAAAAGAGTATTTGCCGAACCTTCCGCTGGTGCTACCCTATGCCCATGTCATCTTTTTGCATCGTAAAAATTAAATGTTTCACTCTTTAATACTTAAAGTTATGGCAACTTCAACAAACAACACCAACTCGTTCAACCTCAGTGGCTTCGTAGCCGTTAACGCAAACATCCGCAACTTCGAGAAAAGCTCGGTTGCCCGTTTCCCCCTCTCAGTCAGCCGCACCGAGACCAACGGTGACGAGACCACCCGCAAGTCGGCCCTTGTGAACTGCGAGTGCTGGCGCAAGTCCGAAGAGGCATCGACCTTCGAGCTTCTCAAGAAAGGCAAGCTCGTCCAGGTTTCAGGATTCATCCGCCCGGAAGAATGGACGTCGGAGGACGGAACCAAGCACAACCGTATCGTCTTCGTCGCCACATCCATCAGCGAACTGTCCACCGAGAAGAAAACCGACGGGAAAAAGCCGGCGAAAGGCAAGGCTTCCAAAAAGAAAGCGGCGTGACGCTCTCTTCCCTCTCTCATCAAAAGACGGCTACGGCCGTCTTTTCTTTTGCTCACGGGCTGCGTTCATGCCTTTTATAGTCCTGCGGATTCCGTTTATCTGTCATACACATCCCTTTGTACGCACATGACAACCGTTTATACCACATTGTATTCATCCGGCAGTCGCCCGTCCGTTTCCTGCGGCGAATTTGGAGGTGGCAGGGCAAACATCAAGGCACACTCCGTTCTGAAGGCCTTGTCTAATTCCCCTTATGGCCACCATCCTCCGATGCCGCAAGAAAACAGGAGCGGCCGACCCGCAAGTCCGGTTAAGGCAGGGAAAAGCCACTCCACAAGTCTAACATTCAAACTTAAAAGAAAATGGAAAAGAATATTGAGAAAATTCCAACTTACGCATTGCCTTATCTGGTGAACGGTGATGCAAGCAACCTGACAGAGGACGAAATCAAGCAGATTGACGAAATCTGCCGCGAACAGGGCATCGAACTTGTTGTACCCATCGGTGACAGCGTGGAAGGCGGAACCGAACCGTATTTCAGCAGCACCCCGTTATTCGGCAAACCGACAGAGGTGGAGGACTGCATTATCATTCATCGGAAAAAGGATTAGAGCCATGGACATGACAGTGCTTAAAGACATTTCAGACAGAAGCAGGCTTGAAAACGGCGTTGCAGTCATGGACGAAATCAGACAGGACGGCAAAACCATCCTGTCAAGCAGTGACGACATTTCGATTCCGATGATATTCCGCAATCTCAGCGGCAGGAACTTTTCGGGAAAGGAATATCGTAAATATCTCAGACACGTGGCATACGATGACATGGGCTTCGTCCCCGGCACAATCACGTTGTGGCATGGCGGACGGCTGGTCGCCGAAACCGAACTGGACAAAATCTACTGACAGATAACGGCAAGACTATGGAAAAAGAGAAACTGACTGTCAATGACGAGGAACTGATAGAACTCGCATACTCCACCAACTACCGGAGCAGCATCCGCACCATGATACAGGAAGCGGACACGGAGCGATGCCACGTAATACTGCGGGGCATAATGAATGATGCCGGTGTGGATTGGGAAGATTGAGCGTGACAAGGGGGCTGCTGACATCCGGCAGTCCCTTCCCATGCGGAATAACATCTGCGGCAGGCATTGTTCCCTTGAACTTTCCCTTTATAGGTTTGCACCAACGCCGGCGGATCGCAGGACACCTGCAATGCCTGGTACGCCGATACCCTACGTTCCGTCCAGTCCGGGCGACCTCCGGCGCAGGGCGAGCGTGGGCCGGCAGAGTGTGTCATGCTTCCACACACAGCCTGTTGGTGACACCCACGGTTCGCTCTTCACCCCGACTTCCCCTACACTCCGGGCTGCCGTGCCAGTGCTGCGGCCAGTCCCGCGACTTACGCCTGCCTGCTTTTATAATGCGATATTCCCATTTATAACGAAGATCGTCCGGCTTGGCCGATTCACCTTTTACTGTTTTCATCAATGCCGGCGCACCGCAGGACACCCGCGAAACCCGGCACGCCGACACCCTACGTTCCGTTCAAGTCCGGGCGGCCTCCGGCGCAGGGCGAGCGTGGGCCGGCAGAGTGTGTCATGCTTCCACACACAGCCTGTCGGTGACACCCACGGTTCGCTCTTCACCCCGACTTCCCCTACACTCCGGGCTGCCGTACCAGTGCTGCGGCCAGTCCCGCGACTTACGCCGCTGCCTCTTGTGATCAGACCTTTTATAGAAATTCTCCGCCACTTATAGAAAAATCTTTTTCTGTCCGGACCCGTCACTCCCGGTGGTTATCGGCGCGAAGTTCGGCATCCGGGCTTATAAGCCAAGGTTGTACGGAGTTTCTGCGAGATTTTACGGATAGGCGGTAAAATCATCTTGAAAACCTTGTCCCTAAAGCCTCTTAGATGCCCCTGTGTTGCGCAGATAATCACCTCGCGGACGGTTCCGAAAGGAGCAGGAAGTGAGGGAAGAAATAAATCTTCAACATTAAGGTCAGATATGAGATACAACAAGAAAAAGGCATTAGCCGACAACGTAAACGCCATAGAGACAGCTTTGGGGGTACACGGTCATGGCAGACAGGCTACTGACAGCGAGAAAAAGACATTAGCCCTTTATTCGGGGTTCGGAGGCATCAAAGAGGTGCTGAACCTCGGCACGGACAAGCCCATGCCCGACGGCATGGCAGAGCCTATGAAACGCTTGCAGGAAATCCTGCTTGCTTTTGCAAAGTCCGACATTAAGGAGTACAAAGCCCTCATTGACAGCATAAAGTCTTCCGTGCTGACAGCGTTCTACACTCCGCAGTTCATCATCGACACCGTGGCGGCGCAGATACACGCCACTTTCAAGGACAACGGTATGCAGATGCGCACTTTCCTTGAGCCGAGCGCAGGGATTGGCGGCTTTCTGAAAATCGCCATGCAGGGAACAAGGGCATACGCTTTTGAGAAAGACACCATCACAGGGCTTATACTCTCGCTTCTCCATGACAACGCCACCACGATAAGCGCAGGATATGAGACCATCGGGGAACAAGACCTGCAGGACAAGGGATTTGATGTCATAGCCTCAAACATTCCGTTTGGGAACTTCCGTGTGTTCGATGCGGATATGTGGAAAAAGGGCGGCATTTACGAGCAGTCCACCAAGACCATACACAACTACTTTTTCATAAAGTCCATGGATTTGCTCAACGAGGGCGGCATACTCGCTTTCGTGACCTCAAGGGGCATCGCCGACACTCCCGGCAACAAGTTCGTGCGCGAGTACCTTGTGAACCATGCAGACCTCATAACCGCATTACGGCTCCCCGACAACATCTTCATGGAGACCGGCGGTATCGAGGTAGGCACAGACCTGTTGGTGTTTCAAAAGCACACACGGAAAACGATCCTGTCACACCGTGAGCAGCTGTTCATGCAGGTAGGCAAGGAAAACGGCACGGACGGTATCGTGACAGAATATGCCAACAAACTTTTCATGCAGCCCAAGACGGCACTTGCCACCGATAGCCGTATTTCCATGAACCAGTTTGGCAAGTATGTGAGGAAATACCAGTGGCAGGGCGAGGAAGCGATGATGCGGCAATACTTTTCCGCATTGCTCAAAATGGACTTCAGCCGTTTCTTCCGCAAGAGCCTTTTCACGGGTGACGGACAGGACACCATGCAGGGGCAGATGTCGCTCTTTGACCTTTTCGGGGATGAAATAACCGCCAAGTCCAAGGATATGGGCAAACGTGCATACACCGACAAAGTGGCATGGTGGATGAAAGACGGTGCAATGGTGATGTTCGAGGGGCAGCTCGGCAACCTCAAGATGCGCAAGTCAAGCCGTTATGCCGATGTAGCGGTGGATTTCGTGCCTATGGCTGACATTGAGGCGGCGAAAGAAAGGGCAAACGACTATTTCCCTATCCGTGAGATCTATCTTGAGCTGTCAAACAAGGAGCGTGAGGAAGAACAGGAACACCCTGAATTGAGGGAAAGTCTTAATGCGCTATATGACAAGTTTGTTGCCAAGTGGGGATATTTCCATGACAACGACAACAAGGAGTTTATCATGCTTGACAGCCTCGGTGTCGAGGTGTTCACCATTGAAATGCAGTCGGGCGATGCCATTGGCAAGGCTGACATCATGCGCGAGCCTGTGGCGTTCAAGAAGATAGACACCATGACCGTGCTTTCTCCAATGGAAGCACTGGCGACAAGCCTCAATTTTTACGGTAAGGTGGATATGCCGTTTATCGCCCGAAGCTCAGACAGGAGCGAGACGGAAGCCATAGACGACCTAAAGGGCGAGATATTCTTCAATCCCATATCGGGAGAATGGGAGAACAAAGGTAAGTTCATTGCCGGAAATGTCGTAGCCAAATACAAGGAAATCATGTCGCTGCTGCAGGAACTTGACGGCAGCGAAAAGGATTATACGGAAGCCTCGCTGAAAGCATTGGAAGAAGCGACCCCCGAAGCAATCCCTTATGAGGAGCTTGACATCAATATGGGCGAGCGATGGATTGACTCAAGCCTGTATGCCGCTTTTGCGACAGAGCTTTTCGAGACCGGGACATCGGTCATGTATTTTGATGTAAACGACACCTATATTGTTTCCTTGCAGGGATATTCGGCAGTGGCATATCATACTTATTCAGTCCGCAACTACAACGGCGAGGACTTGTTTGTTCACGCCCTGCAGGACACCGTGCCCGAAATCACCAAAGAGGTGTACCGTAACGGCGACAAGGTGCGTGTGCCGGACGAGGAAGCCATACAGGAAGCGGCGACCAAGATACAGGAAATCCGCAGCAAGTTCAATGCATGGCTTGACAGCCAGCCCATAGAGGTACGCGACGAGCTTGTGAGAGCCTACAACGAGCGTTTCAACTGCTATGTCCGTCCGCATTATGACGGCTCGGCGCAGACATTCCCCGGACTGTCCTTTGTGCAGTTCCCCTACGAAGAACTCTATCCGTCACAAAAGGATGCCATATGGATGATAAAACAGAACGGCGGCGGCATCTGTTGGCATGAGGTAGGCACAGGCAAGACCATGATAATGTGCGTGGCGGCTTACGAAATGAAGCGTCTCGGACTTGTGCGCAAGCCTATGATTATCGGGTTGAAAGCCAACGTGCATGAGATAGCCGACACTTTCAGAAAGGCTTATCCGTCAGCAAAGATACTCTATCCTGGCAAGGAGGATTTCACACCTGCCAACCGCAAAGAGGTATTTTCCAAAATCCAAAACAACAACTGGGACTGTATCATTCTGACACACGACCAGTTCGCAAAAATCCCTCAGTCCGATGAAACGATGTTTGAGATTTTCTCGGAAGAGCTGCAGGATGTGGAGCGTAGTCTTGAGGTGCTGGAGGAAAGCACCATGCGTTACCGCAGCGGCAGGATGCAGAGCGGCCTTGAGAAAAGGCAGGAAAACCTGCAGGCGAAGCTCGCCAACCTGCGCATGAGCATCAACAGCCGCAAGGATGACACGGTGGATTTTCATTCTATGGGGATAGACCATATTTTTGTCGATGAGTGTCACATTTTCAAGAACTTAATGTTTCAGACACGCCACACGAGGGTTGCGGGCATCGGCAACACGAAAGGCTCACAAAGGGCTGCAAACCTGCTTTTCGCAATCCGTGACATTCAGAAGCGGACAGGGCGCGATTTGGGCGCAACATTCCTGTCGGGAACTGTCGTTGTCAATGCCCTTACGGAGCTTTATGTGATGTTCAAATATATGCGTCCTGCTGAACTGAAACGGCAACGTATAAGCTGCTTTGATGCGTGGGCGGCGATATTCACCAAGAAATGCGCCGACTATGAGCTTAATGTGACAGGAAGCATCAAGCGCAAAGAACGCTTCCGCACATATATCAAAGTGCCGGAACTCGCCGCTTTCCTGCGTGAGATCACGGACTACCGCACCACCGACATGATTAACCTCGATGTGCCGGAAAAGAACGTGCGCTTCCTTTCCCATGCGCCGACAATCGCACAGGAGGAAATGATAGGACGGCTTGTGTCATTCGCCAATTCCGGGAACTGGGAGGATTTGGGTCTTGACACGCCCGAACCTGACAATCTCGACAAGGCGAAGATGCTCATTGCCACAAACGTAGCCCGAAAAATGGCTCTCGACATGAGGCTGCTCGGCGACAAGTTCCTTGACGATGAAAACAACAAGGCTTCCATCTGCGCAAGGACGGTCTATGACTATTATGTGCGCTCAAACGCAAACCGTGGCACACAGTTCGTGTTCAGCGACCTTTCCACCTACAAGCCTAACGAGTGGAACATCTACAGCGACATAAAGGAGAAACTTGTACGACTCGGCATCCCTGCCGGTGAGATACAGTTTATCCAGTGCGCCACCACGGAGAGAGCGAGGAAGAAGCTGTTTGCCGACATGAACGCAGGTCGGGTACGTGTGCTTTTCGGCTCGACATCCATGTTAGGCACAGGCGTTAACGCCCAACAGAGGGCTGTGGCGGTGCATCATTTGGAGATACCGTGGCGACCTGCCGACATGGAGCAGCGCAACGGTCGGGCTGTGCGTAAAGGCAACACCGTGAAGCTGTGGGGCAACAACACCGTGGATGTGGTAATCTATGGCACGGAAAAGACACTTGACGCTTATAAGTTCAACCTCTTAAAAAACAAGCAAATGTTTATCAATCAGATAAACAAAGGCACAATCGCCGTGCGCCGCATCGACGAGGACAGCATGGACGAGGACAACGGAATGAATTTCGCCGAGTTCGTGGCTATCCTTTCGGGAAACACCGACCTGTTAAGCAAGGCGAAGCTCGACAACAAAATCATACAGCTTGAAAAGGAACTTGCTATATTCAAGAAAGAGCGGGGACGTGCGGAGCGTAAGATTGCGCAGAACGGACAGGACATCGAAAAGGCTGCCGCCTATATCCGGCGAGTGGAAGATGACCTTGGGTATGCGGCATCATATACAGGCGAAAAGGTGGTTTCCCTGCTTTCCATTGGCAAGGACACGGCGGAAAAGACCGGGCGAGAGCTTCACAGGATAGCCAAGACTTATCGGTGCTGTGCATATTCCGCCATTGGCTCCTATATGGGACTTGACCTCTTGGTAAAGAGCGAATGTAACCTTGACGGCTCATTTGACCGTAACACTTTCTTTGTCGAGGGGAAAAGCGGTCTGAAATACCGTTACGGAAATTCCGGCGCACTGCCGCTGGGATTTGCAGACACAGCACTCTATCCGCAGGCCACGCTTGCCAAACTGCCCTCTATCATCAAGCAGCAGCGTGAACGTATGGCGAAACTCGAAAGCGAGGTTCCCACGTTACAGTCCATCGTCAGCCGCACATGGGGCAGACAGGACGAACTGGACGCACTGAAAAAGGAATGTGACGAGCTGAAAAAGCGGATTGACGAGAGCCTTAAGGAGAACAGGCCGGAACAGGAAGAAACGGCGGCTGAAACGGACACCATGCCGATACCCGGCAGGAGGGTGACCGATTACGCTGCCTGATTTATACAATATCTGACCTTTCCCCTGCTTGGTTGTGACAACCGGGCAGGGGGATTTCCTTTCCGTCTGATACGCGCCGGCACCCTATTTTATATATCGAGACCCTGTTATATCCCGGCGATTGCCATTTATAGCCCATGCGCACGCTTATACGGAATACAAAACCGGTTTATGCCGGAGCGGTTATATCTTTTTTATAGAAATATAATGATGCTGTCATGTCTGCCAATCCGATATGGTTTCCAGATGCAAAATTGGTGCATCAATGCAATCCACTGAGGTTTGAAGTGCATTCCACATTGAAATCTTCCTGCTGGCGAGCGTATTTCAACATGGAAAACCTGTGGATGGCAGAGGCGGATACACCGGGAGGCATCCGAAAACCCGTAATCGGATCCGGCAACGATTCCGAAAAAAGGGAAAATGTCAAACCAAACAAATTAAAAACATTATGTCAGTACAAAACCAGACCATGCACGAAGCGGAAGCATATCTCCGCAACACGGAAAATCCTACATCATTATATGTAATGATTGACGGCAAGCGCAGAAGACTGTTCATCAACCGCATAGAAAATGTAATCGGCATCATCGCACCGGGCAAACGCATACGCGGCTATCTGTTCAGCGACTGGAACGACATCGAGAAAGTCCTTTATCCGCAAACCGACAATACGGAAGCCGACCGCAAACTCGTACTTAAGTACCAGCGTCTTGCTAAAACAGCCACGTTCAAAAGCGACTGGCTCAAGCGCATCGCTGCAGCCGACCCCGAAAAATCCCCTTACGAGAACCGTATCACGACAGGTACAAGGATTGACGGCAAGTGCATAAGGCTCTGCACATTGGAAAAATACTGCGGATGCAGGGAAATGAGCCGTTTCATAGAAGCGGTCAGAAACGGTACGAGCTACCACTCCTCACGTTTTGAATACTACGGCTATGACGGGACATTATGGTGTGAACCACAAGAGGACGGTATGATTACAGCCGGTTTCAGCAAAGAATACCACGGGACAGGCAACGGCTACTATTATCTCCTTATCAACGATGAAACACTGATAGGTTACGATGTGGACTGACCCACAGCCGGATATTGCCATGAGGGGTTATAAAATTCCTCATGGCAGCCTTGCGCAGTTTTTCCCTTTATACCTCTCATACTGCCGGTACTCCTTTTATACAGTGGAGAATACACCGTAGTTTTCCCTCCGGTCAAAAATGCCTGTTGTAAATAAATAATCCTGTTATACCAGTCTTGCTATAGTTCTTTCTCCAGACCACCCGGCCGGGGTTTACGGCGCGAAGTTCGGCATCCGGGAGCGACGGGAAAGGTCATGCGCTGTTTCGGCGAGATTTTGCGGCATGGGCGAAAAATCATCTTGAAAACCTTGCCTTTCGTCCCTTGACGATGCCCCTGTAATGCGCAGATAAACCTCTTGCGGATGGCTTCGGAAAGAAGGATCCAGGATAGGGAAATAAAAATTAAAACAGATTTCAGATATGCGTACAAAAAGAATGACAGCAGAACAAGGCAGGAGATGTGGCATCAGCCGCTTCCCCAATTTCCACCGCACAGGCTCGATAAGGGGCATGAAGAAGCTCTATTACGGCAATGACGCTCTTCTCGTAAGATGCGGACAGTATGTCTATAACGTGACAAGCGAACCGTCAATATACAATCAAGCAACTATCTAAACATCATATTCCTATGAAGAAGCAGATAATCTGGACAAGCGACTATTATTTTGATGACAAGGCGAGAGAAGATTACGAGAACTCGCAGCGTGACCTACTCGATGATGACGATTACGAAGTCAGCGATGCGGAATGGGCTGATGTTGTCAATGACTTCCTGTCGGACGAACGCATAAATCTTGACAAACAGATTGACGGTGTTGTCATGGCATTTGCCGACCTCGGTCTTTGGGACGGCAGACGGCAGGGCTACAAGATACTCGGACATAACATCAACGGCATCTTCAACGTGTCGGAAGATGATAACGAATGGTACGGTGACGGCTTCAATATCCGTGGCAGCCTCACGCACCACGACGGCACCCACCATGTACTCTATCGTGTGGTAAAAGACATGGACGAAGCGGAACGCATAGGCGAAATGATTTACAACCGTGAAATAGACGAAGCTGGCTTCCGCAAAAAGACCCGTTCACTCTATCCGTATGTGGCTGAGGTTTACGGATGGAAAACAGGGCGGTTCGGAACGGCTTTCAATAAAGCGGTATGACCGGTGGCAGGCTCCGATATGGGGTCTGTCCACAGCCTATGTTTCCATGAGGGATTGAGAAATTCCTCATGGGAGCCGTGTGCCGCATCCGCCTTTTATAATCGGTTCCCCGTCCATTTATACGGAACAGCTCCTTTTATACCACAGGCTTCCCCTCCCGGTAAAAGCGGAGTGTCTGCAATATTCCCAGCCATAAAACACCAGGAACGAGGGCCGAATAACCGGCACCACGCTTCTTTTTGTTTTTTCGCAGGAAATCTTGTTGACAAAACATGACACTTGCCGTATCTGCCATCCGCCAAACGGCAAAAGTCATTTTCGTTTTGTCTGACAGACCATTGTTTACCCGCCCAAGCCTGTACTTGTCAAAACAGGCGTATTCTCAAATTCATATTACGACCGCCCCGACAGCCTTGTGATGTCGGCACGGATTGAGGGGAAACGCATTGAGACCATAGAATTTTCCCTTACCGATATGAAAATCCTGCAAAGCAGGGCGGTTTACAACGGAACATCGGAGTACCACGACTGCATCATCAACCAGCTTAACGCCAATCTTCACCAAATCGCAAGGCGTAATACGGCATGAAGCCGTATTGCGTTTTGCAGGAAAAGCCTGTCCTGTTATACGCCCGTACAGGCCGGGCATCCCACGATACTCCGTTTTTATGAAGCCGGAGCTTTCCATCCGGAACCATATCCCTTTTTATTTGACGGCCTGCCCGGAATGACTGGAGATGAACCCCGAAGATTCCTTTACGGAACGACTGAATGCCGTTGGCTGTCCGGCAACCGTGATAAACAGGTGAACCGATCCAGGAATCAGAACGTATTTCCGTTCCACTCCAAGGTGCGCCAGCCGGTCTGCGAAGTCGGCTCCTTGACAACGGAGAATGTCGCGTTCTGCCGCTACAAGCAAAGTAGGCGGCAGTTTGGATAGGACAGAGTCCGATGTTTCTGCAGGAGAGACCAACGGATTATGTGGGTCAGAGGTGTAAGCATCGTTGAAAGCGTCCATCAGTTCGCTGTCAAGTCCGAATCCTTTGCCAAACTGTTTCCAGGAACTTGAGCCGTCTGAATAGGCTTTTGTGACGGGATAGAATATAATCAGACTATTGAAAGTGCTTTCGGGAAAACTCATGGCCGTGGCTATGGCAAGATTTCCTCCGGAACTGTCTCCACCTACGGATATGCTGCTGCATTTCCACTCCGCCATATTGTCGAGGGCAAATTTTATCGCATCCGTGCAATCGTTAAGCCCTTCGGGAAAAGGATGTTCGGGGGCGAGCCTATAATCCACGGCAAGCACCGCAATCCCTTTTTCGGCCATCGCCCCGCAATATCGTGAACAGCTGTTTATGCTTCCAATCACCCAACCGCCACCGTGGAAATATACAAGCAATGGTATGGTGTCGTTATCATAGCGGTTGCTCCGGAAAAGGGTTAAGTTTTTGCCTATTTCAGTCCGCGATACTCCCTCCGGCAATTCAGCTGCAAGATTTCGCGCATTTCTTACTTTAAAAAGCAGGTTACCATCGCCAACTCCCGCTTTGCGAATCGCTTCTGTCTGGCGTTCCTGAAGTTTTTCCGGCATATTGGCAAGGAACGAATCGGCTTCAATACGTTCAGGATTCTTATCGCAGTCGGTATTTGCGGAATATAGTGAGCAAGCGCACCATGTTGCAAGAGCAACAATAAACAGCCTACTGAATTTTGACATCGAAAGCTTTGAACTAAATTATAATTATCATTTATAAAAATGAGTCCTTTATGTTGTCGATACTTCTTTTGATATATATTGAGGATAATCATCTTTGGATAATCTTTTTTCCAAGGTTTTGGGATTGACATCCCAAAGTGTAGGAAAATATTCATATACAACTTTCCCTTCATTAAGATAAATCCGGATTTTTGAATCAAAAGCTACAGGCTTATATTTATCCTCATCAACAGGATTGTCCCGATACAATAATTGGTTTTCCTGCCAACAGAGTTCCTTTCCATCAAAGATGACATCAAATATACCACATACAACTGCATCCATCGTCTGGTTTTGAACTGTCGTGGAAACACAATGCATGTACCCTGTTAATTGATTTGTACTTTTCCTCATTGCCAATTCATAGCAAAACACACTTGTACCAGTGTAGTCTTTAGCGATGGTAGTTCTCGCACCATTCACATCTAAATTATAGATCAGTTCATGAGTTATGGTGGTGAGATTAAACTTAAAACCATTCACAGTTCTTTCCAGATTGGAAAACACCATTTGGTCGTTATATATACCTTCCAGTTCCCCATTTCCAAGTGTATAGACAACCTCATCAGTAGCCAATTTCTTGCCAATAAGGTTATTCTCTAAAAAGTGAATAATTTTATCTTTAATATCTAAACAATTCATTAGTCCTTCCCAACTCTATTATTTGCTTTACAAATGCTGCTTTTGCTTTGGTGTAACCGTCGCGGTCATTTCGATATTTGGGTAATAGAGACATTTTAAGCCTTTCATACTCTCTTGCTGTGTCAGGATGTGCAATAAGATAATCGCGGAAAAGAATCTCATTGTTATCCCCGATTCTGTGGAAATGGATATGGAAAACTTTGTTAGCATATCCTTCCGGAGTATATCCCTTGTTAAAACTTACTCTTCTTTCAGAGTAAGACATACATATATATCCGTTATTTTCCAACAAAGTTCTTATCGGCAACCAATCTACACTGGCCGAAATCTCTATAAGGATATCTATAATCGGCTTGGCTTTAATATCTGGTATGGCTGTACTTCCGATATGGTTGATTATCGGACTGTAATCTTTCAACAATGCTGAAAGCTCCAGTATCTCTTCATTCGCCCATTCCGACCAATCGGGATTAGGTGGCGTCAGAACTATCGGGAAAAGTTCCCAAAGTTCAGCCAAAGTCATATCCTTTAATTCCTTACACATGATTTTTGAAAATTTCCTACGTTTCCAAATACTTAATGAGCATAACGCTTCTTATCTTTTCGTATGTTTCGGACAAGAGTTGCCTCTTTCCAAATGCAAAGTTACTCATTTTTTGCAGCAATCTCTTATTATTTAATGCTTTTCTGTAGTTGGGAGTTGTATTGAGTCAATTACGTTATTCTAATTTTACTGTAATTCCATCTAATGGATTTATGTCCCTTATTAATATTGTTTGTATTTGAGATAAATGATAGATTGTGTGCCAAGCAGTATCACGTATAAGTATTCCACTGCCCAATATGCCGCTAACGGTACATTACAATAACCTAATCCCCATAAACATGCCAAATAAGCAATAGTAGTTATTACCTGAAAGATGAATACCGTCCGTGTTGCACCAGTTCCCGTTGCAGCATTAAGATAGACATAACCAGGTAGTGCAAAGAAGTAATTTAACAGCATGACAAGAAAAGGCAACCATGCAAGCTGTATAATAACGGGATTTTCTGTATAAGCTCCTATAATGAATTGGTGAAAGAATAACGCAAAAGCAATCAATGGAATGCCTGTCGCATATCCTAAACGTATAATCTTATGGCAAAGCGGAAAGACTTTTTTCCTTTCACCTGCACCAATAAGATTACTCACCAAAGAACTGGTGACACCTGCCAACGCATTGACGAGAACGGAAAACAGGGCGGAAACACTTCTTACAATGTTTGATACGGCCAATTCCGTTTCTCCCAAACGTTCGATAGCCACGAAGAACAGGAACCAAATGGCTACACTTGTAAAGGACTGGAGCATACTCCATATAGAGATAGAAAACACCTCTTTCAATACCGTTATATTAATACGCCAGTATAAGCCATACGCTTTTTTATCAATGTGCCGAAACATAAATGTAGCCAGTACAGCCAGCGAACACGTTTCAGCAAATGAAGAAGCTATAGCCGCTCCCGATATGCCCATGTCAAAGCTGAATATCAGGATCCAGTTTAGCGGAATGTTCACTAATACGGCAGTGAACGCCGCTATATTCAAGGCTTTTGTCTGTGTAATTCCTACCAAAAAAGAGCGTAACGCAAGGAACGGGAAAGAGAACAACAACCCCCAAATACGCCAATCCAAATAGCGGATAACCGCATTATAGACATCATCCGAAGTTATCAGATGTCCCAGTAGAACGGGAGAAAATATCTTGGACAGCAAACAAAGGAGTACTGCCAATATCAGCAAGAAGAACAAGCCCTGATAAAACGTTTTTCCAGTTTCCTCATACCGCTGTTCTCCGTTTCGGCGTGCGATTACCACTTGTAGGCCCATACTGAACCCGAAACCAAACATATAGATTGCCAAGAACCAAATACCGGCAAGGGCGGACGCGCCGAGTTCCACATCACCGACGTGTCCCAAGAACAAGGCATCAGTAATATTTATCAGCTGTTCGATCAGGATGCTCATCATTACAGGAAAAGCGATGAGCCAAATTTTCTTATAGGTATAATCCATTTGTTCAAATCAATATGAAACGACAAGTCACGTTGTCAATAGCAGCGTAACGAGTACATAGTAATTAAATAAAGGAAGAAAATTAATGGCAAAGCAATAAATGACAGACTTAATACAAGCCCGTCAATTGCTTAATAGCTTTGAGAATGCTATTCGTTGAGTGTAGCTATATGCACAACTGCCATTTCATATTGTTGAACAACTGTTTTAGTATGTATCGGACATGAGTTATCCCAATCCAAGTGCAAAGTTACACATTTGCTATAATAATCTCATATAATTGAACAGGATTCTGCGATTGAAAGAAGTATTTAATCAAATACTTGTTACAGAAACACCTATTATATTTGAGATATATTCACTTTTATAATTTAAGGATAAGAGTATTTCGATCATACGAGAAAACGCTCTTAAATGGTAGTTCCATTAAATAATCCTTTTTACGGCAGTTTTTGTGTCATCATTCGGTAGGCCGGCCTCAGATAATTATTTTACCGCGAAGTTAAGTCCGTCCTGCAACCGTCAAGGCCATGCCTGTCGGTGACATCCGAAAATCTTCCTTCTGCGAAGAGTATTTTCGTGTCAACCTTGCCTAAATGCCGTCCGTCCGCTTCATAATGCAGTAAAAAATTCCTCTAAGTCCGGGACACACCGGAAGAAAGGGAAAATCAAACTTAAAATCATCAGCTATGGACAACAGGCCCAACAAGGAACAGGAACTTGCAAAACAGGTGGAAACGGTTCTCAACTCCTACAGTTTCAACCCCAAGCTGTTCGCAGCAGCCATCCCCACAATGCACCGCACGTTGCAGCAGTCGCTGTGGCGGCTCATAAAGGAGTGCGTCAAGGTTATCGCAGACGATAAGACAGGACACGATGACCGCAACATGGCTTCACATCTTGAAGCCAAAGAGATGCTTGAATACCTAAACAAACACGGACGGCACATACCGTTTGTATAGAACCCTATGAATATGGAACAGAAATTTTATTTGCTTGCGACACTGATTGAAATGCAGGACAGCGTTTCCGACGGACACGCCCTGTATCGTTCACTTGACGATGCGATGAAAGCATTTGAACAGGAGATTGCCGACTGCCAAGAAAACTTCAACGTGCGGTACGGCAGCACTCTGATTGACTTGCCACGGTGCAAAGAGTGGAGAACGGAAGACGGTTACGGCTATACGGTGTCAATCGATGAAATGATACCGCTATGAGACAGCCAAGATACAACTACATCCAAAAACTGATTGACCGGATAACCAAGTCCGGTCAGTCTAATAACGACAGCTTTACCTATTACGGGCATCTTGTGGAGCTACAAAGCGGCACAAGCGGCTACGTTTCAGTGACACTGTACAAGACCGATGACAGATACGGCGGAGAACTTGCGGATTTCAGTTTCGACTATTGGACGCTTGAACTGCACTTTGTCGGCACGGTAGGAAAGGTTTTGACGGAAAAAATCATCAGTGCCTTCAGATATTTCTACGCTCCCCGAAAAATCCGTGTCTCTTACGACAAAAACGAGTATGAGGACGAGGATACGACCTATGAGTATGACGAGACGGACTGGGACAAGCCCCCTGTAAAAAAGCTGAACAAGTAATAATCAATAAACAAAAGTATTATGACATTCGATTACAACAAGGAAAGCAAGACACCCATGTCATTGGTGCTTGAGAACGGCATTACAGCCGAGGGCGAGTTTATAGACCTCAGAATAACAGTGGAGAACCTGCCGAAAGGGAAGCAGTGGTATCAGATACGCCACTGTGACGATGACGGCTCTGAACCGGCATCCTTGAAAAGGGGGTGCGTGGCGGTAAACTTTTTCGGCACGTTCATCTGTGACCCGATAGCCGGAATGAATGACGGTGACGAACTGGAGATAACGGAATGGGGCTGGTGAATGACCGCCCCACTGACAACTTAAAACCAAGGATATATGAAGATAAAGAATTTTGCGACATTCGGGCTTTTCGTTGACGGCGATATGACAGACAGCGGAAGCATACACGCCATGGAGAATGAGGCGACACGGAGAATACTGAGCGGACAGGCGGAAGCCGCACACATATCCGTCTTTGACTTTGAAGGTGACAAGGTTGTGGAGAAAACGCCTGTCTTATCCCTCCGCAGGAACAATAATGACATCATCATCGCCAATATGCTGCTGCCCGACAACCCCGAAAGTAATCCTGAAAATGTCAGGAAAAGCCGTACTCTGATTGAGATAAAGGATATTGTCGATGAAATCATGGAGTGCGACAGTCTGGTTGACCGTACCGAATTTGACACCGTGCGGTGCAACATCGGCGGCGGCATGCTCTGGCTCTGCGACCTTGAGAAGCTGCAGCGACATTTCGACATAAAGGGGGTTATCGCCGAAGGTGACAACATCGCCCTGCTTATCCGAAATTACCAACTTTGAACAATTCTCCCTTTGCTTCCCCGACCGGGAGCAAGGGGAGTTTTCCTTTTTACAACGCAGGGGCATAATCCATTTATAGTGCGTTGCGGCCCATCCTGTTTTATCCCATAGCCAGTTTTATATTCTTACGAAGCCTTCCCGTTTATACCATTCCGCAACCCCGGTCTTTCCAGGTCTCTTTCCCGTCGTCACCGGTTTGGTTTTATCAGATGCGAAGTTCGGCAGTCCCGCTTGATCCGACGGCTTGAAGTGCATTTCTTGCAAAATCTTCCTCCTGCGGAGAGTATTTGGCAAGAAAAGCCGCCGTATGAAGCTGTACGGACAACCGTGTGTTGCATCTGTAAAACCCCAAAACGGTTCCGGGAAAAAGGAACTGAAGAAAGGGAAAAAACAAACATTCAATAACTCATTAAAACCATACGAAAATGGAAGCAACACTCAATCAGACAGCAGTAAAGGAAATCACAATGGTAGCAATCTCCGCAATCCGTCCTAATGGTTTCAATCCACGCAAGCATTTTGACGAGGCGAGTTTGAACGAACTCGCAGACAGCATCCGTCAGCAGGGAATGCTACAGCCTGTCACCGTGCGCCCCACGGCAGACAACGGCTATGAGCTTGTTTTCGGTGAGCGCAGATACCGTGCAGCAACGATTGTCGGCATGCAGGAAATCCCTGCCATAATCTCCGACCTTTCCGATGAAGAAGCCGAGGAAATCGCCATCACCGAGAACTTGCAGCGCAAAGATGTGACACCCATGGAAGAAGCCAATGCCTACCAACGGCTCATGGAGAGCGGACGGCACGATTTATCCTCTCTCTCCGTGCAGTTCGGCAAGAGCGAGGCATATATCCGTACACGGCTGAAATTCGCATCGCTTATCCCCGAAATCGCCTCTCTGCTTGAGACGGACGAAATCACGGTCAGCGTGGCGAGTGAAATCTGCCGTTACGGTGAGGACATACAGCGTGAGGTGTACGAACAGCACTTGAAAGAAGATGTGACATACAGCAGTTGGCGAGGACAGAAAGCCTCCGAAATCGCAAGAAACATTGAACGGCAATTCACCACAGACCTTGACCGTTATTCTTTTGACAAGACCCTGTGTCTGTCATGCCCCCACAACACCAACAACATGTCGCTTTTCTGCGAGGGCTGCGGAAAATGCGCAAACCGCACCTGCCTTGCCGAAATGAACGCATCGCACCTTGTGGAGAAAGCCCTGCAGGTATTGGCTGATAACCCCACCGCAACGCTCGGACACGATACATACAATTACAACCTTACCGCCGTGGAGCGTCTTATGGCTATGGGGCATGAGGTAGTGGGTGACATACCATACGGCACGGCTTATCCCCGAAAACCCGATGCACCCGAAAAAGAGGACTACGACAATGGGGAAGCCTATGAATCCGCATGCAGTGATTACGAGCAGGAACAGAGCGACTACGAGGAAAAATGTGGTGAAATACACCGCCAAAGCGAAAACGGCGAAATATCGCTCTATGTGAAGATAGGGAGCAATGACATAACGCTGTGTTATGTGAAGAAGAACGACAACGCAGACGATACGGCACAAGGACAGCCACTTTCTCCTGTGGAAAAGCTGGAGAAACAGGACAAGCGCAACAAGGAAATCGCCATTGAAAAGACTATCGAGGACACCAAGAAGCAAATTCTCAACATCGATGTGGCGGAAGCCAAGTTCGGGGCTGACGAGGACAGGATGGTTTATTTCTTCCTGCTGTCAAGCCTACGGAGAGAGAATTATCCCCTGCTGGGCATTTCCGAGGAACAGACCCGATACCTCAATGACGAGGACAAGATGAACATCATCGCCAATCTGACGGCAAAGACAAAGGCTGTCATCCGCAGGGATTATCTGATAGCGCAGTTCAAGGACGCATACAGGAACAATGCCACGGCAGACCTCATGCTTGACTTCGCACGGAAGCACATGCCGGACGAACTTGCCGAGATTGAAAACGGATATAACCAAATCTACGAGAAGCGACACCAACGCATTGAAGAACGGAAAGCGGCAATCATGACAAAGGAAAAGGTTACGGAAGAAATGGACGGCACGGCAGAGGCTTCCCCCGAAGATGTGAAGCCGGAAGAAGCAGCCGCATGATGAAAATTCAGCCAAGCGACAGGCAGGGTGGAAAAATCCGTCCTGCCTGTCTTCATGGCATATTCTTACCATACGGCAGACAGCGAGACACCTGTTATACCGCAGATTTAATGACCGTTTTACCCCTTTATAAAACGACTTCGTTTTCCTCCATTTATACGCGATGCCACACATCCTGCCATCCGTCCGGCCGGATCTGCTTTTTCCCTTGCAAAGTTACTGCGAGGGAAAACCGGCCCAAGTACCGCCATGCTATCCCGGCATTATTTTACAGCAGCCTTCCGCGATTTGTCGCCAAATCGGGTATTCCGTAAAATAACGGCAGGATTCCTTGTGCTTGTTCCCCGTCATTCGCAGTGATGGCCGCAAGTAAAAAACAAATTCCGACCGAACGGGACAATGGTCCTGATGATAGGGAAAACAATATCTAAACAATATACAGCACAATGGAAAAAGAGTATGTGATGAATGTCGCAAAGACGGCAAGAGAGCAGTTGTTCGGTATGACACCAACCATGGTGATTATGTCCTGGGGCGTAAGCGGCATGTATGCCACGGTATTCAAGGATATGCCGGCACTTATGCTCAAGGTCAACGGCAGGCTGTTCAAGGGCATTGTCGTAATTGCCCTGAACGGAAATGACTATTACGAGGTTTATCTGAACAACGAAAATGAGACACGGCTTGTCAGCGATGAAGTATGTTTTGACGAACTTGGCGAGCTTATAGACCGCCACATCGAGCGAGGAGACAACAAGAAAGAATATGACGAGTTTTGCATAAGCCAACTGACGAAACTCGTGACAGGATAATGCCTTATGGCAGATACCAAGGTGACGGGATGTCCGAGAATGTCCCGCACCTTTGCCTTCTGCGGCAGGAATCCGCTTATAGCCGCGCCCGACAACACCGGTTGCCGGGCGAACTGTGTCCGGGAATGCCCGGACATGGCTGCAGCCCTTTTATACCGGTTTTCATTCCTCCTTTTTCTTTCGGGGGCCAAGCGGTCCTTTCCAGCGTCCTCGGTCAAGTTCCACGTTGGCTTCGTTCAGGATGCGGAACACGCTGCTCCGGCTGCGGAAGCCCGACTTCTTGAAAATCTCGTCGATGGGGAATCCTTCAAGATACATATTGACCACACGCTTGTTGCGTTCGGCACGGCACATCGCCTTGTCGCTGATGCTCTCGATATGTTTCTTGATCCGGCTTTTATGACGCGAGGACTTGCGGATGGCGTTCGCCTCCTTCGGGAGCAGGGCGATGGCTGTAAGCACATCGCTGGTCCGCGTTTCCGGGAACAGCTCGTTGCCCGAATCTATCCGGTCATGTATGGATACCAGCCTTATGTTCATCAGCCGGCAGAACTCCAGAAAGAAGACGAGCTGCCTCGCACCCCGCAACGCATTTGACAGTTTGGGGATGACGACCGTATCTCCGAACTGGATACGCGCCATGAGGCTGTCCCACTGCGTCCTTGCCTTATCCCCCGACAACAGTTCCTCACGCACGATCTCCACACAGCCGAAGTTCTCCATCCATCCGCTGTCGGCCGAGAAGTCATCATAACCGGGAGCCGTCATTATATATCCTATTTTTGCCATCGTATGAAAGAGTATGATTCAGAGTGCAAAATTAATCAAATCATCCGACAATTAATCAAACTCTCCGCAAAAACAGCCGTTACCGCACCATTTTTATGATTATTTACCTAATCAGGGCTTTTTGCGGGATAAATTTTGTGTCAGCCACAGAAGATTATCTGACTGCCCCGTCAGATTTTCCGCAGCAAAAACACAGTATGATTTATGTATCTTTCCAGTTTGTCTTTCAGTGTCTTTGCTTCACAACATCAAGAGTTGCAGATGTTTGTGAAAATCATATTCAGAGTATGATATTTCAAATAAATATAAATATAATTACGATTGTACTTTCGTGTCAGAATAATACTCTAATTTCGCGGCATCAAACCATCGCTCATGCGAGAAAAACAGATATTGATATGACTGATTATCCGTCAAAAAAGACAATGTTGCGGCAGATTGCCGCCCTGCTGCCGGCATTGCTGCTGGCACTGTCACTTTCCGCCTGCAAGGACGGAGATTCCGAGACAAGAAGTTTTCCCGGTGCCGATGCCGCGCTAAAAGATTACGAATCCTTCCTGCGCTCTGTCTCCCAACGAAAGGCTCTCTCGACCCCGGAGCTTGTTTCCTCCGTCCTGGAGTGGAAAGCCCTTGACGATTCGGTGAGTGCCGCCATGTTCCGTGACAGCGTACATACGGACCGTGCGGCTGTTGATTCGGCATACTTCTCCCTGCGCGATTCCATCACGGACAGGCTGGCATCGCTCGTTGACGGCCGCAAACGCTCGTTCCAGGATTATCTTGACTTCGCGCTGGCGGTCAACAGGCCGGGACTCGACTCGCTCTCAAGGCAGTTCATGATGTCGGCGCACCGGTTCTATGCCTCGATGGATTCCGTCCCCGTCTTTGGACTGAACAATGTTTCCACCATCCGCAGGTATGAGGACATTCTCGACGATGCCGCACGGCGTGGATTCCGGGACAAGCGTGACCTGTTCACGTTCCTGCGCAACGAGGACAGGGCGTTCCGCTCGTTCCTCGGCCACCTGCCGACACTCGGCGACACCCCTCTCGCCAAAGTCCGTGACGGCTCGTCCGCACTTATGAAGGAGATGATTGGACTGTGTCAGGGCGACAACCCTCCGTTCACGACCTCGGAAGTCGTGATACTGCTGACGATGCGCAACAACCGGCGTCTGCTGCAGAATGCTCTGCAATGCGTGAATGACATCAACAACCGCAAGGTCAAGGGCGGCGACCAGTCGGCAGCCTATCTGTGGATGCTGCTCCAGCACTGGATATCGTTCGACGGCTTCGCCCTCTCGCTGATGAGCGACGCTCAGAAAGGCACGTTGCGGACACTGGCTGCGGAAACGCCGAAATGTATCGTAAAGCTCGGCAAGCCGCAGTTCCCCATCGACACGGACGAGCTTCCCTCGCTGCTTATCAAGACCACGATTACCAATCTATGACCGACATAAAAACAAGATACGACTATGCTGAAACATAAAATTGAAAGATTCCTCACTTATATCTCCATGCAGATGCCGGCACTCATGTCACGCTCCAATTATGCCGGTGCCGAAATCTTCGACGGCATGGCAGTACTTGAGTTCAGACTGCCGAAGCCCTGTGACATCGGCGACCTGCTCGACGAGTTCGACGACCAGATGGAGCTGACAATCCTTTACCATGTCATCCCGTCAGAGGCGACGGTCATGGGACACCAGTGCTGCGCCTATTCCAATCCGTCATTCGACTACCTGTACAAGCTCAACGGCATCAGCGATGACAACGGCATCTGTGACACAATCTACGCCTCGCTTTACGATTCGCTTGAAAGTTTCGGGCTTGACCTGCAGGCGGAACTTAACGACCAGACATCGAAAAGCAAGGTCGTTTTCGCACGCAAGGAGGAAGACCTGCTGCGCGACTTCATGAAATAACACGCCCGACAGTCTGAACGATGAAAGAGACCGCATACGACAGGATTGTCGGGACCATCCGGGCAAGACACACATGGATAACCGTGCTTCAAGCTGACAAGGAACGCAACCTGATGGTTCAGGTCGGCCGGGAACTGCATGAGATACGCTGCCGTGTGCTGACACTGGTGGCCCTGCGCCAACACGGGCTGTACAGGAAAGGCCATGTCTGGGACATCCCCGAATACAACCTCGACAAAGCAGTGCGCTCGCTCAAGCGCGATGCCCGTTTCAGGGAACGGTGGAACAAGGATGCCGCGACCGTCGATGACATCAGCGAGATCATAAACCGTGCATCCTACGGATTCATCCGGCTTGAGCTTTCCGATTTATAAACGACAACTCAAATTCAAACAACATTACCATGCTGATAAAAATTCTCTACTCGCTTCTGCTTCCGACTTTCCTCGTCGTGCCGTTCCTCTACAGAAACAAGCGTCCTGCCATGCTCGACTTCTACTGCAATATGGCGATGAGCTTCGCCTTCAGGAAAGTGTACACGCGGATGCTGCTGCTTTTCCTGCTGGCATTCCATTTCTACCACCTGACAATCTTCCGGAACCACTATGACCTTATCCCGTCATCGGTGTTGTGCTTCGCGATGTTCTCACATCCACTTTGCGAGAGGTGCATCTATTTCCTTCAGGAGCGTCGCGTCCTTTGGGCCGGCATGGTTCTCTCGCTGGCGTGCCTCTTCATCCCGCACTTCATGCCGCTCGGTGTCTCTATAGGAGTGTTGCTCTGCGGAACGGTGTTCTATACGTCCCGTATGCTCAGGGACATCCTGTCCGTGACCGGAATGAAGAAACGTCCTAAGAGCCGGGACGACCTTGAGGAAATCGCCGACTGGTATTTCTGCTGGGGCAATTCAAAAAGCAACGGGCAACATAAACCCATGCGCGAACGTAAGCACCTGCTCAATGACGAGATCGAGGATGCCGAGTTTGTGGAGATTGAGCAGGAGCAAGAACAGGATGGCATACAATCATAAACCGGACAATATGGAACCAAAGAATATTTTTTGTCTCATCGCAAACATGGAGCTGTTCCGCTGCCTTCAGGAAGACAGGCCGGAGGATGGCGGACGGCTGTCCCGTTACAGCGCGTTTGTCTATCTGCTGGAACACACGAACAGACAGCCCGGAACGGTAACGGCTTCCGGTCAGGAGATTTTTATTTCCGCCGGACAGCTTGTGACCTCGTACAGCGAGCTTGCCGCAGTTTGGAAATGGTCGCGCGACAATGTGCGCAACTTTTTCCTTGCTTTGGAAAAGACGGGAACCGTTTCGTTGGAACGCCGGGGAAAGGCTACGGTCATATCCCTTCCGCTCGGCATGACTGACGCTCCCGTACCGGCACGGCTGCCGACCCGTGATGAACGCGACAGGCTACGCTTCATCTTCGGCGCGATGTCCCTGGAGGAAATGGCGGAGATGCTGGAGTCAATCATGTCAGAAACTGAGCGGGACATCGACAAGTTGAAATCCGAAGACTCCGATGACATCGGTATCGGACGGCGGCTGCTCCGGCTGGTCAACCACCTCGTCCTCCATCCATCCGGGTTCTTTCCCAAGGACGACCGTGTGGCGGATGCGCTGCACTGCCTCTTCATCGACGACTGCGGCTCCGACCTCGCAAGGCTCTTCACCTTGCTCACCATCGGTGGACTCAAGCTGGTCGATGACCGCTGCGACAACAAGGAGTTCCCCCTGTCGTTGCCGGACAAGACAATGCGTCTGCTTGCCGTGGTTCTCGAATACTATTCTCCTTTTATAAGGCACGGTGTCCTCTCCAATCCCGCCGCCTTCGGCAAACCGAGACGGGCTGCGCCCGAAGCTGGAAAGGACATGGCTCCGCATACGGGATAACGCGGCGACTTGCCGCCTCATTATCGGACGGGCTGCGCCCAAAAAGGCCGCTTCGCGGCTGTTGGGAAGCATAATACCCCTGATTTTCGGCAGAAAACCGGGACAGACCGCAAAAAGCGGCAGCAAGCTGTGAGATTATGGAAAAATTTTCTTCGCAAAATTCAGAAACAACAGTGCCGTAAGGCTCAAAAAAGCCTCCGGCAAATCGAAAAAACGACTAAAAAAATCATGGCAAATTCACAAAAACAAGTCATGGATCTGAAGGTCGCAAAGGGCTTCTGCGAAGCTCAAAGTGACGAACATAAACGCAACTGGGACGATAAAAAATGGGGTCGGGCATCGGGATATGGCGCCTACGACCGCACACGCGACCGCCTGAATTTCGAGATTGTGAACGGTAAAATTGTTCCTATCGACAAGAAGAAATCCATCCCTGAACGCATCCGTGAGATTCTGTCGGCACGTGGCATCAAAGACCCTAACGAGGGATTGGCGGAGCCGAAATTCCGCACAGTGGTGAACTTCATTTTCGGAGGTTCACGTGCGAGAATGCACGAGCTGGCTTTCGGGGAACAGACGGTCAATCTCAATAAAGATGCCGACAATTCCCATATCAAACGCTGTCCCGACATCGAAAAATGGGCACTGGACGTGTACCGTTTTGTCGCGGACAAATGGGGCGAGGAAAACATCGCCGGCTTTGTCGTACACCTCGACGAGACGAATCCGCATTGCCATTGCACGCTGCTTCCTATAAGGGAGGGACGCTTCGCTTTCAAAAAAATATTCGGCGGAAAAGACCTGTATGACTACAAGGACTATATGCGCTCGCTTCATGATGAATTTGCGAAAGTGAATGAGAAATGGGGACTGGTGCGAGGCTCCGACATATCGAAGACCGGGGCAAGGAATATCCCTCCGCAGGAATACAGGCGCATGCTGAGCCGGGAATGTGCGGATCTTGAATCGCAGATAGAATCGGACAAATCCCTGTTGCAACAGTTGAAACTTGAGGTCTCCCACGCCGAAAGGAGGGTGAAAGGACTGACCACGATGATAGCCAATCTCGAAAGCCGCAAGGCGGAACTGGAACAGGAAATGGTGCAGCTTTCCACAGACCTACAGGCAGGGAAAGGTGACGCTGACGAATTGCAGAAGAACATCGACAGACTCGGAAAAGACTACCAGAAAGTGCTTGACTCCCTCACGGACAAGCGTCAGAAGCTCGCTGAAGCCATCCGTAAGCTGTCCGAATACAGAGATCTGGAGGAGGAGTCCAGAGAGAAAACCAACGAATACCGGCAGCAGGCAGAGGACTATAAACGGAGTATCCGCGAAGCATCGGGAAACCTTGCCGGACAGATACGTTTCCGCATCGCAGACGCTTTTGTGAACGATGTCATCAGCAGCCTCAGAAGCACCATGCCGAAACTTGGCGATGCCGGTTCCGCGTTTGACGGAACGCTGCTCGAAGACCTTGCGGAACGTGGCGAGGACATACTGAAATGTGCCGGGATGCTGTTCGCGGGATATGTGGACGGAGCCACGACTTTCGCCGAGGGACACGGAGGCGGCGGAGGTGGAAGCAACCTGCCCTGGGGACGGAAAGATGACGAGGACGACCTGCTTTGGGCGCGGCGTTGCCTCTTCCGTGCGGCGAAAATGATGCGTCCGGCAGGCGGAAAATCTGTAAAACGCAAATGAAGTAACACCAATTAAACAAATTCAAACGATGAAGAAAATCTTATTTTCAATGCTCATGACCCTCGTGGCACTGCTTGATGCGGATGCACATGCGGTCAGCCACGCAGAGATGAAACTGAAAGAAATCGAAGTCGGACAAAAGGAAATCTCGCTCCGCAAGAAGCCTGCCTACCTCTCCGGAGCAATCATCCCGTCATGGAAGGACAACTGGTTTGTCAGCGTTTCGGGAGGCGCGTCCTCGTTCATCGGATCGCCGCTTGGATGCGACGATTTGTTCGGTCGCATAAAGCCCGCCCTCCAGATTTCATTAGGCAAGTGGCATACGCCCTCGGTGGGAAACCGTCTCGTCTTTCAGGGCTTCGAGTGGAAAAGCGGGGCTTTGACAGACCAGCAGTACCGCCATTACCATGCCGACCTGCTCGTGAACCTGATGCCGTCCCTGTCTATGGACGACAAGGAGTGCCGGTGGGATATCATTCCTTTTGTCGGCGTGGGAGTAATTGACAACCGCGATGCCGACAGTAATCCTTTTGCCTTCAATTATGGCGTGCAGGGACGCTTCCGCCTTACAGACGGCTTCCATATTACAGCCGAAATAGGCAACGCGACCACGTTCAAGGATGCCGACGGTCTTGGCTCCGCAAGGGAAATCGGCGACCATCTGCTGACGCTCTCCGCCGGTGTATCGTGGACTTTCGGCAAGAACAGGGGTTGGAAAAAGGTCATGGACGCACGACCGTATATCATCCGAAACGAGCGGCTGGAAGCCTTGGCACACGCACAGGAGAGGGAAAACGGAAGGCTTGCCAAAGAAAACGAGGCGAACCTCAGACTGATTGCCGAACTCCGCAAGATTCTGGAAATAGAGGGACTGATGGACAGGTATGCCGGCTATTTTGACCGCACTGACAACAACGGCAGTGCCTCGGCCAGAGGCTACGCCATGAATGATTACAGCGGACTTAACTCGCTTAGGAAACGCCTCCGTGAAGGTAAAAACGGCAACGCTGCGACATACGGCAAGTCCGACAAATCACAGTCCGGCAATGGGAACGGTAACGCGACAGACGGCGACAGCAGCGGAAGAATACACGGATATCCGAGTGATGCCGCAGACGGGAACGCACCTCTCGGCGCACCGATTTATTTCTTCTTTGAACTCGGTACCGACAATCTTGTAGAAGAATCACAGATGGTGAACATCGACGCGATTGCGCGTGTCGCAAAGAAATACGGTCTTGGAATTGAAATCACGGGAGCCGCAGACAAAGCCACCGGAACGGAAATGATAAACTCCAATCTCGGCTCTCTCAGGGCTTCTTTCATCGCCGGATGCCTCAAGGAAAGAGGTGTAGAGAAAAGTCTGATCAAGACTTTTTCAAAGGGAGGAATTGATGATTACACACCAGGCAAAGCGAACAGAAACACCATTGTGAGGCTTTTCTTGCCATGATATAGACGAGAGCTTAAAAGCTAACTTTTTCATTTTTTTGCAGGCAGTCCTGACCGTGATGGCTGGGGCTGTCTTTCGTTTTCTGTCATTACTCTAACAGATTTTAGTCCATTTTCTGCTGGGATAAAAACCGAAAAGTAGTCGTTTTTTAAGAAAGAGAGGTAAGGGAAAAAATGGACAAAGAGGCTGAGACAGTCTGAGACAGTTGGTTACAGCAGGATATTCATGCTGCTTTTTGCATATTTCCCGGCAGATTATTCTCGTTGCTTTTGACTAAAATAATCCGCTAAAAACTTGTGTATGTGAGAATTATTTTGTACCTTTAGTATGGGAATTACCAATCAAAAAGTAACAGAATATGGACATTATACTTCTACTATTGGCCGGATGGTGGCTGTCGGGAGTTCTGGGCGTTCGGGAGCGCAGAAAACCGCGTCGCAAACGTAAACGCTCGTTCTGGAAGCCGGATATGGACGAATACGACTGGGAAGAGTTCAACAAACGCAACGGTCGTTAATGCCTTATGCTCATAAAAACAACCCGCCGAAGACAAGTGCCCCGGCGGATTGCAATAAGATATGCTGTGCCTATTCAGCGGCTGCGGTGCGTCCACTGGAACGGCACTTCCTCGTCCTCCTGCATCATATCGAAAGGCCTGTCCTCGATATGGACAACCTCCGTGGTGTTGCCGTCATTGTCTATGTCATAGACATCGGGATACTCAGTCGTGTGTCCGGGAATGGCCTGGTAGCTGTCTATCTGCCCCTGGACAAGGTCTATGCGGTGGCTTATCATGGAGGTGGCGCGGCGCACGTCCTGAAGGGTCGTCTTGATAAATTCGGGGGATTCCTTGAGACTGTCGAGCCATGACTTGAGATAAGCCGCTGATTCATCCTTTACATTCTTCACGATGCCGTAGCATGATGCGACAAGGGCACTCCCCAGCTCGGCCACAAGTTCCTCACGGGCATAATCATCCGAGCCGAACGATGTGGGTTTCAACCTGTCAAGACGGCCTTCGGAGCCGGTCGAATGGGTCATCTCATGAAATGCCGTACCATAGAAAGCCTCCCCGCTCATGAACTGCGATTTCTCCGGCAGCACTATCTCATCCTTCGATATGGAATAGTATGCCTGGTCCTGATGCGTTGGCTTGATAGGACACAACCAAAGGCCGTGCTTTATGATTTCGTCCATTGCGGGAAAGGAGAATTTCTCCCCGTCAAGGGATGCCGGCCTCTTAAGCCTGTTCTGCTCCTCCAGCTTTGCGTACAGTTCCGGCCGCGCCTGTTCCAGATTGGTCTGGGCCACATTGAACACATTATATACGTTCAACTTCGGATAGACATTATACGCCTTTTTCTCTTCCTCGGAAAGGTTCTTGTAATCCTCGTATTTGATTTTCTCCTTGGTCTCGCGGTTCACGACCGTGAAACTGGTGAGGAAGATGGGAAAGGACTTCTCACCCTTGTTTACCGTGACCGTCGGGAGTTTCTCGCCGTTGTCATCCACCAGCGGCTTGCGGCTGCCGTCCTTGCCGACGGAATAATTCAGCCCGGTCACACGGTTGAAGGTGCAGAACACCGGAAGCCGGTAATCGTTTTTTTCACACAGAAGCATTAGCATAACGGCATTCATGCCGTTATACTCCCTGCCGTTCAGGTTCTTGGGCCATTTCAGGCTGCCCTCGGTGAACCATGGTTTCTGCCAGTCGGACTGCAGACTCTTGATTTTTTCAACCATCAGATCCGCGAACCTGTCGAGGGCGCGGTCTTCGGCACTCTGGCCGTCACCGTTGCCGTTGAATTTCCTGTATGCCATATCAGAACGGTGGATTTACGTTGTCCTTTGACGGTGTGAAAGGCTGGCGTTCCCACGGCTTGACCTTCTCCATACGGCAGTCCAGGTCAATACGGCCGTTGTATGCCGATACCGTCAGCTTGCCGGTGGCGTGTATCTTCGCCTTTGCTTCGAGGAATGCTTCTTTGACATAATCGAACTTGATGAAGCGCACCCATGTGAACTGCAGGGCATCCCCGGACTTTTCCGTGGAATATGCCGAGAATGACACATATTTGCCGCCTTTCTTGTCGGTTTTCTCATCGACGCCCTTGCCGACGGTTCCCTTGAACTCCAGCGTGCCCTCGATGGCATCCTTGTTCGATTCGGGACTGAGGTTTACCGTGTCGGCATGGAAGTTGAAATAGAGGTTATCGCCGGCCTTTCTGAAGGTGAGCGTTCCTGTCGCGTCTATGCGTGTCCCCGCTGCAAAAACGGTCAGTTCCGATTCGTCCCCGTCCTTGCTTACGGAAACGGTCAGTTCCTTGCCCGGCATGTTGTTTCTTGAACCGGGGACTGTGAGCTTCACGGGGAAGCTGATGAACTTTTTGCCATCGCCGGCTGTACGGAGTGTAGCCGATTTGCTGATGACGCCGTTGATTGTTGCCTGTACTTTTATCATACTGCTTTGTTTTAATGGTTTGTTGTTATCTGATTGAAATATTCTCTGACGGTGTATGCTGTGACATTCCCTGACGGTAATCCTGCGACAGCTGCGCGTTAAGCGCGATGTTGCCGACAATGCCCGAAATGCGTTCTTTCTTTTCCTCGGAGGTCAGGGTACTGTCCGACAGGACAAGGTTCATGCGGTTCATGTCCGCCGCCGTCAGCTGTGCCGAAAAACGGTTTGTACCGGTGTCCACGGACAATGTCGGTGTCTCACCTTCTTTCACCATGAGCGTACACTCCCTCATTCCCTTTACGAGCGGCGTAAGGTCAATGCGTCTGTCCGTTGCGGCGGCTGTTGCCGCAGCCATCTGTTCCTCTTCCGTCCTATTGTCTATCTGCACGGCCAATGCCATCAGGGAGGTGAATAGCGTCATTGCCATTTCCATTACCGGGTCTTGCCCATAACCGCCCATGCCGATGCCGCTGTCCTCGGAGGACAGGAGCTTTTTCATCCATTCCTCCGGCGAAAGAGAAGTGTCTATCACGGGACTGTCCGGGTTCGAGCTTTTGTACTTCGCCAGCAGGTTCTGTCCGTCGTGCATGGCGGTGAGACGGATATTCCCTTTTTCGGCTATCTCCGCGAGATAGGCGGCGGGATCCATGTCACGCCCGGTTCCGTCAGACGCAACCTGCTTAACACCTAAATGTAGGTGCGGCCCTGTGGTACGGGTTCCCGTATTTCCCGAAACGCCTATCTGCTGCCCGGCATTCACCGTGTCGCCTGCCTTGACGGATGTGGAACTCAGGTGCAGGTAGCTGACCTGTACCTTGGCTCCGCCTTCACGCGCGTACTCGACGGTGACGGATTTTCCTCCGGGAGTGTTGGCATTGTCATTCACCGCCACCACCTTGCCGTCTTTTTCCGTGGCCAGCACAGCCTCGTTGTCACAGCGTATGTCGATGCCCTTGTGCATCTGCTGCTTTGACGGGTCTGTCGGATCTTTGCGCATACCGAACGGCGATGTGACGAACAGGAACTCCTCACGTTTCAAGGGGAAGGAATAGTCCTGTGAAGCTGCATTGACTGTCGGCATTGACTGTCGGGATGCCTGGCGTTGCCCCGGTTTCAGCCCTTTGGTGTTCATCTCTTCCATTACCATGCGGTCATACCGCTGGAGGTCGTTGCGCTCGATGATGGATATGAGTGCCGGCGCGTATTTTCCCGCCGTGGCATATCCGGCTTTGTCAAGCCCCTGCGCCCAGCCCCTGTAATCGTCCGCATCAAGTTTGAAGCACGATGCGTACCGTGAGTTCCCTTTCAGGAATCTGGAATGGTGGGCATAGGAATCTCCCACGCTGTCGTAGCTGCAGAATTTCTCGTTCGGCTTGTCATCGGTATAGAGTCCGTATCTGCCACCGTTAGCTATCCATGACTGTGTTGCCTTGATGCCGAAGTGGTTGTTCTCGTTCTGCGCGAGACGGCTCTGGCCGCTTGCACTCTCAAGGATGCCCTGTGCCAGCGTCACCGAGGCCGGTATGCCGTACAGACGCATCTGCTCCATCGCAAATTCCGCGTATCTTTCCGCGTATGCCTGATTTTTTCCTGCCATAGCCCTACATTCTTAATCCGGTGTGACGTTCCATGTTTTCAGTTTCCCTGACCGGATTGCTCGGGAGCGGCATCCCGGCTTTCCTGTCCGGGGATTTGTTTTCCAAAGCGTCGCAGACAGCCACCCTTGCCCCTGATTGCACGAGCTTCGGCAGGTAGGAGTCCAGCATTTCCGTCGGGAAAGACACCTTAAAGACAGGACTGCCTTCCCGTCGGCCTCCGTATTCAATCTTTGCAAGCCCCAATGTCTTTTCCATCGTCGGCACATCATCCTGGTACGCCTCGTAATTGTCACCGTTACGGAACAGAAGCAGGATTCCGGGATGTTTTTCCTTCAAATCCTCATACTGCTGCAGTTCAGGACGCACGGCAGCCACATCGGGACGGACAACCGCAGCGTCCTCGTCCTGCTGCTTCTCCACGGCCTTTTCCTCCGATTTCTGCATCAGCAGGTCGGCGAACAGGTTTGCGGCGAGGCTGATCTTATACTGCGCCACATCCTCCGCCACCCACATCCTCTGCCATTGCTGCCTGCTCACTTCACGGGGCTGCACCTTGTCGATGCCGTCGATAACGGGGACGCACAGTATTTTGTCATCCTTTCCCTTGAACACGTTAACACGCTTGATGCGCAGCGAATCGATGCCCTCCGGCACGGAACCGAACAGGTCAACCTTCAGGTCGGGGTTTGTCTGTGCGAGGGCATAGTATTTCTGTGCCAGCTCGTTGCGGACAGCTCCCGCCGCCACGCGGTCATCCTGCTTGACGGTGGAGAAGAAGCGGTTGATGTCGTTCTTGTCCGGGCGTATGCTGAACGACGGCCCGTTTTCCGGCTTGAGGTACAACGCCCAGCCGCCCGCATCGTCACGGAGCATCTGGATCCGCTCGAACTGCACTTCCGTGGCACGGCTGACTGCCTCGCTGACATCGAAGTCAGATACTTTTCGGATATCCTTTCCGTCCAGTTTCGCCGAATACACCTGTTTGTCCGCAAAGTAGGAATCGTCGGGATGATAGCGCAGCTGGCCGTCCTTGTTGAAGAACCTGACATAAGAGGCACCCTGCGCCGCCAACGCCGCCGCTATCTTCTCCTTGTTGAAGCCGGGAATGGTGTGCGACACCACTCTCGCACCGGCCTCCCTGCGCTCGTCGGCCGTCATCACCTCGTCTGGGGACAGCCAGTAGTTGCGGCGGTCGCCGTTGGGCATCACGACATCGCCGCCTGACCGGGCGGAGGTGGGATGCACCACATCGGCTATGCCTGTGTTCCTGTCAAGAACCACGACAAACTCACGGCTCCGTTTGTCTGGAACAGCGTTGATGTCATCGGCTATGACGTGTGCGCCCTTTTCCTCCCATTCCTGAGGCATCCATTCGGAGCAGAGCCGGTGGATGCGTGCGGCGGCATCGGAAGCCTGGGTATAAGCGATATTGACAAGTTCCGGGTCATCATGCTGCAGGCGTGCATTCGTGAGCGCGTCCTGCGTCAGCCGGTCGTAATGCCCGAGCCCTTCAAAACGGGCAAGGAACTCACGCTTGTCATCCTGTCCTCCCGGAAAGTTGCGGTCGCTGATTTCCATGCCTCCCTTGCGGAGAATGTCCTGAAGCGCCAGCGCGTCAGCCGCCGATACCTGCGGACGCCCTTCCTTCTGCTCCCGAAGTTCTTCGGTCTGCTGCCTGTTGCGGTCATGGGCTGACTCCATGCGTTCCCCTTGTTCCGCCTTTCGGATGATGTCGAGGGCATTGTTCACGTCGCTCTCCACGGCATCTATCAGGCAAGGGTTCTCTTTCAGCTCCTCCGTCCAGTATTCCACCATGCCCCGGCTTTCGGGCGACAGTTTCGCCGGCAGCCCGAACTCCGCCATCTTCAGGCCGGAGGCTATCTCGGCGATAAGGCACTCGTAGCGCAGGGCGTCGCCTGAAGGTGCCTTGCCGCCGTTCATCACCATGCCCTCCCTCGACATACGTTCACGGTGCCCGGTGGCACTCACCACCTGACGCACCAGTTCCTGCACATAGTCCATGTAGTTCCCGAAATGCTTCTGGTCGGGGATATAGACGGCATCCTTGCCGGTGTCGTATGTAGCCGTTCCCGTGGTCGATTTCCTTATGGGCACGAGGTTCTGTGAAATCTGCTCACGAAACCTGTTTACAGCGGATCGGGTCTGCCGTTCCTCGGCGAGTATGTTGCCACGGTCGGTAATGCCGCCGAACTGCTGGCGCAGTCTCTCGAACTCCCTTTCATCCACATGGGGAAGTGTGGTCTGCTCCACGTTGAAGAGCGCGTGTATCTCACGCTTGCGCACGGCCTTGTACTGCTCCTGCTGCACGGGAGGCAGGCTGCGGTAGTCATCGCGCGAGATGATGTCCTTCTCGTCATGCTTGTTGACGTAGGAGTCCCACCTGTACCAGTTCATCGGCACGGAACGCTCGTCCTTCAGCACGGATTCGTTCCGCTTCCTTGCCTCTGAAAACGTGGTGTACAGTGCCGTGGAATAGCCGTGACTGTCAGCGTCAAGTATCAGCGTAAGGCTGTTGAACGGGCTGAGCGTGGCTCCCTTGGGATAGATTCTCGGAGAGAGGCGTCCCGACACGTTCAGCCAGTACCCCTCCGTCGATGCCCCATTGAGGGCGTTGGACAGCAGCTCCACCTGTCTGGCGGCCGCCGTCTGTTCCTGAGGTGTCTTTTCTTTCATCGCTATATTTGATATATTGTTTTTTATCTGAGGATTATGCCGCGTTCCTGATTCTGCTCCCGTTGCCGTTTCTGCTCGATCTCCATACTGCGGTAGTTGTCTTCCGCCATCGCCCTCATGCGGTCGTGACGGGCAAGCACCGCGTTGGCAAGCGTGTTCAGGGGCAATGCGCCGGCGGCGTATGCCTGCGCCGCGTTGTCGGGAAGCGTCACCGAGCAGGGCACGTTGTCGATATTGGCTATCAGCGTGTTGCCACGTATGACCGCACCGGTTATGCGCGGGTTCAGCTCTTCATCGGCATACTGCCTGTAACGGACAGCAGACCGGTTGTTTTTGGACTTACGATCTATTGCTTCATGACCCATCTTGTTGACAAGGTTGGCACCGCCCATGCCTATCAGCACCATCTTCAGCAGCGGGTTCCTGACGAACATCCCCACCAGTATGGAGGCCAGGGGCATCATGCCGCTTCGGAGGTTCACGGAGGTTGTCTTGCCGGTGAACAGTCCAACGAGCATATCCGGCAGCATGGCTATTACGTATGGGAGATTACGCCCTATGTCGCCGATACCGTCCAGACCGACCGACTGGAGAAGGTTCGCCCAGCCGTCGTTGTTGTCCTGCTTCTGTGTTTCATCTTCCCTTTCTTCACCGTCTGGCGCATTATTGCCGTCGGGTGTTTCCTGCTCTCGTACTTCCGTATTCTCTTCTGCGGCCTGTGGCGGCTGTTGCTTTTTCTGTGCCTGCTCCCAGTCATTCTTTGCTTTCCAATCAAGGTATTCCTGCTCATGGCCCGGGGCGATGACGGACGGCACGGCAGAGAAATTCTTGCCCCGGTCAACAGCCTGGGGGTTGGTAAAGGACATCGCATCGAATTTGAGAGGGATAAACCCTTTCCCCTGATTCTGGAAAGGGTTTTGCAGATTGCCCAGACTCCAGTCCGTTTCCCATGCCGGCTTTTCTTTCAATATGGGCATCTTTTTCGACAGGGTACCGTTGACCGACTGGATGTAGCCGCTTTCGTAAGTCTTGATGCGCCAGCTGTCCTTGCGTATATCCGACAGCGTGCTTCCGTTTCCGAACAGTCCCGTACTGACGCACTGATCGACGGTCAGCCCCTTTTTCTGCTGCTTTTTGTCAAGCACGGACTCAAGCCCGGAGAACACTACTTCCGCACCGGCTAACCTGACAAGAGCACCCCACGAGTACACGCCTCCGAGGGCCACCACGTCCGATGCGAAGCTCACGCCCTTTGCCGCGCCTTTCTCTGTCTTTGACGGCTTGTATATGGCTTCGCCCCGTTCCTCTATCTCACGCTGCAGCGGGGATTTCATCAGTTCCTGGGACAGTCCGAAAAGGCTACCGGACGCACCCTTGCGGATGATGTAGTCGAAAGAGCCCTTGGGCATCTGGTCGCGCACCATGCGGTCAACCATCATCTGCTCGATGCGGTGGTCCACGTAGGCGAGTGCCAGATCCGTGCCGAGTTTGGAGGAAAGCTCGTCGTAACGCTTGCGACCCACTTCCGCTACAACCGCGTTGCGCCATTCCCCGGCAAGGCGTTGGAGGTCAGCCACGAAATCCTTGTTGCCGAGGATGCTGTCCTTGCACATCCCCACATAGTCCTCAGCAGTCTTGGAACATTCCTTCCCGGTGAGCCGGAGGTACTGCATGGTGTCGTCAGGACCCGGTATGCCTGCGGAGGAAGAGGACTGCGCGAGGGTGCGCATGATGCCGGCAAACGAATTGGAATAGTCAGCCACCTCTTTGGCCTGTGCCGCCTGAAGCACCGACTTCTCATGGTTCATGACCGGTATGAAATAGGTGTTGAAATAGCAGTCGAGGCAGTATTCCACCTCCGACAGCCTTTTTGTATTACGGGGTTGTGCCATTATGATATGTTAAGTTGTTTCAATAAGTTTTCCTTGGTTTGCTCAATGGCGCTGTGGTAAACCTCCATCTGTTTGGGATAATACTCCTCAAGCATCCGTTCTTTGTCTATCCGGTCAAGCAGGAACTGTATCGCGCATTCGCGCTCGATCTCCACGGCTGCCTCACCGTCTTCCGAACCGTTGAACCAGGCCTTCGTCCACCACCGTATGCCGGAACGGTCGGGATAGACGGTGACAAGCCGCTGTATGTCGAAACTGCGCACGTCGATGTCCAGGTCGGCCAGCGGGTCTATGATTCCGGCGGTGGCGACGGCTTCGTCATAGCTTTTTTTTTACTCGCTTCATCCATGACCGACAGGAAGATCCGGTGCCGCAGGGCGAGGTAGTTCAGAAAATCCCCGATAAGCAGGTTCTGTACCTTGGCGGCGATGGGCACCGACCGTTCCGTCAGTCCGAGCGGATTGGCCATAGACGGTATGGCGTCATAGAAATAGCTCCGTGCAGCCGACAGGGAGAAGATGTTACGCAGTGACTGTTCGGTCTTGTCGGGAACGGTGTACAGTCCTCCCGCCACTTCCATCAGGTATTCGGGATAGAACCTCGCCATAAGCTCCTCTATCTCTTCCATGTTCTCGTCATAGTCCGTCGGGATGTCCATGTCGAGGGTCTCGAAGTCGGGCATCCCGCTGTCCGTGCCGGACATCTTCATGTTCCCGAAAAGCATCTTCAGGAACTCCACTGGGTCTATCTCCGTGCCGTCATATTTCACTTCCAGATGAAGGGTGCTTCCGCTGATGGAGAGGATGCTCCCGGCCTTGACACGTTTGCCGAAGGCGACCATCGCGTTGCGTATGCCGCCGTAGGTCACATCGTATTTCCCGTAACGGGCCGTCTGGTAAAGGCCGTGTTCCCTGTCCGAGCCGATGGCGGTGACGATACCGTCGGCCACCGCACGCAATACATAGCGGTCGGCGGCGAGGTCTATGCCGTGGTTGAAGCTGCCGTCCTCCTGCTTTCCGTAGGCACGGGTCAGCACCACTTCTTCTTTCCTGTCATTGAACGGCATACAGTAGCCGCTCTCTGACTGCAGGTTCATTTCCTGTGTATATTCCATATCCTTATTATATGTTTACTTGTTGTCATGTTAAACCTGTCCGGAGATAGCTCATCTGTGCCGTCCTCCCTGAGGCCTGTTGTCCGCCTGCGGATTCTCCTGCGCCTGCACCTGCGCTACCCGCGAGTTGTTGCCGATAAGCATCATGGCGAGCAGTGCACCGCCGATCTTGCCGAGCCAGCCGAACCGTCCGAATATCATCAGGCCGGCGGCGAGAAGGCCGACGATGCTCAGCCCCGACACGTTGCCTTTACCTATGTTGGAGAAGAAGTTGCCTAACATATCGGCTCCATTGCCCCCGCATACGTTTTTCAGGAACTCGGAGATTCCACCGAACGTGCTGTTGGCCTGCTGCACCGTACCGTTCAGCCCGGAGACGGATTCCTTCACGTCCCGCACGGCTTCCTGCACGCTGTCCACGGCGTTGCCCGTGGTGTCCACTACCACATCCACATTGTCCTTTCCTATCGCTATGTCGGCGACCGTCCTCACGACCGGCTTGTCATTGACAAGTGCCTCCCAGCCGAGATAGCCCATGCCGGCACCGAGAGTGGCTGACTTCAATGCCGTCCCCGCGCCGGCAAGCGTTCGCTGGGGATGGATGACGGCTCCTCCGAGACTGCGTGTCGCCGGATTGTTGAAGATGTATTTGCCGCCTTTGAGTATTGTTGCCCATTTGCCCATATCTGTTGTATTTTAGTTCGTTATCGTATTGTCCGTATGAAAATAAGCCTCACACCGGAAACCTTTCCGGGGCGAAAAGTCCTTGAAACTGCACGACTTGAAAAGCATCGGCTTGTTGACGTACTGCGCAAGATCCTTCGCATACTGCGACGGTCTGGTCTTGTTTTCAAAATCCCGGTACGGCATCACATACGGCTTGATGCCAAGTTCCCGGCACCGCTCGATGCGGTAAATGTCCTGTTCCATCGTCGAGTTGAAGCCGACAAGGATGTAGCACATGATTTTCCACGGCTTGATGTACCGTGTGACTTCCATGAGCTTTTGGGTCAGGTCTATCTGCGGCAAGTCCCATGCGATGTGTATGGACTTGTAAAGCCGCAGCCTGTTGAGCCAGTATGCCTGTTCCTCGTCTATGATGCGCACGTCAACACCGTGCAGGTTGACCTTTTGCCCTGCCTTCAGCAGATAGTCAATGGCCGAACGCCATTCCGGGTTGGCGAAGAAGTTGTTATCAAGAACCTCTATATGCTGTCCTGCGGGATTCAGCTGCACGGGTTCCACCGGGTGTATGCCGCCCTCTTTGTCATGCACTAAGCAGAACGGGCATTTGCGGATGCACCCTCTGGAGAAGAACTGTATGGAATAGGCGTATTGAGGATAAAGTGTGTAGTCCATCAGGGTCGATGCCTCGATTTCCGGCGCAAGACGGCTCTTTATGTCATATCCGGTGCCTCCCTTTATGACCTCGCAGCCCCAGGGTGTGTTGGCATCCGGTGAAAACGTGAATATCTTTGACTTGTAAACACGGTCATAGCCGCTCCCGAACAGCGCGTCGGCCCATCCGACACTGTCGCCTTTCGACTTGTGCCACGCCGCCAGCTTCATCAGTGCGAAATTCGGGAAATGATGCCCGTCAACATCTGTCAGTCCTATTCTCATAATCCTTGTTGCGTTTTATCGTTTTTATTCTTGTTCCCTTTCATTGTCTGTCCTCATTTACGGGGTCTTATCTTGCTGTTGCCTCGCCAGCGTTCAAAGGCTTCGTCCGTGATTTTCCACTTGTCCACATCGTAGCTCTTCGCCCTGCAGTCTATCTCCCGCCACACATCGGACAGGGAAGTGTATTTGACCGCAAGCGTGAGCCTGCGCAGGTTTCGGTTCATCAGACGGAGCTTCGGGCGTATGCCGAAAAGGATCTCTATGCGTTCCTTTTCCGTCATCTTCATGTCCGAGAGGCATACCAGCCTTATGTCGTTCACGATGTCGATGCCGCCGAGTATCAGTTCCCGGTATATGGTGCTTCGGCGTGGCGTGAGTGCCACGGAAAGCGCGTTTTCGGGTGACTTCTCCAACTGCCGGCTCAGGCTTCCCATGTTCTCCGTCAGCTTGCCTATCTCGTGGTAGAATCCGTATATCTGTGCCGCATAGCTGATTACCGAGCGGAACGAGTCGAGGTAGTCGTTGAACTGCCGCTGGAAATCGGTCGTGGCTTCCACTTCCTTCTTTGTCCATATATGTCCGGTGGTCTGCAGCAGCATCACCTTCTCCTGGGATTTGAGCTGTTTCTCCGCCTTGTCGGTGTACAGGACAATCATCCCGGACAACACAGGGTCTGTCTGCGCGAGACCCTTGCAGATGCCAAGGATGAATGTCAGTATTATCAGTATTGTCCTTATCATGCCGCCTCCTTACTCTATGGCCCTTGCAGCCCGTTTCCATCTGTCGAGGGCGTCACCGGCGATGGTGCCGATGTCCCTGTCCAGCATTCCCGCCGTGATGTTGTTCCACACGTCCGTGAGCGTGTAATACCGTATGCTCAGGTACAGCCTGTTTAGTTTCTTTGAGAATGCACCGAGCTTGTCGGACAACGCCCAAAGCGTCTGTGAGCGTTCCGCGCCTGTGAGCATATTCGTCCTTCCTCCTGTGGCTATAGCTTCCTTCAGCAGCGTATAGACGGATATCAGCTCCGTCGCCGTCTCAAGGTAGAGGTTGTTCATTGACATGGTGGCGACTATGCCCTGCGAATTGGAGCCGATGGCTTTCTTGAGCTTCCCTAAAGTGATGAAGATGCGCACTCCGTCCTCGTACAGCGTGGCGGACGCTTTCAGCGACGAGGCGAAGCCGGAGGCGGTCTGCAGGTAGCCGGAGTATTTCTTCTCCCATTCGTGTATCTTGGTGAACTCGGCGGCGATGGTGTTCTGCAGGGCGGCCGTCCGTGTCTGCGCGTCGGTCTGGTCCTTCACCTGCCCGTTGATGGCCTCGTTCCCTTCCGCGAGGGCGAGCCATTCCAACGGGTTGGAAACGACAAGCTGCGCCCTCGCCTGCAGGGAGGCAAGGACGGCAATGATGACTGTCAGTATCTTAGCGGTTGGTAATCTCATATATTCCGTTTCTTTTGCGGCTCGCGCCCACACGTTCACGTATGAAGGGGATAAGGTTCGCACTCATATCCATGCCTGTCATGTCAAGGCGCGGTGTGGAACGGTCTCCGGAGTATATCTGTATCGTTTTTAGTCCGAATATCCGCTGGGAGAAACTGCTCTCTTCCCGGAAATCCACGATACGGTAGAGTTCCATAAAATCGCGGGTACGCCGGAACACGCCGTGCTCGTAGATGAACTGCTCGTCGGTGATGACGAACCTCATGCTCCGCAGATAGAGGAAGCGGTACACGAGGCAGACGGCAATCGCCAGTGACGCCCACAGGAGGACGTTGCCCATGAACACGCCGTCGATGCCTGCCACGGCAAGCCCGGTAAGGCAGACGACGGTGATGATAAGGTCGTTGGCGAGGTACTGCCTCGCACGGGGACGGAATACCATCGTCCCGAAACTGTATGTTGGCTGTGTCCGTGTTTTCATCGTCTCATCCCTCTTGTTTGCGTTTCCTCATTCTCCATGGGCTTGTCGAGCAGCTGGTCGTTCCAGTCCTTGTACCGGCCGTCACAGGGTTCATACCCGATTCCACGGCTGTCGATGCCTAACCTGTCGCACACGTCCCTGAAATCGAAAGGCTCCATCGGCAGTTCGTGACGCTTGAAGCCTTTGGTCAAGTCGGTGACGACCAGTTTTTCCTTGTCCTGCGTCAGGTGGGAGGTGAACACCCTCCCGTCTTTCTGCAGGGCGAAGTTGACCGCGAACATCCGTCCGGCACGGTCTCGGTCAAAGCAAAGATGATGTATGGCTTCGGGTGTATGCTCTATCATCGACGAGAACTGCTTTTTGGTGGGTGAACCGCCGGTTGACACATACACGGCATTGGCGAGGTCGTGGTAGCCCACATTTCCCGGCTCGTTCATCTTTATCTGATAGTAGGCCATCGCGTCAAACGCGCTCTCGAACCAATAGACATCCTGTGCCGCCCCGATGGGACGGGTGAAGCCCATGTCGCTGCGGTTGTTTTCCAGCCGGGCTATCCAGAGACCTTCCGCTGCGTTGCTGCCTGCCGCCATGCCCTTGTAGGCGGTCTTGCCCTCGGCATTGGGGCGGCTGCGCTCCTCCAGTCCCACGATTTCCTTGCCAGGCATTGCGGCGAGTGACAAGGGGAACGAGAGGTTGGTGTATTTCTTGCCGTCACCCCGTTCTCTCGTAGCCAAAAAGAAATGGTCGGAGAAGGCCCGCTGGGTCTGGAGATTGATGCCCCTGTTCTGGAAGTAGGGATAGAACCGCTTTTGCGAGTCCCAGTCGCCGTTGACGAACGCCTGCGTCTCGTATTCGTAGATGTCGAAGGGGCGTGTCTCACGCTGTCTCCCGAAGTCCCGTGGCGCACGTTCGGCCACAGGATGGTTCAGGAGGCGGTTGCAGACAAGGTTGACGAGCCTGTCGGTTGACATTCCGGGACGGTACTCAGCAAAAAGGTTCGGGTGCTCCTTGATGAAGCTGATGACATTGTAGTTTTTTATCTCCGGGGGCTGGAAGCAGCACAGGCCGTTGGCGGTAACTATAAATTTGTCGCCATGCACGCGTTTTCCGTCACTGCCGATACGGACGTAGGAGGGATAGCGCATGCCGTCCCTGCGGTTGAGCCGGTAGCCGGCGTCCACCAGCAAGTCCTGGATGTTCACCCTGCTCTTGAAATCGTCGTATGTTAGTTCTGACATGGCCGTTGGTTCATTTTACTGTTAAAGGCCGTGCCCCATGCCGGGGACACGGTCGTCGGGAAGGTTTCTCATGGCGTCGAACTGTCGCGCCGCCACATCTGCGGGGCTATCGACACCCGGCTTGAAATAGACGTGCGGCATCGGACCACGGTGTCCTTCCACATAGATGTCAGGCATGGGACGGGGACCTCGGAGGAGGTCATGCGTCACCACGGCTCCCGCAAGCAGGGCTGCCGATATTTTCGTGCCGAGTCCCACGGGATAGCGGTCTTTCATATCGACTTCCTTGAATACTTTTGAAAAGAGCTTCATGCGGTGCAGGTCATCCAGTGCCATGAATTTCTCATATTGTTTCTGCGAGATCTCGTGGCTCACCACCTCGCCGTCGATGACGGCGGTCATGCGGTATTTCGCCTCTCCCTCGCCCTGCACGGGTTCCACACGGATGTCATCGACGGTGACTTCACGGCCGTGCCGTCCTTCGCGGAACCAGCCCTTGTTCTCGTCTATGAGACTCAGGTCGTTGCCGTCCATGACCACGCCGCCTTTGGGCAGGTTGTCACGGAGCGACGGTTCCCGTTCCACCTGGTAGTCCTGCGGATTTTCCTGCTGACGGTAGTATTCGTCCTGTCGGGTAATCTGCCGGTCGAGGTCTGCCTGCACTTCGGGATGGAGCTTGATGTCTATCAGTTTATTGCTGTTGAGCATGTCCATCGTGACGGCATCGGCGAAGTCCTCCTTGATGACATTGTTAAGTGTCTCAAGGCGTTTGGCTATTGGCTGGTCTTTGATGGAGTTCGAGGTCAGCACAGCCACTTCTTCATCGGAGAGATTGTACTGCAAGTCCGCTTCCAGTGCCGAGGACTGTATGGTGACGGTCTTTTTCTCCGCATCCACCAGTATGCCGTGGCTTGCCAGCACCTCCTGCCATTTCTCGTTGGAGAAATAGACATCGGAGGTGATGGCTTCCTTGTACGGAATGGCGGGTGCGGTCGGTCTCTGTGGCTGTCTGACAGGGGTTATAACGGTCTGCAGTTCGGCAAGCACGTCTTTCTCCGCCACGGGTGCGGTGTTGTAGCCCTTGTAATAGAAGCCGTAGCCGCCGGATTGCAGTTCTCCTGGCTTCATGCGCCCGTCGGGGCGGTTCGGCACCATCGGTGCGCCGGGATAGTAGAGCTGGCCTCCGATGCGGCGCAGGTGGAATCCTTCCTGCATCCTCGGCGTCCATCCCAAAAACGACCAGCCCATCATGTGGTGCGGCGGTACGGGAAAGCGGCGGTACGGTGCGACCCTGCCGTATTCGCCCACGCCGACGCGGTAGCCGTGAAGTCCCATCGCCACACGCCCGTTGGCGTTGCGGGCATGGACAAAATCTTTCGGCATGTCGAAGTCTGCGGCGACAATGCTCGCAAATGTGTTGTATGCCTTGCGGTTGGCGGTGTTGGTGCCCCAGTCGGTAAGGGCTTTAAGCTGTTTCTCGGTGATGGGATAGTTCAGCAACGGGGAATCATGCCCCTGCACGAGCAAGGCGAAACCGTTGCTGCTTGCGGCCACATGAGCCTGCATCCCGTTTCGGAGCAGGATTTCCTGCAGTTCGGGCGTCAGCTCAAGGGGACGCGGATTGGTGTTTGTCCTTATAGGCATGATATTGTCTTGTTTATGCGTTTCCGTTTTCCAGTGCCTCGTCGAGCAGGGCGTTCCTCATTTCCATGAAGGCAGCCGCCGATTCCTCAAGGCCGGGGTCAAGCCCCTTGCGGTGGCAGTACCATTCGTATTCCTGCGACAGCTCGCGTGAGTGGTGGCTGATATATTCTTTCCAGCCGTATTCGCCGGACTGCACTTTCTCGATGAGTTTCTCTTCGGGTTCGTATTTCATATCACTTGCGGTTTAGTGTTTGAGTGTCATGTTGTTGCGCTTGCGCATCTCTTCCCACAGTTCCTCGGTGTAGGATGCTTCCGGAACATAGTCGAGGTTGCCCTCGCTGTCGGCTACCCAGCAGCCGTTCAGACCGAAGTTGTATCTGCCGAAGCCCTGTCGCTGTTCCTCGCGCCATTTCTTCTCGTCGCCGCGCGTGAGTCGCACGCCTGTCTTTTCATTGAGGTCGATGCCGATGGTGTAGAGGTCGTCGCCGTCCATGACGGTGACGGGCAGTCCTTTCTGCAGGCAGGTCAGCTCGGCGTTGGTGAGCTTCATCTCGTTGGCGGCGTATTCGAGGTTGCGGCCGATGACGGGTGTGGGAACATAGATGATCTGGTTGGTGCCCTGGTCTATCTGGTGGAAAGCCTGTATCTCCCTTCCTTCAGGCATGGTGACGGGGGCGATGACGGGACGGTGTTCAAGAAGTGCCTTGCGCTCTTCTTCTGTGAAACGGTCAAGGCGTCCGGCTTTGAGCTGCGGGTAGAACACCACATCCACACTGCTGTCATCCATGCGGATGAACGCGAAGCGGGTACGGGCATGGATTCCCTCTCCGCTTTCGTCGGTGACATGGATGGGAAGCACCGGGGAACGGCGGCCGTCGAGGATGTCCTCTATAGCCTTCTGTGGCAGGTCTTCAAGCATCTCCTGTGTCAGACCGAATCTTTCGAGTATGCCGTATGGCAGTTCCTCGCTTTGAAATCTCTGAATCTTCATTTTTTTGTGGGTTGTCGTTTCCGCAAAATTATATGCGCTGTTCCGGTTTTGAGGTGTTTGTAGGTATGATTATATTGTGGTTTATGCTTATTTAATATATGACGCAATAATCATACTCACTTTCATACTCTAACGGCATAAAAATGGGTATTACAGGATTTTAGAGTATGATATTTGTTACAAACGAATATCTTATGTAATATGGTATTGTCTTAGATGGGTTTGTTACCTTTGCACCATGTTTAGGATATTATTGATTACAGCGGGACTGTACTGCTGCATGGCAGCGTCGGCACAGTTCCATACGGTAACGCCCCACACGGCACGTTACAGGATTGAGCGTGTCGAACAGGGGACGGCAGGGAAAACAAAAAAAGTGACGGAAAAGGCGGCGGTGGAAGATTTGTCGGCCGATACCGCTTCCATGCGTAAACAGTGGATAGACAGCTACCTGAGCGTGTCCTATCCGCTGAAGGAGATTCATGTGACCTCGCCCTTCGGTGTCAGGACTGACCCTTTCACGAAAAAGCGCAAGAGGCACAACGGTCTGGACTTGAGGGCTGACCGCTGCGAGACCTACGCCATGATGCACGGCATCGTGGTGAAGACCGGACAAGACAGGGTGTCCGGAAAATATGTCACCGTGCGGCATGGGGATTTCTCGGTCAGCTATTGCCACCTGTCCGAATGGCGAGTGAAAAAGGGTGACTGCGTGAGGCCCGGTGATGTGATAGGTATAAGCGGCAGCACAGGTCGCTCGACCGGTCCGCATCTACACCTGACTGTCCGGCTGGGGCGGAGGCATATCAATCCGGGAGTATTGCTTCAGTTCATCGACGAGACACGGAGGCAGGCGTTGGAAAAACTTTCTGAGTGAGGTCTTAAATAGTCCTTTTGTGGCATTAAGGTCTTTGTTGCCGTTCTGTTTATGCTCCCGAATAGTTTTTTACTAATTTTACGCTGATTCCTTTTGTAAAGTTTGCAGGATTGAAATAAAAACGCTATCTTTGCATCGACAGTTTCCACCACGCCTCTTCTCAATGCGTACCAGGGTGGAACTTTTGCTTTTTATACACTTATGGATTATACAAAACAACCGTTGGATTATCCCCAGATTCTTCAAATGCTGAAAGGCCGGGGACTAATTATCAGAGATGACAATAATGCCTCAGAGCAATTAAAAGTCATGAGTTATTTTCGTTTGGCGAACTATCTCCGCCCGATGGAACAAGACAAGACTACTCATGTATTCAAACCCAATAGCCATTTCGACAATGCCGTCAATCTTTATTTCTTTGACAAGAAGTTGAGAGCTTTACTGTTTACTGCCATACAGAGTTTTGAAATAGCTCTTCGTTCGAAGCTAATTCATCATTTCTCGATGGCTTACGGTGCGTTTTGGATAATGGACAGGAGCTTGTTTGCTGATAAGAAAATTTTTACTGACTGCTCTATTCGTGTCCAACAGGAAGTTTTCCGTTCAAAGGAAGATTTCATCCAGGATCATTTTGACAAATACTCCACTCCGATAATTCCTCCTGTCTGGAAGACCTTGGAAGTAGTTTCTTTCGGAACATTGTCGCGCATCTTTTGCAATCTGTCAGATAAAGGGATAAAAAAGAGAATCGCCCGCGAGTTCAACTTGCCGCAGCATAAGCTACTGGAAAGTTGGTGTAAATGTGCGGTTACTCTCCGCAATAATCTTGCTCATCACTCGAGAACATGGAATAGAGCTTACCCAATCCAGCCACAGTTGCCGCAATCTCTAAATGGGGATTGGATAAATCCTACTGGCGTTGCCAATAACCGGTTATACGCCCAGCTTTGTTGCTTGGCATACTTGCAGAATGCGACTCATCCGGGTAACGATTTCAAACAACAATTAAAATTGTTACTGCTGGCTCACCCCAATGTCGATGTGGCAGCGATGGGATTCCCTGCCGGTTGGGAAAACGAGCCGCTTTGGAAGTAAGACAATACATCAAACAGTTTTATTGCTGATTCCAAGCTAATTCTCTTGAAACATACTTGAAATATGCTGCCGGGTAGAAATAAAAGCAGTGTCTTTGTAGCAATAAATCCCACCCGCTTCCCGTAAGATTAGCGTACCCAGCGAGACATTTCTATTTTGAGAATAGGGCTTCTCCGCCTGTTCCACATATAAGTCGATTTGGAAATTACCCTATAAAAGAGGGCGTGTCAATGACACACCCCCAATATTACCTTGGTCGTGCCAACGATCGCAATGTCAAACTACGTTTGGACATTGCCGAGTGCAGCCGAAAACGGGCGTAAGCCAACCCGTTGTCGTCCACTGCAAGCAGACGGTTCTCCTCGTCCCAGATGAGCTTGCGCTCACCGACGCTGTTGTCCCTATGTCCGTCAGTCATAACCCGGTTGGTGTTTACATTTTCTTCTTTATTATACTGATATTACCGCTTTGATTCATATACTTCCATCGCGGTAATATATAGTAAATCGTATAATTCTAAAAAAGAATCTGAATAAGTAATTTCATAATGATTTTGTCGCTTTCCAACAAAGTATTCATTACTTATTGTTTTATCATTACTGTATATTACAAATCTAATATAAGGTAAATCTGAAGCTACCTTTTCAGGCAAATACTTCTTAGCTATAATTACAGGCGTTTTCTGTTCAAGGAATATATCACCAATTTTTTTAAGAATTTGGTTTGAATAGGTACTTGGTAATATTTCCTTTTCAGATATATATGACAACTCTATTGAGCTTTCTTTGCCATGATTTATAGAAAATACAATAGAGTCCATTCCCAAACGTGGTGATATTATGGTGATTTTTGCAGAGTCGGGTAACACATTATCCTCATGACTATCATTGGTCACAACGAATGTTGAATCAATCGGAACAATATCATCTTTATATGCTTGTTGTCCAGAATTTTGGCAAGCAAATAATATAACAAATGAAATTAATAAAAACATTGTGGAATTTTTCATATTCTTATGAGTTCATACTAAAGGATGGGTGTTGCAAACCCAACTAATTGATTTTCTTCGATTAGCGATTTTGCAACACCTTATTCAATCAACGTCATTCTACTTGAATCCAATCTGGAAATTCGATCAACTCTCCATCTGAACTGAATATCAACTCTATTGAGCTTTTATCTCCAACAACAATTCCATTTGAATCGCAAATTGAATTAATAAAATAATAGAGATGTATGGTTCCATTAGATTCTTTTACAATCCTATTTTCTTTACCTAAGAAAAACCTTACTTTTTCAATCGATTGACCGATTAGATGAAATTCTGATACAATTGAATCAGCCATCTCTACAGTACGTTTTTTTAGGCAGCCACAACTATCATTCTTCCATGTTTGGACCATTAAAGGTAGGTTGTTATAACATGAAATCTTCTCGATGGAATCTTGGCTTTGATGTTCCACCTCATTCTTATCATTGTTTGCTTGACTACAAGCAAACAATGATAAGAATGCAATGGGTAAGAACTTAAAAAATTTCATTTCTTTTTACGAGGATAATATTTCTTTGTTCCAGTCTTGTCGAAAATTACATTTCGAACTGTAGCATATTTATTGTTCCCAAAATTCTCCATATAGGCATCATCTACATTTTGGGGCGTTACTCGTCGAGCATTTGGGTTTACTACTCGTTTACCTCCTTTGTTTTTGATTGACCAAAATTGCCCATATGGAGTTTGACGGGCTACCATAATATCTGGACGACTAGTTTCATTACTTAAATCTTTTTCTGGATGAGACAATCCAATACCATGTCCGAATTCATGAGCTGCCGTGGTCGTGCTGCCCAATTCATCTTTGGTATTAAACCAAAATGAATTACCTCCTCCATAGTGACGATCCGTTAATGTAAAACTTGAAGCATCTTCCGGCCCATTCTCAACTCTAATGAAATTATTCTTCGCACTAGTATTATCATTTGCTAATTTTAGAGCATCCTTTTCGGTAACAGTCTCGTAAAAAATCTTGAATTTAACTTTATACTGTTTACCTATATAGTCAATACTAGCATGAGCGCCATTCCATTGTGAAGCAATTCCAGCCGCAATTTTCCCAGATAATTCAGAATTAGCAGCTCCACCATAAAAATACAATTTCGCTGTAACAGTCGCAATTCCTGTTTTTTCATCATAAACAACCTCTCCGCTCCGTCCATCATAATCCACAAATTTAATAGGATTATTATATGTATACACATAGGACGTATAGTCAGGAAAATCTTCTTGTAATGGATCTGTTGATATCCAAAGGCTGAGACGCGGGTCGTAGTAGCGGGCACCGTAGTAGTACATACCTGTCTCCTCATCGAATTCTTTCGCGTTGAAGAGGTAAGGTGTATTCCATACGTTGTTGCGCTCCTCGATGAAGACTTCGCCGAAGGGGACATACTCAATGTGCTGCACTACCTCACCGTCAAGGTTGGTGATGAAGTTGGAGCTGCCGAGGTGGTCGGGGTGATAGAAGAACTGCAAGTTCTCGTAGTTGTCAGGGTCTTTGAACGACCGCGAAACCGCGCGGGTCTGAGCCTTCCGAGCCTGAGCAACAGCAGCCTCCATAGAGCCGTCGTTGCAGCAGAATCCTTCACCATCGGCATAGTTGTCGTTGTCAGTACCGTTGTATGGTACATCGAAGAACTTGTAGTTGTCCCTGATGACCTGTTGCTGGACTGCATACTTCGCTTTGTAGTCAACCGAAAGACCGTCGGTGTTTGCACCAGCATACTCTATGCGGCGCGGGTCAGAACCGTAGGAGGCGAAATCACCGACCTTCGACACGATGCGCTGGCTGCCGGCGTAGATATGCTTGGTGTAACGGCCGCCCTGATTTGCCACAAGGTACGGACTGACGTAGAGCGAGAATTTAGCGGTGTTGGTAGAGCCGCCGGAGAAAACTCCGTTGACATATACCTGATCGCTTTCGCCCGAAGTCTTGACAGTGCGCTCGCCGTCGGCATCGTACCAGTAGTTGGACACGAAGCCGTTGTCGTCAACTGCAAGCAGACGATTCTCCTCATCCCAGATGAGCTTTCGCTCTCCGACGCTGTTGTCCCTATGTCCGTCAGTCATAACCCTGTTGGTGTTCACATATACAAGGTTTCCGTTCTTGTCATAAGTGTAAACGTGACCGTTCTCTATTTGTTGACCTTCGGGAGTCTCTTCTGTGCGGTAATTAACATCCTTTACACTTTCGAGCTGGAATTTCGTTCCTTCTTCCGAGCCGTAGGTGTAAGTAAGGTCGTAACCGACATTGAGGGTGCCGTTGAACTGCACATTGTCCTGAGTCAGATGCTGGCTCTTTGACTTGATGCGGTGCATATTGTCATATCCCATGGCGAGGGTGTAGGATGCAGACTTGTTGTCGGCTCCGGTGTATGTACCCGTAGCGGTGGCGAGACGATAGAGACCGTCATAAGTATAGGTGTGGGACATCTGGGCGCCGGCATTGCCGTTGGCTGGGAGAGCTGCATTGTTGGCTACAGAGAGGACATTGCTCACAGCGTCAAACGTATAGGCGTTGTCCATAATGGATGCGCCTCCGCTGTTGACCGCGAGATTGCTCAGGCGGCGACGGTCGTCGTAGGTGTAGAATGTCTCCGCACCGTTGCAATACTTCAGATAGCTACGTTGCTCGAACTTGTCGTATCCCAGTTTGGTGATATAGTCGTAACCGTAGGACTTCTCACCGCGAACCTTTTCAAGAAGACCTCCGAGGTTGTAGGAGTAAGTCACTTTCTCCTCGTCGGGATAGATCATCTCGATGAGTCGGTTGTGGCTGTCGTAAGTCCATTGGGTAACGTAGGTTGCAATCGCCTGATTAGGCACGATGAGAGTGCGGCGTGTCTTGGTGACCTCGCCCATCTTGCCGTAGAAATATTCTATCGCGCCTGTTCCATCCTCGCGCATCATCAGACGACCGATGCGGTTGTAGGAGGCGTTGCGACCGCCATAGTAATACTTGACATTGTTTTCAGGGTGGTCGGGATAGCTGATACCTGTCAAACGGTGGTAGTCGTAGGTGTAGGTTATCATCTTTCCTTCCTCCGCCATGTTTGCAGTCTGCTTTGTCAGGACATTGCCGAGCGGGTCATAAGTGAACGACGTGATGCCGCTTGCCGGGTGATTGACCTCCGTGCGACGGTCTCCCATGTCGTAAACCGATGTGGTTACATTTTCATCAGCATCAGTAACTTTGACAAGACGCTGGATGCCGTCATATTCAAACGTTGTTACAATATCACCGTCAGGACCGCTCATCTGAACGGACTTGACCGTCTTGCCGCTCCCGTTGGTATGCGTTGCCTGCTTGTTGCCGAGCGCGTCGGTAACTGTTGTTACAAGGGCATTAGCACTATTGTCAAGAGTATATTCGGTAGTTGTCTCCGAATCGTCGGGAAGTTTCACGCTCAATGCACGGTCGAGAACGTCATAAGCCGTGATTGTCGGATTGACATTATCAAACGTGGTGCTGAACGAAGTCTTGCTGCCCATACCCTCGGTTGTGGGGTAGTAAGCCTTAGCGACACGACCGAAAGCGTCATAGACATTGCGCCCGCTGACAATCATCACATTCTGGTCGGATGCGCCCGAACCCTTGGATGCCGTCGTAACAACGCCGTCTTTCTTCACCTGTACCGGTCTGCCGAAACCGTCAACGAATGTCACGGTCTCAAGGTCGTCGCCGGGATGCTGGATGTCGAAATGCTTGGTGACAGCGTATGCCGGAGCGGATATGCCGGACTCGCCGAACTCTGCCTTTGGCTTGTACTCAAACGCGATGATGTAGTCAACGCCTGTCGCCAGCTCGTTGGGACCGCGAACCTTGGTGACACGACCCATATTGTCAATTTCAGTCTCGTAGTAGAAATTGTTGAGGTCGCGACGTTCAAGGGCGATGCCATAGCGGTAATCGAAATTACCGGCCTCGCTTCTGTAGCCCCACGCATCGTCTATACGCTCGACATACATGTTCATCTCCGGCTCATAGCGGTACTT
>ERZ808035.90-NODE-90-length-110106-cov-10.576212_pt1 | contig 110106 bp, 127 predicted proteins | sample MGYA00380189_ERZ808035 | MGnify/ENA primary metagenome ERZ808035 (study PRJEB31490, sample SAMN06133407) | mouse gut metagenome | isolation source: M5_1 | host: mice | place: China: Chengdu | collected 2015-05 ... | reverse complement strand
TATTCCGTCAAAGGAGCATAGGATTGATTTCGGCTATTTCAAACCGCTCAATTTCTCCTTTGAGGTTGAGCCCGTTGTGATTGAGTAATAATATATGATTCAGTTAAAATCACGGACATTTAGTCCGTGATTTTTTTATAAAAAAATTGAAGGTCAAAAAAAGTCAAAAAAGTTATTGACTTTTACTGACCTTTGTGCTATTATAACAACAGAAGGTCAAAGAAAGTCAAAGACAAATACAAAAATCTGACCTTTGACCATAATAAAGGAAGTGATTGGAAAATGAAGCTCAGTGACGTTATCGCAGATATGATACTTGAAATGTTTGATGATGAAACGCCTACCGTTCAGATTCAGCGTAATGATCTGGCGGCACAGCTTGGCTGTGTACCAAGTCAGATTAATTATGTAATTACCTCACGCTTTACGCCTGAACAGGGTTACAGAATTGAGTCAAGGCGAGGCGGCGGCGGTTGCATTATGATTACACGTGCCACAAAGGACAATGCAATTCTTTCACTGATTCATGCAATCGGCAGTGAAATTGATGAGAAGAATGCAAGAACGCATATTTACAACCTGAATTATCAGAACCTTTTGAGTGACAAGGCAGGGCAGATGATGCTTGCCGTTATCAGCGATAATAATTTTAAGGGACTGCCTGAAAATGTGAAAAATCAAATCAGGGCAAATCAGTTAAAGCAAATGTTAGTGACATATTTTAGTTAATATAAGGAGTGATTATTATGTTATGTCAGCATTGTAACAAAAACGAAGCAACAACACATATTAAAAGAAGCATTAACGGTCAGAGGGAGGAAATGCACCTTTGCAGTGAATGTGCAGCAGAGCTTGGTGTAATGGAGGAATTCAGAATGCCGTCAATGAATGAGTTTTTCGGTGACAGCTTTCTTGGCAATTTCCTCGGTGCAGGCGTTGCGGCAATGAATTCGCTTGCAGGTGTTGAAAGATGCAAAACCTGTGGTTCATCCTTTAACGATATCGTTAAAAGCGGACGCATCGGCTGCAGTGACTGCTATGAAAAATTCAGTGACAAGCTGGAGCCTTCCATCAAAAAAATACACGGCAAAACAAAGCATATCGGCAAATTTGTTACCTATGAGGAGGCGGTTAATGCGCCTGTGAATGAGGAAAAGCCGAATGCGCTTGAAGAACTTAAGAAACAGCTTGATACAGCGATTCAGGAACAGCGCTTTGAGGATGCGGCAGTTCTGAGAGATAAGATAAAGGAAATGACGGAGGGCAAAAATGAATAACTGGTACAGTACAAGCGGTGAAGGCTCAGATGTATGCCTTGCTTCAAAAATTAAGCTTTCAAGGAATATAAGCGGTATTCCGTTTCCCATAAGAATGAGTGATGAGGTAAGAAAATCAGTTTGCAAAAAGCTTTTTGCCTGTGTTCAAAATTCAAAGCTTGCAGGTGAATTTGATTTGATAGAGCTTGATAAGCTGAATACAATTCAAAAAATTTCATTGGCTGAAAAGGGAATTATCAGCAAACAGCTTGCGGCACAGGAAAGCTATGGTGCGGTACTTCTTTCAAAAGATAAGAGCATATCCGTTATGCTTTGTGAGGAGGACCATATCTGCATAACTGTTATGAGCGGCTGCGACAATATTGATGAAGCCTTTAAAAAGGCTGATGAGCTTGATAATATTTTTATCAAAAATATGCACATTGCCTTTGACAACCGTCTTGGCTTTCTTACATCAAATCCTATGAAGCTCGGCACAGGTATGACAGCAGCATATATGCTTCACCTGCCCGGTATATGTGAAAAGGGAATGCTTTCTGCACTCAGAAATATGGTGTCAAAGCTTGGATTTTCAATCAAGCCTGTTTTTGAAAACGGCTGCTTTTATGAAATTTCAAATGACATCAGTCTTGGCATAACCGAGCGGAGTGCAATTGAAAATCTGAGGGCAATATACCAGCAGATTTCAAGGCAGGAAAAGGTCTGCCGTCAGGATTTAATTGACTATGGCAATTATGAGGATAAAATTTTCAGAGCTATGGGTACTTTGAAAATGGCAAGGCAGCTAAGCACGGAGGAATTCTACAGTCTGTTATCCCTTGCAAGATTAGGTATTGCAATGCATATATTTGACAATAATGAAGGTATAAGCTATGAGAAGGTAGGCGAAATGCTTTATGCACTCGGCACAGCTTCCATTATTGCCGATACCAAGGATGACAGCTTTACTGCTGATGATGCAGGCAAGCTTCGTGCCGGTTATATTAGAAAAATTCTTGCTTAGGGATAATTAATATTAGTTATCCCTGTATGGAGGTATAACTATGTACAGATTTAATTATTTTACACAAAAAGCCAGCGAGGCACTGAACCTTGCGATTAAGGCTGCAGAAAACTTAGGTCATAACTATATCGGCAGTGAGCATATACTGCTTGCACTGGTAAAGGAGGGGGCAGGTGTTGCCTATTCCGTGCTTGACAGCAAGGGTGTTGCCGTTGAGGATATAGAGAAATTTATAAAAAACAATATCGGTGTAGGTAATCCTACAAGGCTTACACCTGATGATTTTACACCGAGAAGCAAAAGAATACTTGATGTTGCTTTTCAGATAGCAAGGAGTATGCTCCATTCCTTTGTTGATACCGAGCATCTGCTTTTAGCTCTGCTGAGGGAGGATGATTCCTATGCTGTAAGATTTTTAAATTCAGCAGGTATTGATGAGAATCAGCTCTTTGAACAGGTGGTTTCCTCTGTGGGAAGAGGAACATCACCCAATACAGAGAGTGGACGCAGAGGAAGAAATGCTAAGTCAAAAACGCCTACTCTTGATGAGTTCGGAAAGGATTTAACAGCACTTGCCAAGGAGGGCAAAATTGACCCTGTTATCGGCAGAGCAGAAGAGATTGAGCGTGTTATTCAGATTTTGTCAAGACGAACAAAGAATAATCCTTGTCTTATCGGTGAGCCGGGTGTAGGTAAAACAGCTATTGCTGAGGGTCTTGCACTTAAAATTGTTAAGGGCGAGGTGCCTGAGCTTTTAGCAGATAAAAAGCTTGTGGCTCTTGATTTAACCTCTATGGTTGCAGGTACAAAATACCGCGGTGACTTTGAGGAAAGAATAAAAAAGGCAATGGATGAGGTTGCAGGTGCCAAGGATGTTATCCTGTTCATTGACGAGGTGCACACCATTATGGGCGCAGGTGCTGCCGAGGGTGCAACGGATGCTGCGAACATTTTAAAACCCTCTCTTGCACGTGGTGAAATTCAGGTTATCGGTGCAACTACAATTGATGAATACAGAAAGAATATTGAAAAGGATGCCGCTCTTGAACGAAGATTTCAGCCTGTTACAGTCGGTGAGCCTACCGAGGAGGAAACTGTTGAAATTCTGAAGGGTATCCGTGATAAATATGAGGCGCACCACAAGGTTAAAATCAGTGACAGTGCAATCAAGGATGCTGTCAAGCTGTCATCACGCTATATTGCTGACAGATTTCTGCCTGATAAAGCAATTGATTTGATTGATGAGGCGGCTTCCCGTGTAAGACTAAAAGCTTATACCGTTCCCGATAATTTAAAGGAAATGGAAAAGGAGCTTGTTTCACTGGAGGAGGAAAAAGCGTCTGCTGTACGTGCACAGAATTATGAGCAGGCAGCCGAAATCCGTGACAGGGAAAAATCCCTGAAAACACTGCTTGATGAGGAAAAGGAAAAATGGAAAAACCTTTCCTCTCATCAGGTTAAGGAAATTACAACGGAGGATATTGCAAAGGTAGTTTCCTCCTGGACAGGAATACCTGCAACACAGATTACCAAGGAGGAAAGTGAAAGACTTCTGAGCCTTGAGAAAATTCTCCACGAAAGAATTGTGGGTCAGGATAAGGCGGTTTCAGGTGTGGCAAGGGCTATCCGCCGAGGCAGAGCGGGATTAAAAAATCTGAAAAGACCAATCGGTTCATTCATCTTTCTCGGTCCTACGGGTGTAGGTAAAACAGAGCTTTGCAAGGCACTGGCAGAAACCATGTTCGGTGATGAGGATGCTATTATCAAGCTTGATATGAGTGAGTATATGGAAAAGCATACCGTGTCCAAGCTTATCGGCTCCCCTCCGGGCTATGTAGGCTTTGACGAGGGCGGACAGCTTACTGAAAAAATCAGAAGAAAGCCCTATTCGGTGGTGCTGTTTGATGAGATTGAAAAGGCACATACCGATGTCTTCAATATGCTTTTGCAGATACTGGAGGACGGTGTTCTTACCGACTCACAGGGCAGAAAGGTCAGCTTTAAGAATGCCGTTATCATTATGACTTCAAATGTAGGCGCTGAAAAAATTACTGACCCGAAAACCGCACTTGGTTTCGGTGGCAGCAGTGACAGTGCAAAAAATATTGAGCAGCTTGTAATGAATGATTTAAAGAAAACCTTCAAGCCTGAATTTTTAAACAGAATTGATGAAATTATTGTTTTCAATCAGCTTGAAAAGGAGGACATCAAAGAAATTGCAAGGCGTATGCTCGGCACGCTTGAAAAACAGCTTAAAGAGCTTGGCACCGAGGTTGAATTTACCGATGCGGCAATTGATGCAATTTCGGATGCCGGTTTTGATAAGGTTTACGGTGCAAGACCTTTAAGAAGGGCTATCCAGACACAGATTGAAGATAAGCTCAGTGAGCTGATTCTTGAAAATAAGCTTGGTGCAAAATGCACGGTTGATTATCAGAACAATGAATTTGTGTTTGTGTAAATATAAAAAATATGACGGTGCTTTGGCATCGTCATATTTTTTATATCCATTTTTTCTTTTTAAACCAGAGTATCAGGGCGGCAATGATCAGTATGCTGAACACAATTACAAACGGATAACCGTATGTCCAATCATATTCAGGCATAGATTTAAAATTCATACCGTACCAGCCGACGATAACCGTCAGTGGAAAAAATATGGTTGTAACAAGGGTGAAAAATTTCATCGTTTCATTCAACCGCATATTCAGTGATGCCTGATAAGCGTCCCACAGGTGAACAACACTGTCTGTCAGTATATCCACATTGTCCTTCAGTCTGTTGACCTTGTCAATAAAAAGGCTGAGTCTTTTTATACTGTCATCAAATATTTCATTATCATTTTCTGTCAGTATCTGTGCTATGTCTATGAGCCGTTCATAGTAACCGCGCAGTGAAAGAATGCTTCTTTTAATTTCAAGCAGCTTGACATTGAAGCTGTTGTTGACCTTATTGTTGATAACGTCCTCCTCAAGCTGTGCTATACTGTTTCTTATCATATCAAGGCGGCTGTCGTCAATCAGTACAAGACATTCAAAAAATGAGGTTATTATCTTTTCAATCCCTGCATTTTCAATGCTGAGTCTGGAGGTTGTTTTAATAAATAAATCTCTGTTGAAAAATTCATTGTCGCTTATATTGACAATCAGAAAGGTGTTTTTTAGTATGAATATACCGACAGAATTGATTAAATCCTTTTCGCAGGGGACTGCAAGCTTTATAAAATAACATTGGTTGTAAATCTCAAGATTTGAGGATAAAGGGCTGATTTGCTCACGGCACATTTCAGCCGCCTGAAAAGGCAGGTTAAAATGCTTCTGCATTTTTTCAAGCTCATTCTGATTGATATATCCGAGAATCGGAGTATTGTCCTTTAAATCAGAGTAATCAACACTTGTTACATCATCATCAAACTGGTAAAACATAAAACCACCTGTTTTATTATTTTAAACAGGCGGTTTTTTATTCTATATTTTATTGGCTATCAGTGCAATGCCGTTATTCTCAATATCAACAACTCCGTATGCACCTGTAAATGCAGCACCGGGATTCATAATATAAAGTCCGTTGTCATAATTGGTGAACTGTCTGTGGGTATGACCGTAGAGGCAGATATCAGCACCGATTTTTCTGCAGTATTCCATAATTTCCTCATTGCCTCTTTTTACGTGAAACATATGACCGTGGGTGAAAAATATTTTTTTGCCGTTTAATGTAATGAAATCGTTTGTGGGATGTGCCGAAAACCAGTCATTGTTACCGACAACACGCTTGTATTTAATATCAGGGTAAGCCATTAAAGCTTCATCAAAATCTCTGTCAACATCACCGAGAAAAATGAACAGGTCAGCATTGTTCTTATGTCTTTCAATTATATCAAGAAGGGTGCCTATCGCACCATGTGAATCACTCATTATAACAATTCGCATTCATAAATCACCTTTCACTTTCATAGATTATATTAGGCAAATTGGTCAATTTAAACCAAGGTTCGGATTACTACTCATTGCCTATTATACAATAAAGAGGAGATTATTTCAATGAATAATGATGAACTGGGCAGGCTGATGAAGCAGGCACAAAACAAAACAGGAATTGATATTAACAAAATGAAGGAAGCAAGCGACAAAGGACAGCTTGATGATTTTGTCAATAAAAATCTATCGTCACAGGCAACGGCTCAACTGAAAAATGTTCTCAGCAACAAGGAGGCTTGCGAAAAGCTTTTGTCAACGCCTCAGGCTAAGGAGCTGATGAAAAAATTAATGGAAGGCAAGTAATATGGATAATTTAAACGATATAATAAACAGCCTCAGTGCGGATGATATAAATATGCTTAAGGGTGTTGCCTCGTCAATACTTGGTGACAGCACAGATACCACAGAGCAGCAAAAGCCACAGATGAATAATGCCAAGCAGAACACACCGCAGCAGAGCGGTGTGCCTGCACTGGCAGGACTTGGCTTGGACGGTATAGATTTTAATATGATTATGAAAGCAAAGACTATATTTGAAAAGATGAATAATACAAGCAATAAAAATGTTGATTTGATTATGGCACTGAAGCCCCATCTCAGTCCTGAAACGCAGAATAAAGCCGACCAGGCAATGAGAATTTTAAAGCTGTTTGAGGTGCTGCCATTGTTAAGGGAGCTGTTTTGATGCCGCAGTTTAGTGAACGGGATATTAATGAGGCAAAAAGACGGGTTATGGAAATGCAAAACCGTGCCTCTCATTTTGTTAATGACGGGCAGGAGCCGCCTTCTAAGGCTGAAAAAAAACAGTACAAAGCACCGCCAAAGCAGTCTGAGCCGCCAAAACCCGAACAGGAAAAGGAGGATTTGCCACAGGACAAATCCTTTTTTGTTATTCTTGCTATGCTTATGCTTTTATCAAAGGAAGGAGCAGATCAAACATTAATTTTAGCACTTTTATATTTATTGCTTTAAATTTGGTAAATAATATGATATAGTATTAATGACATTTTTTTGGAGGAATTATAATTTGGATTTTGCTGAAAAAAATATTGCCGACGGCGTAAGTCTTGTTAATGTTAACGCAGGTCGGTTTAAAACAAATGAAATTGCTATATCACTGGCATTGCCGCTGAAGGAGGAAACTGCCTCAGCCAATGCTTTATTCATTAATCTGCTGTCAAGGAGAAGTGCAGAATATAAAAATCAGACAGAGCTTAACCGAAAGCTTGCTAATCTTTACGGTGCTTCGCTTAGTGCCGTTGTTACCAAGGTGGGTGAATGTCAGGTCTTAAAGCTTGGTATTACCTGTCTTGATGACAAGTTTTCCCTTGATGGCGGCAGTATTTCTTTTGAATGCTTAAAGCTGCTTGTTTCACTTTTGTTTGAGCCAAGGCTTAACGGCAGTGCCTTTTTTGACGAGGATGTTGAAAGTGAAAAAAGAATACTGATTGAAAAAATTGATGCTGAAAACAATGAAAAAAGGACTTATGTTCTCAGACAGGCTGAAAAGCTTATGTTTGACGGTGAGCCGTATGCCATTAACCGCTTCGGCACGGTGGACAGCATTAAAAAGCTTACCGCATCGGATGTTTATAATGCGTGGAAAAATGCGCTTGAAACTGCAAAAATTATGGTAACCATAATAGGCAGTGCCGATTGCGACAAGGCGGAAAAGCTTGTGAAAAATGCGCTGAAAGGCATTGAAAGAAAATTTGCAGAGCTTCCCGATGCTGTATTTGTTCCGTGCTGTGACAGAGTTAAGGAGCAGATGGAAAGACTTGACGTAAAGCAGGGCAAGCTTGTGCTTGGTTACAGGGTTAATCTTAAGCCAGATGACGAGCTGACAGCTGCAATGCGTACCTTCTGCGATGTTTTCGGCGGCGGACCTTATTCAAAGCTGTTTGCCAATGTGCGTGAAAAAATGAGCCTTTGCTACTACTGCTCAGCAAGATATACAAGAACAAAAAGTATGATTTTGATTCAGTGCGGCTGTAATGAGGAAAATATGGACAAGGCTGTTGATGAAATTCAGAATCAGCTTGATATTATTAAGAACGGTGATTTTGAAGAAGAGTTCCATTCCTCAAAGCTTGCAATGAAGGATGCACTGCTGTCAGTGAATGATACGCCTGAGGCAATTGAGGCTTGGTATGTAAATCAGCTTGCTGATGATAAGCTGAAAACACCTGAGCAGTCCTCGGCAGAAAACGACGGTGTCACACCCAAGCAGGTGCAGCACTGTGCTTCTCTTCTGACACTGGATACTATTTATAAATTATCATCACCGAAGGAGGAAGCATAATGAAAGAAATTAAATCTGAAATCCTTGGTGAAAAGTATTATGAGATTGACCATAAGTCAGGACTTAAAATATTTGTAATGCCTAAGGAAAACTATTCATCCTCCTATGCTGTTTTCGGTACAAAGTACGGCTCCATTGATACAAAGTTCAAGCGTTCCGACAGTGATGAATGGATTACTGTTCCTGAGGGTATTGCGCATTTTCTTGAGCACAAGCTTTTTGAAAGTGAGGATTTGGATGCATTTGCACGCTATGCAAAAACAGGTGCATCTGCAAATGCCTATACCTCCTTTGACAAAACCTGCTACCTTTTCCAGTGCAGCGGGAATTTTGAGGCATCACTTGAAATTCTGCTTGATTTTGTGACACATCCGTATTTTACTAAAGAAACCGTGGAGAAGGAGCAGGGTATAATCGGTCAGGAAATCACAATGTATTATGATGTTGCAGGCTGGATGAGCACCTTTAATCTTTTAAGATGTCTTTACAAAAATCATCCTGTCAGAATTGATATTGCAGGAACTGTTGAGTCTATTGCTCAGATTACAGACAAGCTGCTTTATGACTGCTATAATACTTTCTATAATCTGAACAATATGTGCCTTGCCGTTGTGGGTGATGTTACACCTGAGCAGGTGCTTGGTGTTTGTGATAAAATGCTTGAAAAGGCAGAGCCCCTTTCCATTGAACGCTCCTTTGAGGATGAACCCCGTGAAATTGCCTGCAGCTATGCAGAATATAATCTTGCAATGAGTATGCCTGTTTTCTCCTTTGGATATAAAGAGGAATGTAAGGAGCTTACGCAGGATTTAAGAAAAATGATTGAGGTTAATATTCTTCTTGAAATTCTTGCAGGCGATACCTCAGAGCTTTATAATAAAATGTTTGACAACGGACTTATCAATACAAGCTTTTCCAAGGAATATTTCACAGGCTTCGGCTATGAGGCGATTCTGTTTGACGGCGAAAGCGTGAATCCGCAGGCAGTGGCTGACGAAATCAAAAAGGCTGTTGCATCCCTTAAAGCAAACGGTATTGATGATGAACAGTTTGAAAATGCACGCCGTTCTCTTTACGGCAGGGAAATTATGGAGTATAATGATATTGACGCAATTGCAAACGCTGTCATTTCCGCTCATTTTAACGGCTATTCTGTTTTTGATGCAATGGAAATTTATAAGTCCGTAACAAAAGAGGATATTGAAAAGCGTCTTGAAAATATGATGATGGAGGAATACTCTGCTTTATCAGTAGTTAAAAACAAGGAAAATGAGTAATTACACAAGAGTTTATTTTGAAGGCTTGGGCATTGATTTTGATTTGCCGTCGGTTGCTTTTTCAATTTTCGGCTATGAGGTTCACTGGTACGGCATAATCATTGCCTTTGGCTTTATGCTTGCAGTGCTTTATGGCGGCAGAATGGCTTATAAATGGAAAATGAGCCTTGACGGAATGACAGATGTTCTGATTTGGGGAACAATTTTCGGCATTGTCTGTGCAAGAGCCTATTATGTTATTTTTGAATGGTCTTACTATAAAGACCACTTGATTGAAATACCGCAGATATGGAATGGTGGCATAGCAATTTATGGCGGAATCATCGGTGCACTTATCGGTGCGGCAATCGGCTGCAAAACAGGCAAAATCAATTTCCCGAATCTGCTTGATCTGGGAGCGCTGGGTCTGCTTATCGGTCAGGGTATCGGTCGCTGGGGCAACTTCTTTAATCAAGAGGCGTTCGGCGTCAATACCACAACGGCTCCTTTCAGAATGTGGAGTCAGAAAATCCACGATGATTTGGTATCCTCAGCAGATACATTAACTGCAAAGGGTATTGAATTTGACCCGAATCTTCCTGTTCACCCTACATTCCTTTATGAGAGTGTATGGTGTCTTTTAGGCTTTTTCATCCTGAATTATATGGTTCATAAGCACAGACATTTCAAGGGTGAAATCTTTATGCTTTACGGTGTATGGTACGGTCTTGAAAGAGCCGTAGTGGAAGGGCTGAGAACGGACTCCCTTTATATCGGTGATACCACACTGAGAGTCAGCCAGCTTCTTTCGATTGCGATCGTTGCAGTATTTGCAGTTGCTTTTGTTGTTTGCTTTGTTAAGTACAAAAAGGGTACGCTTTGGAGTGCCTTGCAGCTTGATAAGGTAACTGATGAAAATATAAAAAATGATGAAAAGACGGAGGTGCGAAATGGCACAGATAATTGACGGAAAGCTTGTTTCAAAGCAGGTAAGGGAAAGAGTAGCAAAGGAAACCGAGGCGCTTAAGGCAAAGGGCGTAACCCCGGGTCTTGCAGTTATCATTGTAGGTGAGGACCCTGCTTCACAGGTCTATGTAAGAAATAAGGAAAAGGCTTGCGAAGAGGTAGGCTTTTACAGTGAGAAATTTGCACTTCCTGAAAATACTACACAGGAGGAGCTGAATAATCTTGTCAGGGAACTGAACGGCAGACCTGAAATCAGCGGTATTCTCTGTCAGCTTCCTTTGCCAAAGCACCTTGATGATAAAGAGGTTATCAATCTGATTGACCCCATTAAGGATGTTGATGCATTCCATCCTGTTAATGTGGGTGCAATTATGATTGGTGATTATAACTTTCTGCCTTGTACCCCTGCAGGTGTAATGGAGCTTATTCATTCAACAGGTGTTGAGGTTGCAGGCAAAAAGGCGGTTGTTATCGGCAGAAGCAATATTGTGGGCAAGCCCCAGGCAATGCTTCTTCTTCACGAAAACGCAACCGTTGAAATCACCCATTCAAAAACAGTTGATTTGGCAGAGGTCACAAAAACTGCCGATATTCTCGTTGCGGCAATCGGCAAGGCAAAGTTTGTTAAAGCCGATATGGTTAAAGAGGGCGCTGTTGTTATTGATGTGGGTATGAACAGGGACGAAAACGGCAAGCTCTGCGGTGATGTTGATTTTGAGGATGTTCAGGATAAATGCTCCTTTATCACACCTGTTCCCGGCGGCGTAGGACCTATGACCATCTCAATGCTTATGCAAAATACACTCACTGCAGCAAAAATTCAGAATGGTATTGCATAATTATAATTAAAAGGACTGATAAAATGGCACTTGAGGAACAGCTTGTTGATAAGCTGCTTGAAAAAAATTTAAAAATTTCTTTCGCAGAGTCTTGCACTGGAGGGCTATGTTGTGGTACACTTGTAAATGTTACAAATGCATCAAAGGTACTTGATATGTCTTTTGTGACCTATTCAAACGAATCCAAGATGAAGCTGATTGGCGTTAAGGCAGATACCATTCTTGCGAATGGTGTTGTCAGCGAAGAGGTTGCCTATGAAATGGCAGAGGGTGCAGCAGCCACAGCCGGCAGTGAAATCGGCGTCGGTATAACAGGTGTGGCAGGACCCGGCGGCGGTACTGACAAAAAGCCTGTTGGTATGGTTTGCTTTGGCTTTTGTATTAACGGAAAAACGACAACCTATACTAAGCAGTTTGGTGAAATCGGCAGAAATCAGGTCAGAAAATCAAGTGTTGAATTTGTATTTCAGACCTTAATTGAAATGATTTAAAAGAGGATAAAATGAAAAAACTTTACAGAAGCAGAACGGATAGAAAAATTGAAGGTGTCTGCGGCGGAATAGCACAGTATTTTAATTGTGATGTTACAATCATCAGACTTTTGTGGGTGATTGTGTCACTTTTTTCAGCATCCATCCCGGGCTTGCTGATTTATATTATATGTGCTCTGGTTATTCCCGAAGAGCCTGACCCGTTTGAAACAACAGGCTATTATCACAACGATAATCAGTAAAGCTGATATATTTCTGAGGGAGATATCCCTCCCTCAGAAATATAAATACATAATCATCATTATGCTGATGTGGCGCAGTCGGTAGCGCAACTGATTCGTAATCAGTAGGTCTTTGGATGTATTTAAGGATACATATTTTTACTGTGTTGTATCAAAATAAAAAGTTAATAATTTGCTGGTATGGCCCAGTAGGTAGGGCAACTGATTCGTAATCAGTAGGTCAGCGGTTCGAATCCGCTTACCAGCTCCAAAATAAATGGACTGTGAAGGTCAGTAATCTTAGGATTGCCGTTTCTTCACAGTCCTTTTTTACTAAGTAAAATTCAATGTTTTTATTTTACAATATTCATTATATCAATAAAAAGTATAGAATACTAAACCTGTGTATGCTATAATAAAAGTAAAGAGGTGGTTAAGTGGGTACGCACGGTAAAAAAATAATGAACCCCCGTATGAGAGTTCTTAAAATTCTTGAATATCTGAAAGAAAATACAGACGAAAATCACAGAATAAAACCTGCTGATATTCGCAGAGATAACCTTGATTTTTATAATGAATTTGTAAAATCAAAGGTTACCTTTGGCAGATGCATTTATGATTTGGCTGATTTTTACAGCAGGGATAAATTCGGGTACAGAGCTTGTTTTAATGAATGGAAGATTATTTATGACAGCTTTACCGAGCGTGAAATAATCAACACATCTGATTATGAGTTCGGTGAAGATGAAGAAAATTTTGACGAGATTGATATGGATAATCATATCAGAAATCTCTATTATAAGCATCCGTTTTCATATGAGGAGCTTGACCAAATCATTATGGGTATTCATTTGCTCGGACTTGATGCTGATACCTCTAAGGATATGATAAACAGGCTTACAAAAAATCTTTCGAGCAAGCATTATCAGGCATTGCCGAATTCCGTTGCAGGTTTACATCAGCCGAATAATGTTGACAGATTAACGCTGTCCAATAACTTGAAATTAATTAATGAGGCACTTGGTAAGGGTGAACAGCCACCGAGAAAAATATCGATTGTTTTTTACGGCTATAATCTGAATAAAGAATTAGTTGAAACGAAAAGCAAACCATATACCGTCAGTCCGTTCGATATTGTTTGCTGTTCGGGGAGATACTATCTATTCGCAAATACAGACGGCTACAATAATATGAGTATTTGGCGAATTGATTTGATGAGAAATTTGACGATTTGCAGCGAACGAGCGAAACCGAGATATCAAATCAAAGGTATGGATGATTCGTGGAGAGATAAAGATTATTATGAGTATTTGAATATGTTTTTTGACGTGCCGATTGATATCACCCTTAAAGTTTTGCCGTCAAAGTATGAGGCTGATATAACTAAGCCAGATTATACTTTTTTGTATGATTATTTCGGAAACACATATAAGGTTGTGTCAGCAGATGAAAGCGGTGCAATAATTACTGTAAAAGCAAGCGCAAAAGCAATGGTAAACTTTGCTTTGCAATACAGCGACCGTCTTGAAATCCTCAAGCCTGTTGAGGTTAGAAATTTGGTGATTGGGAAAATAAATTTACTATCAGAAAAATACAAGGAGAAATAGTATGGAATTAATTTTATCAATAATAGCTATAGTTATATCGTTTGCATCCATAATTGTATCAATAGCAATTTATATTGTAGGAGTTAAGCGTGAGAAAAAGCAGGCAACACTTGATGCGGTAAAATGTTCTTCAGGAACAGGTGTTTGACAATTTGAATTTATACACTCTTGCCGATATTGAAAACATCTGCACAAGGTGGAAAACCGAGACAAGACGCAGAAAAACAACTATCGAAAAAATGACCGAAGATGAATTGTCTGAAAGAAATGAGTGCATTAAGGAATACAGGATTTTATCGGGATATCTTGCAAGAATTGAGCATTTTGCATTAGGTGTTAATACAGGCATTTATGACACAAAAACTGCTGAACGCGCTGCAACAACATATCTTGTAATGCTGTATCGCCGAAAGCTGAAACCGCTTATGGATGTTAAGCAAAATAACAGCAACACAGAGTATTACGCAGAGTTCAGAAAATTAGTTGAAAGGATTGAAAAGATTGAGAGTAAATAATTATGAATAGATTTAAGAATATGGAAATTTAAATAAAAAATATGAGGTGTAAATATGAAAAAAATTAATATAAATTATTGTTATTTAAATGAGTTTTCCCCGAATAATGAATTCTTGGCAGTAGATTTCAAAAATGCTCATAAATGTAAAGATAGAATGATTGGTGAATTAAAGTATGTAGATCCGGATTCTTCAAGTGAATGTCTTTATGATGATTTAAAGACAATTTTTTCAAAAGTTTTACCTAATGGTCAAATATTAGATTTAGGAGAAAAAATATATACAGGATATTATCAGTTCAAAAATAAAAATACATTGCAAAGGCTTAGCAGTGATTTTTTAGGTCCATCTGCAACCGGCGCTTTTGATTTAGGGATATCTTCATTAGATGTAGGGAAAAGTCTTATATTAAGTAGAACTATTGGTGGACATACTTTATGGCCTTGCCATCGCTTTAGTATTAACCAAGCAAAGGCAAGTGTAAATGACAGAATGGATATTACTCTTTTGGAATTAAAAGATTTTTACGAAAATCCGAAATCAAACAAAGCAATATATTCGTCAAGATTGCGCTCAGCTTTCATTAGAGATAAAAAATGGTTAATGCAATTTGAAAACTTTATCGGATTTTGTGATTTTTTCTTTTTTACAAATTCATTCGTAAATATGAACTATGAGTTATTAGGTTTGAAGAAATTTGTGAAAATAATAAATTTAGGCCAAATAAATATTTAGTTTTTATGGAAAATAATATTAAAGCAATAAATCGCAGAAATAAAGAAATTGAAAAGTTTTTGCAAAATGCATCTAAATATTGAATAACAGAGTATACTACTGTTTTTTGAAAAAGTTTAATCTTTTAACTTTTTGTTACTATAATACAAATTGCTGTGTTAATTGTGGTTTAATGGAGGCATTATGAAAATACTTGTTTTATCTGATTCTCATGGTGATAATTACTCTTTAGAAAAAATTACAGCAAAAGAAAACAGCACAGATATGATAATTCATCTTGGTGATGGGCTTAACGAGTTTGAAGATATTATGTTGAATTCTAAGATTACGAATTATTGCGCTGCTGGCAATTGTGATTTTGAAACAACCGCTCCTTATACAAGAATTATTAATGCAGCAGGCAAAAGGCTTTTTATTGCTCACGGGCATACCTTTGATGTTAAGGAAACCTACAGCAAAATAATAAAAACTGCCGAATCCGAAAATGCCGATATATGCCTTTTCGGACATACACATATGCAGTACAAAAGTGTTATTAATAATATGATTGTGATGAATCCAGGCGCTGTCAATTATTTCAATGACTATGCAGTAATTGAAATCAATAATGGCAATATTGAAATAAGTCTTAAAAATCTTTAGAAAGTCAGAAGTGAGAATTGACCATAGAAACCGAAAAATTAATTTTGAATTGTAAGAGGATATATTGTATGCCGAAAATTTATGCTTTAACAGATATACACGGATATCTTGATATACTTAAAGAAGCAATGAAAAAGGTTGATTTGTCAGATGATAACAAGCTTATATTTTTAGGTGATTACATAGACGGCGGACCATACAGCAGGCAGACTCTTGAATATATTTTTAATCTTCAAAAGCAATTTCCGAAAAATGTTATAGTTCTCAAAGGCAATCACGAAGAATGCTTTATTGATTGGCTTGAAGAGGATATTGAAATCGGATTTTTAAATGAAGATAAAAATTTGAATACAATCAAAACATTTTTAAAGGATAATCAGCTTGATATAATTGCCGATTATTTAAAAAAGGGGAAAACACTGTTTGAAATAAACAGCATTATTAAAAAATATATCAAAAAAAATTATTGGGAACTTATTGATTGGATTAAAAATCTGCCTCTCTATTATGAAACAGACCGTCAGATTTTTGTTCATGCAGGAATAGATGAAGAAGCAGGCGAGTACTGGAAATTAGTTACAGAAGATTATTATTTCTTACAAAGATTTCCAGCGGTAAAAGGACGGTTTTATAAGGATATAATTGCAGGGCATATCGGAACATCGGCTTTAGCAGAGGATAAAAATTTCCATAATATTTATTTTGACAGCGAAAGCCACTATTATCTTGACAGTACAGTTGAGATTACTCAAAAATTAAATATCCTTATTTATGATACTGAAACGAACAAATACACATTTGAATAGGAGAATTCATGGCAATCTATATTACAGGAGATACACACAGAGATTTTGGCAGAATAAGGGAATTCTGCGAATTTGCTCAGACAACAACAGATGAAATTATGATTATCCTCGGTGATGCAGGGATAAATTATTATCTTGACGAAACAGACCGCAATCTGAAAAATGAACTTTCCGAATACCCGATAACTTTTTTCTGCGTTCACGGAAATCACGAGGAAAGACCTTTTGAAATAGATACATATGAAGAAATCGAATGGCATGGCGGCATAGCATATACAGAGCCGTTTTATCCGAATTCGATTTTTGCAAAAGACGGAGAAATTTATGATTTCAACGGCAAAAAGGCAATGGCAATCGGCGGTGCTTACAGCGTTGATAAGTGGTACAGACTGCGTAATAATATGCGTTGGTTTGAAACGGAACAACCTGATGATACCATTATGAGTTTTGTTGAAAATCAGCTTGATAAGTTGAACTGGAAAATTGATTATATTTTCTCTCATACTGCTCCGCTTAAATACGAGCCGACTGATGTTTTTTTACCATACATAAATCAGGATATTGTTGATAAGACAATAGAGATATGGCTTGATAAAATTGAGGACAGGCTTGATTATGAGCATTGGTTTTTAGGACATTATCATACAGACAGATACGAAAGCCAAGTGTCAATTCTATTTAATGAAATAGAGGAGTTATCAGATTATTAACAGAGAAAAGCAATTTATATTTTAGTGTTTTTTCTGCTTTTTTGAATTTTTAATGATGGGAGCAACAGCGTTGACAACATATGAACTTTATAAAAAAATTGCATCTATATTAGCCCAAAATAACTCAGAGGCATTATTTGATTATATTATTCATTCAATGGATAATAACGGCGGTTTTCTGCGCTCAAGGTATTGCTATTGGAATAAGGTACTGCCCGATTCCAACTGCGGTAATATTTCTACTGTGCTTTTGTCATTGAACCATCCTTTTGATTTTAATGCATCAACAGATTATTATGAAAATGACCCATATTCGCCCGATTTGTTTACAAAATTAAAAATGCAGTTGTTTTTATATGATTTATCAGACGAAAAAAGTTTTATGGAAGAGGCTGAGTGGAGTGCTGCAGTTGGATTCAGCTATCCGATAAAAATACATTTAGCAGAAGAAAAAGCCGAAATTCTCCCTCCGGTAATCAATACTATAAAAAAGAGACCAATGAGAAGAGATAAAAAATTATCTGATTTCTTACAGAAAGATTAGGAGAAAACAGGAATGGAAAAAATTAAATTTAAAGAACTGCGTACATTGCTGTCAATAACTGACCGCATTTCTGTTTGTGATAAAAAAACATTGCAATATGAGAATTTTATCACGGTTAAGGATGTTCCTGATCATTACAATGATTTATATGTTTGTGGTATCGGTATGATTGAAAGTGAGTTTTATAAAACAAGCGAATTTGAATATTCCACATCGGGAAAGGAACATAATTTAGTCTTTTTGCCGTGCATGGAAATTATATTGACCGAGAAAATATAAAAGTTTCATCTGATTTTTAGAACTCCCTTGTGTATTGCAAGGGAGTAATTTGTTTTAATGCTGTAGGATTATTTATGGCAGAAAATGTATTGACAGAAAAATAAAACTCTGTTAAACTAATAGTGTTGGCAGAGGAAGTCAATATTATACATTACAATTGAATATTTTATTTTTACTTATAGTTTAACCAACGAGTTAAAACTAATCTTTAAGTTTAATGTACGATACGGATATTAAGTCGGACATTGAAACGAATACATATTTACATAGCGTTCCTCACACAAGGGAGTAGTCTGTGTAAAAGTATGTGTAGGTTTCAATGCCCGACTTTTGTTTTGTCATTTTGCATTTTGAAATCTATAAAAATCAGGAAAGGAGAATGAAATGCAACACCAAAATTTTTTTATGGTGTCAAACAAGATTTTTGAATTCAAATTAAAGCCAAGAGATTTTGCCGTGTACTGTTGTCTGCTTCGTCACAGAGATAATGAAAAAGGTTTTTGTTTTCCGTCAAGACGAATGATTGCATCGGAATGCTCAATAGATAGAAAAACTGTTGATTCTGCTATTGCAAATCTTTCAGCTTTAGGTCTTGTACAAAAAATTTGCCGCAGTCGTGAAAACGGAACGAAGACAAGCAATCTGTATTATGTAACTAATCTTTTGGAATAGCGTAAATATTTTGCCGGTATGGTGTAAAAGTTTCGTATCAATAACAAAACTCAATTAAACAAAACTCACTTTTTATTTACAACAGAAAGAGGAGAAGTCGCTTTAGATGACAAACAAAATTTTTCTGTTGCAGCGAAAGCCATAAACAGCCATTGTTATGGCGAGAAACCGCCTGTATGCCAATAAAAATGCTTTGTCGAGAAAATTATCGATAAAAAAGAATAACGCCAAATTTTGGATTTTGAAGGTTGCTTATTACGATGCTACGAGCAAATGCTACGGTGTACTTTTTTCTGCTGTATCAAGCAAAACAACGAATAAATCGGGTTCCCCGAAAAGCGTTAGCTTTTTGGGGAAAGGAGGAACAGTAGAATGAGTGATTTTTCGAGCCTTGCTCGGAAATGAGCGATATGTAGCTTGTGACGACGCGATGCTTTGGTATCTGCGAGTTTCGGCTTTGTATTACGCTCGCCAAATGGTAGCGAACAAAGCCATTGGGCTAAGCCCAAACCCCTATCAGTTTTACAAGGAGGAACAAAAATATAAACGAAAATAACAGAACTGAAATTCTAAATTTTAGAGTAAGTAAAGAAGAAAAAAGAATGATTGAAGATAAGGCATATATCAAATATGATACGCTTGCGCCCTATCTTCGTGACTGCGTATTGGATAAAGAAATACTTGTTATCTCTGGTCTGTCAGGAATACAAGATGAGCTTAACGCCATCGGTAACAATCTAAATCAACTCACTCGTGCAGTTAACAGCGGTATTTGTTCTGCCGTTGACTTGTCCGAAATGCGAAAGGAGGTCGCTAACGTTTGGCAATTATTAAACTCAGCTCTGCAAAAATATCTGCTCGTATAGGAATAGACTATATCTGCAATGAAGAGAAAACACTCGGCAAACTAATTAGCGGTAAAGACTGTATGCCTGAAAGTTGCTATGAAGAATTCCAAATGGTCAAGCAAAACTTTAATAAACTTGACGGCAGAACTTACTACCATATGATACAGTCCTTTGCTCAGGATGATGATATATCCCCTGAAAAATGTCGCGAGATAGGAATGCAAATGGCTGAACATTGCTTCCCTGAATTCCAAGTTCTTGTGGCAACACACATTGATAAAAAACACATGCACAACCATTTCATCATAAATTCAGTCAGTTACAAAGACGGAAAGAAAATGGATTTGTCGCCAAGTGATTTAATTGCAATCAAGAATTATTCTAATAAACTTTGTCAGGAAAATGGTTTCATTATAACCGAGGCAAAGACAAGACGAAATGAAAATCCAAAAAGGAAACTGAAAATTCGATATTGGGCAATCAAGATGATGCAGGAATCTTGCGATATGGAAGAATTCATTTGGAAAATGAGTATGCACGGCATTGATATTAAATTCAATTCTGATTACAAATATATGACTTACACTGATAGTGAAGGACACAGGTGCAGAGATGCTAAACTTTTTGATGAAAGGTTACTGAAGAAAAATCTCGAAATGTATTTTGATTTAGGCGGCTGCAATTCGATTCTTGCAGAGGACATACTTGCATATGAAACACCGAAAACGGGTAACTGTACAGACGGATTGATGGGAAATATTTTTGAAATGTTTTCAAATTTACCAACAATTGAGCCGAACGATGATTACTATGACGGCGGACTTGATGATATTGAACTTGATAAAATCATTGAGAAAATGCGTGCTCACGGATTGAAAATCACAAAAGCTCAGCTTTTGCATTGCAGAAATGAATACGATAATCAAGATCAACATCAAGGCTTTGGAATTTTGATGTAGGAGGAACTAATGACAAAAGAAGATATATTAATGCTTGCAGGAGTAATACCATTAACCGAACGAGCATTTCAGATTCACGGACATAAAGAACGCGGAGTTAATTATTGTGTGGTAAGTCGATATAAGAACGACGGATTCATACATTCGAAAATTGAACATATGGTAACTGATGATTTGGATTTGTTGGATCTGAACAAAAAATCGTATGAAATTTCGTCGCCTAAAAAGCTGGATGATAATAAGATTCTGTAGTATCGTGTGTTCTGAAGGGATGTGAATTTATGATTGAAAAAGAGAATGAATACCGAGCAGCATTATACTGCCGTCTATCTTCCGATGATGCTTATCTCGGCGAAAGCGGAAGTATTCAGACACAACGAGCATTATTAACGCAATACTGTAAAGAGAATAATATCCCTGTCTATGATGTGTATGTTGATGACGGTTTCAGCGGTACGAATTTTGAAAGACCTGACTTCAAAAGAATGCTTTGTGATTTGGAAAATCACAAAGCAAATCTTGTAATCGTCAAAGACCTATCACGATTCGGCAGAGAATATGCACAGATGGGAATGTATATTGAAAATGACTTTGAGGATTGGAATATCAGATTTGTTTCTATCGGTGAAAACATTGATACACTTAACGGAACAGACGGAATATTAATGCCGATAACCAATGTTATTAACAGTCAATATGCGAAAGAATGCTCACGTAAAACTAAACAGGCACACAGAGCATTGGCAAAAGAAGGCAAGTTTATTGGCAGCAGAGCTCCGTTCGGCTATATGAAAGATCCGAATGACAAGCATCATCTGATAATTGATGAAGAGGCTGCTGCCGTTGTTCAGGATATTTTCAGAATGTTCTGTGAAGGAATCGGTTATGTGCGAATGACTAAAATTCTGCGAGAGAAAAAGGTATTAAATTCGCAAGCATATTTCAATAAAAATAATCCCGACTATTACAAAAGTGATTATTGGCGTCAGGATTTTGACTGGCACGCAACATCAATCAGATCAATACTGAATAATCCTGTTTATCTCGGTCAGACAACCTTTGGAAGAACTAAGGTTAAAGGCAGAGCAAAAAAGAAAAAGGTTGCTGTTGATGAAAACGAGTGGATAGTTGTTGAAAATACTCACGAGCCACTCATTGATACAGAAACCTGGGATTTAGTCCACGATATTATGAAAAATCGCAGACGAGAAACAAAGCGTGGCGAGATACAGATGTTTGCTGGTTTAGTAAAATGTGCAGACTGTGGTTCAGCACTCAATGTTTCGTATAACTCTAAAAAGCAAAAGTTTACAGGATTCTCCTGTTGGGTGTATAAGAATTATGGAAAGGAAAGATGCACATCTCACGCAATCGGTTATCAGACTTTATACAATATTGTTCTTGAGGATATACGCAGACAGGCTGAATGTGTTGCCGATTCGAAAGATAAGTATATAGAAATACTTGAAAATCGTATGGACGAAAAAGCAGAACAGGATATTAAAAAGACCAAAAGCGAACTCAAGAAAGTTGAAAAACGGTTAGCACAGATTGATAAAGTGCTTAATAAACTTTATGAGGACAGAGCACTTGAGAAGATAACTGAAGAACGATATTTGTCAATGAGCAGTAGCTATGAAAATGAGTACAACGAATTAAAGGACAAGCAAACTATCCTCAAAGATCAGATTACTCAAACTGAAACCGCTGAATATAACGCTAAAATTTTTACTGACCTAATTGAAAAATATATCAACATCACAGAACTCAATGCCCGGATTCTTAATGAACTGATTGAAAAAATCATAGTCCATGAAAAAGAAATCATTGATGGTGAAAAATATCAGACAGTTGAGATATATTATAAATTTGTCGGATTGATGATTTAATTGAAAAACCTGTAGCTTTATTGTATAATAAGGTTGCAGGTTTTAATCGCTTTGAGATATGAAAAAATACTAAAAAACGATAAAACAAATTACGGTAATATTAAATTCTTTCAAAATTATTATATTTCAGCACTTGAAAATAGATTAAGAAATTTGTAATGTACTATAAAAATGACAAGTTCCTTCATGAAAAAGAAAACTTAATATTTTTATATAACGGAGGTAATTAATTTGAATATTTCAATGGAAGACAAAAAATACCTTGTTGAAGAAATCAGACGTCAAACCAATGGGAAACCACTTTTTTATTTAAAATTTTGTGCTGAAGAAAAATTTGCAAAAGATATTTGTGATGGAAATTTATATAGTAATACAGCTGAGTATTTCAGGCAACAAGAAATAGCAAGTGGAGAGCGTGGTCAAGGTGACCGTTATGAAACCATATTAAATATTCAAACTGAAAACATTACAGCATTGGATAGTGAAACCGGTAAAGTTACTTTTACCGCACCTAAAGGTACTCTTTCAGTCCAGTTTCGAGTAGATAAATTAATACCTATTGTTTCTTTTGTTGGTATTGATTTTGACGAAATGGATATAATTGACGCAGATGAAAATCAAACATCATTTAGATTTCCATTTACAGCTGAAGAGTATGACACAATGACCGAAAAATTTGGAAAATATTGTGTTGTTATAAGTGGTAAGGAGTTAGAAAATAAAATTACTGCGTATTGTAATCATTTTGGATATGATTACATATTTGATAAAGTTGATTATTGTTCGCAAAATCGAATTGATCGGGTTGAAGCTTTTCAAAAAGGAAGTAAACAACGATTTTTATACAAAAATGCTGATCTTGCATATCAAAGAGAATACCGATTGGCAATTGGTATAGAAATACCAGATGACCATTATATTAGACTTGGAGCTTTTTCTTCTGCCTCTTATCTTGAGTCAAGTAAGTTAAAAGAGTTGTATTACGCATTAAACTATACGACTAAATTGAAAGAATAATATTGAGGAATACAATTTTTGAAATGAAACTGAAATAATTAATACTTAAATAATTATTGCTTAATAGAAAAAACGTACCCTTAAATACAACCCGAGGTCGTCGGTTCGAATCCGATCATCAGCTCCACAATCCCTGTTTCGATTTTTCGCAACAGGGGTTTTCTTTTGATAAAGAAGCAGTTGAAAAACAGTGCTTAATAATATATAATGTTTTATTAGGAGATGTTTATTTATGAGAAATGAAGAATATAAATATAAAATCGGTTATGATGCAAAGGGGCTCATTATGCCGATAATATCATTGATTATTTTTGGCGGAGTAACATTGTGGCTTTATAAAAGCAATAATGGAGCATATCTGTTTACAATGATTTTTACAATAATAGTATCAGCCTTGACGCTTTATTCGCTGTATTCAGTTTTGTTTGTAAAAATTCTTATTGGTGAAAACAGCTTTACGCACCAAAAAGGTCCGGGTAAATTACAGACTTATGCGTATAGTGAAATTGCAGAGGCTTGGGACAGCTCAAAAAGTGCATCAAACGGTGTTAGCAATCATTATTTTAATTACAAAACCAAAGACGGAAAAGTGCACAAATTTCTTTTTTATCCCTACCAATATGATGAAGTGGACTATTTGCTGATGAAGATTAACGGCGAAGAATCGGCGGATAATGAATAGCATTATGTTTTACGATTATTTTGGATGTGTTTTTATATAACAGGAGGAGATTATGATGACAAAAAAAATCCCGAATCATCAAAGGTATAACAATTACAATCAGTGTTTTGCTTGTGCTGGTACTTGCTGTTGTCGGTGTGCTGTTTTTTCCTTTAACAGGTGAAAAGCATACGGAAATCTGGAGTGCTGATCAGAATTTTGAGATTGCAAAAATTCAGACGGTTGAAAAGGACAGGGAGGATTTTAAAATCCTTATGTTTACGGATACGCAGCTTTGGGCAGACCTCGGCAAAAACAAGGAATGCTATGAACAGATGGATGTTCTTGTTGAAAAAACACAGCCGGATTTGATAACCTTGCCCGGTGATGTTTTGTCAGCAATGTCAAGCCGTTTTTCAATAAACAGCTTTATTAAGCATATGGAAAGCTATGAAATTCCCTGGGCACCTGTTTACGGTAATCACGATAACGAAATACCGTCAAATTCGCTTAACTGGCAGACGGATAAATATATGGAAGCTGAGCACTGCCTTATGCAGAAGGGTCCGTCAAACCTTTACGGCTGCGGAAACTATGTTATAAATATTACAGAAAATGATGCACCTGTATATACTATTTTTATGCTTGATAACGGCAGATACATTAAGTATGATAACGGTGATACCAAGGAAGTCTATATGGGCTATGAGCAGATTGCATGGTATGAATGGAATGTAAAGGGTATTGAGCGTGCAGCAGGCAGAACTGTGCCGTCTATGACTTTCTCACATTTTGCACAGCCGGAATTTCGTGAGGCAGTTGAAAAGTATGGTGTTAAGGATGAAAATGATATTTATACCATACCTGAAGAATACGGCTTTGGTTATTGTCAGTATCTGCCGGGTGCTGCACCTGTTAAATCAGGCTTTTTCGATAAATGCAAGGAGCTTGGCTCAACTAAATATATGTTTTGCGGTCATGACCACGAAAATAATGCAAGTATTACATATGACGGAATAACAATGACTTACGGCTTAAAAACAGGTCCGTCACCTGTTCCGTGGAACTTCGCCAAGGAAACAGGCGGAACACTTATCACAATTACAGGCAGTGCAGACAATCAGACTGTGGATATTGAGCATATTGTAATGAATGACGAAAATGTGTAAATATAAAACTGATTACTGAATTTACTGCACATTTTCTGATGTTTATTTAAAAGGTGTTATCTGTGAAAAATGTAAAAGCAAGGTATGCTGCATACCTTGCTTTGCTTGATTATTTGAACAGTTTAATAGCTTTGGCGGTGAATTCGGCAGTGCCGCTGCCGCCTGCTTTGTCAATATTATTTTTAAAGCGCTCATCGGAAATATACATTTGCCCTAAGCCTTTTAAAATTTCATCGGTACAGAAATAATAATTTTCTGTTATAAAATTCTGTAATTCTTTAATTAATTTCTGCGCTTCTTTGCAGCCAGGGGGAAGATGCTTTATCTTTCCGATTTCTGTAAAAAGCTGCATTAGCTGCTCTGTTTTATCTGATGAGTCAGAACGCTTTTGTTCATACTCTTTATAGGCGTCTGTATGCCCCCATCTTTGCTTTGCCTCTTCGGCATATTGTTCAAGCTCAGTTTTATCAAATGCTGAAAAGCTCATATTTTCAGCTCCTTTCATTAACATATTTCGGGCTGAGCTGATAATTTTATCAAGACGTTTTTTCTGTAATTCAAGAAAGTTTATCTGTTCCTTCAGTGCCGTTTGTTGGTCAAAATTCGGATTGTCAAGAATAGCTTTGATTTCTTTCAGCGGAAATTGCAGCTCCTTAAACAGCAGTATGCTGTGCAGCCGTTCCAGTGCTGTATCGTCGTATAGTCTGTATCCGGCATCTGTTATTTGTGTTGGTTTCAGCAAATTTATTTCATCATAATAATGAAGCGTGCGCACGCTGATACCTGTTAATCTGCTTATTTCCTTAACGGTTTTCATTATCATCCCTCCCGATGATTAAAGTATAAACTATAACGTAAGGTAAGAGTCAAGAGCTAATTTGAAATTTTTATATAATTCTGTTCGTTGTTATGGTATAATATTTATCAATAACCTGAACAGGGCTTAAAGAAGGATAAATTATGCTTGAAATAAGACAGGAAAATAAAAAGGATTATGATGCAGTGTATGATGTAGTTAAAACTGCATTTGAAACGGCAGAGCATTCTGATGGAAATGAGCAGGATTTGGTGAATGATTTGAGAAAGGGTGACAGCTTTATACCTGAATTAGCATTAGTAGCTGTTTGGAACGATAGGATTGTCGGGTATATATTATTTACAAAAATAAAGATAGGGGAATATGAAGAGCTGGCGTTGGCACCCTTGTGCGTTTTGCCGGAGTATCAAAGACAGGGTATAGGTAAAATGCTGATAAAAGCAGGGCATCAGACTGCCAAAGATTTAGGCTATCACTATTCTGTTGTTTTAGGGAGTGAATACTATTATCCTAAACTCGGATATGTGCCTGCAAAGCAATACGGAATCACTGCACCCTTTGATGTTCCCTGTGAAAATTTTATGGCAATAGAGCTGAATGAAGCAGATAAAGAAATATGCGGAATGGTTACGTATGCAAAGGAATTCGGTGTGTGATTGAAAATGAATTTGAAAATCTTATTTGAAATATGACCGCCTTTATATTTTATTGCTAAGAAAGGATAATAATTATGGCTTTTGATTACAAGAAAGAATACAAGGAATTTTATATGCCGAAGAAGAAACCGGGTATTGTTGAAATTCCGAAAATGAATTATATTGCTGTCAGGGGAAAAGGCAATCCGAATGACGAAAACAGCGAATACAAAAACAGCATAGGATTATTATATGCCATTGCCTTTACGATTAAGATGAGCTATAAAGGTGCCCATAAAATTGACGGCTATTTTGAATATGTTGTACCGCCGCTTGAGGGCTTCTGGTGGCAGGAAAATATGGTCGGTATTGACTATAGCAGGAAAGAGGATATGCATTTTATTTCCGTTATAAGATTGCCTGATTTTGTAACAGAGGATGATTTCAAATGGGCTGTTGATGAGGCAACGGCAAAGAAAAAGCAGGATTTTTCAAAGGTTGAATTTTTAACCTATGATGAGGGTCTTTGTGTTCAGTGTATGCACATCGGCTCTTATGACAACGAGCCTGAAACAGTTGAACTGATGCACAAATATATGGCTGAAAACGGCTATGAATTGGATATAACCGACAGCAGACTGCATCACGAGATTTATTTGAGTGACCCGAGAAGATGTGATGAGAGCAAGCTGAAAACAGTTATCAGACATCCGATAAAGAAGACGGATATGTAAAAATTAAGGAAACCAATTGTGATGGCGCTAAGAAAATATAAATCTTGTGATGCACAGGTTATCACAAAGTGGCTGAAAAACGAATATGCCTTTCGTCAATGGAGTGCAGACGGATATGAAAGCTATTCGTGTATGAGCGGAATGTAGAATTGCATTGAAACGGAGATTACGTATGAGCAATACTTTAAAATTTGAAAACAGAAAAGAATTCAGAAGTTGGCTTTATGATAATTGCCAATCAAGTAATGGTGTTTGGCTTTTATTTGGTAAATCCAAAGGTCCTAAGACAATTAAAGCACATGAAGCACTTGAAGAAGCTTTGTGCTTTGGTTGGATAGATGGTCAAATGCAAAGCATTGACGATAAAACCTATAAAAAATATTTTTCTGTGCGCAGAAAGAATAGCAAGTGGTCAGAGAAAAATAAGGCATTAGTTAAAAGTCTTGAAGAACAAGGAATTATGACTGATTTTGGAAGAGATAAAATACAGGAGGCTAAAAATAATGGTCAGTGGGATGCACCAAAGCCCGCTGCAATTACCGATGAACAGATTGCTTGTTTATCCCATTTACTTGAAGATTATGAGCCTGCTTTTTCAAATTTTCAGAATATGTCTTTGTCTGTAAAGAAAACCTATACACGGGCATACTTTGATGCTAAAACAGATGCGGGACGAGAAAAACGAATTGTATGGATGGTAGACAGATTAAATAAAAATCTGAAACCTATGTAACGAAAAAAAGAATTTAAAAGCTTTGCAGGCATATTAAAAATTAATTTTATTATGGAATTGTATCGAAATGGACGTTACAGATAAAGCGTCATTTGTTCAAAGACAGTATGTGAAAAATGGAGAAGATGAAGGATTTATTCATTAAACTAAAAAACAAGTTTATAAAGTTTTGCAAGTGGGTATGGGAAGAATGTAAGGATTGGCATACAGTTGTTATTTTTGTTATTGTTGTAGTTGTTATGTATGCACCTGTTTGGGGCGGATATTTGTGCCACGCTCTGTTTCACTGGAAATGGTGCAGTGTAATGGCAACGGCATATCTTGCATTCTGGGCAGGTCCGTTCACACCCTTTTTCCCGTTGTGTATTGCAATCACTTTGGGAATACGCAGAATTGTTGATAAAATAAAAGGTAAGGATAATACAAAATGAAGCAGTATGAATTGTAATTCAGGAGTGTGATGGTATGGCAATGTGGAATCCATGGCACGGATGTAAAAAATGCAGTGACGGCTGTCTGCATTGCTACATCCACAAGGGTGATGCAAAACGAGGTGTGGATACAAATCAAATTGTAAAAACAAAGGATTTTGATAAGCCTGTCCAAAGGCTGAAAAATGGCAGTTATAAAATGAAATCAGGCATGGTTTATTTATGCTTTTCCTCCGACTTCCTTATTGAAGAAGCAGATGAGTGGCGTGACGAATGCTGGCAAATGATAAGAGAAAGGCAGGACTGCACCTTTTTATTCCTGACAAAAAGGATTGACAGATTTATGCAGTGTATTCCCGATGATTGGGCAGACGGATACGATAATGTGGTTGTTTGCTGTACCGTTGAAAATCAGAAAAATGCCGATTATAAGCTGAATATATTTAAGGATTTGCCGATAAAGCACAAATGTATCACTGCTCAGCCGCTGCTTGAAAATATGGATGTTGAAAAATACCTTGATGATATGGAATTAGTGGTTGTCGGCGGTGAATCGGACAGAAATGCAAGACCCCTTGATTATGACTGGGTGCTGAACATTCGGGAGCAGTGTGTACGAAAAAATGTCAGCTTTGAGTTCAGACAGTGCGGCACGCATTTTATAAAAGATTCAAAGCAGTATACCTTGCAGACCAAGGATTTGTGCAGACAGGCAAAAGCGGCAAATATTGATTTTAAAAAATCAGATAAGTAACAGTTAGGGAAATATTAAATATGCTGAAGGATTTGAGCTTAGAGGAATTATGGAAATTGTTTCCGATTTGTTTTGTTGACAGCAATGCGGAATTTGACAAGCAGTTTTCAGCCGAAAAAGAAAATTTAAGTATGCTGTTAGGTGATTATATCAAAAGAATCAGCCATATCGGCAGCACAGCAATAAAAAATATAAAAACAAAGCCCATTGTGGATATTTTAGTTGAAACGGATTTTGCAAATAAAGACAATGTTAAAGAAATCCTGCTTAACAATAACTACATTTTAATGGACGAAACTTTAGATAAAATATCCTTCAATAAGGGCTATACCGCAAACGGCTATGCCGATAGGGTGTTTCATATTCATATAAAAGAATGTGGTGATTGTGATGAGCTGTATTTCAGAGATTATCTGAATGATAATGATGAAAAAGCAAAGGAATATGAGAGATTAAAAGAAGAACTCTATAACAAATATAACCCGAACAGAGATTTGTATACAGCAGGAAAAAGTGATTTTGTTAAGGCAATTACAAAATCAGCAAAAGCGAAATATCGAAACAGATATTAAATGCTTAAGATAAATAAGGAAAATGTTTATAGAAAATGCTGTTAAAAACAAAGGTGTTATTGTCAAAATAGTGCTTTGACAGATTAAAGGAGGCAATATGATGCTTGAAACAGAAAGATTATATTTTCGTGAGCTGAATCAGAATGATTTTGCCTCATTGTGTAAAATACTGCAGGATGAAGAAACAATGTATGCCTATGAAGGTGCCTTCAGTGATAACGAGGTGCAGGAATGGCTTGACAGGCAGATTGCACGTTACAGGAAATGGGGCTTTGGCTTGTGAGCGGTGATTTTGAAAGAAACCGATGAACTGATTGGTCAGTGCGGTCTTACTATGCAGCCATGGAAAAATGATGAGGTGCTTGAGATAGGCTATTTATTTAATCGGCAGTATTGGCATAAGGGTTATGCTTCGGAGTCTGCTATAGCCTGCAAAAAATATGCATTTGAAAGATTGGATGCTGATGAGGTGTGTTCCATTATTCGGGATACAAATACCGCCTCCCGGAATGTTGCACGCAGGAATGGTATGATTAAAACGGATAGCTGGGTAAAGCACTATAAGGGTATGGATATGCCGCACGATCGTTTTGTGGTCAGGCAATAAATAGTAATTTGATGTGAAGGTGTTATAATAATAGTAATAGCTTAGCACAGGAGGAAAATTATGTGTACTGCAGCAACCTATAAAACAAGTGATTTTTATTTTGGAAGAACTCTGGATTACGACTTTTCCTATGGTGATGAGGTAACAGTAACACCGAGAAATTTTTTGTTTCGTTTCAGAGAAGCGAAGAATATTGAATCTCATTATGCGATGATTGGTATGGCTCATGTTGCTCAGGATTACCCTTTGTATTATGATGCTGTCAATGAAAAGGGGCTTGCGATGGCAGGTCTGAACTTTGTCGGCAATGCATATTACTGCGAACGAAAGGACAGAAAGGACAATATTGCTCAGTTTGAGTTTATTCCGTGGATTCTCAGTCAGTGTGCAGATGTTGGGCAGGCACGCAGCTTGATTGAAAATATCAATTTGCGTGATACTGCGTTTAATGATAAACTGCCTGTTGCACAGCTGCATTGGATAATCTCAGACAGGCATAAGACAATAACTATTGAATCCGTGAATGAAGGGATTAAAGTCTATAACAATCCTGTCGGTGTGCTGACAAATAATCCGCCTTTTGATATGCAGATGACGGCACTCAATAATTATATGGGCTTATCGGCAAAATCACCTGAAAACAAATTCAGTGAAAAGCTTGATTTGAAGGCTTACAGCCGTGGAATGGGTGCAATAGGCTTGCCGGGTGATTTATCCTCGCAGTCAAGATTTGTCAGAGCTGCCTTTGTTAAAATGAACTCGGTTTCGGGCAGTGGCGAGGCAGAAAGTGTTAGCCAGTTTTTCCATATCCTTAATTCAGTTGACCAGCAAAGAGGCTGCTGTGACGTAGGCGATGAAAAATATGAAATAACAATTTACACTTCCTGCTGCAATACAGATAAAGGTATTTATTATTACACATCCTATGATAATCACCAGATTACTGCCGTTGATATGTATAAAGAAAATTTAGACGGTGATGGCCTGTTCAGATATGAATTGATAAAAGAAGAACAGATAAAAAGACAAAATTAAGTTAATGAAAGAAGGAGATAAAAATGAATATAAAAAAGATTAATAATATAGCAGTGGTTAAAAGTGACGAGATAATCATAAAAGATACACAGAGTGCAATGGATTTTATAATGACCGTAAAATATGAGACCGAATGCAGTAAAATAGCCCTGAATAAAGAAGCTATAACGAATGACTTTTTTATTCTGAGCAAGGGGATAGCAGGTGAAATTTTACAGAAATTTATAAATTATCAGATTAAATTTGCTGTTTACGGCGATTATTCCAAATACACAAGCAAGCCTTTAAAGGATTTTATATATGAAAGCAACAACGGCAAAGATATTTTCTTTGTAAAGGATGCGGATGAAGCAGTGAAAATGCTCAGTAAATAATTGTTCAAAGATAATTTGAATGTTCAAGGAGTATAGCTATGAATTTTGGTTTTTCCTATATCGGCTTGATATTTCTGCTGATGCTTTTTGTGCCTAATCTTTTCTGGACAAAGAATAAGCCTGAAAATTATGAGAAATATGCCGGAACAGAAAATAAAATTTTAAAAGCTTTTGAAGGAGCAGGTCAAATTCTTGTTACCTGTGTTGTTTTGATTTTTGATGATTTTAACATCAAAACAGGCTCTTTAAGAATCATATGGCTGATAGCTGCATTTTTCATTATGGTGCTTTATGAAACGTACTGGATAAGATACTTCAAAAGCAAAAAAACAATGAAGGATTTTTACAGCAGTCTGCTTGGTATTCCTGTGGCAGGAGCAACGCTGCCCTGCATTGCTTTTTTACTGCTTGGGATTTACGGGAAAAACATTCTTCTTATTGTTTCTGTTCTGATTTTATCAATCGGTCATATTGGTATACATATGAACCATAAAAGAGAATCTGAATGAAATTTATAACAGTGATTATGCTATTACGCTTGATGTGCAGCTTGAATGTGCTTTACGTTGATTTGAAAAATTCAGCAGTTTAAATAAGGTTAATCAGGGCAAGCTATTAAAGGGTGAATTTATGGCTAAGCAAGGAATGAAAAGACCTGAAAGAACACATACCAAGCCTGAAAACGAGGCTGCTGCTGTCCCTGAAATTCAGGGCAAAGCCAAGAACGGCAAAAGGCATGTGCGTGCCATTATTGCAGGCACGGCTGCACCGGAGCAAAAGGTGTATCATACAAAGCCTTATTCAAAAAATAAAAATAAGGAAAAGCCTATATCCGATGCCTATGCAGTTATTGATAATGACCTGGCAAGGGATAATCTTGAAAATGATATAACCGCCGCTGATTTGCAGGACTTATAGAATAAAGGGGCTGTAAAAAACAAAAGTTTTTTACAGCCCCTTTATTATTTGATATGGTTTGTCTTTTATGCTATAATATAAAAAATATTAAGGGGTAAAATGATGAAAACAGATTTAACAGCTATACCGAATGTCGGCAAAAGAACAAAAGAATCCCTGATGAACATAGGTATAACCTGTGTTGAGGATTTAATAGGAAAAGACCCTGAAGACCTGTATGTTAAGGATTGTCTTGTTAAAGGCTTTCAGGTGGACAGATGTCAGCTTTATCTTTTCAGAATGTCGGTTTATTATGCAGAAAATGCTGAGTGGGAAGAGGAAAAGCTGAAGTGGTGGTACTGGAAGAATAAAGAATACCCTGAAAAATAAAGTGTTATGGAGATTTATTATGGCAAGAACAATTAAAAATAAAGCGTTAATTCATACAAGATTGGCAGCGAATTACGGCGGTTGGATGTATTGCACCGAATGCGGTGAGAACATCGGATATTTATGCTATCAGACATATGACAGCCTGGAGTTGAAATATAAGTGCAATTGCGGCAGTGAGGGCAGTGCAGTTATTGATTTTGATGACAGTAAAAAAGGAACAGCCTGCAGTGATGAATTGATTGTTGTTAAAAACAGGCTTTGCTGTCCTGATGATCGTGAACCGCTGATTACTTTGCTTGATAAAAAGTTAGCAGGCTATGATATGAGGATAACCTGCAAAGCCTGCGGTCATATTTACAGAAAAATAAAATAAACTGCTGTTCAGAGGCTAGGCAATAGGTAGAAATCCGAAACGTGGTTAAAATTGGCTGATTAGCCCTTACTCTGTGTTAAAAATACTCGGAATACGCAAGTATTCCTGCGTTTTTATGCCTTGATTAAGCACCAATCAGCACAATTTTAACTTGCAAACCCAAAATGCTTGCAGTAAAGATGAATTTTGATGTTTGAGATGGCAGCCTTGCTGGCGCAAGGCAACAGCGAAAACCTCATAAATTCGCTTTAATTCTGCATTTTGGGCAGGTTCGGATCTCTATCTATTGCCTACATAACTAAAATAGGTGACTTTATGAAATATGAATATGTGATATGGGACTGGAACGGTACTTTATTTAACGATGTTCAAATAAGCATTGATGCTATGAATCATATGCTTGAAACAAAGAAATACCCCCAAAGGCTTGATTCTGATTTATATAAAAGTATTTTTTCATTTCCTGTTATTGATTATTATAAAAAGGTGGGTCTTGATTTTGACAGGCATCCCTTTGATGAGCTGGCACAGCTTTTTATTGATTTGTATTCAGAGCTTCAAAACAGCGCAGGACTTTTTGACGGTGCACGTGACGCTTTGAAATGCTTCAGTAATCTCGGAATGAAGCAAAGCGTAATTTCCGTTTGCGAGAAAGAACGGCTTTATCACCAGATAAGCCTTTTTGATATTAATCATTATTTTGACGATGTTATCGGTACGGATGACAATTATGCTGTGTCTAAGGCTGATATTGCAAAAAAATGGTTTGCTGATAGGAACATTAAACCTGACAAAGCCGTTTTTATCGGCGACACTGTTCACGATTATGAGGTGGCAAGGGCAGTCGGCTGTGATTGTATTCTGATTGCTGACGGTCATCAGAGCTGGGAAGTGCTGAGCAGAACCGATGCGGTGATAATCAATAGCCTTTCTAAAATAAAGAAATTATTTAACTAATTTTTAAAATTAGTTATAACTGTTGAGTTTTTTATTTTCATATGTTACAATGTCAAATATATTGCTAAAGGAGAAATATAAATGAGATTTTCTGAATTTCCACAGTCGGTTATTGATGAAAACGTTGACTATACCGTTCATGAAATAACCAATGTAATCAAAAAGTACGGACCGCGTGAGTCCGGTAATGAAAACTGCTTTGCAGCACAGAAGCATATTAAGAAAGAAATGGATACCTTCTGTGATGAAACAGGTTTTGAGTCCTATAAAATGGCACCTAAAGCTTTCCTTCACTTTACCAAGCTTGTCAGTGCTGCCATTATTCTTGCAGTAGTTGTTTGCGCAGTGCTTGTTTTCACAAGTGTTATTCCTTTCTTTGTGGCACAGTGTATTGTCTGCGGCTTTGTAGGTGTTGGCTTGTTTATTACGGTTATGGAGTTTCTGCTCTATAAGAGATTTATGGATCCTCTTTATAAAAAGGTAGAGGGTCATAACCTTTACGGTGTAAGAAAGCCCAGAGGTGAGGTAAAAAGAAGAATTATTATCAGCGGTCACATTGACTCAGCTTATGAGTGGCGTCATCTTTATTACAGCACAAAAAAGATTAAGCTGATGCTGCCTTGTATGGCTCTTACAATCGGCGGTGCAGTGGTTTCTTTTGTTTTATCCATTCTTGCAATTATTGCTAACTTTGTTGATATGGGCAGCTTCGGTGCATTTATTACCGATTACAGCTATTATTTCCATTTTGTTACTGCACTTGCAATGGTAACGCTTTTCCTTTTCATCGACTTCAAAACCATTTCACCGGGTGCAAACGATAACTTAACAGGTACCTATGCTGCTGTTACAGCACTGCGTATGCTTGATATGGCTGGTGTTGATTTTGAAAATACTGAGGTTTGTGCTATGATTACAGACGGCGAGGAAGCAGGTCTTCGCGGCTGTAAGCAGTGGGCAAAGGATCACTATGATGAATATGTCAACAGTGGTGTTGAAACTGCTGTTCTTTGTGTGGATACCTTAACCGACCTTGAATATCTCAATGTGTACAGCCGTGATATGACAGGTACAGTTAAGCACAGCCCTGAATTCAGTCAGCTTGTTATGGATTCTGCAATTGAAGCAAACCATAATGATTTGAAATTTGCAAATGTATTCTTCGGCTCTTCTGATGCTGCTGCTTTCACACAGGCTGGCATTACCGCAACCTGTCTTGCTGCTATGGATCCTGCTCCTGCAGATTATTACCATAACAGACGTGACAGCTATGACAGATTAGTTCCCGAAGCAATCAAAACAGGCTATGAGGTTGTTATTTCAACAATCCTTAATTTTGATGAAAAGGGCTTAAGTAAATAATGATATTCTTAAAACGAAAAGGCAGGATTTATTCCTGCCTTTTCATTATGTATTGTGATGTATTATGCAAAGAAAAATCCTGCTGTCATATCAAGATAATTCTGTCCTGAATATTCAGGATAAGATTTTGCCACAGCGTCTTTAAAGCTGTCTGCATTTTCACAGCCTGCTGCAATGCTTTTGAGATTTTCAAGATAATCAATTTTAGTTTTGGCATCCTTTAAATCCTCAGGGGTGTAATGTGAGGTTAAAATCAGTGCATATCCTTTTTCGATATAGCTGTTCAGCTCGGTAATCATAGCGTCTGCATGGTCGTGACCTGCAACGATTGAATGGCAGTCGTGACCGAGCATATGCGTGTAAACTGCATTTATTTCAGGGATTTCTATATCATAAGCTTCGGCAGTCTGCTTGATAATAAAATCAATTCCGCCGATTGTGATTTTACCCTCGTCAATAATATTTGTGATTTTATGTATTGAATGGTCAAAGCTTTCACCAAATACGTTTGAGAAATTATCTATCAGTGCTTTCCCTCCGCCTGTTTCAGAATATTCCTTTGCATTTTGTGTAGCATATTTAGGAACATCAGGCAGAAATGCTGCACCTGCTCCGTGGTAGGCAATAAGAAAACCCGCAACCTCTGTATCCTTAAGGTATTGTGCAAGCTCCTGATTATTGTCAAAAAAGCAGGGTGATTCAATGATTACCGCTTTGCCGTTCTTTTCAACAATAAATACTTCATCATCAATGAAGTCGTTGGTTTTGTATGCGTGAAGCCTGATTTCGCCGAAATCATAAATATTCATTTCACCTTTCGTAAGCGTAACTGTTTTGAATGTGTTTTTGTTCATAATGAATTCCTCCGAAATGATATGTTCATTTTGCTTGGAGATTTGCCGGCTCATCTCTTAACTACATTGTATTTCTTATGGTATCATTTGTAAAGTAGGCACAATATTGTGCTGTAGTTACCATTTGGGAACTAATGAGTAATAAAGCCTGTCCTGTATGAGCATAGAGAAAAATTGAACCGCAGGATATTATCCTGCGGCTTAATTTTTTAGTCTGATAAATGTGTTTTAATCCAAAGCATCTTTTACTGCATCGCCGGCTTTGTCAACTGCTCCGCCGACACCGTTTGCTACATCGTCTGCACCCTGACCGATATCATCGCCAACCCTGTCAGCTTTTGACTCAACCATATTTGTTGTGCCGTTCCTGTCAGTGGTATTGTTTTTGTCGGTGGTGCCGTTTGTAGTTGTGGTGTTATTGTTTGTTGTGGCTGCAGTTGTGGTGGTTGCGGTTGTGTTTGTGGTTGTAGTATTGTTATTTTTATCGTCATTGGTACAACCCATAAACACAGTTGCAATAACAGCAATTGCTAAGGCTATCATTAAAATTTTGCTTTTCATAATATAACTTCCTTTCAAAAATAGGTTAACCGATAAATTTTATTTTATTCAAATTATTTTGTCAGAGTTCCGCCGTCACTGTAAAGAAGCAGGAGAATGTTTTCCTCAGCACCTGTCTGTGCATTGACATAGATTAAAACTTCCTCGCCTGTTTCACTGCTTTCACAGTGCAGCTCAAAGCATTCAATTTCAAGACCGTTTTCCTTTGGTATTACACATTTTTTTGTGCCTAATATTTTGAGATAAGGGCTTGCATTTTTCTTAATGTCATCAAGCTTTATTTTTTCAGTGAAGGCTTTTCTTTCAATGTGGTTAGTTAAAAATCCTTCTGCCTCAAGGGAAAGAATTTTGCCGTCAGCCATTGAAATGCCTACCTTGATTAAATCACTGTAATAAATTATGCCGTCTTTGCTGTATGCATAGTTGATAACACAGATGTTATCGTTTGTCATATAATAGGTTTCTGCCATATTTTCATACCCTATGCTTTTAAGATATGCTTTGGCAATATTTCTTGCATTATCCTCTGTGATAGAGGCTTGTGTGATTTTGCCGCCGTAAAGGATATAGGAAACATAGCCGCCTTGCTTGGAAATGCCGATGTTTTTCTGACCACAGGTGAAGGTGTAGCAGGGTATTTTTCCCTCTTCGTCATTTGCGTTACCAACCTGATTGATGTTGCAGTTCAGTGCAGTTGCGGCAATTTCACGAGCCTGCTCTTTGGAGATATAGTCCTTGTCCTTTATCATTTGCGGCTCACGGTTAAGCACTGCGTCTGCAAAGGGACCGTCATATAAAAGCGTAGGGTAGTTATTGAACGCTTCCTCTGCCGCGGTCATATCTGCTGAAATTGCATTTACATTAATGTTCGCTTTGCTTTTCACATTGCTTGCAGTTATTCTTCCGCCGCTGTTACAGATGGATACCATACCCTCAACCGAATCATTAAGCTTTCTTGAATAGTTCAAAAGGGTTGAAAGATTTTTGTGTTCCTCGTCGGTTATTTTTTCGCCCGAGGCAATTTTTTTTGCAATATAAGTGGAATAGTCGCTTGCCTGACTTATGAACTTGTATGTGCTGCCTAAGTTCATCTGGCTTACAGGAAGGCGTGAAAGGGCATCTTTTGCCTCTCCGCATTCAGCGTAAAGATCAGCGCTTATTTCAAGCAGCATTTTGTCGGAATTGGAATAGATGCTTTTTGTTAAATTTGTTTCAATGGCATCCAGATTTTCCGACAGTTCATTAAGGCTTTGCTGGTAGCTGTTTTCAAGCTGCATTTTGTAGCTGTTGGCATGGTTCATATTAATGATTGCATATCCTGCCAGAACAGACACGGCAGCCAATACAAAGGAAAAAATCCTTACATAGCTTCTTGTTGTCATAAATAAAACCTCCGTACACTATTTTTTACCGAAAATTAAAAAAACATACAAAAAAATCAATAAAAAATGTTTTATTGTTGCGTTTTATATGTTACAATACAAATAATTGTAATTAAAATGGAGTAGTATGTTATGGCAAAGGTCGAGGGAAAGAGAAGAATTGTCGTTAAGGTTGGTACATCTACCTTAACGCATAATACAGGTAAAACGAATATTGCACGTATGGCAAAGCTTGTTTCGGTGCTGTCTGATTTGAAAAATGCAGGGCATGAAATTGTTCTTGTGTCAAGCGGTGCAATTGCTGTGGGTGCGGTTAAGCTGGGCTTTAAAGCAAAGCCCGATACCACGAAAGGCTTGCAGGCATCTGCAGCAGTGGGTCAGTGTGAGCTTATGTTTTTGTATGACAAGCTGTTCAGTGAATACAGTGTGGTTGTAAGTCAGCTTTTGTTTTCGGCAGATACACTTGAAAATCCTCAGGAAACGGCACACCTGATTGATACCTTTAATCAGCTACTGGAGTATGATTCACTTCCTATCATAAATGAAAATGACTCTGTATATGTTGAGGAGCTTCTTAATGGTGATAACGATTGCCTCAGTGCAAAGGTTGCGACGCTTATAGATGCAGACCTGCTTATTCTTTTAACAGACATTGACGGTCTGTATGACGATAATCCGAATATCAATAGTGATGCAAAATTAATATCAAGGGTTGATGAAATAACGGATGAGCTGAAAGCAGTGGCAGGCGGTGCAGGTGAAAAGGGCACAGGCGGCTTTGCAACAAAGCTCAAGGCGGCGGAAATTGCCACAGCCAAGGGCATACCAGTTGTCATTATGAATGGTGCTAAGCCAACAGATATTTATAAGGTGCTTGACGGAAAAAGCATTGGTACATATTTTTCAGTAAAGGGTGAATGAGATGTTAGATAGTTTAGGAATTAAAGCAAAAAAGGCAGCAGGAATTTTAACAACTGCCGATACAGAAATTAAAAATAAAGCACTGCTTGCAATCGGCAAGGCACTTGTTGATTATGCAGATGTTATTATAAGTGCAAATCATATTGATATTGAAAACGGAAAAAAGAATGGTCTTAATGCAGGTCTTATTGACAGGCTTATGCTTGATGAGGAAAGAATAAAAGGCATTGCAGACGGCTGTGCTCAGGTTGCAGCACTTGAAGACCCTTGTGGAAGAGTGCTTGAAACCGTTGAAAGACCGAACGGTCTGGTTATAAAAAAGGTTTCCTGTCCTATGGGTGTTATCGGCATTATCTATGAGGCAAGACCGAATGTTACAGCCGATGCTGCAGCACTTTGTCTTAAAAGCGGTAATGCAGTTATTCTTCGCGGCGGCAAGGAAGCAATTGAATCAAATAAGGCAATTGCCGATATTATGAGAAATGCTGTTGAGAGCGTAGGACTCCCTGCTGATGCAATTCAGCTTGTTTCGGATACCTCAAGAGAGTCATCAACTGCGCTTATGAGGATGAAGGATTATCTTGACTGTCTTATTCCCAGAGGCAGTAAAAACCTAATCAAGGCTGTTGTTGAAAATTCAACAGTGCCTGTGATTGAAACAGGCTCAGGCAACTGCCACGTTTATGTTGATAAATATGCTGATATTGAAATGGCAGCAGAAATTATTTTTAATGCAAAAACACAGCGCATCAGTGTCTGCAATGCCTGTGAAAGCCTTGTTATTCACAGTGATATTCTTGAAAAGGCTTTGCCTGCAATAAAGGAAAAGCTTGATGAAAAGCAGGTAGTAATCAAAGGTGATGAAAGAGCAAGAGCAGTCTGCCCTGATATTGAAGCGGCAGACGAAGCTGATTTTGCTACTGAATATCTTGATTACATAATCAGTGTTAAAACTGTGGACAGTCTTGATGAGGCAATCGAGCATATCAATAAAAATTCAACAGGTCACAGCGAGTCAATTATTACAGCGGATAATGACAGAGCAATGGCATTTATGAACAGAGTGGATTCCTCTTCTGTTTATCATAATGCTTCAACAAGATTTACCGACGGCGGTGAGTTCGGACTTGGTGCAGAAATCGGTATTTCAACGCAGAAGCTTCACGCAAGAGGACCTATGGGACTTCGTGAGCTTACCACAACAAAGTATTTGATTTTCGGAAACGGACAGGTTAGATAAAATAATGGATGAAAAAGAGCGAGTAAAGCAAAGGAAAAAGCGCCAGAGAGCTAAGAAAAGAAAAAAAGCAGGCAAAACATTTTTGATTATCATTTCCATAATCGTTTTGGCATTGGCTGCATTTTTAATCACAATGAAAATTTGTGACCCGAATTTTGAAATGAAATCATTTGTTCCTGAGGATAAGGTTGAGCAGGTTGTTGCTTTTGTTAAGGAGGATATTTTAAGCCAGACAACAACTACAACTGCACCCACAACCAAGCCGACAACCACAAGACCTGAAAACTATGATTATGAGCCAATCAGTGAGTTTGCGTTTGACACCTCACTTGAGGGCAATCAGGTTGGCAACCTGCTGAACAAAACTGCTGGTGCAGTTACCTTCAGTGCGGCATATAATTATTTCAGCATTGAAAATGACGGTGTTTACCGCTTTGATTCCTCTGAGGAAACCAATGAAAAGATTACTGCAAATAAAAATAATTATAAATATCTGAATGTTTTAGGGGATTATGTTTATTTTGTTGATACAAAGGCAAATCAGCTAAAAAGAGCAAGAATAACAGGAAAAGAAGAAAAAAAGCTTGCAGACGATATCGCATTTGCATATTTGTATAATGATAAAATATACTTTATAGGCAGTGATAATTCTGTTGGATTTATAAAAACTGAGGATTACAGCAAAACGGTTCTTTATACAGCAGGTGCTGATAAAAAGCTGAAATTTGTCGGTATTTCACTTTCAAGAATTTTCTTTACCCAGTATGACGATGTAACAAAAAAATATCAGTATATCACTGTAAGTCTGGAGGATAAGAATGACAGGCGTTATTTCAGGGATGATACAACAGGTGACTCCGTTATTAATATGGAGCTTGAAAGCGGCTTTTTCTATTATTATAAAAAGCAGGATAACGGCAGCTTTGATTTAATCAGACAGAAATTCGGCTCTGAAAAAACGGTTACACTTCTGGAAAAATGCTCGCTTACAGATTATCCTGTAATTCACGGCAACAGACTTTATTATACTGAGCTTAACGGCTCAACACTGCAGGCTATGGAGCTGAATATGAACTCTATGGATAAAAAGGTTATGGTTAAGCTCGGCGGTGCGGATAAAACAACTACCGCAGGTGTCGGCTTCGGTTATCATTATGTGTATCTTTTCGGTAAACCTAAATCTGATAGTGCTGCTCAGTACAGAGGCAGCAGTATTTACACCTCTGCATCTTATCATAATACCATTGCTTTTGAAAACGGAAGCTGGAAGTATTGATGCGTTTGTTATAAAAATATGATGAAAGGGAATTTTAGTTTTGGACAAGTATAAAAAGTTAGCTTCAAATACGATTATATTTGCAATAGGCACTTTTTCCTCAAAAGCACTGTCTTTTTTACTGATGCCCTTTGTAACCCGTATGATGGGTACAGGCGACTATGGCGCTGCGGATTTGGTTCAGCAGACGGTGAATGTTTTAATACCGATTGTAACCCTGCAGGTTAACAGTGCAGCATTACGATTTTCCCTTGACAAGGCAAAAAATAAAGCAGATGTATTAACAGTCGGCGTTCGGACAACGATAATCGGCTTTGGCGTATTTCTGCTTTTTGCATACCCCATAAGTCTTATTAAAATCAATGATTTTGTTTTGGGCGATTATATTGTTCTTGTTATTGCCTTTGTTCTGGTGTCGGGATTCAGGCAGCTTTGCCAGCAGTTTGTAAGAGGAAGCGGTTATGTAAAGCTATTTGCAATTGACGGAATTATTGCAACGGCAACAACCCTGCTTTTTACCTTCCTGTTTTTGGGACCACTCAAATGGGGAGTAACAGGCTATATTCTTGCAATCATTGCGTCTGATGCCTGTTCGGTAATTTTCTTTGTGATTACTGCCAAGCTTTACAGATATGTTAAGCCCACATTGAAGGAAAAGACGATAACACAGCAAATGCTGAAATACTGTGTGCCGCTGATTCCTACAGTTATTCTTTGGTGGATTATCAATGTTTCTGACAGATATATGGTAACAAGCTTTGTAGGCTCGTCTGCGAACGGTTTGTACACTGCGGCATCAAAAATTCCTAATTTTGTAATTCTGTTTTCACAGATATTTATTGACGCGTGGCAGCTTTCTGCTGTTGACGGGCAGGAAAATAAAAGAGAGCGCAGAAGATTTTTCAGCAGGGTGTTCCGTGTTTACAGCGGCGGTGTGTTTGCCGTTGCGTCAGCGCTTATTCTCGCCTGTCAGCTTATCACAAAAATTCTGGTTGCCCCCTCATATTATGAGTCGTGGAAGTTTGTGCCCATACTTATTATTGCAACAACATATTCCTGTATCGTCAATTTCCTTGCATCTGTTTATATGGCAGAGAAAAAGTCGCTTATGGCACTTCTTACAGCACTCAGCGGTGCAGTTACAAACATTGTGCTCAACTTAGTGTTTATACCCAAAATCGGTGCAAACGGTGCTGCAATTGCTACGGTTTGTGCTTTCCTTGTAGTATTCATCACAAGAGGAGCGAATACAAGAAAATATATTAAGATTAATTTCCAGCTCCCGATTATGCTTTGCGAAACACTGATATTGGTTGCCCAGAGTGCATTGATGCTTCTGATGAAGGGCGGAGCACTGCTGTATATTATCGAAATAGCTTTGTTTGCTTTAATGATATTTATGAATATAAGACCTATTCAGGAGCTTGCAGGCTTAATTATCAACAAATTTTTAAAGCGTGGAAGAAAGAATTAAGACATATATTTTATAGTTGCTATTGCAAAAATGATGATTTTAGTATATAATGTACAAAGCGAATGTCTAATTAATTAAAAATTTGAATATAATTTGGAGGATTTGTATGAAAAAAATGACTGTTGCTCAGGCTAAGAAAGCTGTTAGCGATAAGCTTAGCCATTTCTTTGGTGTCGATCCTAAAACTGCAACCAATGAGCAGTATTACAAAGCTGTATCTATGATTGTAAGAGATAAGCTTTCCGAAATGAACAGTGAGTTCCGTACTGAGGCTAAGAAGCAGGATTCAAAGGAAATCTATTATCTTTGTATGGAATTTTTAATGGGTCGTTCACTTAAGAACAATCTTTATAACCTTGATCTTGTTGATACCTTTGACGAAGCACTCAAATCATTTGATGTCAAGCTTGACAGACTTTATGATGAAGAGATTGATGCAGGTCTTGGCAACGGCGGTCTGGGCAGACTTGCAGCCTGCTATCTTGACGGTCTTGCAACCAACGGCTTCCAGTCAATGGGCTATTCCATCCGCTATGAGGCTGGTATCTTCAAGCAGAAGCTTGTTGACGGCTGGCAGACAGAGCTGCCTGATTTCTGGCTCCCCGGCGGTGAGGTATGGCTTGTACCTCGTGAGGAGAGATCCTGTCAGGTTAACTTTGAAGGCTGGATTGAGGATAGCTGGGACGGCGATTATCACCACGTTGAACTGAGAGATTGCAATACCGTTACTGCAGTGCCTTATGATATGTATGTTTCAGGTAAGGGCAAGGGCGTTTCAAGATTAAGACTCTGGGCAGCAAGAAAGCCTGAGCTTGATATGGGACTTTTCAATTCAGGCTCATATGTTAAGGCTATGGAGCAGTCTGCTATGGCAGAGGCAATTTCAAAGGTGCTCTATCCTGCAGATAATACACAGGAGGGCAAGTCACTCAGACTGCGTCAGCAGTATTTCCTTGTTTCAGCATCCATTCAGGATATTATCAAGCGTCATTTGACACGCTATGGCACGCTTAATAATCTTCCTGATAAGGTAGCAATTCATATTAATGACACACATCCGACAATGGCAATTCCTGAGCTTATGAGAATTATGCTGGATGAGTGCGGCTATGATTGGGATACTGCGTGGAATCTTGTTACAAATACAGTAGCTTATACAAATCATACAGTAATGAAGGAAGCACTTGAGTGCTGGAGTGAGGATTTATACAGACGTCTGCTTCCTCGTATTTATGAAATCACTAAGGAAATTGACAACCGTTTCAGAGCATATGTATGGGGTGTAACCCACGATGCTGACAAGGTTGAGCGTATGGCAATCGTTTCAGGCGGTGTGGTAAGAATGGCTAACCTTTGCGTTGCTGGCTCTCATTCTGTTAACGGTGTATCTGCTCTTCACAGTGAGATTTTAAAGGATACCGTATTCAACGATTTCTATACAATCACACCCGATAAATTTAAAAATGTTACAAATGGTATTGCTTTCAGAAGATGGATTTGTCAGTCAAACCCTGAGCTTACAAAGTTTATTACAGAGCTTATCGGTGACGGCTTTATTACCAAGAGTGACGAGCTGTTAAAGCTTCGTGATTATAAGGACGACAAGCAGGTGCTTGACAGAATCAGCGGTATCAAGCTTGCCAACAAAGAGCGTTTTGCTGAAATTGTTAAAAAGAGAAACGGCATTGTTCTTGACCCGACCTCTATTTTTGATGTTCAGGTTAAAAGACTTCACGAGTATAAGCGTCAGCAGCTTAATGTTCTTAATATTATTGCTGAATATCAGATGCTCAAGGCAAATCCGAATATGGATTTTGAGCCGAGAACCTATATCTTTGCCTCTAAAGCAGCACCGGGCTACTTTATGGCTAAAAAGATTATTGAGCTTATTGATGCACTTGCAAAGGTAGTCAATAATGACCCTGATGTTAAGGGCAGAATCAAGATTGTATTTATGGAGGACTACAATGTTTCTCTTGCTGAGGCACTTATGCCTGCAGCAGATATAAGTGAGCAGATTTCACTTGCAGGTACTGAAGCATCAGGCACAGGTAATATGAAGCTTATGCTCAACGGTGCAGTTACTCTCGGTACAATGGATGGTGCGAATGTTGAAATTTTCGATGCTGTCGGTGAGGATAATATCTTTATCTTTGGTATGACAACGCCTGAGGTTGAGCAGCTTAAGAGAGATGGCTACAGCCCAATGAAATACCTTGAAAATAATGAGGTATTAAAGAATGCTGTTGAATTCATCAACCATGGTGTCAACGGCAAGAGCTTTGGTGAAATTTCATCAGCTCTTATGAATGTTGACCAGTATATGGCTCTGGCTGATTTTGCCGATTATCAGAAGGCACAGCAGCTTTCAGCAGAGGTTTACAGAGATAAAGAGCGTTTTGCTAAAATGTCACTTATGAACATCAGCGGTGCAGGTGTATTCAGTGCAGACCGTTCCATTATGGATTATGCAAATGATATCTGGCATACAAAGCCTGTTGTTTTTGCTGATGAAAAGCCGAAGGCTGCTAAAAAAACAGCACCTATGGCTCCAAAGGCAGAGAAAAAATCAGCTCCAAAAAAAGCTGCAAAATCTGAAAAGAAAACTGCTGCTAAAAAAGCAACAAAAAAATCTAAGTAATGAATGCTTGCCAAAAGGGATTGTGCCCTTTTGGCAAGTTGTATATGAGGAATTATGGTAGTATTTGATTCAAGAGATAAGTCTTATAAATCAATAGTATCTGCTCTTGCTACTGATGAAGCGTGCAAATTCCGCATAATTGTTCCGAGGGATCTGAAATGCAGCTGTGCAACGCTGGCTGTCACCAAAGAGGGTGAGGGAGAGTGCACTGCATATTATGGTATGTTCTGGGCAGGAATGTGCACAAATGACTATGAATACTGGGAGCTTCATTTCAGCGCCACAACCAAAGGTCTGTATTTTTATCACTTTGAACTTGATACGCCCTGGGGCAGAACCTTTATTAAAAATGCAGGCTTTGGCAAGGGTGATTTTACTGCACAGGGCAGTGATTTTCAGCAGACTGTTTATGACAAGAATTTCAAAACTCCCGATTTTTTGAAGGGCGGTATAATATATCAGATTTTCCCCGACAGGTTTTATAATTCGGGCAGGAAAAAGTCCGGCGTTCCTTCCGTTCGTGTAATGCGTGAATGGGGTAAAGAGCCCTTTTGGAAGGAAGAGCAGATGAATGGCTTGTGGAATAACGATTTTTTTGGCGGTGATTTAAAGGGTATTGAAGAAAAGCTCGGATATATTGCGGATTTAGGCGTAAGCTGTATTTATTTAAATCCTGTTTTTGAATCCCATTCAAACCACAGATATGATACTGCCGACTATGAAAAAATTGACAGCCTTCTGGGTGATGAAAAAGACCTTAAATCCCTTTGCGAAACTGCAAAGAATAAGTATGGCATATCAATCATACTTGACGGTGTATTCAGCCATACAGGCTGTGACAGCAAGTATTTTAATATGTACAGCCATTATAATAACCTTGGTGCATATAACAGCAAGGAAAGCCCTTATTTCAGTTGGTATAAATTTATTGAGTATCCTGATAATTATCATGCCTGGTGGGGAATTAAGCTGCTTCCTGAAATCGTTGAGGAGGATGAAAGCTATCGTCAGTATATCTGCGGTAAAGACGGTATTTTGCGTAAATGGCTGAGGTGCGGTATTGCAGGCTGGCGTCTTGATGTTGCAGATGAGCTGCCTGATATTTTTCTTGACGATTTGAGAAAAGCTGTCAAGACTGAAAATAAGGATGCCGTTATTATCGGAGAGGTATGGGAAAATGCAACAAATAAATTTGCCTATGGTGAAAGAAGACGGTATCTTCTCGGCGAACAGCTTGATTCTGTAATGAATTATCCCTTTGCCGATGCTGTCCTTAATTTTGTACGCTTCGGAAACGGTGAGTATTTCTTTGATGCGATAATGGATATTGTTGAAAGCTATCCGCCGCAGGCTTTGAATGTGTTGATGAATCATATCGGTACACACGATACCGAACGAGCAATAACACGGCTTGCGGGACCTGATAACAACGGCAGGGACAGAGAGTGGCAGCATATGCACAATACTTTGTCTGATTATGATTATCTGAAGGGTCTTTCAATGATGAAAATGGCAAGCCTTATTCAGTTTACTCTTCCCGGTGTGCCGTCAATCTATTATGGTGATGAAATCGGTATGCAGGGAATGAAAGACCCGTTTAACAGAGCCTGTATGACCTGGGATAAGCAGAATAAAGACCTGCTTTTGTGGTATAAGCGTCTTGGTCAGATAAGGAAATCCTCAAAGGTGTTTGCCGAGGGTGCGTTTAACCGTGTTTACTGCGAGGGCTCTGCCATTGCCTATGAAAGATATACCGACAGCGAAGCAGTGCTGATAGCTGTTAATAACAGTGAGGATGAGATGAATATTTTGGTTGACAGCAGGTGGAACAGCTCCTATTGTCATTTCGATTTTGACTGCAAAAACGGAATAATAACCCTCCCTCCGAAACGATATACAATGCTCAGCAAAAGACTTGACTGTTAACAGTCGGGTCTTTTGTTATGATTTTTTCTTTATCTGCATATAATGATTTGGTGGTTTATGTGAAGGAATTTTTATATGCAGATAACAGTGATTATGACAGCGAATTTGTTGTCACAGGCATAAACTCTGTGACCCTTGGCTATTATAACAATCAGCAGATGAAAAAGCTTTATCCCAATGGATTTCATATTTTATGTCAGATCGGAAAGGGCAAAAAATTTTTAGGTGATATAAAATGCAGCGGCTGCAGTCTGCCTGCTTATTTGCTCGATTATTCCATTTTATACCGCACTGCCGGTTATATTCAAATCAGTAATAACGAATTTGCCGTTATCAAAAAAAGCAATATTTTATTTTTGATTTTGTATTTTTCTGCAGTGATTTCAATTGCAGTGCTTATGGCATTTTGTTTAACAGATTATTCAGGTGTTTTGGCTCAGAATGTGAAAAATGAATGTCAGGCAAAAGAAGAAATTGTGCTTCCTTATAAGATGACCACAAAACAGTTTATTGATACAAAAAATGCTGTTTTTGAAGTACCGCAGCAGTCAGACATTAATTTTAAAGCAAATCAGCGTCTGCAAAGCTTTTCATTTTCAAATCAGAAGGTTAATCCGTATTACGTTGTCATTCAGATTATGCTTCTGGATAGCCGTGAAATCATTTATGAATCTGATTTTATTCCTCCGGGCGGTGCACTGCAGAAAATTGAATTAAAAAAAATAATGGAAGAGGGAACATATAATGCCGTAATCAGATATTTTACATATTCCTTTGACAGTGAAATGAAAACGCTGGATACATATAATACAAACATTGAAATTATATTTGATTAAATCATAACCATATTATGGCACAGCTTATTTTTATTATTTTTTGACACCTTGGTTAAAATATAACCGAGGTGTTTTATTATGCACAAAAAAGGTAAAACAATGTTTTTTGACAAGCCTCCTGTAATAATCGGCAGTGCAGGAGTAGCAGGAAAAAAGGAAGGCGAAGGACCTCTTGCAGAGGATTTCGATGCGATTTTTGAAGATACAACAATGGGACAGCAGTCCTTTGAGCTTGCCGAGTCTGCCATGCTTCATGATGCAATCATCAGAGCTCTTAATTCAGCAGGGAAAAGCTCGGATAAGGTTGATTTTGTTCTCAGCGGTGATTTGCTTGATCAGTGTATGGGCTCAGCTTTTGCCCTCAAGGATCTGGAAATTCCGAGTATAGGTCTTTTCGGCGCCTGTTCAACAATGGCATTGTCCTTGTCAATCGGTTCAATGCTGATAAGTGCCGGAGCAAGCTGTGTTGTTGCCGCAACCTCAAGTCACTTTTGTTCAAGTGAAAGACAGTTTCGTTTTCCCCTTGAATATGGCGGACAGCGACCGCCTACAGCACAGTGGACTGTCACAGGTGCAGGCAGTGCCGTGCTTGAAGCTAAAGGAAATGGCATTAAAATCAAAGCAGTTCAGATAGGTACTATCACCGATTATGCTATAACCGATGCAAACAATATGGGTGCTGCAATGGCACCTGTAGATGGTAGAATAAGACCATAAGGTGATACGCAATTTTTCTACACAAAATCTTATGAAAGGAGTTTTTTCAGCCTCACCTTAATCAAATTTAAGGAGAACTTATTCAATGAAAGTGCAAAACAATCTTACATATGTTGAAATTGACGGACTGAATTATCCCAATTTCAAAGAAGCAAATCAACCCAAAAGAGAGATAGGCATTTGGGGGCACCGCCACGCAAATTATCTGCGTGAATTTCATCCAGCAATCTATTACTCAATGCTCTGCAAAATGACCGTTGCCGATTATCTTGAAACAATAGATAAACAGGCAAAAGAAATGTATGATAAACTTATCAAAGAATTTGCAGCAAAGCAGGGCATAACCGAACAACTTAAAGCAGAAAATCAAATGCTCTGGGTACAGCAGATGAATAACATCGCAAACCAAGTCCGAGAAATCATATTTGATGAACTGATTTTCACCTACAATAAAACAGAATAACCCACAAAATCCCTATTCATTTTCCTGAATAGGAAATTTTTTTTGAAAAAATCTAAAAAATTTTTGTTACCTTTTGGCATTTTAGACACTATATATTATGAAGGCAAAAATATTGTTGTTTTTCTTGTCAATACCCAAAAATGATACAATTTTGTCGAAAAAATGAGCAGTTTTGTATTTTGCATTGACAAATTATATATATTGCCTATATTTAAACTGTGAATTTATATATTTTACAGGGATAAATCCATTTTATTTCTTGGATGCTTTTTTGCAAGAATATTTCGCTGCTTTTTCATACTGATATGGGTGTAAATTTGCGTTGTTGTGATAGAACTATGGCCAAGCAGCTGCTGAATATACCGTATATCAACATCTTCTTCAAGCAGCAGGGTAGCAAATGAATGGCGAAACATATGTGGGGTTATATGTATATCAATACCGGCAAGCTTTACATAATGATTTATCATAAATCGGACGGATTGTTCGGATAATCTGTTATCAAGTTTGTTTGTGAAGAAATATTCAGTTTTTGAATGATTATGGTTTTGGTACTCTTTAAGTGCGTTGATTACATCCGAATTCTCAATTTGAATGAGTCGCTCTTTGGAGCCTTTGCCATATACGCGGATAAATTTGTTTTTCAAGTCAATATCATCATTTTTTAAAGAGCATATTTCTGAAATCCTCATGCCTGTTGCAAACATGATTTCAAACATTGCAATGTCACGAAGTACCACACTTTTTCGATAGTCTGACATAGGCTTGTTCTTTTCCTTGTAAACCGTTTTAAGCAATTTTTTTATAGTTTTTAATGGGATTGTGCGAGGTAAAACAAATGGTTCCTGAAACTTAGTTTGAATCTTGTTAAATGGATTGATTTCTAATATCTCTTCTAACTCAAGATAATGAAAAAATGCTTTCAAACACGCAATTTTTCTTTTGGCAGTTTTAGGCTTATATTGTTTATGCAGTTCATATATGTATTCACTTAATCCAGATTTCTCGAACCAATCATAATCAGAACATAAATTGAACTCATAATACTGCCTAAGGTCAATAGTATAAGCTTTAATTGTTTTGGGGTTTAACCCTTTTTGGTATCTGCAAAAGTTTAGATATTCATCTGTAATTTCAGTATAATTTCTCATCTGGTCTTACCTCCTGTAATGAGTAAATTATACTCGAAATATGTAATAAAATGTGCAATTTTGTCATAAAAATGCACTTTTTTGTAATGCCTATTGATTTTTAGTAGCCTTTGTGTTACTAAAAATTTATAAAATAATAAACGTAAATAAAGGATAATTTACAATTATCTGTTAGAGAAAGAGAAATAATAATGCCACACTCAAACAAAAAAATGTTATCTTTTTTCCTGACAACAAAATGTAATTTGTGTTGCAGATATTGTTACAACGCAAAAGAAAGAAATTCAATCCAAGAACAAACTATCCCACTTGAAATTGCGAATGCAGCAACTGATTGGTATTTTGCCAACAATGAAAGCCGACATATTCGTTTTTATGGACCTGGTGAACCGACACAGGAGTTTGAGACAATGAAAGCAATTACAGATTATGCTAAAAACCACAAAAATGGTGGAAATAAGGTAACTGTAGAAATTCAAACAAATGGAGTATTTACAAACGACATCAGAGAATGGATTTTAAATAATGCCAATATCGTTTGGATGTCATTTGATGGTATGAAAGATATCCAAAATTACAATAGACCTTTAAATCCAAAATATTCTCAAATCTTTGAAGGAAAGACATCTGCCAATGTCCTTGAAGACAATGTAAAATGGCTAATTCAAAATAAAGCCGATAGAAATTTAATGATAGGTGCCAGAGTAACTATTACCGATTCTAATATTGAAAAGCAAAAAGAAATGGTCGATTATTTCTATAATTTAGGAATTCGATATGTTTGGACTAACCCATTGTTTTACTCTGTAGGCAAAATTCCTGTATGTGATGATATTGAAAAGAAAAGCAATTATAAATTTGATATGGATTCGTATGTAAGAAATTATTTAGAAGCCTATGAGCATGCAAAAGGAAAAGGATTGTTTTGGGGAAGCTTTTTAACAGTAAATTTTGATGGTGAATCTCCATATCATTGCCGTTGTTGCATACCCAAAGAAGCTCCACACATTACTCCTGATGGTTATATTTCAGCATGCGATATGGTTGTTTTAGGTGAATATGCATATCATATGAGTCCTTTTATAGTCGGAAAGTGGAATACCGATACAAAACAGTTTGATTTTTATGAAAATAAGATAAAAAAATTAAATGAAAGAAAATCAACAAATATGGTTCATTGCGAAAAATGTGAAGTACAACTTCACTGCGGTGGATGTTGTTTAGGGGAAACAGTTAATGAAACGGGAAAATTGGACGGGCAAAATCCAATTAAATGTGTTGCTATAAAAAAATTGTTTGACACATTAGGCAAAACTGCTCCATACCCTTATTTGCATCCATAGATAGTATTTCAAAAGACATTGTATTGTGAGGCATATATGTACAAAGGAAAAGGGTTTTTAAACTATTTATTGAAAAAAATTAATAAGAACAAGGATATTATCAGTTTACTAATATCTTCAAGCACATTTCTTCAAGTGTTAATAATATGTTTTTTAGATTCAAGCGTACAAAAATGGATTGATCAGCATTATTGTTTTATAATTATAATCTCTACTGTTTTTTTAATAGTTATTTTTACAAATATATTTTTTTATAATTTTTCCGATAGATTACATAAAAGTTATGAAGATTTTAATGATATTGATTGTTTAAATTGTTCCAAAAGAAATGTAGAAATTCTGTCACCGAATGAATATAAAAAAACAATGAATATATATCCATTGAAATCATTAGAAGATATTGAAAAAAATGTAAAATGCAATGAACAAATATGGGTATTGACTTCTGATGTAAAATTAGAAACTACAGCTAGTAATATATCTCGAATAATGGACGAAAATTTGGATAAGGGTGTGTTGTACAAATATTTTATCCCAGATATAATAAAAAATTCAGCGACCATACTGCAACTTAAAGATAAATACAAAAATTATTCAAATTTTGATTTGGAAATCGTAGATGAACAATATAAATTTTTATTTGAAAAGATAGATGTAGTTATTTACACTCCCAATAACGATACTAGAAAGGGTTTTATTTGTATAAATTTTTCAAATAACGATGAAACTCATTATTTTAAAAAGTTCTCTGAAGATGAACTTGTAAATCTTATAGGACAATTAAAAAAAATATGGGAGAAGAATAATGAGAAATAAAAAAATAAAAAAAATCATATATGTTATTTCTTCTGTAGCAGTGTCAATGCCATTCATAGTAAAAATTGCTATGGATATTTTACAAAAAAATTTCATGACAAATATATCAACAAAATTTGTCACTAAAATTGTAATATCATCAATCTTAATATCTTTGACTTTCTTTGTAGTATTCATTCGTTTCCAGTTTAGAATTGAAAACGAACCAACCGCTTTATCTTGTATATATTGTCCCACCACAAAATGTTGTCTATGTAATAGTATTTCTTTACAGAATTATTTTAAAATAAATACCGAAACAATTACGGATGTTGAATTGGCAAGATACGAGCGAAATGTTGAAACAAAAGAAATATGGCTTATTTCTATGGACTTTTCAGTAGAGGAAAGTGAAAATATTTTCAAAGAAGTTGTAAGAAATCGCCTTTTTGAGGGAGTAAAGTACTCTTTTATAGCATTAGATACCCCAATTTCAAGAGAAAGAGCCAAAAAAATAAAAAATCAATATAAATCATTTTTAACAAATAAAAATATGCATTTTTATTTGTTAGGAAGCAGTGAGTATGACCTTTTTTTGTCTCTTTATTCAATTGCGATATACAATCCCACAAGTAATTATGAACAAACACGAGCATATGTGTGCATAGGCGAAACAAATGGAAGCGAAACATCAATATATGCAAAACTCAATAAAGACCATACACAATATGCAACAAGTATAACACGAGAAATAATTAATAAAACAGAAGAATATATTCCTTAATTTTAGCCTATTAGTTTTCTGCTAATAGGCTTTTTTTAAATCCTTCTTCATAATATATTACATCAAAATTCGAATATCCGCCATCAACTATAATATTAGACCCAGTAATAAATGAGGCTTGCTCTGTTGTTAAATAGTAAACTACATCGGCTATTTCTTTTGGTTTTGCATTTCTCATCAGAGGTGTAACTCTAGCTATTTTTTGTACAAACGAATTATTTGAATCTGTATTCATTTTCCCATTTTTAGTTTCAACCCAACCAGGTGATACGCAATTAACACGAATTTTTTTATAGTATGCAAAATTATTTGATAGACTTTGTGTTAAATTAATTAAAGCTGCTTTTGATGCATTATAAGATATTGATGCAAAAGCGCCGTTAGAACCTGATTCGCTTGAAATAATTACTATATTTCCGTTACTTTTTATGCATTCCTTTAATTCAATACAAATACGAGCAACAGAAATAAAATTGCAATTGATCAAATCTACGAAAGCATTAAAATCAAAGTCTGTAAATTCATTAAGAACCGTATCATCATCATTCATATTAAGCATACCGGCATTATTGACAATTACATCAAATCTATATTTTTTCATTTTATTAATAAAATTTGAAACATCTGTATGATTTGATAAATCAACTTTAAACAATGTAACATTTTTAAATTCATTAATAAAAATTTTCCTTTTTTCTTCTTCATCGAGAAAAGATTTATATGTACCAATTACTTCATATCCTTCGTCAATGAATCTTTTGCAAATGCTTTTACCTATATTTTTAGATACACCAGTAATTAAAACTCTTTTATTCATAATTTTACCTTTTTATTAATAATTGAATAAAGATAAGATTAATATCATACTTGCATGCATAATGTTAATAGTTTTTAATAAAAGTAACCGATATTAATTATATCGGCAACGAGTCGATATAATCCTTATCTAAAACTATAGCAAAATCTCGCAATTCAGTAAATTTGGTATTAAAATCTTTATAACTAGCTTTAGATGTATGTATAAATCCCCTAATATCATTTTCTACAAACCTATCATCTGCTATAGCAAAATCATCAAAAGCTAAAAATCCACATCCTAATTGATTGTATAAATTAGGCCTTTTTTTATCCAAATCTTCTTTAAAAACAACATAAGTTTTGTAATACACACCCCTGTTTTTTATTTGTTCTATTACAGCTTCAGTGTTTATTAGGTTTTTCAAATCTTTCTTCTCAATAACAAAAATTCGTTCTAAATGGATTTTTCTTCTAGCAACTTCAAAATTCATTCTTAAAAATTCTTTTTCTTCTTCTGAATCATTCCATTCGCTTCCCATTGAAACAGCCCATACACGAGTTTTTGCACCATGGAGAAGAGAAAAAATATATAGATAATATAGTTTTGACTCTAACTCTCCACTATCTTCACCATTATTTTTTAGGTTTTTAAGTGACTCATACATTTGGTTTATTTTGAGTTTCTGTTCATCTTTATCTCCAAGCGTTTTCATATATTGTGTTGCTTCGCCACTATTTATATAATCATCAAATGATTGCTGTAATATATCTATTTTTGACTCGCTTTTGTTATTGTCTGCGACAATATGTATGCCTTTTTCCTTTTTATTGAATATCAATAACACTATTCCAATGATACACAATAACAAGGAAATAATTAGGACCACAATCAACCAATTCCAATTTGATGTATTTTTAATTATAGTGTTTATATCATTAGTAGTTGTTACAAGAATAGACGATATTGCAGATACAATGCCGGTTATAGTAGTGCAAACCTTAACCACTTTTTCGTATGTTTCTGCCACTGTAAGTAACCTCCAACTTATTTAAAAGTATCCTCGAATTCATATTTTGACAATGGATCAGAACACAAATATCCACCATCAACAACGAGCGTAGTTCCATTGATGAAACTTGATTTTTTTGAAAGTAAAAAAAGTGCGACTTCGGCTACCTCTTCATCTCTACCAAGTCTTGAAAGCGGTGTTAATTTCCTGGACTTGTTGAATATTTCATCAGTGTCCATTTCGCCACCAATCCAACCAGCAGGTAATGCATTTATTCGAATATCATTTTTCCCAAGAGTATTTGCTAATGTTTTTACTAAATTATGTATTGCAGCTTTAGTCGCCGCATATGCGGAAGCACCGTATGAGCCTCTAAAACCTTCAGTACTTGTTATAATTACAATAGAACTACCATTATGCATTTTTGATTTAAGTTCGTGTACAAGATAGTTTGGTGCTGTAAGATTAATTGCTAAGCTTTTATCCCAAATTTCATAATCAAATTCATCTGGGTTTTCCATTTCAAAGAAAAATTGAGCAAATACCATTCCGTCTATTTTTTGATTAATAGATTCAACAAAAATTTTTAACTCATTTCTTATAGATAAATCTACTTGAGTTAAAGATAATTGATTTTCTGAAAATTCTTTAAGCATTTTATTTGCATTTTCAGCATAATCTTTATCATAAGTTCCGATTACTGAATGACCTTTATTTATTAACATTCTTGTTATTGCTTCTGCATAACCACTTTTAGCGGCACCTATAACTAAAAAATTCATATTATTCTCCTTAAATTTTATGGATGTAAGTATTTATATTTTTCATTTGTAAAACCAATTTCTTTAGCGATTTTTTTTATTGCTTTGCAAGTAAGTGGCTTTTGCCCATATAAACTTCCTGTTTCGTTGGTTACTTCTCCTAGACAATATCCTCCACAATGTTCTTTTACATCACATTGTGAACAGTGAGGCATATTTTCTGTTGTTCTTCGTTGCAATTCTTTTATCTTGCTATAGTCATATTCGTAATTTTGAATATTTTCATTCCATTTTCCATAAACAAAACAATCCATATGTCCTGCATCTTGGCCAAATGTTACTAAATCACAAGCTGATACATAACCATCAGTTGTTAAATGTGGTACTGGTGTACAAGCTCTACAATGTTTATTGCAAGTACCATCAAAGTTGCATGTGAGAAAACTTCCATAGAACATTCCAAGTTTTTCAGCGTATCGATATGCTGAAATAAAATTATCTACATATGCATCCATATCAAACTGATAATTATTTAATTTATTAATATCCTCGCAAACAGGTATTTTTCCAACTGACGGAAATAATGGATCTGACCAAACATATCTGATTCCCAAGCTGTAAAAATAGTCAAGCATTTCTTTTTGACGCGACAAATTCTCGTTGGTTATTGTAACTCGAGCACCAACCATAACATTTGATCCGCTTTTAATAAGTGATTTAACATTACTCTCAATAGTTGGTGCTGAAGGTTTATTGTTTGGAAATGGTCTTTGTCTATTTTGGATATCGGGTTCGCCATCAAATGAGACCCAAATAATATCAATATTTTCTGATAGCCATTTACATTTTATTTCATTGAAACAACCATTAGTTTGCAATTCCGTTGTAACAGAACTATCTAAAGATTTTGCATATTCCACTATGTCTTTTAGTAATTGAAATTCTTGAGTAGGTTCACCAGGACCATAAAAACGAATGTGTCTACTACTGTTTGATTTGAAAAAATTTTCTATTCCAACTTTAGCCATAGTAAATGATAAAGACTGTTCTTCTTTACACCTCCTTTCTGATGAGTTGTAACAATACCGACATCGAAGATTGCATTTTGTTGTTAAAAACAATGAAATCATTTGTTTGTTAAAATGTGGCATTTTAAACCTCCTTAAAAACAGATAATTGTAAATTATCCTTTATTTATGAAGTTTTAGATTGTTAATGAATTCTGATAAATCATTTAATAATCGACAAAAATAAAAAGCCGTTCAGAAGAACGGCTTTTGTTGTATAAAATATTTTATTTAAGTCCTAAAAATCAAACCATAAATTACATATTATTGTAATTAATTATAAAATATGATAATATGTTACTATATAAAATTTAAGTGAGCGTGATACGTATGTCAAAAGGTCTAGTATATATATTAACTAACCCATGTTTAGATGGTTGGGTTAAAATAGGAATGACTGAAAGAAATGATATAGAAAAAAGATTGCAGGAACTTAATTCTCCAACAAATCTTCCGCTTTCATATCGTTGTTATGCTACTTATAAAGTTGATAATCCACTTGAGATTGAAAAAAGAATACATAGTATTATTGATAGAGTTGATAATTCTTTGCATGCAAGGGAACAACTTGATAATGGTCGAATACGAGAACGAGAGTTCTTCAAGATTTCTCCAGAAACAGCTTATGGAATATTTAAGGATATAGCTGTATTGAGAAATGATGAGGAAAATCTTAAGCTTTATACACCGACTGCCCTTCAATCCCAAGAGCAGGAAATTGCAGAAAGCAGAACCAAACGTTCAAACAATTCTTTTAATCTGCTGGGTATTGAAATTGATGAAGAAATTTCCTTCTTATACGATGACACTATAGTTGCAAAAGTGTTCAACAGCAAAAATAAAGTCGAGTTTAAAAATGAAGTCTATTCAGTAACAGGATTAGCAAAAAAGATACTTATTGAGAGATATAACTGGCAAGATAATCTGCATGTCAATGGATGGAGATTTTTTACTAAAGATGGTGTTACACTCAGCGATTTGCGTGACCAGATTGAAAGCGAACAAGAAGAGGAAGAATAATTATGGATACTCGTAAAGAACAAGAAAGAGATGAGTTGCACAGAGCAATATGGAGTATTGCTGATGATCTGCGCGGCAGTGTTGACGGATGGGATTTCAAGAGCTATATTCTTGGAATTATGTTCTATCGTTACATATCTGAAAATTTAACGAATTATATCAATGCCGGCGAAATCGAATCTGGCAATGCTGATTTTGATTACACCTTGCTGTCTGATGAAGATGCAGAGATTGCAAAGGATGACCTTGTTGCAACCAAAGGCTTTTTTATTCTTCCGTCAGAGCTTTTTGTAAACGTTCGTAAAAATGCGGCGAATGATGAAAACTTAAATGAAACACTTGAAAAAGTTTTTCATAATATTGAGGAGTCTGCCAAAGGTACAACAAGCGAGGATGATTTTTCAGGACTTTTTGACGATATTGATGTTAATAGCAATAAACTCGGTGCAACGGTTGCGAAGAGAAATGACAAGCTTGTAAAACTCCTTGACGGTATCGGCAATATGAATCTTGGCAATTACCAGGATAATACCATTGACGCTTTTGGTGATGCTTATGAATATCTTATGAGTATGTACGCATCAAATGCAGGTAAAAGCGGCGGAGAGTTCTTTACTCCTCAGGAGGTATCAGAGCTCCTTACAAGAATTGCGGTTATCGGTAAAACAGAGGTCAATAAGGTTTATGACCCAGCCTGCGGCTCGGGTTCGCTTCTTTTGAAATCTGCTAAAGTTCTCGGCAAGGATAATGTCCGTCAGGGCTTTTTCGGGCAAGAGATAAATATAACAACGTATAACCTTTGCCGTATCAATATGTTCCTTCACGATATTGATTATGACAAATTTGATATTGCTAACGAAGATACGCTTTTAAGTCCGCAGCATTGGGATGATGAGCCCTTTGAGGTTATTGTTTCTAATCCTCCATACTCAATTAAGTGGGAAGGTGATGATAACCCTGTGCTTATCAATGACCCTCGTTTTTCTCCTGCAGGTGTGCTTGCACCAAAATCTAAAGCAGACCTTGCATTTGTTATGCATGCACTTTCTTGGCTTGCAACAAATGGTACTGCTGCTATTGTTTGTTTTCCCGGTATTATGTATCGTGGCGGAGCAGAGAAGAAAATAAGGAAATATCTTATTGATAATAACTATATTGATGCAATTATTCAGTTGCCTGATAATCTGTTTTATGGTACAAGTATTGCAACCTGTATTATGGTTATGAAAAAGGCTAAAACAGATAATAAAGTGCTTTTTATTGATGCATCGAAAGAATGTAAAAAGGTTACGAACAATAATAAACTGACTGAAGAAAATATTGCAAAAATAGTTAATGAGGTAGGTACAAGAGAAGATGTTGACTATTTTGCTCGCCTTGCCCCCTATGATGAGATTAAGGAGCAGGAATATAATCTTTCCGTATCAACCTATGTTGAGCAGGAGAATACACGGGAGGTTATTGATATTAAAGAACTTAATGCACAGATTGAACAAATTGTTGCAAGAGAAAATGTTTTAAGAGCAGAGATAGATAAGATTATTAAAGAGATAGAGGGATAATTTTAAATGAGTATGAAAGAATATATCCATCATATACATGGCAATCCAGCAGATAATACAATGTTAGATTGTCCTGATATTAGTTGTAAATACAATGCTGATACATACGATTTTAGTAAAATATGTATTTTGTTTTTCTCAATCGTGTTGCTAATAGTTTCAGTATTGTTAATTATTTTTTCAAAAAATTCAATTTTACAAATGATAGCATCTGCAGTATTAGGTGGTGTATTTAGTGCTATTGTATGGTTAATTACTGTTTGGCATAATGATAAGACAAATGCTGAAATCAGCAGAATTGAGCATCGACTTTATATTGTTGATAGTTTAATAAACTCAATTAATACTACGACTAATATTATAAATTACGAAACTTTGGAAATAACATCGTGTGACCAGGATGATTATATTAAAAGACTTTTAATATTCGTAGGAAAACTTACAAATATAAAAGGTATTAAAGAAATTGATTGCTCAAAGCTTGAATTAAAATGGCTTGATGGACAAGACTGTTTTATTGATAACTTTTTAAAAAAATTCAATCATTTGATGGAAAATCCTGAACCTATCAAAAGTAATTATGATATTGACAAAATATTAAACTTAAATGAATACATCTTAAAGACCGAATTAACAAGGTTAAAAGAAAAATTGTTAAGGCAACGTTTGTATGTGATTTGCGGGGATGCACCTGTGGATCAAAAAGATGTAGATAGAAGAATTAAATTAAAACGCATATTTGAGATATTTAACAAGGTAAAAAATAATGAGTAAACTTGATGAATTGATTAGAGAATTATGTCCTGATGGTGTAGATTATGTATCTGTTAATGAGATTTGTGACACAATAACTGATTATACAGCAGCAGGTTCTTTTGCTGATGTTGCAAAAAATGTTAAATATAATAGCAGTATTGATTTTGCACAATTAATAAGAACCACTGATTTAAAATCGAATTTTAATGGTAATAGTTTTATATATGTTAATGAACATGCATTTGAATATTTATGGCGAGTAAATATTGATAGAGAGTCAATAGTGTTACCCAATGTAGGAAATTGTGGTGAAGTTTATTATGTGACTCCAAAAAGATTGCCACATAGCAATAATGTTTTAGGACCAAATGCTATATTAGTAAGAAGTTCAAAGGTTAATAATAGATTTTTGTATCATGTTTTTTTGTCAACTGAATTCCAAAATCTATTGAAGAAAATAACTTCTAACACTGGTCAATCAAAATTCAATAAAACTAATTTTAGAAAGTTGAAGATTCCTATCCCCCCATTGGTAGTGCAAGAGGAAATTGTTAGGATACTTGATAATTTCACAGAACTCACGGCAGAACTCACGGCAGAACTCACAGCACGTCAAAAGCAATATGCGTATTATCGTGATTATCTTTTATCATTTGATAATGAGCAGGGTCTTGCTGATGATATGGAGTCAGTAGATATAAAAACTGCAAAAAGAGTTAAATTAGAAGATATATGTGAAGTGTATGATGGCACACATCAAACTCCGAATTATACAGATAGTGGTGTAAAATTTGTAAGCGTTGAAAATATTAAAGATTTGTATGGAACAAAAAAATTCATTTCAGAAACTGATTTTGAAAAGTATAAAATTAAACCACAAATCAATGATGTTTTAATGACGAGAATTGGAGATATTGGAACTCCTGCTATAGTGAATTCAAATGAGCCATTAGCTTATTATGTGAGTTTAGCTTTGTTAAGACCAAACACAAATGTAATTACAGCTGAATTCCTCTATCATTCTATTAGTAGCAAGGCTTTTAGAAAAGAATTAAATAAGCATACAATCCATACAGCTGTTCCTATTAAAATAAATAAGAATGATATAGGTAAATGTTTTATAAATGTTCCTTCTATAGAAATTCAAAATAAAATCGTTTCTATACTTAATAGATTTGATAATTTATGTAATGGGATTTCTGAAGGTTTGCCTGCAGAGATTGAGGCAAGGAAGAAACAGTATGAATATTATAGAGATGCCTTACTTTCATTTGATGAAAAACTTTGTTCACAAATTGTTAAAGTAGAGAGAGAGAGAGCTATCTCGCAGTAAAGCGCTAAAGTGGCGAAAACTTGGTGAAGTTGCATCATATTCTAAAGATAGAATTTCAGCAGAAAACTTGCACTCTGAAAATTATGTTGGTGTTGACAATTTACTTCAAAATCGTGCAGGTAAAAAGTCTGCTGAATATGTTCCAGCAATTGGTAGATGCACAGAATATAAATTGAATGATATTCTTATTGGAAATATTAGACCATATCTTAAAAAAATTTGGCTTGCTGATAATAATGGTGGGACTAATGGAGATGTACTTGATATAAGAGTTTTAGATACAACCATTTTATTACCTCGTTACCTATTTTATGTTTTATCATCAGATAAGTTTTTTAACTATGATATGCAACATTCTAAAGGTGCAAAAATGCCAAGAGGAAATAAGGATGCTGTTATGAACTATCCTATTCCTATTCCTCCACTTGAAGAACAGCAAAGAATTGTATCTATTCTTGATAGATTTGATAAGCTTTGCAACGATATTTCAGAGGGCTTACCGGCTGAAATCAATGCAAGACAAAAACAATACGAATATTATAGAGATAAGTTATTAACTTTTAAGGAGAAAGAAAACTGATGTTAATTAAGAATGTTGATTTAGATAATAAATTGATAATGGAAATTGGTAAATTTGCAGTTTTATGGAATTGTTTTGAACGATTTGAATGTGATAATAACTGTAATCCCAAAAAGATAAGAATTATCTCTGAAAATTTGAATGTTGACTATGAAAAACAGAAAAAATTAGCCGAAGTATTAAATAAAAGACGTAGTTGGTTTGAACAAAATATAACCGATTATGTTAAAACAGGATTGCATCCTTTTAATTCCAGAAGTTCACGAGTAGAAGAGAAAAAACTAATGGAAGAATTTATGGATCAATCAGGAGATAATTTAACAAGTGGTTGTTTGTCAGTGATATATAGAATTAGAAATAATTTAATGCATGGTTTAAAGTGTGTTGAATTATTAAATAATCAATATGATTTGTTTGTTGCTGTAAATGATGTGTTAGAAAGTATTTAGGGAGAAAAATATGAATTACAATATAGTTATGAGTACAGCTGAAAGCACAGTTGTTGCTGAATATGAGCCACAAAAAACTCGCTCAGATGCTTATCAGAGTGAACAGGCTCTTGAAAATGCATTTATTAAGCTGCTGACTGAACAGGGCTACGAACGTTTGATTATTCATAGTCAGACCAGTCTTATTGCTAATTTGCGTATTCAGCTTGAAAAACTCAATAACTATAAGTTCAGCGACAAAGAGTGGAAATACTTTTTTGAATATAATATTGCTAGTTCGGCTGATGGTATTGTGCAGAAAACACGCAAGATACAAGAGGATTATGTTCAGGTATTAAAGCGTGATGATGGCTCATCAAAGAACATTTATCTGATTGATAAGAAGAATATACATAATAATTCTTTACAGGTTATCAATCAGTATGTTGATGATAACGGAAGTCACGAAACACGTTATGATGTTACAATTCTTGTAAATGGTTTGCCATTAGTTCACATTGAACTCAAACGCAGGGGTGTTGCACTGAAAGAAGCCTTTAATCAGATTAACCGTTATCAGCGTGACAGCTTTTGGTCTGGCTGTGGACTGTATGAATATGTACAGATATTTGTTGTATCTAATGGCACACACACCAAGTATTATTCAAACACAACCCGTGATTTGCATATTAAAGAGGTTTCAAACACAAGACGAAACAAGAAAAAATCAAGCAACAGTTTTGAATTTACATCCTACTGGGCAGATGCAAATAATAAAATCATTCCTGATCTTGTTGATTTTACGAAAACCTTCTTTGCAAAGCATACAATACTGAATATACTTACAAGGTATTGTGTTTTTACATCAGAAGAAATGCTTTTGGTTATGCGACCGTATCAGATTGTTGCAACTGAAAAGATACTGAACAGAATTGAGATTTCAACGAATTACAAGAAAACAGGAACGGTTGATGCAGGCGGTTATATCTGGCACACCACAGGAAGCGGTAAAACGCTGACCTCATTTAAAACCGCACAGCTTGCGACTGCTTTGCCCTATATTGACAAAGTGCTTTTTGTGGTTGACAGAAAGGACCTTGACTATCAGACTATCAAGGAATATGACCGATTTGAAAAGGGTGCAGCAAACAGCAATAAAAGCACTGCTGTTTTACAAAGACAGCTTGAAGATACTGCATCAAAGATTATTGTAACAACCATTCAAAAGCTGGATATGTTTATTCAAAAGAATAAATTCCACGATGTTTACAATAAGCATATTGTATTGATTTTTGATGAGTGCCATCGTTCCCAGTTTGGTGATATGCACCAGCGCATTATTAAGCATTTTAACAATTATCATATTTTCGGTTTTACAGGTACGCCTATATTTACTGTTAATTCACCAAGCGGCGGTAATCCAAATTTAAGAACAACACAGCAGGCTTTTGGTGATAAACTCCATACATACACAATTGTTGATGCTATCAATGACGGTAATGTTCTGCCGTTTCGTATTGATTATATTAACACGGTTAAGGCAAAGGATGATGTTAAGGACAAGCAGGTCAATGCCATTGAAACAGAGGAAACACTTGGCGCTCCTAAAAGGATAGAAGAGGTTGTTACTTACATACTTGAACATTTTGACCAGAAAACAAGGCGTAATGCTTTTTATAGTCTTAAGGGTAAAAGGCTGAATGGTTTTAACTCCATGTTTGCAGTCAGTTCAATTTCTATGGCTAAAAAATATTATCTTGAATTCAAAAAGCAGATAGCTGAAAAACATAAGGATTTAACGATTGCTACCATTTACTCCTTTGCACCTAATGAGGAAGACCCTTATGAGGGTATTCTTGCTGATGAAAGCTTTGATACTGAAGATTTAGATAAAAGCTCCCGTGATTTTCTTGAAAGTGCTATTGATGATTATAACAAAATTTTCAAGACTAATTTTGATACAACATCAAAAGGTTTTCAGGATTATTATAAGGATTTGTCCGACAAGATTAAGAAAAGGGAAGTTGACCTTGTAATCGTTGTTAATATGTTTTTAACAGGCTTTGATGCGACTACTCTTAATACTTTATGGGTGGATAAAAACTTAAAGCAGCACGGACTGATTCAGGCATTTTCACGTACCAACAGAATACTGAATTCTGTTAAAACCTATGGTAATATTGTTTGTTTCAGAGATTTACAGCAGCAGACAAATGATGCAATCGGCTTGTTTGGTGATAAAGAAGCAAGTGGTATTGTACTGCTTAAATCCTATAATGATTATTACTATGGTTACGATGAAAACGATAAACATTATAAGGGTTATGAGGAGAGAATCGCAGAGCTTATTCAGAAATATCCGATTGGAGAACAGATAATCGGAGAGCAAAACAAAAAGAAATTTGTTATGCTTTTCGGCAGTGTTTTAAGACTCAAAAATATTCTTTCATCATTTGATAAATTTGAGGGAAATGAAATACTCAAGCCTATTGATTTTCAGGATTATACAAGTATATATGTTGATATTTATGATGAGTTTAAGCAACTCAAAGATAAGGACAAAGAGAGCATCAAGGATGATGTTGTCTTTGAGATGGAGCTTGTTAAACAGGTAGAAGTAAATATTGATTATATACTTATGCTTGTTGCTTTATATCATAAGTCAAATTGTCAGGATAAGGATATTCTTGTATCTATTGATAAGGCAATCAGTGCAAGTCTGGAACTCCGTTCCAAGAAAGAACTTATTAATGAATTTATCAAAACAATCAATGTTCAGACCAATGTGGATGAGGATTGGGTTAAGTTTGTTGAGAAACAAAAAGAATCTGAAATTGAAAATATTATCAAAGAGCAAAAGCTGAAACCTGAAGAAACAAAGAAGTTTATTGATAACTCATTCCGTGATGGTGTTCTTAAAACTACAGGAACTGATATTGATAAAATCCTGCCTGCAGTTTCTCGTTTTGGTGGAGGAAACAGAGCAGAAATCAAACAAAAAGTTATAGAAATTTTGCAATCTTTCTTTGAAAAATATTTTGGTATTGTATGATTAATTTATAAAAAGGAATTAAATCTATGTTTTATTTTGAAAGGTTTTTTGATGAGTTTAAGAAAGAAATTTTTAAAAACAGAAGCAGAAAAATGAATATAGTTGATGGAATATTATTAACTTTAACAATTATATTAGGTTTAGCTGCATTAGTTCTATTTGAACTGAAATCATTGAAATTTATTAATATTAGGGTTACTTTATTTGTAATAATTCTATTACTGCTTGCAGTTGCTTTTTATACAATTCTTATGATTAAAATCAGCAAGGAAAATAAAAAAATTGATTTTTTTAAGTTACATAAAGAGAATGTAACAGATAGAATAATTGAATTATTAAAGTGTAAGCAGTATGATTTTTATAATGTAAATAAGATAAATTGGTTAATTGATTGTTGCAATAAGAAGTTAAGTGAAAAGAGTGATTTTAATAAGTCAATAAGTGCTTTAAAAACTTTGAATTCTTGGTTTTTACCACTGCTAACATTGGCATTAGGTATTGTTGTTCAAAAATTTTCTGATGAAGAATTAATATATTATATTGCGATAATAATTATCGGTTTTGCTATATTATGCATGTTTTCAATAATGCTAACACCGGTAATAGAATATTTTAATTGTCCTAACAAAAACTGTTTAGAATATTTGTTAGGAGAACTGGAGTTTATAAAAACTGATTTGTCTAATAAATAAAAAGATTATTTAAACTGATACAAACTTATACAAAGTTAAATCAAAAATAATTTAATAAATTTTATTGACAGATGCAAAAGTATCTGCTAATATTTGGATATAAATTAAATATGTGTTTATGTTTTTAGTGATGTAAAAAGCATCACAGTCTGCCCTTCTGTTGAATAAATACGGTTGGGATAGGATATTAATTCAAGACTATTTCAAGTCGTTTACATAGTGAGTAAACACGCTATGCAGGCGGAGCTGAAAGGCTCTGCTTGTTTGTGCTACTCACTTGTGTAAACGGCTTTTTTAATTGCCGAAAATGAAAATTGAATGACCGTCTGAATGGGATATATTACTGCCATGACATCTATGGATAGAGCGGTATAACTTCGCGGAAAAGGGATAGGAACTGCATTCAGATAACACGGCAAAAGAGTGTCCTACACTGTAGCGAGCATCGGATTTTGACATACAAAATCCAAATATTAGGGATAAACTCCCTAAGACCCTTTTAAGAATGGAGATGATTAAATGAAGAATAAAAGAGTCAGAAAAAGTATTCGTTTTAATGAAGAGGAATACGCAATATTTTCAAGCTATGCAAAGCAGTGCGGAATATCAGAATCACAGCTGATGTGTATGCTGATTATGGGCAAAATTCCACAGCCATTACCTGACAAAAATTTTTGGTTAATGCTTGAGCAGTTATATAGCATTCACGATAGTTTGAAGCAACTTTCAAAGTTTGATAATTCTTTGCTAAAAACCTGCACAGAAATTGAACAGTTAATTCTCGATTTACAAAGAGAGTTTACTGTTCCAAAGGAGGTCGATATGTTTGGCAACAACAAGTCTGTGGCACATAAAAGGAAAATTGCGTGATTTGATTGACTATGTAGAAAATCCTGATAAAACAAATCTTGATGATAGCTTGCAAGATTTTGTTAATGTATTTTCTTATGATATCAATCCTAACAAAACTAATAACAAAGAATTTGTAACAGCAATTAATTGTCTGAAAGAAATTGCTTTACAACAAATGATTATGACAAAGCAGCAGTTCAATAAGTCGGATAAGTATATAGCTTGGCACGGTTATCAAAGCTTTAAACCTGATGAAGTTACACCTGAGCTTTGTCATGAAATTGGTGTCAAACTTGCAAGGCAAATGTGGGGTGATAGATTTCAAGTTATTGTGTCAACTCATCTTGATAAAGACCACTTGCATAATCACTTTTGTTTTAATTCTGTTTCTTTTCTTGACGGAAAGAAATATAACTATTCTAAAACTGAAATGCAAAGATTGAGAAATGTATCTGATGAACTTTGCAAAGAGTATGGATTGTCCGTTATTGAAACAGACAATAAATCTAAATCACCAAGCAGAGTATTGTATTTTGCAGAAAAGAACAATGAACCTACAAAGTATAACCTTATGCGTACTGCTATTGATGAGGCAATCAAAATCAGTCCTGCACCAAAAGAATTTGTTAGGATTATGAAAAAGAAAGGCTATATTGTTGATATTAACCCACAAAGAAAATACGCAACAATCCGTTCAGCAAATGACAGAAGAAATACAAGACTTAAAACGCTCGGTGAAAAGTATGATTGGTATAACATTGTTGAACAAATTAATACTCAAGATGGCTTTACACTTTTTCCTGCGTACAAAGAGTTTAAAAGAGAAAGTAAAATAAAATATATTAAACCTAAAAAATATGTTTTTAAAGGTTCATTCGCAACTGTTAGAAAGATAACAGGCTTGAAAGCATTGTATTTATATTATTGTTATCGGTTAGGTTATTTGCCGAAAAAGAATCAGCATAAGCCGCTATCACCTGAAATGAAAGAGGCTTGGAGAAAAATTGACAGGTATTCTAATCAGGTAATACTGATTTCAAAATATAATTTGGTTGATACAGATAAGGTCAAACAATTTATCAGCAATAACAAAGAACAGATTGTCTTGATTACAAACAAACGAAATCAGACATACAACAATCTCCGAAGATGCAAAGATACTGATAAAATATCCGAACTTAAATTTAAAAGAGATTGCTACACTAAACAATTAACAAAGTTACGTAAAGAAATCAAAACTGCTGATGCAATTCTTAATGATGTTGAAGGAATTAAACAAAACATAAAAGCTGAAATGAACATACAACATCAAAGATTTGCACCTATAAAACAGAAAAGGAGGGATTTGCAGTGGGTGAAGTAGTAAATTTTAACAGCATAAAATTACATTATATGCCAACAATAATTCAGGAAAGGCGTGTTGGCAGAATGTTTACAAAATCACAGCTTGATGAGTGCCGCAAGGCTGATTTTAACACTTGCAAAATCAATGATTTGCCCGATGTTATGAACCTGAACATTGATATTGATGAGCCGATTATCAACCGTGCAAGGAAATATTTTCAGAATATAAAAAATCCATATATTTTTCGTGTGGGCGATGTTGGGGTGAAAATAAACTGCTCCGGTGATAAAAATTTGTCCGACTCCATAATGAATATTGTGACTTCGTCAGATTAACAAAATTTGCTCATTGAAAATAATATGGCGGTGTGTTATAATCTGCTTGTGTAGAAAAATTGCATATCGCCATAAGTTCAATTGAATTTATGGAGGTACGCTATGGATAAGTATAAAGAAATTTTGAAGCAGCCTCACAGAAAAAACATCTGGCAGGCTGCTCTTTATATTCGTTTGTCAAAGGAGGACGGGGATAAGCAGGAAAGCTATTCCGTAACCTCTCAGCGTGAGATTTTAAAGGAATATCTCAAGCAACATCCGGATATTGATTTTTATGATTTTTATATAGACGATGGCTGGAGCGGAACCAATTTTGATCGTCCTGGATTTCAGCGAATGATGGCAGATATTTATGACGACAAAGTGAACTGTGTAATTGTAAAGGATTTATCTCGTTTCGGCAGAAATTACACGGATGCAGGTCATTATCTTGATGATGTTTTTACCCGTTTGCAGGTGCGTTTTATTTCGCTCAATAATGGTGTTGACTCGATTTCAAACAGTATGAATGCTGCCACAAAATGTATCACAGTTGGTGTGCAGAATGTTATCAATGAGAGTGTTGCCGCAACGACATCTGTCAATGTTCGCGGTACGCTGAATGTCAGCAGAAAGCAAGGCAAGTTTATCGGTTCATTTCCGACTTATGGCTATCTGAAAAATCCTGAAGATCATCACAAGCTGATTATTGATGAAGAAACTGCACCGATTGTTCGGCAGATTTACAAGTGGTTTATTGAGGGAAAGAGTATTATTGGTATTACCAAAGAACTCAATAGGCTTGGCATTCCCAACCCATCTACCTATAAGAAAATGAAAGGCTGGAACTACAAGCACACAAGCGGTCAGAATAATGATGGTTTGTGGTGTGATTCCACTATCCGCCGTATGCTGTCTAATCAGATGTATATTGGCAATATGGTGCAGGGCAAGAACACGACAATCAGCTACAAGATTAAGCAGTGTCGTTCCATTCCAAAGGATGAATGGATTATTGTTGAGAATACGCACGAGCCGATTATTGATCAGGAAACTTTTGACAAGGCTCAATCCCTTTTTAATCGTAATACTCGGACTGCGCCAAAGAAGACGGAGGTTGATTTGTTTGCAGGATTTGTAAAATGTGCTGATTGTCACCGAGCAATGAGCAAAAAGACAAATAATCATTCCTACGGCACTTATAAATATTATCGCTGCGTGACATCCAGAAAAATGGACAGCGGTGCTTGTACACCACATTCCATCAGAATTGATAAGCTGGAGCAGGCAGTGCTTGTAACCATTCAGACGATGATTGATACTGCACTCGAACTTGATGAGTTGATAGAAAAAATTGATTTGAAAAGCAAGAATACTATGCAGTCAAATCTGCTTCAAAAATCGCTTGATAAAAACATTGTCGAGCGTGATAAATATAAAAACATGATGGTGGATTTGTACCCTGATTGGAAAAACGGTGCAATTACCAAAGAGGAATATATGACGCTTAAAGAGGGGATAAGCGAGCGAATGAAATCGCTTGACGATAAGATTGCAGAACTGCAAACCTCACTTGAAAATGATTCAAATAGTGTGACGCAGGAGAATGATTTTATTACTCATTTTAAGCAGTACGGCAGAATTGAAAAGTTAACAAGACCGATTTTAACGGAACTTGTGGATACAATCCTTGTTCACGAGGACGGCAATATAACAATCAATTTCAAATTCAAGGATGCCTATGAGCAGGTAATTGAATATATTGAAGAAACCAAACAAAAGGTTCTTGAAGAAATTGCATAAATATTTTTAATTAATTAAATAAATTTGTTGTTTTTTCTGTTTATATCAAATTGTGCATAAATTGTTGCGACTTTTTGAGAGAAAAACAGTATGCTTGGGATGAAAGGAGAGGTAAACATGGAATGGGTAGATAAGATGAATGCCGCACTTGATTATATTGAGGACAATCTGTCTAATAATATTGATTTTGAAGAAGTGGCTCAAAGGGCATGCTGTTCATCCTATAATTTTCAGAGAATGTTTTCATTTATTACAGACATATCTCTTGCCGAATATATACGAAGGAGGCGTATGAGTGCAGCGGCATTGGATTTGCAGAAGTCTGATGCCAAGGTGATTGATGTGGCAATGAAATACGGATATGAGTCGCCGATTTCTTTTTCAAGAGCTTTTTCAAAGGTTCATGGCATTACACCGAAGGAAGCGAAAAAATCAGGTGCAGCATTGAAAATTTATCCGAAAATCTCTTTTCAGATTTCAATAAAAGGAGAAATACCTATGAATTACAGAATTGAGACCAAACCAGCATTTGATGTTTTCGGTATTGAAACAGTAGCATCATTATCAGGAAATAAGAAATATATTAGCCCTGCACAGCTGTGGCAGAAATCACACAGAAACGGTGATTATGAAAAATTATTTGAGGCATCAGGGGATTTGCCTGATTTTCTTCCGCAGGATTTATGTAAAATTCACGGTGTTGAAAATTACCGAAAAACTTTTGGCAACACATATTCCTATATGCTGTGCGCCTTTGTTTCGGAAAATTCCCAAACCAAGGGTTATAAGATTCGTCATATTCCGTCACAGACCTATGCAATATTCCCTTCGGAAAGGTTTAAATGGGATGAGATTTTCGGCGTTCTTGAAAATCTTCAGAAAAGATTTTATTCTGAATGGCTGCCGACTGCCAAATATGAAAGAATTGACGGACCTAATTTTGAAATTTACGGAGGCGACAGAGAGTACGGCTATATTGAGTTGTGGTATCCTGTTAAATCAGCTGAATAATTATTAATGCGTTGAAGTCAATACCAATTCTTTTTAGAAGTGGTATTGACTTTTTTATACGATAAATGAAAAGATAATACAACATATCGGCAAAAATATTTTTATAATTAAATTGTAATATTGATATTTTGCCGATAAGCTGATATAATAATCTTGGTGATAATATGGATAAAAAGTATTTAACAAGTGCTCAGATGGCTGGAAAATGGGGCGTTTCCGAGCGAAGTGTGCGTCATTATTGTAATGAGGGCAGAGTTGACGGTGCTGTTCTTATCGGCAAGATTTGGAATATTCCTGAGGATGCAGTAAAGCCTGAAAGGTTAAATAAAAAGAAGAGTTCAAATCTTCTTGATATTTTAAAAGAGCAAAAAGAGAATCATCTGACAGGCGGAATTTATCATAAAATTCAGATTGAGCTTACCTATAATTCAAATCATATCGAGGGCAGCAGGCTTACACACGATCAAACGAGATTCATTTATGAAACCAATACAATCGGAATTACAGAGCAGGCAGTTAATGTAGATGATGTGATTGAAACGGCAAATCATTTCAGGTGCATTGATAAAATCATTGACTGTGCAAATTTACAGATTAGTGAAAAATTGATTAAAGAGTTGCATTTTATTCTTAAATCAGGAACTGCCGACAGCCGTAAGGATTGGTTTGCTGTGGGAGATTATAAGAAACTGCCGAATGAGGTTGCAGACAGAGAAACAACCTCTCCTGAAAATGTGCACAGTGAAATAAAAAAATTGCTTGAAGATTACAATAGCAAGAGAGATAAAACTATTGAAGATATTATTTCTTTTCATGTTGATTTTGAAAGAATACATCCTTTTCAGGATGGCAATGGCAGGGTCGGCAGGCTGATACTTTTTAAGGAATGTTTGAAATACAACATTGTGCCGTTTATTATTGATGATGATTTGAAGCTGTTTTATTACAGAGGGCTCAAAGAATGGTCAGTCGAAAAAGGTTTTCTGATAGATACCTGCCTGACAGCACAGGATAGGTTTAAGAAATATCTGGATTATTTCAGAATACCGTATGATGGTTGATAATGTATATAAGATTTGGAATATTTCTATGAAAAGTTAAGAAAAATTCCGATTTCGGAATTTTTTTGCCATTTTTCAAAATTTATTCCGAATAGAGAAAATTAATTACTATTGATTATTCGGTACGAATATGATATGATAATGCTGGTGATGTTATGGAAATAAGAAACGGCAAGTTGATAATCAGCAATGCAGGAGGTACTGCATCAAACGGAGCAAAAACATATAAAGTATCCATACCATCTGCATGGATAAATTTACTTAAATTGAATGAGGACAACAGGGATATTGAGCTGTCTTTTGACGGTGAGAAAATTATAATTGAGCCTAAAACCTCGTTTGATAATTTTATTGTTTCAGCCAAGCAAAAAGGTCATAAGCTGTTAAAACTGAATTACTATAATAATGATAATTTATGCACAACAATCATTGCAGATTATGACAACAAAATCGTAAAGTTAAAAAACTTTATAGATAATCCGGTGTATACAGCTTTTGGCATAAAATCAAATGTAAACTGGGAGGATTACAATTCTTTTTTAGAAGAAAGGTGTATACCAAAAAGTCGAATGGGTCTTAAAAATTATTTGTGTTCAATCGGTGTTGACGAATATAATCCTTTGGAAATTATCAAAAAGACTCAAGGCAGAATGGCAGAGGACAGCCAATGGCTTGCTGTGGAGGAGCTTTAATGGGTGTTAAATTAGTTACAAATGAAAAAATAGCTCTTACCTCGTCAAAAGGTAATCAGGAAAAATGGTGTGATGATAATATATGGTACAAGCTTGATCAGTTCGGCTATGAAGCTCTTGCAGAGGCTGTTACATCAGAAATTTTGGAAAAAAGCAATATTGAAAACGATACACCTTTTAAATTTGTAAGGTACAGCATAGAAAAAGTAAATGTTCATCATGCTGACAGAATTGCCTGTACAAGCCCAAACTTTCTGAGGAATGGTGAAGCAATCATCACTTTAAATAAGTTGCTTTCAAGTAATATTGAGGTATCTTTAACAGAAAAACTTAGCAGGCTTACAAGCGATAAAAAGCGTATTCAGTATTTAGTTGATACCGCAAAAGAGATTACAGGTCTTGCTGATTTTGACAGGTATTTGACCCTGCTTTTTGAAATAGATTCGCTGATAATGAATGATGACAGGCATTTGAACAATATTGCAGTTCTTGAAAAAAACGGAAAATTTGATTATTGCCCTATTTTTGATAACGGGGCAGGTCTTTTGTCAAACACACAGATTTACAGAATGGATATTGAGCCAAAGGGTATTATGAAATCTATGGTTGCAAGTCCGTTTTTTATGACCTTTAACAGGGAGCTTAAAACAGTCCGATCACTTTACGGAGCAGTGCTGAAGCTTCCAAGGTTAACGAAAGATGAAATAGCTGAAATCGTAAACCCGTATCTTGAATTTTATCCTCAGCGTGACAGGGTTATTATAAAAGACAGAGTGGTTCAGTGTATTACAGAACGGCAGAAATTGATTTAAGAGGTATTATGATACAGAAAATTGACGCAATAGAATTTAAAATGAAAGAAGAATTTGATTTTGGCTTTCTTTGTGAATACGGCAGGATATTTAAGGTGTTTGATGACCAGGACAGCGGTAATATATGCTTTGGAACTGAAAAGGGCGGGCGAAGATATTTTATCAAGTTTGCAGGTGCAAAGACTGCAGAATATGACGGTGAGCCTTGCGATGCAGTCAGCCGACTGAAAGCAACTGTGCCGATTTATGAAAATCTCAGGCACAAGAATCTTATTGAATATATGGATTCAAAAGAAATAGGTAATGGCTTTGCAATGATATTTAAGTGGGAAGATGGGGAATGTATGGGCAGAATGTACCCTGAATTACACCGAAGATTTATGTCGTTATCGAATGATACTAAGTTAAAAGTATTTGCCGATATTTTGGATTTTATGAAATATATATCTGAACAGAATTTTGTTGCAATCGATTTTTATGACGGCAGTATAATGTATGATTTTGAAACCCAAAAAACAATTATTTGTGATATTGATTTTTTCAGAAAATCGCCTGTTGTCAACGATATGGGAAGAATGTGGGGCAGCTCCGTTTTTATGTCACTTGAAGAATTTGAAAAGGGTGCTGTGCTTGATGAAATCACAAATGTTTATACGCTGGGAGCAATGGCATTTGCACTTTTCGGCAATTACGAAAGAAATTTTGAAAATTGGTCATTAAATAAAGATTCATATAATGTTGCTGTCAAAGCAACAAGTGATAATAGAAATAATAGGTATCAATCAGTTGAGGAATTAATTGATGAATGGAATAAATATTGCATTTGATAATAACGATAAAAGAATAAAGCATTATGAACTGCTGCTTGAGGGCAGTCTTGACAGTATATGCGAATATCCTTTACCTGACGGATATTATTTTGAATTTTATCAAGATGGCGACAGAGATACTTGGATAGAAATCGAAAAAAGTGCAAAAGAATTTTTAGACTATGATGAGGGCTTGGCTGCATGGAACAAGTATTATTCAGGCAGAGAAAATGAGCTGCATAACCGAATGGTATTTGTTGTAAATGAGTCAAGAAAAAAGGTTGCAACTGCAACGGCATTTTATGATATTAACGGAAAAGACAAATCAGGTGCAGGTTGGCTGCACTGGGTAGCAGTTAAAAGAGAATATCAAGGAAAAGGCTTATCAAAACCATTAATTACATATGTGCTTCATGTTATGAAAACTTTAGGTTATACGCATGCAAAAATCCCAACACAAACAAATACATGGCTGGCAGTTAAAGTTTATCTTGATTTAGGTTTCAGACCGATACCTGAAAATGCTGTGAATAGTTATATGGGCTGGCGTATTATCAAAACCCTGACGAAGCATAAGGCATTGCATGATTTTGATTCTATGGATGAAAAAGACATAGTTTGTTGACTATGTTGCAATTCGTATAAGATTTGTTTATAATGATATTAAGATAAGCAAGTGAGATAAATCCGTTCATAAAAAACTTATTTGGATTTATCTCGCTTGCTTAAGCAAAGGAGGTAAAGCAATGATTGATTCAAACGGATATGTTATGTCAGCTGACAGGCGGGTTGTCAGAATTGAAAGTGGATTAGTTGTTGATGTTGATAAGCAATTTGCACCGTTGCATTTTATCAATGGAAAAGATTTTACCTCTTGGCTTGAGGGCAGGGCGATTGACTCTCATCGTGCAAATTCCCGCCTTTTGAAAAAGGTGCTGCGTCTTGCAAATCGTGATGATGCGAATACAGCTCTTGCTGTAAATGCGGTTACAATTACGGATAACTATTGGTTTAAATCTGATGATGAAAACTTAACCTGGGATAAAGTTAAGTTTAATGAGAATGTTTTTGATAATCTTGCGCTTAAAGGTGATCCTGACAGCTTTAATCAAAAGCCGTCACGAACTCCGGAGCTTACGAATATCGGTAGTTTTGAAAAGTGCTGGCGTTTGATTGACGACAAGTGGTGGATGTATAAAAGTGGTAACGATAATCAAATTTTTTCCGAGCTTTTTATATGCAATCTGGGCAAGGCGCTCGGCTTTAATATGGCTGATTATGAATATGAGAACGGCTATGTTAAAACAAAGGATTTTACTGATGGCAGGGTGAATTTTGAGCCTATCTGTTCGGTTATGGGTGATAATGAGGATTATAGTGATAACTTTGATTATTTTATGACCTTGTCAAAGGATATTGCGGTTGAGTATCTTAAAATGCTTTATCTCGACTCAATTTGCTACAATATGGATAGGCATACAAATAATTATGGTTTGTTAAGAAATATTGAAACAGGCGAGATTCTCTCCCTTGCACCGAATTATGATAATAATATTGCACTTATTGCGAACGGTTATCCAAGTGATGTCAGCAGAGAGAAGGACGGTATTCTCCGATTTTTCTTTGAATTTCTTGATAATAACAGCATAGCTAAAGAGTTATTCAAAATACTTGAAATACCTGTTATAACAAAAGAAATGATAGCTGAATGTATTGATAAAATTCCTGTTAAGATAGACAGCGAATTTATTATTGATTTTATTTTGAACGGACAGAGAAAGCTCAAAGAATATATATCATAATGCCTATATCGATTTTGAGTTTAGTTTCATTAATATTTGAGAAACGCCTCCTATGGTAGAGTGAAAACTACTGTAGGAGGCGTTTTATGTGATAACATCACGGAAAATGATAAATCAAATGAATATAATAATACTGTAAACGGATGAAAGGATTATGCGTATGGATTACATCATTACATTTTTAGAAGGAATAATTTCTTTTATATCACCATGTATGCTGCCAATGCTGCCGGTATATATTTCCTATTTTGCCGGGCAGAACAAAGATGACGGCAAAAGTCCTAAAATGATAGTTAAGGTTATTGCTTTTGTTGTGGGATTTACGGTTGTGTTTACGGCACTTGGTGTTTTTTCCGGAACACTTGGAAAGCTGCTTTCCGAATATCAAACCATTGTGAATATTGTTTCAGGTGTTATCGTAATATTGTTTGGATTTTCTTATTTAGAGATTTTCCGTATTCCGTTTTTCAAGGGAATGAATAAAAGTTATAAAGTAACAGGAATTGCATCAGCCTTTCTGTTCGGTGCAGTCTATTCCGTTAGTTTAACTCCCTGCGTTGGTGCTTTTCTCGGCTCTGCACTGATGCTTGCATCAAGTACAGGCGGTGCTTTAAAAGGTGCAGTGTTACTGCTGACATATTCACTGGGACTTGGTATTCCGTTTATATTATCGTCAGTTCTTATGGAAAAACTTTCAGGTGCGTTTACCTTTATTAAAAAGCATTATAAAATAATCAATTTGATTAGCGGTATTGCTTTGATTATCGTGGGAATTTTGATGGCGTTTGGGCTGCTTAATTCAATATTATCAATTACATTGTGAGGTTCATTAAAATGAAAAATAAAGTCTGGTTAATTGTTGCGTGCGTTTTTGCTGCAGTGATGGTATTGGCTGCAGTTCTTTATCCTAAACTTTCGGAAAAGTATTCTATTGACAGTACTTCGGACAATAAAATTTCCGATGCTGTTATTCAGGCGGATGATTTCACGGTTTACGATTCACAAATGAATGAAGTTAAACTTTCGGATTATTTCGGAAAACCGATAGTCATAAACTTCTGGGCGTCCTGGTGCGGTCCGTGTAAGTCCGAACTGCCGGCATTTAATTCTCTTTATGAGAAATATAAGGACGATATTGTGTTTCTTATGATAAATCTTACCGACGGACAGAGTGATACCGAAAGCAGCATCAAACAATTTGTATCTGATAACGGCTACAGTTTCCCTGTATATTATGATTTGGAATATGATGCCTCAAATACTTATGGTGTGCGTTCTATCCCCGAAACCATATTTATATATGCTGACGGCTCACTTTATGATACAAGAGTCGGTGCTATGAGTGAGAGCATTTTGGAAAACTATATTAAACAACTGATAGGAGGAGAAAGATGAAAATCAAATTGAATTCTGATATGGAAATAGTTAAAACAGTGAAAGAGGGACTTAAAAAGACAGGCGGCTATTGTCCCTGCCGCATAGAAAAGACGGATGATACAAAGTGTATGTGCAAGGAGTTCAAGGAGCAAATTGCCGATTCAAATTTTGAAGGCTTTTGCCATTGTATGCTCTACTATAAAGAAAAGTAATGTTAACATACAATATTGCAAATTACGCAACGGAAAAAGCGATAAGTGACAATATCACAGAACTATGATTAAAATCGGTTATAATAATGGTATAACCAAACAGAGGAGGATACAAAAATGTCTGTAATTAAAATAAATAAAGAGAATTTCGCAAGTGAAGTTTTGAATTCCGATAAGCCCGTGCTTCTGGATTTCTATGCCGATTGGTGTGGGCCTTGCCGTATGGTAGGTCCGATTGTATCGGAGATTTCAGATGAGAGAAGCGATGTTAAAGTCGGCAAAATCAATGTTGATGAGCAGCCGGAGCTTGCAGCACAGTTTCAGGTTATGAGCATTCCGATGCTTGCTGTAATCAAAAACGGAAAACTTGCAAATCAGGCTGTGGGATACAGATCAAAAGAGCAGATTGAAGCAATGCTGTGAGGATAAAAAATATGGGACTGTTTAATTTTTTTCGCAATACCGCAGATATCAACACAGGTGTTGCAGAGTATGAAAAAACTGACGGATCGGTATTGCTTGATGTGAGGACACCTGAGGAATACCGTGACGGACACATTGACGGAAGTATCAATTTGCCTCTTGATAGAATTCATTTCGCTGAGGATGCTGTCAAAGACAAAAATGCACAGCTATATGTCTATTGTTACAGTGGCAGCAGAAGCGAGCAGGCTGTAGCCTGTTTGAAGAAAATGGGTTACATAAATGCAGTGAATATCGGCGGTATCAGCAGTTATCGCGGAAAGGTGGTATTATAATGAAAGTTGTAATTATCGGCGGTGTTGCAGGTGGCGCTACTGCGGCAGCAAGAATACGCAGACTTGATGAACAAGCAGAAATCATTGTTTTTGAGCGTTCGGGATTTGTCTCATACGCCAACTGCGGTTTGCCGTACTACATCGGCGGTACGATTGAGGATGAAGGAGATTTGACCTTGCAGACGCCTGAAAGCTTTTGGTCTCGTTTTAAAGTCAAGATGAATGTGCATCATGAGGTTACGGCAATCCATCCTGAAAATAAAACCGTTACCGTGAAAAATCTTGAGAATGGTATGGTGTTTACCGAAAATTATGACAAACTTCTGCTTTCACCCGGTGCGAAACCGATAAAACCTAATTTTGACGGTGCTGACAGTGACAAAATATTCACGCTGCGCACGGTTGAGGATACGCTGAAGATTAAGAAATATATAGATAAAAATCATCCGAAATCGGCAGTCGTTGTTGGCGGCGGATTTATCGGAATTGAGGTTACGGAAAACCTGCGTGATCTTGGAATGGATGTAACACTTGTGGAAGCTGCAGAACAGTTGATGGCTCCCTTTGACAGTGATATGGCATCGTTTATTCATGCCCAGGTGCGTAAAAATGGAGTAACCCTTATGCTTTCTCATTTTGTAGAAGGTTTTAAAGATACCGATTGCGGTATAGATGTTAAGCTCAAGAATGCACCGATTGTTCATACGGATATGGTTGTAATGGCAATAGGCGTTGCTCCTGAAACTACAATTGCAAAGGCAGCGGGACTTGAAACAGGAATTAAGGACAGTATTGTTGTTAATGATAAAATGGAAACCTCTGTTTCCAATATTTATGCTGTGGGAGATGCGGTACAGATTAAGAATTTTGTAACAGATACGGATGCACTGCTCTCTCTTGCAGGACCTGCCAACAAGCAGGGCAGAATTGCTGCAGACAATATTTGCGGCGGCAACAGCCGTTATACGGGCGGTCAAGGCAGCTCGGTTATTAAGATGTTTGATATGACAGGTGCTGCTACCGGTATTAATGAAAGAACTGCAAAATCACTTGGTATTGCTGCAGATAAGGTTATTCTTTCGCCTATGAGCCATGCAGGATATTATCCCGGCGGCGAGCTGATGACGATGAAAGTGTTGTTTGAAAAAGAAAGTTATCGTATTTTAGGTGCTCAAATCGTCGGCTTTGAAGGCGTTGATAAAAGGATAGACGTACTTGCAACCGCTATTCGTGCAGGAATGAAAGCATATGAGCTTACAGAACTTGACCTCGCCTATGCTCCGCCGTATTCATCCGCAAAGGATCCTGTAAATATGGCAGGCTATATTATTGAAAACATTAAAGACGGCATTGTAAAGCAGTGGTATTATGAGGATCATGAAACATTGCCGTGTGATGGTAGTGTGACACGTCTTGATACCCGCACAGCTATGGAATATAATATGGGTCACGCAGATGGTTTTATTAATATTCCTGTTGACGACCTGCGTAACTGTATAGACGAGCTTGATAAGAGCAAGCCTGTGTATGTTATGTGCCAAAGCGGTTTGAGAAGCTATATTTCCAGCAGAATTCTAATGGGAAATGGTTTTGATGTCTATAACTTTGCAGGCGGCTTCCGATATTATGATGCAGTTCATAATGATAAAGCGTTAAATAAAAAATCCACCCCTTGCGGAATGGATGAATAAAGGATAAAGCGTTGAGATTTCTTTTTTTGAAACTCAACGCTTTTTATCAATCCATAATATTTTTAAGCCCGTTTTTGTTCGTAATCTCAATCGTTGCGCGAGACAGTGAAATCAGTCCCTCGTTTACAAAATACTTCAGCATTCGTGTTACGACTTCTCGTGGGTTGCCCAGGTGATTGCCGATTGTTTCGTGGGTGATTTTCAGCGTATCAGTGCCTTCAATGTTTGCTTCATTCAACAGAAATTCAGCAAGTCGTTTATCAAAGCTTTTCCACATAATCTGATCTATTAACCACATAACCTCTGAAAAACGGCTTGCCATAATCTCGTTGGTGTAATTGGCAAGCGGTGCGGAAACCTCCATAATGCTTTTATAAACCTCTGATGGAATAACCAAAACCTCAGTGTTCTTTTCGGCGGCAATGGTTATATCAAATTGAATGCTGTTCATAATACAGGAGGCTGAAAACAGGCAGATATCTCGCTCGAAAAGGCGGTACATTGTAATTTCTCTGCCGTCATTGGATATGGTAAAGGCACGAAGTTGACCGGAAAGCACCAGGATAAGTCCTGTACAATCCTGTGAGCCGTTATGCAAGAATTCACCTTTAGTGAATTTACGCACAAAAGCCGATTTCGTCAGTGTATCCTGCTGCGATTTTGTTAGTTTTTCAAACACAGATAAATAGGTTAAGTAATTCATACAGAGTCTCCTTTGGTACAGTTTAGTATATTGTATTTTTCTGTTTATGTCAATGAAGTTGTTGACGTATGTCTGAAATGCAGTTAACCTTATATAAGCTTCAAAAGTAACAATATGGATATAATTTATTTTGAAAAAATTATAGTCTACCCTTGACAATGGCACCTGCTGCGGCAAGGACTATCAGTGATTTTTTGAAGGACAGCGGAAGTGCACCTTCGGATTATGATTTGATTTTAACAGGTGACTTAGGTTATACAGGCAGTGAATTGCTTTATGAGATACTGGAGAAGGAAAAGAATATTGACATTAGAGCCTATCACAATGACTGCGGTAAAATGATTTTTAATCTTGAGGAGCAGGATGTCAATTCGGGCGGCTCAGGCTGCGGCTGCAGTGCGTCGGTTTTGTGTTCACATATTATTAAAAACATGAAAAAGGGCAGGCTGAAAAAGGTTTTATTTGTAGCTACGGGTGCTTTAATGTCACCGACCTCAAGCAAGCAGGGGAATACGATTCCCGGTATTGCCCATGCTGTTCTGCTGGAGGTGTAGTATGAAAAATTTTAACAGTGTAAAGCTTTTATCGTCATTCAGAGAGATTTCAAATGTGCTTGAAATTGTATCAATAGCGATTAAAATATTTGCTTTTGTGCTTCTTGTCCTTCAGGGTGTTTTGCTGATAAGAGACAGCAAAATCAATAAAATATGATTCAGAAAAACACAGAAAAATTTTTCTGTGTTTTTTGTATGTGGACATTTGTTTATGTGTGTGGTATCATAAAAAAGAGAAAAAATTATTTTAGGAATTGGAGGGAAAATAGGATGAAAAGGGAATTGGGGATTGCCAGATGCGGATTAGCTTGCTGTCTGTGTTCTGAAAATGATAAATGCAATGGCTGCAAATCAGATAATTGCCCTGATAAGGATTGGTGCGAAAACAGAAAATGTTCAATTTCTAAAAATATTGAATATTGTTATCAATGTGAAGAGAACTGCAATAAAGGATTATTAGATAAAATAAAACCATACGCTTTTACTTTATTTGCAAAAAAATATGGTGAGAAGGAATTGCTTGATTGCCTTGAAAGGAATGAAAAGAAAGGTGTAGTATATCATCGAAAAGGAATAATCGGTGATTATGATGATTTTAATGATGCTGAGAAATTAATTGAATTCATCAGAACAGGAGAAAAGTAGTATGTTATCAGATTGATACTGCAGGCTGTGATAAATGGAGTTTAGGTGAAATTATGTTTGTTTCTGAATATTGTGAAGTGAATTATAATGCGGAATTTAATGTAGTATTTGTAAAATGGAAAAAGTTCTGTAAGCTTGACGATTACAGAAGTCCGTTATTATATGCATTGGAAATTATAAAAAAGCACCATTGCAATTATACAGCGGATACTCGTGATGGCTTTGAGGATGATCCGAGAGATACGGTTTGGGTCAGAGATTATTTTGTACCGAAAGCAGTTGAGTACGGCTGTAAAACCATCTACTTTATTATTGATGAAGAGAATGCTCTTGCGGATGAGCTTCAGGGTCAGGAAAATGACGCAAAGGGTAAAATTGAATTTAAGTATATTTTTAGTTTGCAGGACATAAAAAATAAGTGAATTATTTATTATAAGGAGAATGTTATGAGTAAAAAATTAAATGTAATTGTTGAAAGATGCCCGAAAAATCATAAGTGCCCCGCAATGGCAATATGCCCTGTGGGTGCGATAAGTCAGAGTGGGTTTGATGCTCCTGTTATTGACGAGAGCAAATGTATAAAATGCGGTAAATGCTCTAATTTCTGCCCTAAAAAAGCATTGGTTTTGGAATAACAATTACATAATTAAAAAAGACGTGGGTTTCCACGTCTTTTTTATGTTTGGGTATTAAAATGTTTCCGATATTATATTTCTTATATCCTCTTCAGCCTTTTGTATTTCAAAGAAAAATTCATTTGAGGAAACACGCAGTGCACCGCCCTCTAATATAATCAGCTGTTCGAGTGCGTCTGAGGTAACGACTCTGACCTTATTATTTTTTGCTAATTTATGTGACACCTTTTCAATATACATATCAGCCGTTTCCGCCTCTTTGGTATAAACAATATTGATGTTGTTTATTTTTTCAACCTCTCTTGCATTGCCTTTGACCTTATATGCATCAAACACGAGAATGACCTCGCATTTTTTATAGCCCTGATAGTTGCAGAGAATATTTATCAGCGTATTTCTTGCACCGTCAATATTGTCCTTAGCGAGCTCTTTGAGGCTGTCCCAGGAAAAAATTACATTATATCCGTCAACGAGAAGGTATTCGGTACCGCTGTACTTTGGTGCACAGAGTGACTTGTATTTTTTGCTTTCACTTTTTTCACTGCTTTTTGTAAAGTTGAAATGATTTTGATCGGGATGATTTGTACGGTTTTTTATCGGTCCGTAGGTCTGCTCGAAAATCTGCATAAGCTCTTTGTCAAGGGCAAAAAAATTGTTTTTATCCTTGCAGTTTGACAATGTTATTTTGGAATTCTCGACAAATTGGCTCTTAGGGGCTGACAATGCACTCGGCAGATGCATATGGCTTTTGACCTCATTCCATTTTACAGTATAGCCTGCACCGTGTGAGCAGAAAACAGAATCACAGGGATTGTCGGTATCACCGTCACAGTTATAGCCCATTTTTTCTATAACCTCATCAGCATTGTGGCAGGGATCATAGCCCTTCAGTGTACAGATAAGTCTGCCCTTGCCGTGGGTGTACTGTACAACCTCCCTTGCATAATCATACATTGTTGAAACAGGAGCAGTACCGTTAATGACAGAAAATTCACCAATTGTTTCGGGTGAGTTAAAGGTTCCGTGCATTCGCTGAATATCTGTCATGGCTCTGCCGATATTTTCTGTAGGTACTTCCAGCGTGTATTTATAAATCGGTTCAAGCAGAATGGAATTTGCCGAACGCAGACCCTGCCTTACTGCACGATAGGTTGCCTGCCTGAAATCTCCACCCTCGGTATGCTTGGCGTGGGCTTTTCCTGATACAAGGGTGATTTCCATATCCGTAATGGGTGAGCCTGTCAGAACACCGATATGTGTTTTTTCATACAGATGCGTCAGTATAAGCCTTTGCCAGTTTTTGTCAAGCAAATCTTCTTTGCAGTCGGTTCTGAATACAATTCCGCTGTCACGCTTGGCGGGCTTCATAAGCAGATGCACCTCAGCATAATGCCGCAGCGGTTCAAAATGACCGACACCTTCAACTGTATCGGCTATGGTTTCCTTGTATATTATATTTCCCTTGCCAAAGGTGGCATTTATTCCGAAACGCTCGGCAATTATGGTTTCCAGTACTTCGAGCTGAATATCACCCATTAGCTGCACCTGAATTTCACCAAGCCGTTCATTCCATACAACCTTTAGCTGAGGGTCTTCAGCTTCAAGTATTTTCATTTTTTCAAGTGCGGTGTGTGCATCAATGTTATCAGCCAGCTCAAGACGATAGGTCAGTACAGGCTCAAGAACAGGCATACCTGTGCTCGCTTCAGCTCCGAGTCCGTCACCGGGTCTTGTAAATGTGATACCTGTGACTGCACATACTGTCCCTGCTGCTGCCTCATCAATCGCGGTGAATTTGTCCCCTGAGTATATTCGTATTTGATTTACCTTTTCAGAATTTTCATTTTTTACAGATTTCAGTATTTCCTTTACCTTCAGGCTGCCGCCTGTAACTTTCAGAAATGTAAGTCGCTGCCCCTTGTCCTCGGAAATCTTATACACCTTGCCTGCAAATTCACTGCCGTATTCAGGCATTTGTGTATAGGAATAAAGACATTCCGAAAATTCCTCCACACCATTTAGTTTAAGTGCAGAGCCGAACATACAGGGGAATATCTTTCTTTGATAAATACAGGCGATAATATCTTTTTTATTTATCTGTTCATTTTCGTAATACTGATTTAACAGCTTTTCATCACAAAGAGCAATGCTTTCATAAAATTCTGAATTACTGCTACTGCCAAAGTCAATGCATCCGTCGCTGAATTTTGTTTTCAGCTCAGTTAATACACGTGCCTTATCGGCACTGTCCAAATCCATTTTATTTATGAAGATAAAGCAGGGGACATTGTATTTTGCAAGAAGCTTCCAAAGGGTTTGCGTATGGCTCTGAATACCGTCTGATGCACTTATAACGAGAACAGCGTAATCGAGAACCTGAAGTGTTCGTTCCGTTTCAGCAGAAAAATCAACGTGCCCGGGTGTGTCAAGCAGGGTGAAGTCCGTATCGTTATATTGAAAAACTGCCTGCTTTGAAAAGATGGTTATTCCTCGGTCACGCTCAAGGGAAAAGGTGTCTAAAAATGAATTTTTGTGATCAACTCTGCCAAGCCTGCTTATGCTGCCTGACTGGTACAGCAATGCTTCGGAAAGTGTGGTTTTTCCTGAGTCAACGTGCGCCAGAATGCCGATAACAATTTTTTTCATTTTTCACCGCCCCCTAACAGCTTTATGTTTTTATATAATATCATATAATTAATTTAATGTAAATTGATAAAATAAAAGGGAAGCTTCAAAAGCCTCCCTTTGCAGAGCTTGATTTGGTTTTAGACAAACACTGATATTACATATCCGAGGTAGCCTGCGAGCATTATAATGCCCTGCCATCTCTGGAACTTTTTCGTGATGATTGTCGGGAATACTGCAACAGCAATGGCAGCAAGACAAACCATCATATCAATTGTAACAGATGAAACAGATACGGCAAGTGCACCTGTACCCTTGCCCATTGAAACGAAGGAGCAGATTGGTAAAATAAGTGTTAAGTCGATAATGTTGGCACCTAAGATGTTGCCCACTGAAAGAGCACCAACCTTTTTTCTGAGCGCTGTGATGGTTGTTACAAGCTCAGGGAGCGATGTTCCGATAGCGATTGCTATAACGCTGATTACACGCTGCGGAATGCCCAGTGACTGTGCAATCTCTGTACCATAGTCAACAAGCAAATCGGCACCGATAACGATACCTACGGCACCTAAAACAAAGAAAGCAATATTCTTTGCCCAATCCTTGCCTGTGGTGTTTTCTTTTGTAGGAACAATGTCATCTTCCTCCTGAAGACCAATGTTGTTCGGTGAGGGCTCAATCTGATGTGTATCACGCTTCATTGAAAGGAAGTTTTCAACGAAGAATACAACAAATACAATAATGAGAACAATAAGTCCAACAGTTGAGAGTGAGTAATAATCGTTTGTTTCGCCCTCAAAGGTCAGTGACTGCTTAGCTGTGAAGATACAGCCCACAACCAAAGCTGCGGATGCAAGGAACATCATTATGCCTTTAGGGGCAAATTCCTTGCGCTTAATGGCGAAAGGCATACATACAATGAAAATACCCATAATCATTGCAGTGTTTGCCGTAACGGAGCCGATTGCATTACCTGCTGCCATATCCACATTACCCTTGGCAGTAGCCTGAACACTTACAATCATTTCAGGCAGGGTTGTTGCGACAGAAACAATTGTTGCACCGATTACAAATTTCGGCACGCCGAGAATTTCTGCAATCCAGCTTGCACTGTCAACGAACCAGTCGCCGCCCTTGATAATAAGGATAAGACCGACAACAAACAAAACATACATTAAAACAGTTTGCATTTTTTTAACCACCTTATTAAATTTGTATATCCTAATAATATTACATTACAACAACATAATTTGTCAATATAAAATCCATATTGTGTTAATTATATTTTTATGTTAAAATAGCACTATAAATGATTAGGAGAGATATTATGGATAAAAAGAAAAGAATTTTATATATAGTATTACCGATTGTGGCTGCAATTATTGTTCTGACAGCTTTTGCGGTAAGCGGTAATATTACTAAAAAAGCAGATGAAAAAAATCCGACGGCACAGACACAGGTGTCTGCCGTGAATGAGGAAAGCACAGCTGCGGAAAAAAGTGAAAATGCCAAGGTTACACTTTTGGCAACCGGTGATAATCTGATTCACAACACACTCATTTCTGCAGGCGAGCAGTCCGACGGAACGCTGAATTACGATTCGCTTTATGCCAATATCAAGCCTGAAATTGAAAAGTTTGATATTTCGGTAATTGACCAGGAAACGGTGCTTGGCGGCAGTGCGTTTGAGTATTCGGGCTATCCGACATTTAACACGCCATGGGAGGTCGGTGAGGCTGCTATAAGGGCAGGCTTTGATGTTTTCAACTGTGCTACCAACCATACAATGGATATGGGCTGGGGCGGTATTGAAAATGAGCTTGCGTTTTTTGCAGATAAAAAGGAGGCTGTTGCTCTCGGCATCAACAGCAATGAGGATGACTATAATAAAATAACCTATTATGAAAAGAACGGTATTACCTTTGCTATGCTGAATTATACCTATGGCACAAATGGTATTCCGCTGCCTGATGATAAGCCCTGGTGTGTAAATCTTCTTGACAAAGAGAAGGTTACCAAGGATTTGAAGGAAGCAAGAGAGCATGCGGATTTTGTTATTGTTTTTCCGCATTGGGGTACAGAATACAGCTTTGAGGTTTCCGAATATCAGGAGGAGTATACCAAGCTGTTTTCCGATATGGGTGTTGACCTTGTTATAGGCTGTCACCCCCACGTTATTGAGCCTGTCAAGTGGGTAACGAATGAAAGCACGGGCAAAAAAATGCTTGTGTATTATTCGCTGGGTAATTTTATTTCACATCAGATTGACCTTGAAAATCTGCTTGGCGGTATGGCTGAGGTGACTATTGAAAAGAAGGACGGCAAAACAGAGATAACATCAGCTAAATTTGTACCTGTTGTATGTCATTATAACAGGGATGAAAACGGAAAGTTTGCTTTTAATGTGTACAAGCTCGGTGATTATAATGATGACCTTGCCAATACGCATTCACAGTCAGGCGGAACGGTTGCGTATTTTACAAAGCTTGTTAACGATGTTGTTGATGAAGAGTTTATTAGTATGAAATAATCTATGTAACATATGCACAAAAACAGTATGTACATTTGGTGCAGAAAATAAATAATTGACAAATTTGCAAAAAATGGTTGACAAACGGGTAACTTATTGAGTATAATGCAAATGTAGTAAGAACGAGGGCGTTCCGTAATAAGCGGAGTGCCCTCATTTTTTATTGAATAAATTCAGAGAGGAGTATTTACAATGAGTAAGTACACAAAGGAAGACATTTTAAGAAGTGCACAGGAAAACGGCGTTGAGTTTATCAGACTTCAGTTTACAGACGTTTTCGGTATTATGAAGAATGTAGCTATCACCATATCACAGCTTGAAAAAGCGCTTGATAATGAGTGTATGTTTGACGGCTCATCCATTGAGGGCTTTGTTCGTATTGATGAAAGTGATATGTATCTGCATCCCGATTATGACACATGGACCATTTTCCCTTGGAGAAAGCACCAGAATGCACAGACTGCACGTTTGATTTGTTCTGTTTATACTGCTGACAACAAGACTCCGTTTATGGGCGATCCAAGGAATGTTCTGCAGAAGGTTATTGATGAGGCTGCTGAAATGGGCTATACCTTCAATGTCGGTCCTGAGTGTGAGTTCTTCCTCTTTAAGGTTGACGAGGATGGTACACCGACACTTGAAACAAATGATAAAGCAGGCTATTTTGACCTTAATCCTATTGATACAGGTTCAAACTGCCGTCGTGATATCTGCCTTGCACTTGAAGAAATGGGCTTCACAATTGAGGCTTCACACCACGAGGTTGCCCGCGGTCAGCACGAGATTGACTTTAAGTTTGACGAGGTAATGACAACTGCGGACAGAGTTATGACCTTCAAGCACGTTGTTAAAACATATGCTACAAAGCACGGTTTACATGCTACATTTATGCCAAAGCCTGTTTATGGTATTAACGGCTCAGGTATGCACACAAATATGTCACTTATGACAAAGGACGAGAACGGCAAGACAGTCAATGCATTTTATGACCCTGAAAGTCCTGACGGCTTAAGCAAGGTTGCCCACAGCTTTATTGCAGGTATCTTAAAGCATGTTAAAGGCTTGACTGTATATGCTAACCCAACAGTTAACTCATATAAGAGATTGGTACCGGGCTATGAAGCACCTACCTATATTGTATGGTCATCCTCAAACCGTTCTGTGCTTGTTCGTATTCCTGCAACACGTGGAATGGGTACTCGTGTAGAGCTCCGTTCACCGGACCCTGCTTGTAACCCATACCTTGAAATGGCTCTCTGCCTTGCTGCAGGTCTGGATGGTATTAAGAATAATCTTACTCCGCCTGAGGCAGTTGATTATAATGTATTTGATTTCTCAGATGAGCAGCTTGCTGAAAAGGGTATTGAATGTCTTCCTACCTCACTTGAGGAAGCTGTAAAGGCATCCATGGCTGACCCATTTGTTAAAGAAACAGTCGGTGAGCACGTATTCAACGCTTACTCAAAGGGCAAGATGGCTGAATGGGATGAATACAAAACAAGAGTTTCTCAGTGGGAAATTGATAGATATATGGTTAACTATTAATTTACTTTGTTAACCCTCTCTTACAGCAAGCTTGCTTGCTGGTTATTAGCCGACGTCCGTTCAGGATTCGGGCGTCGGTGCTTTTTCAGACACAATGGGGTGTCCGCAGTGTTATGCTGCGGGCACCCTTTTTGTTTTTTAGGTTCTATATTTAAGCAATGGAGGAGGAAAAAATATGACTATGGAATCTATTATAGAAACGGTTGACGGTGAGCTGTTCGGCGTCTGGTTTCTGATTGGTGCAGCATTGGTGTTTTTTATGCAGTGCGGCTTTGCAATGGTTGAAAGCGGTTTCACCAGAGCAAAAAATGCAGGTAACATCATTATGAAAAACCTTATGGATTTTTGTATCGGTTCCGTAATGTTTATTTTATTAGGCTTCGGTCTTATGATGGGTGAGGAATGCTTAGGCGGACTTGTGGGTATGCCGACTCTCGGTGTATTTACGGATTATGCAAATTTTGATTGGTCCAACTTCGTATTTAACCTTGTGTTCTGTGCTACAGCAGCTACCATTGTTTCAGGTGCTATGGCAGAGCGTACAAAGTTTTCATCCTACTGCATTTATTCTGCAGTAATCTCGGCGGTTGTTTATCCCATTGAGGCAGGCTGGATATGGAATCCGAACGGCTGGTTAGTTACACGCGGCTTCCACGACTTTGCAGGTTCAACAGCTATTCATATGGTTGGCGGTATAGCCGCACTTATCGGTGCAGCCATGCTTGGTCCTCGTATCGGAAAGTACAAGGTTGATAAAAAGACAGGCAAGAAAAAGGCGAATGCTATCCCCGGTCATAACCTGACTATCGGTGCACTGGGTGTATTTATTTTGTGGTTTGGCTGGTACGGCTTTAACGGTGCTGCGGCAACCTCTGTGGATTCGCTTGCATCTATTTTTGTTACAACAACCCTTGCTCCGTCAATTGCGACTGTAGTCACAATGATATTTACATGGATTAAGGATGGCAAGCCAGATGTATCTATGTCACTTAATGCGTCACTTGCAGGTCTTGTAGCCATTACTGCTCCCTGTGACTGTGTAGATGCTCTCGGCTCAATTATAATCGGTGCTGTTGCAGGTATTCTGGTTGTAGTGGTTGTTGAGCTGCTTGACAAAAAGCTCTTTGTTGATGACCCTGTTGGTGCTGTTGCAGTTCACTGTGCAAATGGTATCTGGGGTACAATTGCAGTCGGCTTGTTCTCCACAGGTGCTAATGATGTTGGCACAGGCTTATTTTACGGCGGCGGCTTTAAGCAGCTTGGCATTCAGCTAATGGGCTTTGCGGCAGTAGCGGCATGGACTGTGGTTACTATGACAATCGTATTTTACGCTATCAAAAAGACAAACGGACTTCGTGTTTCCGCTGAGGAAGAAATCAAGGGTCTTGATGCTACGGAGCACAATCTGCCGTCTGCCTATGCAGATTTTATGCCTGTAGGTGTTTCTGCTGCAGCAGTTCAGCCTGCACCTGCTGCTGTTGCTCCTGTTGAAAAGGCAGTTCCTGTTGAAACCTACACAACAAAGAAAGATGCTAAGCTTACAAAGATAGTTATGATATTCAATCCCGCTAAGCTTGAAGAGATTAAGGAGTCAATGAATGCTATCGGAGTAACGGGAATGACCGTTACAAATGTAATGGGCTGCGGAACGCAGAAGGGTCATATCAGAAAATACCGTGGCGTTGAGATTGAGGAAATGAGCCTTATGCCTAAAATGAAGCTGGAAATGGTCGTTTCTGCAGTGCCTGTTGAAAAGGTTGTGGATACTGCACGAAATGTTCTGTATTCAGGAAATATCGGCGACGGAAAAATATTCATTTATGATGTTGAGGATGCGGTTAAGGTCAGAACAGGTGAAAGAGGATATGATGCCCTGCAGGGCGAAAATGATTAGGCAAACAAGATGCACAAATACCTCCGTTGAACAAACGGGGGTATTTATAATTATACATCAGTATTCACTAAAACTTGTATAATAATGCAAAAATATCAAATTTTATTGTTAATTTACACATATATATACATTGTTTGCATAGAAATTTCTATATATAGGTCAATTGAATAATTTGATTTATGGGTGTAAAATTTTATTAACAAGTTAAATTGCAAAGGAGAATATATATGCTCAAAGAGGGAGAAATCAGAATTCCTGCAGGCTGTGCCATTGCTGCTATTATAGACAGAAAGGGCAAGCGAATTAACGGCTCTGAAATTATTAAATCAATTGCTCTTATGCATGACCGTTCAAATGGTCTTGGCGGTGGTTTTGCTGCCTACGGAATTTATCCTGAACATAAGGATGAATATGCAATACATGTTTTTTACGATACTGCTGAGGCGAAGAAGCAGTGTGAGGAATTTTTGTTCAGGCATTTTAATATTGATGTTGCTGAAAGAATACCGACAAAGCAGGTTGCAAGTATTGAAAAGGGACCTGACATCTGGCGCTATTTCGGCAAAGCCAACAGAGTTCGTATGAAGGATGCAAGGCTTGATGAGCAGGAATATGTAGCACAGTGTGTTACTAAGGTGAACAATGCAATTGACGGTGCATACATATTCTCATCAGGTAAGAATATGGGCTGCTTTAAGGCAGTGGGCTACCCTGAGGACGTTGGTGAGTTTTATATGCTTGATCAGTATGAGGCTTATATCTGGACTGCACACGGACGTTTCCCAACCAACACACCGGGCTGGTGGGGTGGTTCTCATCCGTTCAATATTCTAGACTGGTCCATTGTTCATAACGGTGAAATATCCTCTTATGATGCCAACAGAAGATACATTGAGCAGTTCGGCTATATCTGTACAATGCAGACAGATACCGAGGTTATAACCTATTTATTTGACCATCTGCTCAGACATCATAACCTTCCGATTGAGGTTGCGGCTGACGTGCTCACTGCACCCGAATGGGATGAGATTGACAAAATGGATGATGACAGAAAAGAGTATTTTACAAATTTAAGAGCCATTTACAGCGGAGCGCTTGTTAACGGTCCTTTCTCCGTCATCCTCGGCTCTAACAAGGGACTTCTTGCAATCAATGACCGATTGAAGCTGCGTTCGCTCACTGCTGCCACAAAGGGCAACAGAGCATATTTTGCATCTGAGGAATCAGCGATAAGAATTATCTGCCCGAATCCTGAAAAGGTATGGTCTGTATCAGGTGCAGAGCCTGTATTTATTCCGCTTGAAATTGATGAAGAGGAGGATGAGCACTGATGATAAATTATATTCCACGCAGGTTTACAATTATTCGTGATAGAGAACGCTGTATTGACTGTGGCTGCTGTGTCCGCCAGTGTTCAAACGAATGTCACTTTTATGATGAAGATAATAAAAAGGTTTTGTGCAATTCAGATAACTGTGTAGCCTGTCACCGCTGTGTTGACCTTTGCCCCACAGGAGCACTCAGAATTGAAAAATATGTGTGTGATTACCGCGAAAATGCGAACTGGACACCGCAGTACCAGCAGGAAATCTGCCGTCAGGCAGAGTCAGGCTCTGTGCTCCTTTCTGCAATGGGTAATCCAAAGCCTTATCCGATTTACTGGGATAAGATATTGCTCAACGCTTCACAGGTAACGAATCCATCCATCGACCCGCTTCGTGAGCCTATGGAAATCCGCACAATTCTTGGCAGAAAGCCTGAGATGATTAAGGTGGAGAAGAAAGGCAAATCCACTGTTGAAATGCCGCCGCAGGTTATGCTTGAAACACCGATTATCTTTTCTGCAATGAGCTTCGGCTCTATTTCAATGAACGCGCAGAAATCACTGGCTATGGCAGCAAGGGAGCTTGGCACGCTGTTTAATACAGGTGAGGGCGGACTTCACCCTGAGCTTAACGATTACATTGACTGTGCAGTCGTTCAGGTTGCTTCAGGCAGATTCGGTGTACATAAGGCTTATCTGAATAATTCTAAGATTGTTGAAATAAAAATCGGTCAGGGTGCAAAGCCCGGTATCGGCGGTCATCTGCCGGGTGAAAAGGTTAATGTTGAGGTTTCCAATGCCCGTATGATTCCCGAAGGCTCGGATGCTATTTCACCTGCACCGCATCACGATATCTATTCTATTGAGGATTTGCGTCAGCTGATCTGGTCACTTAAGCAGGCGACGGATAACAAAAAGCCTGTTTCCGTTAAGATTGCCGCTGTTCATAATGTTGCGGCGATTGCGTCAGGCTGTGCAAGAGCAGGTGCAGATATTGTCGTTATTGACGGCTTCAGAGGCGGCACAGGCGCGGCACCGACTCGTATAAGAGATAATGTCGGTATTCCGATTGAGCTTGCACTTGCTGCTGCAGACCAAAGACTGCGTGACGAGGGTATCCGCTCCGGCGTTTCACTTGTGGCAGCAGGCTCCTTCCGTTGTTCTGCTGATGTTGTTAAAGCGATTGCCTTGGGTGCTGATGCCTGCTATGTTGCATCTGCCGCACTGATTGCAATGGGATGTCATATGTGCCAGACCTGTAATACAGGCAAGTGCAACTGGGGTATTGCAACACAAAGACCTGATCTGACAAGAAGACTAAATCCCGAAATTGCCCATAAAAGAGTTGTCAATCTTATCAATGCCTGGAATCACGAAATCAAGGAAATTATGGGCGGTATGGGTATCAATTCAGTTGACTCATTAAGAGGCAACCGTTTAATGCTCAGAGGTATCGGTTTAAGTGAAAAAGAGCTTGAAATCCTTGGCATTAAGCACGCTGGAGAATAGGAGGTTTGCTGTAATGAAAAAAGTATTTGCCCGTGAGGAGCTTTGTATAAACTGCCGTTTGTGTGAGGTTTACTGCAAAACCAATCATTCAAAATCAAAGGATGTAATTAAAGCATATAAGTCGGAAAATCCTGCACCTGTGAGCCGTGTTGCAGTGTATGGTGACAAGGTTGCATCTGTGGCTGTTAACTGCCGCCACTGTGATGACCCAGCCTGTGTCAATGCCTGCATAACAGGTGCTATGACTAAGGATAAAAAAACAGGCATTGTTTCTGTAAATGAGGATAAATGTATCGGTTGTATGACCTGTCTTGCAGTTTGTCCTGTGGGATGTATTAAGCAGGGGAACATTGCTTTCAAATGTGATTTATGCGGCGGTGAAGAGCCTGCCTGTGTTAAAAATTGCCCGAACAGAGCGTTATTATGGCTTGAAGCAGGGGGTGTGAAATCATGAAATATTTAATTATAGGCGCTTCTGCGGCAGGTCTTGCAGCAGCAGAGAGCATCAGAAAATATGACACGGAGGGCTCAGTTACAATACTCACTGAGGAGGATTATCTGCCGTATTCACGTCCGTCAATCAGCTATTATTTAAAAGGTAAGGTTAAGGAGAGTAATATGGCTCTCAGAAAGCCTGCATTTTATAAGCAAAATAACATTGCTGTTGTTACAGGTGCAAAGGTTACAGCAATTGACAGACAGTCCCAAACGGTAAAGGCTGGCAGAAAGACGTATTCCTATGACAGGCTTTGCCTTGCAACAGGCTCAGTGCCCTTTGTTCCGCCTATGGAAAATGTAAGCGGTAAAGCGAATGCTTTAACCTTTCTTGATTTGTCAGCCGTTAAAGAAATAAAGAAAATAGCGGATGAAAAAACAAGAGCCGTTGTTATCGGTGCAGGCTTAATCGGAATGAAAGCGGCTGAGGGTCTTGTTAAAATCTGCAAGAGTGTTGATGTTGTGGAGCTTGCTCCGAGAGTGCTCCCGTCAATCCTTGATGAAAAATCCTCAAAGCAGGTAAAAAAGCATTTGGAAGATAACGGCATTAAATTCCACTTAGAGAATACTGTTGTAAAGGCAGTGTCTAAAGGCAAGCAGATAACAACAGTTACATTAAAAGACGACAAAAAGCTTGCCTGCGATTTGCTCATTTTGGCTGTGGGTGTAAGACCCTGTACTGAATTAGCCGAGAAAGCTGAATTAGAGGTTAATCGCGGCATCATTACCGATACACAGACGATGCAGACAAGTGACAGTAATATCTATGCAGCAGGTGACTGCTGTGTTTCAACGGATATGCTCGACGGCTCAAAAAAAATTATTGCACTCTGGCCTAACGCTGTGCAGCAGGGTACTGTCGCAGGTGCACAGATGGCAGGTGCTGATTTAACCGTCGGCGGTACATATTCCGTTAATGCCATTGACTTTTTCGGTCTCAGAATCTGCACCTGTGGCTTAATCAATGCACAGGGCGATGAATACAGAGATATTATCAAAAAAGACGGCGAGGAATATAAAAGACTGATTTTAAAGGATGATAAGCTGGTTGGTTTTGTGCTTATCAATTGCAGTCAGAATGCAGGCATTTATACAAGTCTGATTTCCAATCGGATTTCGCTTGATACACTTAAGGGTGATATAACAGATGCACCGTCAATCTTTCTGTTTGATAAAGATACAAGAATAACTAAGCTGAGAGGGGGCGTACAGATATGATTATTGAAGCAGGCTTGACACGTTATGAACAGGTAAATGATTTGATAAAAAAAGAGCTCTCATCAAAAAACAAAGTGACAGTTAAGGATGTTAACGGACAGCGTTATATTGGCTGTGCTCTTGATAAGGGTAAAAAAATTGAGGTTCACGGCACGCCCGGCAATGATATGGCTTGCTATCTTAACGGCGGAACTGTTGAGGTATTCGGCAACTGTCAGGATGCTGTGGGCAACACAATGAACGGCGGAGAAATCATTGTTCACGGTCATTCGGGTGATGCTATGGGCTATGGTATGCGTGACGGTCAGATTTATATCCGTGACAATGTTGCCTGCCGCGGCGGTATTCATATGAAAGAGTTCAGACAGATGCGTCCTGTGCTTGTTATCGGCAAAAATGCAGGCTCGTTCCTTGGTGAATATATGGCAGGGGGTACGATTGTGCTTCTCGGTCTTGACATGAAAAGGGGAGAAAAGCTCTTCGGTACACATTGTGCATCGGGTATGCACGGCGGTAAAATTTTTGTGAGGGGCAATTTCCCAAAGGATAATCTGAGCTCTAATATCAAGGTAGTAAATCCGGATGAGCAGGACCAAAAAGAGCTTGAAGGCTATGTAAAAAAGTATTGTAAATACTTTGGTGCTGATGTGAAACAGGTTATGTCAAAGCCGTTTAAAAAGCTTGTTCCTGCCACATCAAGACCATATGCTAATCTTTATGTAGCAAACTGATTATAAAAATAGGAGATAAAGATGTTTAACAATTTGCACGAGGAATGCGGTGTATTCGGTATATTTGAAAATAAAACAACCTATGTTGCACAGTCAGTTTATCACGGGCTGTACGCTCTGCAGCACAGAGGACAGGAAAGCTGCGGAATTGCTGTTAATGATGACGGTGTATTCAGGCATCACAGGGGTGACGGCTTGGTGCACGAGGTGTTTTCCAATGAAAAAATGGAGCATCTTGGCGTGGGTAATATGGCAATAGGTCATGTCCGCTATTCAACAACAGGCGGTAAGAATGTCAATAATATTCAGCCGCTTGTTATCCGCCACATTAAAGGTAATCTTGCTGTTGCCCATAACGGTAATCTTGTGAATGCACCTGAGCTTAGAAAGCAATTTGAGCTTAAAGGCGGAATTTTTCACGGAACATCAGATACCGAGTCTATTGCTTATTCCATTGTGGCAGAGCGTTTAACAAGCAAAAGCACCGAGGAAGCCATTGAAAAGGTTATGCACTCTCTTAAAGGTGCATATTCCTGTGTGGTAATGACTGCAACAAAGCTGATTGCCTTCAGAGATCCTGACGGTTTCAGACCACTCTGCCTTGGCAAAACTGCCGACGGAGCGTGGAATGTTTCATCCGAAAGCTGTGCAATTGACAGTATCGGTGCTGAATTTGTAAGGGACATTGCGCCCGGAGAGATTGTGGTTATCAGCACAGATGGCGTTGAGTCAATTAAAACACATTGCGGCAGCAGGGGAAATATCTGTGTTTTTGAATATATCTATTTTGCACGTCCCGACAGTGTGATTGAAGGCTCGTCAGTTCAGCACGCAAGAATCAGGGCAGGCAGATTCCTTGCACAGGAACACCCTGTTGATGCCGATATAGTTATCGGTGTCCCCGACAGCGGACTTGATGCGGCACTGGGCTATGCACAGGAAAGCAAAATCCCTTATGGTATCGGCTTTGTAAAAAACAGATATATCGGCAGAAGTTTTATTCAGCCGAATCAGAATCAGCGTGAGGATGCTGTAAGAATTAAGCTTAATGTTATAAAAGAAAATATAAAGGGCAAGCGTGTTATTATGATTGATGACTCGATTGTCCGTGGTACAACCTGTGCAAGAATTGTTGCACTTCTCCGTGAGGCAGGTGCAAAAGAGGTGCATATGCGTGTGTCAGCACCGCCGTTCAAGTATCCGTGCTTTTTCGGAACAGATGTGGATTCACAGGAAAATCTGATTGCCTGCAAATTTGATACAGTAGATGAGATTGCAAAGGAAATAGGTGTTGACAGCCTCGGCTATCTTTCTGTTTGCGCAACTAAAAAGCTTGCAGAAAATTCCGACTGCGGTTTTTGTGACGGTTGCTTTACGGGCTGCTATCCTGTTGAAGTTCCCAAAGAACAGCCCAAGGATAAGTTTGAGGAAAAGCTTAATCGCTTTTCACCCTACTATCAGGTGCTTGACTAAAAAATAAAAAATACTTGCATTTTATGCGTTTGTAATGTATAATAACAAACGCAATATGCAGATGTGTCCGAGCTGGCCGAAGGAGCACGATTGGAAATCGTGTAGTGCTTCAACGAGTACTCTGGGGTTCGAATCCCCACATCTGCGCCAAAAATCCCCCTAAAACCGCATTAATCCGTGGTTTCAGGGGGATTTCTTATATGTTTTTGACATTATTTATTACAGTAATCTTTAATCGCAAAGTACATATTTGTACAAAAAAATACAATGAAATACATAATATTTTCGTAAATTTTTCGTAAAAAATGCCTACTTGTTTAAGTAGGCATTTAATTTATTAGCTGATTTCTGCTTTCTGCTCTCCTGAATATGTGTGTAGATATTCATTGTTAATTCAATTTTGCTGTGTCCCATAATCTGAGCAGTATCCTTTTCTTCAAGTCCTGCATCAAAGCAGATTGTCGCAAAAGCATGTCTGAGCTGATGAGCAGTGAGAGAGATTTCGTTCAGCTTTTTATATTTATTCCAGGCTGAATTAAATTCGCTGAGCGTTAAAAGCTCCCCATATTGGTTTGTGAAAATATATCCGCTTTTATTTTTATTAAGTACTTCTTTTAATGGATTCAATAAAGGTATAGTGCGGACACCGCTTGATGATTTTGCTCTGTGTTCAATAATTGGTTTTCCGTCACTGAATACAACTACCTTATTAATGCTGATTAAATCGTTTTCAAAATCAATATCATCATATTTTAATGCAAGTGCTTCGCCTCTTCGGCATCCGGTATAAAGACAGAGGTAGGCAAACAGACCAAAAGGCTCGTTATATGCTTTCTTAACCTTTTCTATATCATCATTATTTGGTAATGAGCGTTTATTGACAGCTGCATTTTTAGGAAGCTTAGCTGCAAGAACAGGATTAAATTGAACATATCCCTGCAGTATTGCGTAGTCAAAAATCAATGATGCAACAATTCTCCTGAGGGCAATGGTATGCTTTGCATAACCCTGCTTTGAAAGCTTGTTGATGAAGTTCTGAATATCTTTCGCAGTTATATCTGTAATGGGAAGATCTGCGAATTCTTTTTTTAGGTTTTTTAAAGGAGCTTTGTAACAGTCGGTTGTGTATACACCGATTGTTTTAGTGTGCTCCTCATACCAGTCATCGGCAACCTTGTTGAATTTAGGCTTTAAAAACTCGGCGTGCTCTTTTTCAGCCTGAGCTATAACCCGTTCAATTTTTTGCTGTAGTTCTTCCTGTGAATGAGCATAGATGCTCTTTAGCTTATATGTACCATCAGGCTGAATGATATTTACTTTTTTTTCAACATATTGGTACTTTTTCAAAATTTAACTCCTTTATCTTTTAATACACTTTTCACAAGGAATATAGCCGTGTTCAATCATTTGGTCAACGTCATATGGCATAGGCACGAGATCACCTGGTGTTGAGTCTGAGTTTATATGAGCATATTCTTCAACAATTTTGCAGTCAAGTTTATGAAATATATTGGTCTTTGATTCGATGTAATAATCATATGGCGTAGGGTTAATACTTTCAAATCTTCTTAATGTTTGTGCAGTAGTACTGGTTGTTGTAGCTGTGGTAGTATGAGCTGTTGTAACCGTAGTTGCAGTGGTACTCGCCATGGTTGTAGTTTCGGGTGCGGTTGTTGTGGTTGCTGTGGTTGTGGATTCAACCATGCTTTTTTCTTTAGTGGCTTCGGTTGTTGTGGTTGTTGTTTCAGTTTCCTGTTGTAATTGGGTTGTTGATAAATTATTCATAATTTCGTCTATAAGTTCATCATTGTTTTTGTTGTTAATTATGAATATACAGGTGCAAGTAATGGCAGCCGTTACAAATGATGTGATAATAATTGTAATTATAGTTTTTGTGTTTCTCATAGCTATAATATTATCCTTTCAGATATAATCAATGATTAATCAATTGAATTATACAGTGAATCATTTTCTACATCTTTTATCATATTGCACCAGTCCGGTTTTGGTGCAGGTTTATAGTTGTTAATTTCTTTATTGAAGAATTTACTTAATGATGAATGATTAGCAATATCTGAAAAGATTTTTGACGCAATCAAACCAAACAGTAAATTCAATTTTATTTCACGTTCAATATCAAAGATAACTAATAGTAAAATAATAATATAAAAGAATATTGAATAGACAATATGTGAAATTTGAAATAAATTAATTTCTATCCAATCATCCGCTTTTTTATTTTTCTTTTCTATAATTAGCATAATAATAAAAATTACAAATGTTATTATAATAAAAGGTACCACACCTAATAAAGCATATTTATTCATCTTTTAATCCTTTGGTAAATATTTTGGAGATAATAGTTTTATCTGATAGTGTAAAGAATACTATTGGTGATATTATGAAAGTTATTTATAAATTGTATGAAATAAGAACGGAGAAAGGGATGAGCCTTAGAAAGCTGGAGGAGCTGTCAGGTGTCAGCCGAGCAACCATTAACAGAATTGAAAATCAGCAATATAATCCCACAGTTCTGACATTATGTATGATTGCGGATGCACTGAACATTGCTCCCAGTGAGCTTTATTCTGTAGAAAAATAGGGTTATGTCTCACATATGAGACGTTTGTGTCACCTTTCCACTTTTTAGTAACTATATATATGAAGGCACAGGAAATGTAAATTTTTTAAGAATATTTATTACTGTCCCATTTTTGTCCCAGTTCTTATAAAAATGTGGACAATTGGAAAAATTTGTGCTATAAGTATAAATAGAACGTGCGTTTGAACTAAAAGAGAGGTTACATAATGAAAAAAAGATTATTTACTGAAATGATAAAATATTTAAATGAAGAAGAGAAAGAAGAATTAATTAATCATCTTCGAGATGTTTCTCAGACAAACGTAAAGCGATATCAACGAGAATTTCTTGCTTTTGATTCTCATCAAGACGAGAGAAAAGACGAAGCAATTCCTGATCCTTTTTGCTGACAGTGGGTGTGGAAGGTTGTTTAATTTCCATAGGAACATCTGCACCCATTAGCCAAGGTATAGATACATTTAATATTTTACTTATTTCTTCAAGTCTTCTTTGTTTAGGTTCATAGCGTCCTTTTTTATAATTGCTTATTGTGCCTTCATCAATGTTTAATTGTCTTGAAAGTTCAGCAGCAGACATGTTGCGAATTTCTAAAGCAGATTTTAATCGCTCTGCAAATTTACCCATTTATCCACCTCCATATCAATTTATATTGCTACGATAACATATCCTTTTGAAAATTGCAAGTTTACTTTTGAAAAATCTAAAAAAACTTTTGAAAAAAGTATTGACTTGTGATTTCAAAAGTGTTATTCTTTCTTTGGAGGTGAACAATATGAGTAAAAAGAATTATGACTATTCAAAACTGCTTGGAAAAATGCGTGAAAAACATATTACTCAGGAACAATTGGCTCATTCTATTGGTATAGCAGAGTCAACAATGAGTATTAAATTAAAGAATAAAGGGCAGTTTTCGCAAGATGAAATGGTCATGATTTTACATGTATTAAATATACCGTTAGAGCATATTGCTGTTTATTTTTTTTGTTCAAATACTTTTGAAAACGCAAGTTAACTATTGTGCCAACCCTAAGCAAAGCAGCAGGGCAAAGCTGCCCTGCGAGCAATCAGTTTCAAAATATATTTCTGTTTTCTTAAAATAGTCACTGCAGTTTGTGCCTTAAGCTCTGTTGTTTTGTTTAGGGTTGGTAAATAAATATGAAAGGAAATTTTATATGTCAAGAGAAAAAGAAGATTACAGGGCAAATATAGAAAGACTCAATGAAGTGTTTCCAGAAAAGGAAGCTTTAAATGCTTCTGAAATTGCACGCTTCTTGGGAATTGACCGAAGAACAGTGACTAATGATAATCGATTTAAAAAGAATTTTACAAAAATAGGTCACAGTAAATATATGAGCAAAGCAACTCTTGCTCGTTTGCTTTGTGCTTAAACGGAGGTGAAAGAATGATGTCAACGGTAATCATAATGAGTATTCTGTCAGCAGTAATGCTTCTGGGCTACATATCGTTCAAACACGAGCACCGGGAGGAAGTGCGAACAGAAGCGTATCTGTACCGCCACAGGAATGATGCGGACAAGCTTGCGGCAACGGCAGAGGTGTCAGATGCATATAACGAGCTTGTTGCTATAGGACTTATAAAATAAAAAAAGCAGCTGGCAAAAGCCAACTGCAAAGATGTATCTATGCGACACACCAAACCCACAATTTGATTGTATCGCATAGATTTAACTTTGTCAAGAAGGGAAATTGAATATGTGTAAAAAGATGTATAACGAATTGTGTGAGATATGCCAGAATGCAGCAGAATGCACTGTTGATTATAACAGCGTGACATTTGATGCAATTACTAAAAAAGTAGTTGATTGTAAGAGCTTTGAGGCTGTGCCTAAAATGAAAATCAAGTGTACATATGAGTGTAAGGAGCTGGGGAAAATCGCAGTTGTTGAAAAAGAGGTGTACAAGCTGCCTGACCTGCCCTGGGAGGATAAAAAGCCCAAGGCAAAGAAAAAGGCAAACACCTTCAAAAAGCCGACTGCCGAGGAAATCACTGCCTATTGTGCAGAAAAAGGATATCACAATGTTGATGCAGAAGAATTCATAAATTACTACGTTTCCTGCGGATGGAAAATCGGTAAGTCATTAAAGCCTATGACAAGCTGGAGGGGCGCTGTTGCTACATGGGAACGTCAGCATAAGTCTGACAAAAAGCAGCAGGATGAAGAAATTGAAATCACCTACGAAAACTTAGAGCAGCTAAGAGAAAAATATCCTGATTTTGATTGGGATGCATATGAGGAAGAGGATTTCAACCTTCGATTTATGAGTGGAAAGCTTGGCAGGGGTGTGGTGCTTCTGTCACCTGTCCAGGAGGGTTTATTTCTTGATATAACCAACGATTATGAGATATTCAATTATTATATCGAACTGCTTGCGGATTTTATTATCAAGAAAAATCCTAAGCTCAAAAGTCATTTCAATACATTAATGAAATGGTATAAGGACAATTTCAAGGGCTTTAATTAAGGAGGGCGACAATGATTAACAATGTAGTTTTAATGGGCAGATTGACCCATGAGCCTGAGCTGCAGGCAACAGCAAGCGGTCTGAGCGTTACAAGATTTCAGATTGCAGTTGACCGCAAATATACACCAAAGGGCGAGGAACGCAAAGCAGACTTTATCAGTATAACCGCCTGGAGGCAAACGGCTGAATTTGTCTGCCGATATTTCCACAAGGGCTCAATGATAGCTCTTGAGGGCAGTATTCAGACGGATAGCTATACCGACAGCTATGGCAATAAGGTGAAAAATGTAACCGTTGTGGCAAGCAATGTTTCATTCTGTGAAAGCAGACAGACAGCTTCAACCGTCAGCACTCCTGAATTTGAGGAGATTGACGAAGTTGAATTGCTTGGAGGTAGTATATGACAAGAATAGAAGCAGATGTCTGCTATAAATACCACCTGCAGGTGAATATAGCTCCTAAAATTGCAGAGAGATTCGGATTGTCATCTGATAAAGGTTATTTCATTACCGAGATAATCAAAGCTTATGACGGAGTGTTTAAGAAAACCTTTTATACGGCTGTTCTCTCAGGTGATGGCAGAGCCTTGTATCATATGGATATTACAAATCTTAATTATCTCGATGCACAGGAAGGCTTTGTACAGTCAAAGGTACAGCAGGAAAAAGCAAAGCAGTTTGCCGCAATGCTTAAGGAAATATATGCAGAGCATAAAACAAAAAAGGCAGTTTATCAGTTTATAGGTAAAGAAATTGATAAGCTGAAGGTGAAAGAAAATGCGTAGTTTTATTCAGTTTATGATAGCAGCAGGTGGGTTGATAATCAGTCTCACCTGCTTTGGTGTAAATGTATATTAAGGAGGAAAACGAAATGTGCTTAGGATTAGGAAACGGCTGTGTGGTGAAAGAGAAATTGACCGTAATTGCTTGTAAAAAATGCGGCAGAAGCTGGCAGGTTACAGAATCGGTTGCAAAGCGTTTTACTGAGCAAGATAAAAGTACTTGCCCGAATTGCCGTTCGAGCGAAAAAAAGAAAGCGGTGTCGCTGTTAAAGCAGGATGAAACCGAAGATATTAAGTCGCATATTTGTGATGATATATGCAGATTTGCAAATGACTGCAGTATCACGCAGGAAGAGCTTGACGAACATTGTGCCAATTGCATAGTTGATAGAATAACGAGGATTGAAAAGATATGACAGAATTAATTCAAAAAGCAATAAATAAAATTGACGGAGAAGCAGAAAAACTGAAGGATACAAATGCAACTCTAATTGCATCACATGTTATTGATACATATCTGACCACAGACGAAAATGCCCAAAAGGTGCTTAGTGATAAAAAAACACTTAGAGGTTGCATTGAAAAAATCATGTCTAAGGCTAAGCAGCAGGCAGTTGGAAGGATGGCAATGGTGGATGATGAAACCGTTTACGGCTGGGCAAAGGATTATTACGGTTTTGCAGTCGACTGCAAGGAAAACAAGGTCATTGATTTGTTTGACTTTATCTGAGGGGTGAGAATATGAAGAAAAATATACTCACCGATAAAGAGGCAAATCAAATACTTGAACGGCTGAAAAAAACAGCCAAACCGTCTGAAAGACTGAAAAAATATGTGCACAATGTTTTGCTTGATGATGCACATATTCTTTTTCAGTATAAAATCGGCAGTACTCGTTATGGCTACTGCACCGGATGCGGTAATGATTTTCTGATTGAAATCAAAGCAATGCGAACCTATACGGATAATGATTTTGATGTGCTGACGGCAAAGCATAATGAAAAGGTAACCTGTCCCTGTTGCGGCAGAACGATTACAAAAAGATACGCTGGATATTCACACAAAAATATGTATGCAAATGCGGCGGAATTCAAGGTTGATAAATCGGGCGCACTGATTGTTTATGTATACAAATTTACATATAGATTTTCTGACAACTTTCGTAATGCGTGTGAATGGCATTGCTGGCAGATTGGATATTTTGATTTGCATAAATACTTTCATCTGCTGTATAGCGAGTGGAATGGCTCGCTCGCATATACAGGAGACCGATATACGAATGAGATTCTTTTTACTAATGAGCAAAAAGTAGAGTCACCATTTGAATGTTCACAAAGTATAAAATGCTTTGAGCTTCAGAAAGCAGTGGAAAAAAGCAATCTGAAATATGCCTGTCTTGATAAATATATGAACGGGCATTCGGTTACAGATTTGTTCAGATATCTTAATTTTTACTGCTCCTATCCCGAAATTACGGAAAAGCTGATGAAGGAAGGATATAAGGACGATATTACGCAGTATTTTTTCGGAAATCTCAGAGGCTGTTTTAACGTTCGGGCAAAAAACGTTCCTGCTTTTTTTAAATTGGACAAAGCACACTTGAAAACGCTGCATGAATATGAACATTATTACGGTCGTGATGATATAAGAGCAATGCAGTATATGCAGAATAACGGAATAAAGCTTACATACGGTGTTTTTAACTTTATATCGTCAAACTACAGAAATATTGCTTCAATACACAGATTACGGAGTTTTATGGGAATGCAGAAGCTTATAAAATACGTTGAAAAGCAGGGTGCACTCTGCGGCTGTCAACATTACTACGGTACAATTGAGCATTTGTTTTTCAGCAATTATAAGGATTATATCAGTCAGTGTGAACAGCTTGGGTATGATTTGACTGATAAAAATATTGCAGTGCCGATGAATCTATTTCAAGCGCATCAGCAGTTAACGGATTTGCTGAATGCTCAGAAGCTTGAGGCGGAGAAAAAAACACAGGCTGAAAAAATGAAAAAGTTTAAAAAGCGTTTAAAGAAACTGAAAGAGAAATATTTCTTTACAGACGGCAGTCTGCTCATCAGACCAGCAGAAAGCTATAAGGATCTTCAAAAGGAAGGTACAGCACTTCATCACTGTGTGTATTCAGTTTACAGAGATAGATATATCAATGGCGAAACAGATATTCTTTTCATCCGACGTGTATCGGAGCCGGACAAGCCCTTTTACACAATGGAGTACAAAAACGGAAATGTTGTTCAGTGCAGAACTGCATATAACGGCGGTATGACAGATGAGGTCAAAGCGTTTATAGCCAAATGGAAAGCATTCATGAAATCAAATAATAAGAAAAAGAAGAAAGAGGCAGCATAATGGAAAATTATATTACAAAAAGAGAAGAAGCATATATAGTACATAACAGAATACTTGCAAACGGAAAGATTGTACAAAATGCACTTATTGATATGTGCAAGGATCTGAAAATGATGCGTGATCAGTCGTTGTTTGCAGAGCTTGGATATGAAACCTTTGAGGATTATGCAGAGCAGGCTTGCGGAATCAAGCAGCGTCAGGCATATTCCTATATCTCTGCATATGAAAAGCTTGGTGAGAAATTTATTGAGGAAAAGTCTGATTGGGGTATTACCAAGCTTGAGCTCATTTCACAGATTTCCTCTTATGAACGAGAGGAATTTTTTGCGGAAAATAACGTTGACGAGTTATCCGTAAGAGAGCTGAAAAAGCAGGTTGATGATTTCAAAAATCAGATTGAGCAGCTTTCCTTTAATCTTGAAAGTACCGAAGCTGAAAACAAGGAGCTTACCCAACAGATTAAGGACATGCAGGACAATCTGACAGATGTTGTAGCAACTGTAGAGCCTGATAGTGAAGCAATTCAGTCTGCAGTTGATGAAGCAGTTAAGAGGGAACAGGCTGCTAATGCGGAAACGATAAAGAAACTGCAAGCGCAGGTAAAAGAACAGAAAGCCAAGGTTAAGGAAGTTACCGAAAGCAAGGATAAGGAAATAAAAGAAGCAAAAAAGGATGCGCTTGAAAAAGCAAATCAAAAAATCGATAAGCTGCTTGCAGAGAAACAGCAGTCAGACGAAAAGCTGCAGCAGGCACTCAAATCTGCTAAGGCAGCCAATGCTGACGAGGATATAACAGCAATCAGATTTTTGTTTACCAATTTGCAGTCGACTGCAAACGAAATCAAGGGGCATTTAGATAAGGTCGCCTCAAGAGATTCCGAACAGGCTGAGAAATTATCAGATGTAATGAAAAGCACTCTTAATTCAATTGCTGAAGGTTTATAAAAAGCGATGTGCAGAAGGAGGCAGATGATGAGTAACTCAATCTTACAAAGCATAAAACCGCAATACTGCGAGCTGATAGCAGCAGGTAAGAAAACAATAGAGGTCAGGAAAACAAAACCAAAACTTGATGTGCCTTTTATGGTTTACATATATTGTACGAAAGGTGAAAACTTATGGAAAAAAGGCAATTCAGTATTTTTAGATAAACGATATAACCGTTTGCTCCAAACCTTTGATCATATGTTAAATGGCAAAGTAATCGGTGAGTATGTGTGTGATAGGATTGAGGCTTTTTCTCCAAGTACGGCACCATATGAAACGGATTCTACTATTACTAGGACGAGCTGTTTATCAATTGTTGAGTTAATAAAATACAGCAATATGGATAAGCCGTTATATGGTTGGCACATATCCGACCTGAAGATATATGACAAGCCGAAAGAGTTGAGTGAGTTTCAGAGAGCTTGCAATCACGAAAATTGTGGTAAATGCAAAAGACCAATTACTGAAAAATTATCTTGTACTGCTGGACTAAATCGCCCACCGCAATCGTGGTGTTATGTTGAGGAGGTGTGAAAATGACTTGTAAAGATTGTATTCATTATGAGGTGTGTAAACAAAAATATAATCATTTGTATGAAAGTTATTCGATTTTAGATGCTGAAAATATTGAAAGTGTTTGTAAATCATTTAAAAACAAATCCAAATACATAGAACTGCCGTGCAAGATGGGGGATACGGTGTATGTAATTAAAAACAATAAAATTTCTGCAAAAGATATTGTTTATTACAACAAAATCCATTCAAGAGTTGCAGAACAAAACGAGGAATATTGGCACTGTGTAGATAAGGACAGAATTTCAAGAAATGTAATTACATTTTATCCTGAAAATATCGGACAAACTGTATTCCTTTCTAAATCCGAAGCAGAACAGAAATTGAAGGAGCTGCAGAATGATTAAGAAAGAACAAATATTTCCGATTATATTAATCGTCCTGCAGCTGGTGGCAAGTGTGC
>ERZ808035.89-NODE-89-length-110355-cov-18.770525_pt1 | contig 110355 bp, 78 predicted proteins | sample MGYA00380189_ERZ808035 | MGnify/ENA primary metagenome ERZ808035 (study PRJEB31490, sample SAMN06133407) | mouse gut metagenome | isolation source: M5_1 | host: mice | place: China: Chengdu | collected 2015-05 ... | reverse complement strand
CTTCTGCCAAATGGATATAGTCGATAATAGCCCAAGCATTTGCAATTGCCAAGACGGAAATTATTATAACACCTACTCTATTTTCTGCCACTGTTTCATGCGTCTATTATCTGTAATTAAGCAAAGTTACAACGAATAATCGACATTCGATGTGACAAATATCCCATTAGAGTATGAAAATCAGCGTGAAGTGAAGATTTTTCTTAAATATCCTCACATTCGGATGCATCGGCGGCACTTTCAGCCTCGCGGATGCGGTGCAACTGACGGCGTGAAATGCCTAAATAGGAGGCAATCTCCTGAATAGGCAGATTGTGAATGACGCCGGGATAGCGGGATAAACAAGAACTATCCGGTTTCAAAGGAGCTTGTCGAGCTGGCCGAGAGTTGCGCGCTTCAAAAGATTTAGGGGAGGGGAGGCACCGCTCGCTAAAGCTCGCTCCACCCGACAGGCTGCGCAGGGGAGGGGCTTTCAGCGCCCACAAGGAGGCGGCACGGGGACAAAAGCCTTCCGGGAAAGCGACGCTCCTTCGCTCGGCTTACGCCTCGCGCACCAGGCGGGGGAGGGGGCTGGGAAAAGGGGAAAATAAGAGAACTTTCGAGGGAGGAGAGTTGTTGTTTCTTTACCAGTAACAAGGATAAATACAAAGGAACTAACAACTACTGTCATGAAGAATATCAAAGGAACTGAGACTGAGAAGAATCTGCTGAAATCGTTCGCCGGGGAGTCGCAGGCGCGTAACCGCTATACGATTTTCGCGGAGGTGGCCCGCAAGGAGGGCTACGAGGAAATCGCGGCGATCTTTATGGAGACGGCGGAACAGGAACTTGCCCACGCGAAGCGTTTCTTCTCGATGCTCGACGAGGGGATGCTTGAGATTACGGCGGCTTACCCCGCGGGGCCTGTCGGGGACACGAAGCGCAACCTGGCGGAGGCCGCGGCCGGCGAGCACGAGGAGTGGGCCGACCTGTACGCCAATTTCGCCGTCAAGGCGGAAGAGGAGGGCTTCCCCGCTATCGCTGCCCTCTACCGGAACATCTCGGGTGTGGAGAAGTTCCACGAGGCGCGCTACCGCCGACTGCTGGAGCGGGTCGAGACCGGTACGTTCTTTACCTCGGACAGCCCGGAGACGGTATGGCAGTGCCGCTACTGCGGGTATGTGACGCAGGCGAAGGACGCGCCGAAGGGTTGCCCGGTATGCGGGAAGCCGCAGGGTTTCTTCCAGAAATACTACGGGGAATAAGAGGCTGCGCCGCAGCCGGTTACCTACAAAAGACCAAAGAGGGGAGGGCCGAGATTCCGGCTCTCCCTCTTTTTTATGGGAGGAATGGGAGGGATGGGAGATTTGGGAGGACTGGGGAAAGAGGGGGAAGGAGGGGAAAGAGGGGAGGCCGCTCGCCTTCGGCTCGCTCCACCCAACAGCGGGAACAGGCAGGGCTTCTTCGCTCGGCTTACGCCTCGCGCACCAAGAGGGGCTTCAACTGCGGGAGCTGGGGTTGCCGAGGGGGAAGGCGGGGAGGGGGAGGCTGCGCCAGAGGGGCTCTGGAAGAAGGCGCCAAAGGGCGCAGAGGAGGCGCCAGCGCCAGTCGACGGTGGCGACGGGGCGGCGGCTGAGGAGGGCTTTGACGATGAGGCGGCCGGCGCGGTCGGGGGTCATGGCGAGGGGATAGTCGGAGGGCGCGCCGGGGAGGAGGGGGGTCAGTACCCATCCGGGGCGTATGTCGGTGACCGTCAGGGGGAGGCGGAGGGATGCGGCGCGCTGTCGCATGGCCTGGAGATAGTGCTGCTGGTAGGCTTTGGAGGCAGAATACGAGGCGAGAGTGCCGATGCCTTTTGTTCCGGCGACTGAGGAGATTGCGGCAATCTGGCCTGGTCGGGGGCCGTCGGCGAAGTAGCGCCAGGCGGCGTCCATCATGCGGGTGAATCCGGCGACGTTTGTCTCGGCGGTGGCGAGGTCGGGAGCGGGGAGGAAGGAGGCGTTGTCGTAGCCGATTCCGGCGACATGGAAGTAGACATCCATCCCTCCGAGCCGGGAAACCAGGCGGGAGAGGGCTTCGGGAGCGTCGGGGGAGGTTATGTCGAGGGGTTCGCAGAGGATGTTGTCGGGGAACTCGGCGCGGAGGGGTTCGAGAGAGGAGGTTTTGCGGGCGGCGGCTCCGACGAGCCATCCGCCGGAGGCGAGGGCGCGGGCGGCGTAGAGGCCGATGCCGGAGCTGGCCCCGACGATAACGATTCTTTTCATCAGAGGCTGAGTTTCAGGGCGCGGATGAAGTCGGCGGTCTGGGGGTGGGTTTCAACCATGTGGGCCAGGAGGTCACGGTCGTTCCAGGCGGTAGGGGCAAGGGCTTTGTCGGAGACGTTTAGGCGGAACTCGACGTAGTCGTTGCGAAGCTCGGAGCGGATGAGGCGCAGGAGCTCGGGGAGTTCGGCGTTCAGAAGCTCAACCTGTCCCTGGTTCTCGACGGTGATGGTGAAGAGTTCGGAGGCGGGGGACTGGCGCGCGGGGGGGGACTGGCGCATCGTGTTGGCGAGGAGGTGCTGGGTCGGGCGCTCGGCGGCGTAGCGGGCCCAGAGGGAGAGGAGGTCGTCGTCGGTAAAGGGCTGTCGGTTGACTTTCGGAGCCTCTGAGGGTGTGTCGGAGGAGGCTTCCTCGGGCTTGCGGTCGGCCAGGGCGGCGCGCATCGAGGGGGTATGGCTCAGGGGAGAGCGGCGGGGAGAAGAGAGGGAATGGGAGGGTTGGGAGGACTGGGAGGGTTGGGAGATTTGGGAGGACTGGGGGGCGGAGGGAGCGACCGAGGGGGGATTAGAGGGGGTTAGGGTTGAAGGATGGGAGGGTTGGGAGATTTGAGAGGGTTGGGAGGACTGAGGGGCGGAGGGGGAGGCCGGCTCGATTTTTTTGAGGGCGCGCCCCTCCCCGGAGCCGTCAGAGATGGGGGAGGGGCCGGTTAGTTGGCACAGCCGGATGAGCAGGAGCTCGACCAGGAAGGTTTTGGAGGATGCGGTGCGGTAGGCGAGGTCGGCCTCGTTGCAGAGGCTCATCGCGGAGTAGAAGAACTCGGGGTCGAGGAGTGCGCCCTGGGCGGCCATGGCGGCGCGGGTCTCGTCGTCGGTGTCGAGGAGGTTGATGGTCTTGGGGTCGCGGGCTACCATAAGGTCGCGGAGGTAGGATGCGAGGCCGTTGACGAAGAAGAGGGAGTCGAAGCCGCGGTCGCGCACCTCCTTGTAAACGAGGAGGGCGGCGGGGACGTCGCCGGCGCGGAAGGCGTCGAAGAGGCGGGAATAGTAGCGCTCGTCGAGGACGTTCAGCGCCTCGATGGCGGAGCGGTAGGTTATGTCGCCGCGGGAGGAGGCGGCAACCTGGTCGAAAATCGAGAGGGCGTCGCGCATGGCTCCGTCGGCCTTTCGGGCTATCACGCCGAGGGCGGGGCGCTCGGCCTTTATCCCCTCGCTCTCAGCGACGTAGGCCAGATGGTCGGTGATGTCGCCGACGGTAATGCGGGCGAAGTCGTAAATCTGGCAGCGGGAGAGTATCGTCGGGATAATCTTGTGCTTCTCGGTTGTCGCGAGGATGAAGATGACGTAGGAGGGGGGTTCCTCAAGGGTTTTGAGGAAGGCGTTGAAGGCGGCGGAGGAGAGCATGTGGACCTCGTCGATGATGAAGACGCGGTACTTCCCTTCGGTAGGGGGAATCTGCACCTGGTCTGTCAGTGAGCGGATATCCTCGACGCCGTTGTTTGAGGCCGCGTCAAGCTCGATGATGTTGAGGGAGCGGTTCTCGTTGAAGGCCCGGCAGGATGGGCACTCGTTGCAGGGGTCCCCCTCCGGGGTCGGGTTGGCGCAGTTGATTGACTTGGCGAAGATGCGGGCGCAGGAGGTCTTGCCGACCCCCCTCGAGCCGCAGAAGAGGTACGCGTGGGCCAGCCGGTCTGTCGCGATCGCGTTTCGGAGGGTCGCGGTCAGGGCCTTCTGCCCGACGACGGAGGAGAAGGTCGAGGGGCGGTATTTCCTGGCGGATACTATATATTTTTCTTCCATAGATGGCGGTTGCAGTCCGAGAGATGGAGGTTGTAGGCCGTTTTATTACAATAGTTAAGGTGAGTTCAACGCAAAGGTAGCAAAAAAAGGGGGTAGGGAGCAATAATTAGAATTTGTTAACGTTATAGTTTCGGAAACCGGGAAAACCGGCCCTACTGACCCCAGGTATGCAGAAAGCGATCAAACGACTTTTCGACATAATCTTCTCCGCGCTGGCGCTGCTGTTGCTGCTGCCGGTGTGGATTGTCGTAGGAATATGGATCGCGGCGACATCTCGGGGAGGGGTATTCTTCCGGCAGAAGCGTACGGGTTACAAGGGCCGGGATTTCGACCTGCTGAAATTCCGCTCGATGTATGTCAACGCGGAGGCCGACACTGCGCAGGCGGCTGACCGCGACAAGCGGGTCACGCCTATCGGGCGTTTCCTCCGGCGGTCGTCGCTCGACGAGCTTCCGCAGCTTATCAACGTGCTTAAGGGGGACATGTCGATAATCGGCCCGCGCCCCCACATGGTCTACCACACGGAGCAGTACGCGCCGCTGATCAAGGACTACATGCGGCGCCACGAGATGCGCCCCGGGCTGACGGGCTACGCGCAGATCAGCGGCTTCCGGGGCCCGACCCCGCGGTTGGAGGACATGGAGAACCGCGTGAGGGCCGACATTTATTATGTCGACCACTTCTCGCTGTGGCTTGACCTGAAGATTTTCACTATCACGCTCTGGCGCATGCTGCTGCTTAAGCTGTGAAAAAGCTGAAAAAAATTGGAGGTTTGGGGGAAATTCCGTACATTTGCACGCTGAAAAATAGGCATTTGCGCTGTTCTACGGGCGCTGATGCCCGTTAGGGCTTGCATAAGTACCAAGCCAGCAACCACTTGCGGCGTCCGCGGACACCGCTGAGGGCAACAGCCCGGCCACGGGTTCGAGCCAAACAGAAGAAATAATAAACAATAACATTAAATACACATTTTCTAACACATGCAAAGCAAAGGAACCCTCGGAAGCATCATTGCCGGTGTGATCGCGATTTTCCTCGTGTTGGTGTGTCTGTTCTACCTCTCCTTCTCGGTTGTGAGCTCGAATGAGGAGGCCAAGGCCGAGCAGCACGCCCTCTCCATCGCCGGCAACAACAGTTCCGACCAGTACAACAAGGCCTACAAAGCGTACATCGACTCCATCAGCAAGGAGCCGGTATGGCTGGGCTACACCTATGCCGAAGTGCAGAAGTGGGGCGTAGGCCTCGGCCTCGACCTCAAGGGTGGTATGAACGTAATCCTGCAGGTGTCGATGCCCGACATGCTGCGTTCGATGAAAAACTCCGACGCCGACGCCGACTTCGACCTGGCGCTGGCCAAGACCGACTCGATTATCGGCGGGAACCATTCGTCGGACTATGTGGGAACCTTCGTGGAGCAGTACCGCAACCTCAATAAGGGAGCCGACTTCTCGGTAGTGTTCAACTCCGTGGTAGCCCCCGGCAAGAGCGACAACGACGTCAAGTCAATACTTAAAAGCGAGGTCAAGGACCGCGTGAACAACTCGGCAACGAACGTGCTGCGCTCCCGTATCGACGCTTACGGCGTCGTATCGCCCAACATCCAGGTTCTGCAGGACAACGACGGCCAGATTCTTCTGGAACTTCCTGGCGTCAAGGAACACCAGCGCGTGCGAGAGCTTCTGCAGCGCTCGGCCAACCTCGAGTTCTACGAGACCTACACGGCGGCTGAAATCGCCGGGCAGGTAGCGCAGCTCGACAACGCCCTCCGCGCCTCCAACGGGGCCGGGCTCCGCGAGTTCATGCAGGTAACGAGCGACGCGTCGCCCATCCTGGGCTACGCCCCCGCCGCCTCCCGCGACACCATCAACTCGATGCTCGCCAGCGCCGAGGCCAAGCAGTTCCTTCCCAGCAACCTGAAGCTGCGCTGGAGCGTGAAGCCGATGGTACAGAGCTATAAGGACAGCGTCACCGGCCGCGACCGCACGATCGAGTTCTACCAGCTTATCGCCCTCCGCTCCAACAACGGCAAGCCCGCTCTCGACGGTTCCTGCGTAGTAGGCGCTTCGAGCGACTACGACCAAATGCAGGGCAACGTCGTTTCGATGAACATGAACGCCGAAGGGGCCCGCGACTGGGCCCGCGTGACCCAGGCCAACATCGGCAAGCCCGTGGCAATCGTGCTTGACGACCTCGTTTATTCCTACCCCAACATCCGCCAGGCCATCGAGGGAGGGCGCTCGCAGATTACCGGCGACTTCACCGTAGAGGAAGCGCAGGACCTTGCGAACGTGCTCAAGTCCGGTAAGATGACCGCCAAGGTAGACATCATCTCCGACATGGTAATCGGCCCGTCGCTGGGCCAGCAGGCCATCGAGTCGGGCATCTGGTCGTTCGTAATGGCGCTGGTGCTTCTGATGATTTTCATGTGCGTGATTTACGGTCTGATACCCGGCCTGGTGGCGAACTTCGGCCTGATCTGCAACCTGTTCTTCACGTTCGGCATCCTGGCTTCGTTCCAGGCGGTGCTCACCCTTAGCGGTATCGCCGGTATCGTGCTCGCCCTCGGTATGGCGGTCGACGCCAACGTGCTTATCTTCGAGCGCGCCAAGGAAGAGCTCAACAACGGCAAGAACGTACGCACGGCGATTGCCGACGGCTACTCCAACGCCTTCTCGGCCATCTTCGACTCGAACCTCACCTCGGTTATCACCGGCGTGATCCTCCTGTTCTTCGGCACAGGCCCCATCAAGGGCTTCGCGACAACGCTGATCATCGGTATCATCTGCTCCTTCTTCACCGCCGTCTACCTTACCCGCATCATCTTCATCCTCGGAGCGAAGAGCAAGGCGTTCAACAAGCTGACCTTCTCGACCGGGTTTAGCCGCAACCTCTTCCGCAAAAGCAACTTCAACTTCCTCGGGGCCCGCAAGGTAGCCTTCATGGTAGTCGGAACCTTCGCGGCAATCGTTGTAATCTCGCTGTTCGTCCGCGGCCTCAACCAGGGTATCGACTTCTCCGGCGGCCGCAACTACGTCGTGAAGTTCGAGAAGCCCGTGCAGACCGACCAGCTCGCCCGCACCCTCACCCCCGTCTTCAACCAGGACGGCGAGGTAGCCTCGGTTTCCGTAATCACCATCGAGAACTCCAACCAGGTACGCGTCTCGACCAACTATAAGATCAAATCGACCGAGGACGCGACCGCCATCGAGCAGGAAATCACCCAGAAGCTCTACGACACGTTCAAGAGCGAAGGCCTCCTTCCCGCCGGAATGACCCTCGAGCAGTTCTCCACCACCGACGAGACGCAGGGTATCATGTCGTCGCAGACCGTCGGCCCGACCGTCGCCAACGACATGCGCAACAAGGCTTATGTGGCAGTGATACTGTCGCTGATCGCGATGTTCCTCTACATCCTGCTCCGCTTCCGCAACGTAGCCTTCTCGCTGGGCGCCCTCGCGGCGGTAGCCTTCACGGCCTTCTCGATCATCGGCTTCTACAGCCTCTTCTGGGGCATCATGCCGTTCGCGATGGAAATCGACCAGACGTTCATCGCCGCTATCCTGACGATGATCGGTTACCAGATCAACGACACGGTGGTAGTGTTCGACCGCGTTCGCGAGAACACGGGCCTCTATCCCAAGCAGGACTTCTTCACCACCATCAACAAGTCGCTCAACCAGACCCTTGGCCGTACGATCATGACTTCGGCCTCGACCTTCCTGGTGCTCGCCTGCATCTTCATCCTGGGCGGCGACTCGATTCGCTCCTTCATCTTCGCGATGCTGTTCGGCGTCGTTACCGGTACGCTGGCAACCATGTTCATCGCTACCCCGGTAGCCTACCTTACCAACAAGAAGAAGGTTGCCAACCCCGCAGTGAAGTAATATCCCTCCTTTATAAAAGCTCAGAGCGGCCCCTGGTTTTCCAGGGGCCGCTCTGAGCTTTTAGGGGTTTAAGAAAAAAAGGAAAAGGGGGCAGCTTCGGGGCCTCGGCCCCTCACACCGGGACCAAAACCCATTCGGGACGGCGGCGGGAGGGGAAGGCGAGGAGGGGACTGCGGGGAGGGGAAGGCGGGGAGGCCGCTCGCTTACGCTCGCTCCACTGAACGGGAATACTTTCGGCTGGCGGAAATGAAGGGGAAAAGGCCTTTACCCTTTAATCCATTCTTTGGTGACGAGGGAGCCGCGGACGACGATGTAGAGGCCGGGGGCGGGGTTCTCGACGCGGACGCCCTGGAGGTTGTAGTAGACGGGGGCCGCGGTGGAGGGGTCGGTCTCAGGGGAGGAGACAGAGGCGGGATCGGAGGCGGTGACGGTCATGGCGCGGAAGTCGACGGTGAAGCGATAGGTTCCGGCGGCGATTTTCCAGGAGTTGGCGGCTGAGGCGTTGACGTTGGCCTGGAATTTGACGAGCTTGGCGGGAGTGCCCTGGGTTATGGGCGCGTCTTTTGACGCGGCGCCGTAGCGGTCGGTGCCGTTGACGGCGTTCCAGTCGGCTCCGGTGGATGTTATGAAGGTGAAGTAGCCGTTACGGTCGGTCGCGGCGGCGGGTTCGATGGTAGCGGTGATGGTATAGGTGTCACCTTCGCGGGTCATGGCGGGGGCGGAGGAGGTTGACCAGTGGCCCTGGGGGATGTTGCCGATCAGGTAGAGGGCTGAGGGGATTTCGGGAGCGGGAGGGGTGTCGGGGTCCTCGGTAACCTCGCCGGTAACGGGGACTTTTGTCCATATGCGGTACTGGTCGCCGGACGCGACGACGTCAGCGTCGGTATAGCCGTCTGGGGTGACGTTCCGCGAGCCGATCCGGACGACGAGCTTGCCGTTGGCCCCGGTGACTTCGGCCATATATATGTCCTTGCCAGTGCTGAGGACATTGACGGGGGAGAGGTTGTGGAGGCCTACGGAGTTACGGACATTTATAAGGCGCTGGATATGACCCTTGTAGTCCTTGTAATGAGGGAGGAATACGCAGGGGGTGCCGGGGGAGCAGAGGATGAAAGCGTTGGCGGCGGGGATGTCGCCGGTGAAGCGGGAGCCGTCGCGGTATGTGTCGTGGTTGTCGACGAAAGTTACGGCGTACCGGGTGTAACCGAAGTGCACGAGTCCGGCGGGCTGGTTAGTGACACCGTTGGCCTTCCATACGAGTTCGCCGAGATTGCCGGATGACCAAGCCTTGTTGAGCTGGTATTTGAGGGGGAAGTCGAAGGCGGCCGACTGTCGGCCTGTGCCGTCGATCCAAGCGGCGCAGGCATCGTAGGAGCCGTCCCAGTACTCGCCTACGGAGTATTCGGGGGCGGAGTATTCGTTATATATCTTGGTATACTGCGGGGCGTAGCCTTTCACCATGTCGTAGCGGAATCCGGCGTACCCGAAATCCTGGAGGAGGCAGCGGCAGTAGTTCTTGACGTTTTCCTGCACGGCGGGGTTGGTATGGTCGAGGTCGCGGGCACCGTCGAAGTCGTCGCCGGTGTCGGGCGCGCCGGTGGGCTTTGCCTGTCCGGCGGCGTTACGCACCTCGTCGGTGGAGCAGATCGCGTCGGGGCCGAGCTGCCAGGTCTTTCCGTCCCAGGTTTCGGCGGGGAAGTCTGTCCAGTTTGTCGCACCGCCGCGGTGGTTGACGACCACGTCGGCGATAATCCCCACCCCTTTCTGTCGGTAGGCGGCAATCATCGAGCGCAGCTCCTGCTCGGAGCCGAAGGCGGAGTTGTGGTTGGTGAACCAGTAGACGGGGATGTAGCCCATTCCTCCGGTGCTTTTAGCGGAGTTGGGGACCCATATCAGTTTGAAATAGCGGGAGTACTCGTCGGCTTTCTGCTCGAGGTTGGTCCATTTCGTGTCGGAGTAGGAGTCCCAGGAGAAACCCTGGAGCATCACACCCTGATAGTCGGCGGGCCATCCGGCGCCCCATGCCGACGACGCGGCGGCAGCGGCGAACGCTGCAGCCAGAAGCGGTTTACGCACTGTTTTCATGTTTTAGCGGTAATAGAACACAAGTAAGATATAAATAGAATCACATTCGCGCCGCTTCCCGCGGCGCTACGCCGCGAAGATACGTAATTTCCGAATAAAACCGGAAGGATGATGGTTATTTATGTTTCGTTATAGGAACATTTTCGTTTATTTAGATTTGGGAGAGTGGGGTTTTTGTGGTACTTTTGCGGGGGAAGAACCAACACACCACATTAATCTATGGAAATCAGGAAATTTATCGGGGCCGCGCTTATGGCGGCCGCAATCTGCACGGGTTTCGCCTCTTGCTCCAACGACGACGACAAGGAGGGAACCCAGACCCTTTCGACTCCGAAATACGAGGCTGACGCGGCTCTGTTCGTAATCGACTCGCCGACATCGCCTTACGGGTCGGTCGAGCTTACAGCGGCCGGCAACTACATCATCACGCCGTCGACGATGGTCAACCCGGGAGCGCCGCTGAAGAAGGGCATCATCAGGTCGGCTTCCCGCACAATCCAGATTTACGAGGGAAAGTACACCAAGAACGGGGACAACACCTACGAGCTGGAGGGTTTCGGCACAATCACGGTCAATATGGAGGGGGATACCGCGGCGTCGCTCGACTTCTCGCTTGACGGCGGGCGGAACTTCACCCTCACGGCGGAGCGCCAGACGCAGTACCCCGACAGCCAGATGACCAACAACCTCTGCCGCAGTTGGAAAATCACCCATTTCCGCCTCACAATCAAGGTGGACGGCAGACAGATGTTCGACAAGGAGGTGAAAATCGAGAACCTCAGGTCGCTTTACGAGGCGCTTGCGAAGCTCGACCCTGACGCGGATGCCGACGATTTCGAGGAAATAGACGAATCAGAACTTCCCAAAGAGGTCATCTTCACCAAGGCGGGGACGTATATGGTGAAGTACGGCGACAGCTCCCTGGCGGTATCGACCTGGGGGTGGGAAAACCAGTCGAAGGGTCTTCTGCGCTACTCGTGGGACTACGACCATCTGTACGACCCGGATGCGAGCGGCGTGGTCACCATCTCTTTCCCCGGCAACAACTCCATGAAGTTCAAAGAGAGCTATCTGGAGGAGGACGAGGATGAAAGCTACGAGCAGATCGGCACCTGGACATTCCGCCAGATCTGATTTAAGCAAAACGAAGAGCCGCAAACAGTTAAAAATATATAAATTTTCAGTTCTAACCGTTAAATTATTGCCGGAGGCTGACGCGAGTCGGGCAAATGGAATGGTAATAGTTGGCGGGGCGGGAAATTTTGCGTAACTTTGCGGTAAGTTATCGGAGGAAGCTGGACGGCTTCCTCCATTTTGTTGTGTAATAGGAAAAGATGACAGACAAGCAGGAAGTGCTCCGCGCCGCGGAGCAGGCTATCGAGGGGACAGACCTCTTCATTGTCGACGTGCGCGTCGGCGCGGGGAACTCCATCGTCGTGGAGCTTGACTCTCCGGGGTCCATGGACCTCGACACGGTCGCGGCGGTAAGCCGCTCGATCGAGGCGAAGCTCGACAGAGAGAAGGAGGATTTCGAACTGGAGGTGGGCTCGGCCGGCCTGACGGCCCCCTTCAAGGTCCGCGGCCAGTATGACAAGAACATCGGCAACGAGGTGGAGGTTCTGACCACGGACGGCCGAAAGCTGCGGGGAACCCTGACGGAGACGACCGACGAGGGTTTCACGATCGTCATGAAAGTCAAGGAGAAACCCGAGGGAGCGAAACGCCCCGTTATCGTCGACAGGCCGGAAACGTTCGCCTACTCGCAGGCGAAAAGAGTCAATTACCTTATTGACTTCAAATAAAAGAATAAACAAAACAAGATAAAACATATACATTAAGATATGGCCCGCAAAGAGGAAACCCCCAACATGGTGGAGCGTTTTGCCGAGTTCAAGGAGTTGAAGAACATCGACAAGACCACGATGATCAGCGTACTGGAAGAATCGTTCCGCAACGTGCTCGCCAAGATGTTCGGCACGGACGAGAACCTGGACGTCATCATGAACCCTGACAAGGGTGACGTTCAGATTTTCCAGAACCTGGAAGTAGTACCCGACGGAGAGGTTGAGAATCCCAACCTCCAGATTTCGCTGAGCGACGCGCGCGCCGACAACGACCCGGAGGTCGAAATCGGCGAGGAGCACACTAAGGAAATCATTTTCGCCGACTTCGGGCGCCGCGCCATCCTGACCCTCCGCCAGACCCTCCAGTCGAAAATCCTGGAGCTTCAGAAGGAGGCTATCTACGCGAAGTTCAAAGACCTGGAAGGGGAACTCGTCACGGGGGAGGTCTACCAGACGTGGTCCCGCGAAACTCTTCTTCTCGACGACGAGAAGAACGAGCTTCTGCTGCCTAAGAACCAGGCGATTCCGGGCGACTTCTTCCGCAAGGGGGAGACGGTGCGCGCCGTGATCGCGAACGTCGACAACAACAACAACAATCCGAAAATCACCGTATCGCGCACTAACGAGAACTTCCTGCGCCGCCTTTTCGAGCTTGAGGTGCCCGAAATCCACGACGGGCTGATCAATATCCGCGCCGTTGCCCGCATCCCGGGAGAGCGCGCGAAAATCGCCGTCGAGAGCTACGACGACCGCATCGACCCGGTAGGGGCGTGCGTCGGCGTGAAGGGCTCGCGCATCCACGGCATCGTCCGGGAGCTGCGCAACGAGAACATCGACGTTATCCCCTTCACCAACAACCCGTCGCTGTTCATCCAGCGCGCCCTGTCGCCGGCCCGCGTCTCCTCGATCCGACTTGACGAGGAGGAGAAGAAGGCCGAAGTGTTCCTCAAGCCCGACCAGGTATCGCTGGCAATCGGCAAAGGGGGCCTGAACATCAAGCTGGCCTCGATGCTGACGGGCTACGTCATCGACGTTTACCGCGACGTCGAAGAGGCTCCGGGCGAGGAGGACATCTACCTCGACGAGTTCAAGGACGAAATCGACGAATGGGTGATCGACGCCCTGAAGGACATGGGTTGCGTGACCGCCAAGAGCGTTCTGCGCACCGACCGCGACGAGCTTGTGAAGCGCGCCGACCTCGAGGAGGAGACGGTAGACAACGTGCTGGCCGTTCTCCGCGCAGAGTTCGAGGAGGAGCCTGAGACTCCCGCGGCTCCCGCCGAGGAGGCACCCGAAGCCCCCGCGGAGCCTGAGGCGTAATAGCGCGTCCCCATCCCTCCCCCATCCCCTCTCCAAAACCAATTTCCGACAATTAACCCCTATTCATGGCGAGAACTAAAATAAGCAAAGTAGCGAAGGACCTCAACGTGGCGCTTCCCACGGTGGTGGAGTTCCTGCGCGGCAAAGGAATCGATGTCGACGACAACCCGAACGCCCGTATCGAGGATGACGCCGTCAACATCCTTTACAAAGAATTTAAGACCGACAAAGACCAGAAGCAGAAATCCCACCAGTTCTCCAACGAACGGCAGCAGCAGAAAGACAAGGACAAGGAAAAAGCCAAGGAAGCCGCGGCTCCGCAGGGGTCTTCTGAAATCAAACTCACATCGGAAATCAACAAACCGAAGATACTGGGCAAAATCGAGCTTGACCGCCACGGCAACCCCGTGAAGCCCAAGCCCGAACCCGCTCCGGCTCCCTCGGCTGAAGCTCCGAAAGCAGAGGCTCCGAAGGCCGAAGCCCCCGCCCCCAAAGCGGAGGAGAAGCCCGCCGCGCCCGCTCCGAAACCGGAAGCTCCGAAGGCCGAAGCCCCCGCCCCCAAGGCGGAGGAGAAGCCCGCCGCGCCCGCCCCGAAACCAGCAGCTCCGAAGGCAGAAGCCCCCGCCGCGCCCAAGGCGGAGGAGAAGCCCGCCGCGCCCGCCCCGAAGCCCGAAGCCCCCAAGGCCGAGGCTCCCGTCAAGGAAGCGCCGGCTGCTCCCGCCAAGGAGGAAGCCAAATCCGAGCCTGAGGTATTCTCGCTCGGCCTCCCCGAAAACCGCCCGACCATCAACGTCATAGGCAAAATCGACCTCTCGACCATCAACCAGACCACGCGTCCGAAGAAGAAGTCGAAGGAGGAGCGCCGCAACGAGCGCATCGCCAAGGCCCAGGGCGCGCAGGGGGGTAACGCCGGAGGCGACCGCCAGAAGCGCAAGCGCATCGGCGGCAAGGAGAAAATCGACATCGAAAAGACCTCGCAGCAGAACGACCAGCCCCGCGGCAACCGCGGCGGAGGGGGTAACGCCAACGGCGGCAACGGCGGAGGCTCGCGCCGCGACGGACGCGGCGGAGGGCGCGACCGCGGTCGTGGGCGCAACACCCATGTCGAGGTCAACGAGGAGGACGTACAGAAGCAGGTACGCGAAACCCTCGCCCGCCTGACCGCCAAGGACAAGGGGCAGAAGAAGGGCGTGAAGTGGCGCAAGGAGAAGCGCGAGATGGTAGCCGAACGCGCCGCCGAGGCAGCCGCCGAGGCAATGGCCGAAGCAAAGGTGCTGAAGCTGACGGAGTTCGTTACCGCCAACGACCTTGCCAACATGATGGACGTACCCATCAACAAGGTAATCGGCACCTGCATGAACCTCGGGGTAATGGTTTCGATCAACCAGCGCCTCGACGCGGAAACCATCAACATCGTCGCCGAGGAGTTCGGCTACAAGACCGAGTTCGTGTCGGCCGAGGTCGTAGAGGCAATCGCGCAGGAGGAGGACAACGAGGAGGACCTCGTGGCCCGTCCGCCGATTGTGACCGTCATGGGCCACGTCGACCACGGCAAAACGTCGCTTCTCGACTATATCCGCAAGGCCAACGTGATCGCCGGAGAGGCCGGCGGCATCACGCAGCATATCGGCGCTTACAACGTCAAGCTGCAGGACGGCCGCCACATCACCTTCCTCGACACCCCGGGCCACGAGGCGTTCACCGCCATGCGTGCCCGCGGCGCGAAGGTAACCGACATCTGTATCATCATCGTTGCCGCAGACGACGACATCATGCCGCAGACGGTCGAGGCCATCAACCACGCGTCGGCTGCCGGCGTACCGATGGTGTTCGCCATCAACAAGATAGACAAACCCGCCGCCAACCCTGACAAAATCAAGGAACAGCTCGCCAACATGAACTACCTCGTCGAGGAATGGGGCGGCAAGTACCAGAGCCAGGATATTTCGGCCAAGAAGGGTACCGGGGTCGACGACCTGCTGGAGAAAGTGCTCCTGGAGGCCGAGATGCTCGACCTGAAGGCCAACCCGGCTCGCAACGCTACCGGCTCGATCATCGAGTCGTCGCTCGACAAGGGCCGCGGCTACGTCGCCACGGTGCTCGTGCAGAACGGCACTCTCCGCGTAGGCGACATCATCCTCGCCGGAACGCATTTCGGCAAGGTTAAGGCGATGTTCAACGAGCGCAACCAGCGCATCAAGGAGGCCGGGCCGGCCGAACCGGCGCTGATTCTGGGTCTTGACGGCGCTCCGACCGCCGGTGACACCTTCACCGTCATGGACACGGAGCAGGAGGCCCGCGAAATCGCTACCAAGCGCCAGCAACTACAGCGCGAACTGGGCCTGCGCACCTCGAAGCGCCTGACCCTCGACGACATCGCCCGCCGCCAGGCCCTCGGCTCGTTCCAGGAGCTGAACGTGATTGTCAAAGGCGACGTGGACGGCTCGATCGAGGCTCTTTCCGACTCGCTCATCAAGCTCTCCACGCCGGAGGTACAGGTCAACGTGCTCCACAAGGCCGTCGGCGAAATATCGGAGAGCGACGTCACCCTGGCCGCCGCCTCGGACGCCATCATCATCGGCTTCCAGGTGCGCCCCTCGCAGGCCGCACGCCGCGAGGCGGAACGCGAAGGGGTCGAAATCCGCCTCTACTCGGTCATCTACCAGGCGATCGAGGAGGTCAAGGACGCCATGGCCGGCATGCTCGCGCCCGAACTCAAAGAGGAAATCACCGGCTCGGCGGAAGTGCTCGAGACCTACAAGATTTCCAAGGTCGGGACAATCGCGGGAGCTATCGTTCGCGAAGGGAAAATCAAGCGTTCCAACAAGGTGCGCCTCATCCGCGACGGCATCGTGCGCTACACCGGGGAGCTTGGCTCGCTCAAGCGCTTCAAGGACGACGCCAAGGAGGTTGTCGCCGGGCTTGAATGCGGCCTCTCCATCCAGGGTTACAACGACATCCAGCAGGGGGACATCATCGAAGGCTTCGAGGAGGTCGAAGTGGCCCGCACTCTTTGATGAGACAGACCGTACACCTGAACCTGGGTTCCAATATCGGCGACAGCCGCTCCATCCTGGAGCGGGCTGTCGCCGCTGTTTTCCAACTCCACGAGGGGGAGGGCGCGCCCCGGCGGTCGTCGGTGGTTGAAAGCGAGCCGTGGGGCTTCGACTCGGAGAACCGCTTCCTCAACACGGGCGTTGAAATAGAGACCTCGCTCGCGCCGGAAGCGCTCCTCACGCGGCTGCAGGAAATAGAGCGCTCGGAAGCCCCGGAGGGTAACATCCACCGCAACGCCGACGGCTCCTACCGCGACCGCTACCTCGACATCGACATAATCTTCTTCGGGGAGCTGACAATAGAGACCCAGGAACTGACGGTACCCCATCCGCGTTGGCGCGAACGCCCGTTCGTAACCGCCCCTGTAAGGGAATTAAAGACATTCAGTCACCTGTTAGAATAACTATTCAGCCAATGCGAATAAAATAAGACATTGACAATCAATGTAGGGACGCACGGGCCGTGCGTCCAGTTCCCGTAAATGACCCATACAGATCGGCGGACGCACGGGCCGTGCGTCCCTACAACGCTTACAGCCAACCTGTTTGAATGGCTGAATAGTTATCTATTGGAAGATGTTTGATATTAATTGTTAACTATTTATGAAAAAGATACTTCTCCTCCTCACCGCGCTGCTGCCGTTTATGGCTGCCGCTATGGCGGTAAAAGACGTAAAGAACGTGCATCAGGAAAACCGCGGCCGCTTCGTAAGCGACATGGCGGGAGTGATGAGCCCGGAAGCGCTCGCTATGGCCGACTCGCTGCTGTCGCAGGTATGGCAAAGCTCTACGGCCGAGCCGGTGGCGGTCATCGTGCCGGACCTCGACGGAGAGGATATAAACGACTACGCGACGGAGCTGTTCTCCACCTGGGGCATCGGCAAGAAGGACCGCGACAACGGGGTGCTGGTGCTCGTGTCGTTCAACGACCGCCAGGCGGTAATCCGCACGGGCTACGGGGCGGAGGGTGTGCTTCCCGACGCTCTCTGCTGGGGCATCATCCGCAACGACATGGCTCCCTATTTCAAAAAGGGGGACTACGACCGGGGGATGCTCGCGTCAATCATGACAATCCACAAGGCGATGACCGACTCCGCGGCCCGCGAGGAGCTGATGTCGCGCTACGCCAACGACGCGGGAGCGGGAGATGACGACCTCTCGGGGCGGGAATTATGGGGGCTGTACCTGTTCTTTGCCGGAGCGGGGGGCGTTCTGATGCTCGTACTGGCTATCGGCGCGTGGGCCTACGGGAGAGGTAAGGATACCGAGACGGCCTACGCGAAGCTATCGCGGCTGCGGCTACCGGCCATTATGGCGGCGTTTCTGACGCTCGGAGCGGCTCTCCCGGCACTTATACTGGTTCTCTTCCTGATGCGCCGCACGAGGCTAAAAAAACGGCTCTGCCCCAACTGCTCGCACCGCATGGAGCGCCTCGACGAGGAGACCGACAACCGTTACCTTACCCCGGCGCAGGACGCGGAGGAGCATCTCAACTCGGTTGACTACGACGTATGGCTCTGCTCCAACTGCGGGGAGACGGACATTATCCCCTACGTCAACCCCAACAGCAACTACACCGTCTGCGAGCGGTGTGGCGCGAAGGCTAAGGCGCTTGTCGAGGACCGCATACTGCGGCAGCCGACTGAGCGCTACGAGGGGACGGGGGTGCGCGTCTACGAGTGCCGCCACTGCCATAACCGCACCAACACCAACTACCGCCTCCCCAAAAAGGCGGCTGCTGTCCCCCTGATAATTCCCGGTGGCGGAGGGGGCGGCTTCGGCGGTGGCGGTGGCTTCTCCGGGGGTTCCTTCGGCGGCGGCATGACCGGCGGCGGGGGCGCGAGCGGGGGTTGGTAACCAGGGATTATGGGAAAACTGGGAGGACTGAGAGATATCGGGGGAAGAGGGGAGGCCGCTCGCTTACGCTCGCTCCACTGAACGGAGATACTTCCGGCTGGCGCGGCCTGTCGAGTTGAGCGAGCTTTAGCGAGCGGCGCGCAATCGCCAGGATAGGACCAAACAGAAAAAGATTTATCTAAACAGCCCGGCGTAAGCCGGGCATAAACCTTCAACTTTAAACCAGCCGAAGGCCTAAGCCTTCGGCTTTGAGGGCCTCAGAGGCTGTCGAGGTCGAGATAGAGGCGCTGGAGGAGGGCTTTGGCCTGCTGGAGGCGGAGGGTGGCGGAAGGGCCGGAGAGGCGCTCGGGAGCGGAGCTGTCGAGGTTGAAGATCGCGGTGTCGGAGGGGGTTACGACGCCGAGACGGTCTTTCTGCGAGAACACGGCGGCGGAGGGGGTGCGGGGATCGAGAAGGTCGCGGCTGTAACGGAACTCATCTGATGGAAGGCCGAGGGCAGAGAGGAGCGTCGCGGCGAGGTCGGTCTGGTTGCCTACCTTGTCAACCACAACTCCGCCGCACTCCAAGGCTCCCCCTGCCATAACAAGGGGCACGCGGTGGCGCTCCACAACGTCGTCGAGGTCGCGCGGCCAGGCCCCGTAATGGTCGGGAACGGCAATCACGAGCGTGTTGCCCCAGGAGGGTAGCGTGCGCAGCGAGTCAACGAAGGCTGTCAGGCAGCTATCTGTATATGCGAAGGCGTTGCGGCGTGGCTTCCCATCGAAACGGGGATTGGCGTAGGGCACCTCGAAAGGTTCGTGGGAGCTGGAGGTCTGGATTACGGTAAGGCGCGGCTCGCGGCTGTCGACGGGCACCCTCTCGGCACTGATTTCCCGCCAGGCGCGGGAGAAGAGGGCGTCGTCGTGGGCTCCCCATTTGCTGAGTTTCTCCGATATGGGGAAATCCTTGTCGGAAACGACACGGTCGAAACCCATACACATCAGATAGGCCATCATGTTGAAGAAATTCGCGTCGCCCCCGTAATAGTACGCCAAGGAATAGCCCCCCTTGTCGCGCATCACCCGCGGGAAGGAAGGGAGATGTTCGATTTTGTCGACATATTTCATCACCGAGACGGTCGGAGGACCGGGAAAGGCGCTGAGAATCGCCGGGACGCCGCGGTCGGTACGGAAACTGCTGGCGTAGATATTGCTGAACATCAGTCCCTCGCGGCCCAGGGAGTCAAGTCCCACGGCCACGGAATCGCCCCCGAGGGAGGGGATGAGGTGGCTTGAGAAACTTTCGAGAATCACGAGCACGACGTCCGGGCGGTCGGTGCGCGTAAGCCTCGGGCAGGGGACGGCATCGACAGAGGCGCTGTCAGACTCCGCGGAAGGGCTCAGAAGGGACGCCATCAGGCGGTCGGCCTCCGCAGGGTCGAAATATTGGAACTGCGAGGAAAAATCGCTCTGGTGGGTCGCGGAATAGAGTAGGGAGAAAGCGGGATTTGTCGCGGCGTGGTTGAGGCGGATGTCGCGTGAGAAGTATGAGCGGCTGAGGTTCATCGTCGAGACGGTGAAACTGCCTCGGATCGGTATGAAGAGGAGCGCCGTCGCGATGGTTGTCGCGACCGGAGCGGCCCAGCGCCGACGAGCGGCGGGTACGGGGTGTATCTTCCCCGCCCCGCGGGTCAGGGCGAGCCAGGTAAGGAGCGCGGCGGCTCCCCAGGCCGCCAGTCCGGCAAGCACTTCCCACCACCTCGCGGAAGCCATCGCCGCCGCCGGGGAGGTCGAGAAATAGAACAGCGGCGTCATATCAAGACGGAAGCCCCAGTAACCGTAGAGGAGCAGGTCGAGGCAGTAGATGCCACCCAAAAGCGCTGAAACCAGGCCGAAATACACGTCAAGCGCCACGCGGGGCCAGCGACGACGCGTCAGCGTCTCGGCGGCAACCAGCAGTCCGGGAATCACCGACAGGTACCCGGCTACAGACATATCCATCGCCAGCCCGTGGAGCGCCACCTGGCCGAGGGCCCCGAGCTGGTCGGGCATCCTGACGGCCATAAACACCACTTTCCATAGCGCCATCACCGCCGTCAGCGTAGCGAACACCGCCAGCAACTTCACCAGTCCTTTCTTCATAATCAGTCTACCTTAAGCTGGATAAGAGTAGTATCCCCAAGCAACGCGGCCGCTTCAGAAAAACTGCTCCAATAGGAACCATACACCTTACCGCATCGTGAAAGTGTCACAATCTCCGTCAGCGCTTCCTTTATTCCCTCCGCCGAATTTCTCGCGGTGGATTTATCAGAGACTATTATTCTATTATCAAACCGCGTCCTCAGCTCGGCCTTTACACCGGCATCGTCGGAAGCCAGATAAAACATAACATCCTTATTATCCGACATTTCCCGTTCCACAGCCTCGATAAAAAGCCTGAGCGGACTATGTATGATAGAAATCTCGTTATCGGTGCGTCGTATATGCAGCCCTATAATATTATTTTTTCCGCAATGTAACCTCTCCTCCGCCGCATCCAAAAATTCCTTTTTCGGCACGAACAGCGAGCGATACAGTTCTTTGGTGAAGGGATAATACACAACCCCGCTGCGAATCAGCACCGGCTTATGACTGCTTCTGATTTCATTTTCAAGCGATTCAGGTTTTCCCTCAAAGAGAGGTAGCCTGTCATAATCGGTAAGTTTTAATCCATATCTTCCGTACTGCAAGAAATTCGCGAGATAAAGATTTTTCTTACGGGGCAAATCATAGAAAAGCAGGTCTTCACGAGAACTGATATTTTCCATATGACCATCAAATAATCCGGATTCAAACAAAGAGTTAAAATCGCAGAACAGGTCATTGTTTACAGGCCACACGATTTCCGGCATACCCATACCGAGTTCCTGCGAAAGGCTGACGCCCGCCGCAACTGCCCTCATCCTGTTGGCCAACCCGCCAACCGGGTTTATTATCAGTTTATTCATAAACATCATATTTCCATTCTAAAATACGCCCGTCATATCTTCTGGGTAGAGAAAATATACTATTAACTCGCAAAGAGGGTATTATCTGACCGAACCAACGGCCCTCAGTAATTGAATAGAAAGGTACGATGGTGCCTGGCAGTTCAAATACCCCATATTGCTTATCGCTCATTATAAGAGTCGCATAAGCGGGAGCTTGCTTGTAAACGCTATCGGGTAATTCAATCACAGCAAGCTTATGATAATACAAAATTCCGGTATCTTCGTCCTTATGAGAATCCGATAAACTAAAATTCCGAAGTTCTTCGGAAACAATCTTCATCCTTACATCATTATCCGGTGTATATGTATAACTGTTGACACACATATTTGCCCACATATCCCAGTAAATACCTACCAAATTAGGAATATATCTCAACAATTCCTCTTCATTTGGTAACGTAAGTTTCAAATATATGACCTCCTCAGGATTTTTCACAAAACAATCTATGGCGTATTCGTATCTTGACTTGATTTTGCTAATTCCGACAATACCGAAAGAAACACTTACCGTCATTAACAAAATAGAAACCAGCGTAATAATTTTTATATATCTTTTCCAACTCTTGTAATGGAATATTAAGGCATTTATGGTAATAAGCAACCCAATAGTACCTGCGACCAAGTTAGAAAAACATTGTCTCGGATAGGCAGAAAAATCCGAAAGCACACCCACTGACATATTTATTACAAAGATTCCAGAAATAATCAGGAAATTTTCAATCGAACGGCTTGATAGTCTGATTCCGAGCAATCGTAAAATAATAAAAATAAGAAATGGGAGCAGTAAAGGTCTGAAAGAACTCGCAATGAATCTTAACATTCCCCATACGCCCAACGGATTATGAGAAATTGTTTCTTTTTCCACCCACAGTCTGTGCCACATTCCGGGAACACATATCAAAAGTATAACACCCAAAGCAACAGACGCGGTAAGAGCCAGTTGTCGTTTGTTTAAAAACTTTCCTTCTGAGTTGTATTTATAAACTCCGGCAAGACAAAAACCACCAACAATAGAAGCGGCGAATCCTTCATGCCAACACCCTGTTAACAAACCAACAATCACATACAAAGGCAACGGCCTCCGTATATGATTTTCCGAAAATAGATACCATGTAACGAGAAAAAAAGCACTTCCCCAAATATAATTGAAAGCAAAATCAATTGACAGAAACAAATGTTGGCCTAATAAAAAAATATAGGCATATGAGGCAGCAAGGCAAGCTGAAAGCCAAGAGTCTTTAGAGCAAGCTAACTTGGTAACCATAAAAATGTCAAAACCAGCCACCACTCCGGTAGACATACCAAGAATCCATTTCGGCATCCAGCAGACGAGGAGGAAAAATAAATTCGCCAAACGTAAATTATCCTTTTCAAACCTGAATCTAAGTTGGTCCGCAAGATAATTCCATGGAATATCAAATGATGGTGAATCGCAAAACGGTTTTGTCCAACCGCTCCTATAGTCAAGGTCATCGTATATCAAAGGACCGACAGACCATAGGATGCCGAACATTAAACCAATGCCCAGCGATACCAAAAGGCCAGAATTAAACCTGTATTTGATACAGATGTTCCTCATCGCTTAAAATAAAGGGCACGGTCGTTTTCGCAGTCGCAAGTTTCGCAACATTTTGAAAGACCGTGCCTAAAAGCACAATTAAAAAAGTTTTAGTTGACTACGAGGATTTTGGTGACGCAGCCGGAGGAGCCCCCTTCGGCGGAACCCTGGGAGGCGTAGACGTAGTAGACACCGGTCTTGACACGCTCTCCGGCGGGATTACAACCATCCCAGATGAAACGGCCGCCGTCGGAACGGCCCTGGGCGAAGACGTTGCCGGCAGAGTCGGCGATTTTCACCAGGGAGTTGTTCATAAGGCCGTCAACTGTGATCCAGCCGGTGTAATCGGGGCGGACAGGGTTGGGGAAGGCGTAGACGTCGTCGAAGTTATCGCTCGAGGGAGCCGAGGTCGAGTTATATTCGACCAGTCCGAACTCTGTTCCGAAATATACGGAGCCGGAATTGTCGTCGCAGGCCACGCTGTAAACCTTGTTGGACGGCAGGGGAGAGTTCTCCATCGTGTAGTGCTCGATAATCTCAGTTCCGTCCTCGCTGACAAGGTAAACGCCGGAAGAGAGAGTCGCGATCCATTTCCTGTTGGAAGCGTCGACGGCGATTCCGCCTACATCCTGCGAGTCGCAAAGGTAGTCGGCCAGGTTGGTACCGTCGTTACGGGGCACCTTTACGCGGCGCACGCGGAAAATGTCGTTCTTTATGATGTCGGCGGGGTTCTCTATGACGCATATACCATGGGCTCCTGCGTCAAACCATACCTGGCCATTGTTATCTTCTACTATACTTCTTATATAGCCAACATTAATTTCCTTGTTATCCTGGTCGTAAATCTTAGTATAAAACTTTGTTACATTATCAGTTAGAGAAAGAGTGCCTTTCGTGTCGCTAATGGCTATGGCATGCTCTCCGTAGGGAACATTCAAGAATAAAATTCCTGATTTTGTCAGTGTAATGTTTATATCTCTCCAACCACCTCCTACCAAATCAATATGGCACGACTGCCAGTCGGCTCTGGTAGTCGTTGATGCCTTAATTTTATCGGCGGGGACGACAAAAAGATTATTTTGTCCGTCTGTACTTTCAATGGCAGCATAAAGGTTACCATTTACATCAAAAGCTATATCTGTAACATTCTTAACCCCGCCCCACCAAGAGGTTATCGCTGTAACTTCATCATCGTAGTACTGGGATGTCACCTTTCCGTCCTTGAACTTATAAAGTCCGTCAAACCAGGTTCCCACCAGGTACTCTCCCGGAACACCCGGAATTTCGAGCACCCTGTAAGCGTTAACTATATGTCCGTCTTTCAGAGCCTGCTGATTCTTATTCTTATAAGTAGCCCCCAGCGGAGTTATATCTTTTATTTTCCCATCCTTGATAAAGTTCAAACGAAGTTGAAAAGGAATTCCATCGCCATTCGCGTTAGCTATGCCCAGCGAGCGTTCCCAGTAGCGGGAGGAGGCGAGGATGCCGCCGGTGGGGGTCTTGGTGAGGTAGACTACCTGGCGTACCTTGAGGTCGGAGGGGGAGAAGGGTGCGCGGAGCTCGACGGGGGTGGAGGAGGTTATGTCGTACTGGGCGATTCCGGCGGGAAGGGAGGCCCAGAGGCGGTTCATGCCGTCGTAGCCGCTGCAAAGCTGTCCTGAGAGCTGGGTGGGATAGTTATGGCGGGTGTAAGCGCCGTCGGCGTCAAAGGTGAAGACGCAGTTATTGCCGTAGAGGTTCAGCAGCCCCTTGCTGTCGTATTCCAGCCCCTTGGGTACATCGAAGGCCAGGACTTCGTTGTAGACGGCGTTATACACGCCGCCGAAGTCGAAGTCAATCCTGGCGAGCTGCATCTTGTTATCCTCTTTTCCCATGATAAGAACTCCGTTCCCGAAAGCCTTCATCTCCCCCTTGGGCCACTGGTCGGTAAGATTGTATATGCCGGCGAACTGGTCGAGCTTTGTGAGCCGTTTCGAGGCATCGGCAGCCTTTATTATCTCGTTCTGATTGATAATAAGGTATTTGTCAATGGCGGCGATATGGCGCAGCTCGTTGTTGGAGTCGTAGATTGTCTCGCGCACGGTCGAGGTGGCGTCGTTGTAGATTACGAGGCCGAAGGAGGTCAGCACGGCGAAGAAGTCCTTGCCGAACGCCACCTCTCGTATCTCGCGGGTATCGGTGCTGACGGTGTCCTTGATGTCGGGAACGTTGATCACGCGCCCTGAGTCAAAGACCTTGTCCATATTGCCGTTGGCGTATGTCAGGAGGATGTATTTTCCGTAGGGGCTGTAATACACTCCGGTAATATCCACGTCGTTAAGGCCGGAAGTGGAGTTGAGCGTACCCTGCTCCGAAGTCTCCTTGTCGACATAAAACAATCCTCCATCGGAAAGGAAATAAGCCCTCTGGGGAGTTTCAATAATCTGCTGTGCCTGGGTAAAAGGGGAATAAAGCGCCCAGGAGCCCACGGAAAGCTGCGCGACAGAGGCTGCGGCCGGGAGCATCATGGCTATTATCAGGAGGAGTTTCTTTATCATCGCTAAAAGAAATGTCGTAGTCTAAGTTGATTGGTTCATGTCAGAGCACACGCAGGAGGGCTTCCGTCGCCCGGCGGCGGTGGGAAACGGCGTTCTTCTCTTCGGCCGTCATCTCGGCGAAGGTCCGAGTGTCCCCCTCGGGGACAAACACGGGGTCGTAGCCGAAGCCGTCGGTGCCGCGGGGTGCCTCAATTATCTTTCCCTCGACGCGGCCGCTAACTGTCACCTCCTCGCCGTTGTCGCGCACGAGCGCCATAACGGTACGGAAACGGGCACGACGGTCAGCGACGCCCCGGAGGTTTTTGAGCAGCAGACGCATATTGGCCTCGGAATCGTGGCCCGGCTCCCCTTCGGAAGCGGCATAGCGGGCCGAGCGCACTCCCGGCGCACCTCCGAGCGCCTCAACCTCGAGGCCCGTATCGTCGGCGAAGCAGGTGCAGCCGTAACGCGACGCTACCCAGCGGGCTTTCAGCAGGGCGTTACCTTCGAGCGTCGGCTCTGTTTCGGGAATATCGTCGCGACACCCTATTTCCTCCAGGGACACGACCTCGAAGGCGTCGCCAAGAATCTGGCGCACCTCCTGTAGCTTATGCGCGTTGTTAGTCGCGAATACAAGACGCTGTTTCATCTATACCCTTAACGGATTTCCGGTTATAATATTATGGGAGGGATGGGAATTATGGGTGTTATGGGAAGGATGGGAGAGATGGGATGACTGGGAGGGGTGGGAGCGGAAAAAGATTTATCTAAACAGCCCGGCAAAAGCCGAGCCTAAACCTTAACCAGGCCGAAGGCCCTAAACCTTTAACCGCCGAAGGCCCTGAACCTAAAAACAAAGGAGCCTTTTCGAGGCTCCTTTGTTTTTATCCGATAACGATGTTGACTATCTTTTTCGGAACGACTATTACCTTGCGAATCTGCTTGCCCTCCATCCAGCGCTGGGAGGCGGGGTCGGCGAGCGCCATGGCCTGCACTTCGTCGGGGGAGGCGTCGGCCGGGGCCTGAATCGTGTAGCGGGCCTTGCCGTTGAAGCTGACAGCGTAGTTGACGGAGCTTTCGCGGAGATATTCCTCGTTCCATTCGGGCCAGCGGGCGTCGCAGACGGTCGACTCGTGGCCGAGGTCGTGCCAGAGCTGCTCGGCTATATGAGGAGCGAATGGCGCTAGGAGAACAACTACCGGTTCCAGGGCCGCGCGTTCGTGGCAGTTGAGCTTCGTCAGCTCGTTTACGCAGATCATGAAGGCGCTGACCGAGGTATTGTAGCTGAAGGTCTCGATATCGCCTGTAACCTTCTTTATGAGGGTATGCACGGCCTTCAGAGCCTCGGGAGAGGGGGTGCCGTCGGTAACGAGCCACTGGTCGCCCTTCCAGAAGAGACCCCAGAATTTTTTCAGGAAACGGTGTACGCCGTCGATGCCGTTGGTGTCCCAGGGCTTGCTCTGCTCTACCGGGCCGAGGAACATTTCGTAGAGGCGGAGGGTGTCAGCTCCATAGCGCTCGACTATATCATCGGGGTTCACGACGTTGAACATCGACTTCGACATCTTCTCGACGGCCCATCCGCAGACATATTTGCCATCCTCGAGGATGAACTCGGCGGTCGCGTATTCGGGACGCCAGCGGCGGAAAGCCTCTGTGTCGAGAATGTCGTTGGAAACGATGTTGACGTCAACGTGAATGGGGGTCGTGTCGTAGTCCTTTTTCAGACCGGCGGAAACGAAGGTGTTCGTATCCTTTACGCGGTAAACGAAGTTACTGCGCCCCTGGATCATACCCTGGTTGACGAGCTTGCGGAAGGGCTCCTCCTCGCAGACTACCCCGAGGTCGTGGAGGAACTTGTTCCAGAAGCGGGAATAGATGAGGTGGCCGGTGGCGTGCTCCGTGCCTCCGACATAGAGGTCTACCTGGCGCCAGTAATTGTTAGCCTCCGGGCTTACGAGGGCCTCGTTGTTGCGGGGGTCCATATAGCGCAGGTAGTAGGCGCTCGAACCGGCGAAACCGGGCATCGTGTTAAGCTCCAGGGGATAACCCTCGGGGGTCTTCCAGTTCTCGGCGCGGCCCAGAGGGGGCTCGCCTGTCTCGGTCGGGAGATAGGAGGTTATTTCGGGGAGCTCCAGGGGGAGCTGGTCAGCGGGGAGCATATGGGGAATCCCGTCCTTATAATATACAGGGAAGGGCTCGCCCCAGTAGCGCTGGCGCGAGAAGATGGCGTCGCGTAGGCGGTAGTTGGTCTTCACGCGGCCGATACCCTTCTCCTCGATGAATTTCTTGGTCTTGGCAATCGCTTCCTTTACCTCCAGGCCGTTGAGGTCGAGCTCGGGTCCGGCAGAGTTGATCATCCGGCCCTCCTTGGCGTCGAAGCTCTCCTCGGAGACATCGGCCCCCTCAATCAGCGGGATAATGGGAAGGTCGAAATGGCGGGCGAAAGCGTAGTCGCGGCTGTCGTGGGCCGGAACGGCCATGATCGCGCCGGTGCCGTAGCCGGCGAGGACGTAGTCGCTGACCCATACTGGAATCTTCTTGCCCGAAAGGGGGTTGACGGCATAGGAGCCGGTGAACACGCCGCTGACCTTCTTGTCAATCTGGCGCTCGCGCTCGGTCTTGTGCTTTACCTGGTCGAGGTAAGCGTCGACGGCGGCGCGCTGCTCAGGGGTCGTCAGCAGGTCGACGTACTTGCTTTCCGGGGCGAGCACCATGAAGGTCACCCCGAAGACGGTATCGGCGCGGGTCGTGAAGATCGTCATCTCCACATCGCTGCCGTCAACCTTGAAGCGCATCTCCGCGCCCTCGGAGCGCCCGATCCAGTTGCGCTGGGTCTCCTTGATGGAGTCGCTCCATTCAAGCTTTTCCAGGGAGTCGAGAAGGCGGGGTGCGTAGGCGCTGACGCGGAGACACCACTGCCACATCAGTTTCTGCTCCACCGGGTAACCGCCGCGGAGCGACACGCCTTCGGAGACCTCGTCGTTGGCGAGCACCGTGCCGAGCTTCGGGCACCAGTTCACCATCGTGTTGCCGAGGTAGGCTATGCGGTAGTTCATCAGCGTTTCCGAACGCTGCTTCTCGTCCATGGCGTTCCATTCGTCGGCGGTGAAGGCAAGATGCTTCGTCTCGGCGGCGTTTATCCCCTCGGAGCCGTGTTTTGCGAAATGGGCCTCGAGTTCGGCGACGGGGCGCGCCTTCTGCTCCTTCGTGTCGAAATAGTGGTTGAACATCTCGATGAAGGCCCACTGGGTCCATTTGTAATATTCGGGGTCGCAGGTGCGGATTTCGCGGTCCCAGTCGTAGCAGAAGCCTATATTGTCGAGCTGCCGGCGGTAGCGCGCGATGTTCTCCGTCGTGGTCTTCTCGGGGTGCTGGCCGGTCTGTATGGCGTACTGCTCGGCGGGGAGGCCGTAGGCGTCGTAGCCCATCGGGTGAAGCACGTTGAAACCGCGGAGACGCTTGTAGCGGGCGAAAATGTCGGAAGCGATATAACCCAGGGGGTGGCCGACGTGGAGTCCCGCCCCGGAGGGATAGGGGAACATGTCGAGCACGTAGAATTTGGGCTTCGAGGGGTCAATCTCGGTATGGTAGGTCTTGTCGTCCTTCCACTGCCGCTGCCAGCGGGATTCTATATCTTTGTGGTTGTATTCCATATCTTATTTAGGTATTGTAGCTTTTATAATTCTTATAAGCCCAGTCTGGCGCTCATCTCGAGCATGCGCTCGATAGGCTTGACGGCCCTGGCGGCTGTCTCGGGGTCTACCTCGATCTGCGGCTTCATGTCGCGGAGGCAGTCGCGGAGCTTTTCGAGGGTGTTGAGCTTCATATATGAGCAGTTGTTGCAGGCGCAGCCGGCCTCTTCGGGAGGAGCGGGGATGAAGTACTTGTCGGGGCAGGCCTGGCGCATCTTGTGGAGGATTCCGCTCTCGGTCGCGACGATGAACTCCCGGCAGGGGCTCTCGACGGCGTGCTTCAGGAGGGCGGCGGTAGAGCCTACGACGTCGGCGGCCAGGACTACCGGCTTCTTACATTCCGGATGGGCGAGCACCTCGGCCCCGGGATGCTCCTTTTTAAGCTCGAGGAGCTTTTCGAGGGAGAACTGCTCGTGGACATGGCAGGCGCCGTCCCATATTACCATCCCGCGCCCGGTAACGGAGCTGATGTAGCTTCCGAGGTTGCGGTCGGGGCCGAAAATTATTTTCTCATCCTTCGGGAGGGCGTCGACAATCTGCCGGGCGTTGGAGGAGGTGACGACGACATCGGTCAGCGCCTTTACCGCGGCGGAGGTGTTGACGTAGCTTACGACCGTATGGCCGGGATGCCTCTTCACGAACTCCGCGAACTCATCCGCCGGGCAGGAGTCGGCCAGCGAGCACCCGGCGGTCTCGTCTGGGACGAGCACGGTTTTGTCGGGGCAGAGGATCTTTGCTGTCTCCCCCATGAAGTGGACTCCGCAGACAACAATCACCGGGTTGTCGAGCGTCTGCGCCTTCCGCGCCAGGGCCAGCGAGTCGCCCGTCACGTCGGCGAGATCCTGTATTTCGCCGAGGGTGTAGTAGTGGGCCAGGATAGCCGCGCCGCGCTTCTTTTTCAGTTCCCTGATTTCCTCGACGAGGGCCGCGGTCCGGGAGTTTTCAACATCCATTTTTTATTAATTGAATATTCTTTTAAAAGAGAAAATATTTTCTGACCCGAATGAAAATCCCCCAATATTAATAAAGGATGTTGAAAGCCGTGATAACTTTCGGGCTGAAAATTTGCGATTCCGGGTTATCAAACCGCGGGCCGGGGTTATCATCATTCTATCAACAGCGCCCCTGTTGGGGATTAACGAATTGGGCAGTTATCAACACACTGTCAATAAGTCGCGAAGTTAATAACTTTCCGCGAGACTTGCCATTAAAAACCGTTGAAAACCTCGTTGAAAAGCCCTTTATATCTTCATCCGCCGATGTTTGCGCCCCCGCTCCTTTTTCATAAGCCGTGTCGACGCGCCGAACTCCAAACTTCCGGCCCCTTTTTTCCCCACCCTCTTTAAACAGGGTTTTAAACATACTTTTCAACAGGGATTTTTTCTGTAACTTTGGGGCAAAAACAGAGACGTATGAGAATAGTTATCCAGAGAGTGACGGGCGCCTCGGTCGCGATCGGCGGGGAGCTGAAAAGCGAAATCGGAAAGGGGCTGATGGTGCTCGTCGGGGTGGCCGAAGGGGACACCGAGGAGGATGTCCGTTGGCTCGCCGCGAAGACCGTCGGGCTCCGAATTTTTGATGACGAGGCGGGGGTGATGAACCGCTCGGTCGCCGATATCGGCGGGGAGATTTTAGCCGTAAGCCAGTTCACGCTGACAGCCTCGACGAAGAAAGGGAACCGCCCGAGCTACATCCGCGCCGCGGGCCACGGGCTCGCCGTTCCCCTCTATGAGCTATACTGCCGGCTGGTCGGTGATGCCCTCGGCCGCGAGACCAGGACTGGGGTTTTCGGCGCCGACATGCAAGTGTCCCTTACCAACGACGGCCCGGTAACAATCATTATCGATTCCCGGCTCAGGGAATAAAAGCGGGATTAGAAAGAACAAAGGAGGGGAGGTCGCTCGCTTACGCTCGCTCCACTGAACGGAGATACTTCCGGCTGGCGGAAATAGGGCGCGAACAAAGGCGGAAGCCGGACCTATACTTTAAACCTTAAAAAGGAAGGAGCCTCAAAAAGGCTCCTTCCTTTTTAACTTAATGGCGCATGCCGGGAGGGGGGCCGCCGTGGCCGCGGCGACCGCCGTGGGGACCGAAGCCGCCGTAGGAGCGCGACTGGGGCTCGTTGCCTTTGCCAAAGGTGTTGAATCGGTAGGTGAAGGTCAGCATGAAGTAGCGCGTCAGGGCGTTGTACTCGGTGTTGTCGATGTAGTTGGCGGTGACGGAGCGGCGCACGGTCTGTCGCTGCTGCAACAGGTCGTAGCCTTTGAGCTGTATGGTAGCGGCGTCGCCGGGGAGGAACTGGTAGGAGATGGAGGCGTTCCACATCCATTCGTTTTGTTCGTAGCCCGCGGCGTAGCCTGTCGAGGCGGTATAGTTGAGGTCGGTGGCGAGCACTATGCCGAAGGGGGTGTAGTAGGTCGCGTTGAATCCGCCGCCGTAGTTGTGGATTGTGGTGGAGGCGATGCGGTCGAGGGAGTTGTGGGAGTAGCTCAGGCGGTAGCGGGGACGGAGTTCCAGCTCGAGGTTCTTCGGGCGGAAGGCGAGCGCCGGGCTTTCGGCGAACATAAGCGTTCCGGCGCGGTTGAAGAGTCCGTTGTTATATCCGGCAGCCTGGCGGTACATCACGAAGGCGTTGTTGTTGAACGACCATAGTTTGGTCGAGCCGAAGGGCTGGGAGAACATGTTCATTACGCGCATGTTCCATACGCCGTTGACGTTCTCGTAGGTCGTTACGCGTCCGCCGGAGTTGGGGTTGGAGACGGTGCGGGAGATGATTGAGTTCTGTTCCAGGTCGGCGTCGAGCATGGTCATTATCGAGCGCTGGTGGTCCTGGTTGTAGCTCTGGTAACGGAGCATCAGATGGTGGTTGAAGGTGGGTTTCAGCCCCGGGTTGCCGCGGACGACGTTGAGGGGGTTGGAGTAGTCGGGCACCGGCTGCAACTGCTTCATCGAGGGCTGCGAGGAGCGGCCGTTGTAGTGCATCGTCAGCGAGGTCTGCTTCGACCAGCGGTAGCGGAAGCGCATGAAGGGGGCGTAGTTCCATACCCAGCGTTCGGGGATGCTTTTTTCCGAGCGGGTGAGGTTCTCTGATTTCGACATCGAGGGGACTACGGCCACTCCCAGCTCGAGGTTATAGAGTTTCGATACCTTCTTATATCCGAGGCGGAGTTCCTGGGTAAGGAAGTTGTTGCGGAATGAGTTGGAGAGGGTATCGTTGGGGAGCCACCCGGAGTAGAACGGGTCGCCGAGGGGACCGTCGTCGTAGAGAATCTGCTGGCGGGAGACGTTCTTGTCGGCGTTGTTCCAGCGGTACTGGAAGCGGTAGCTGAAGGTAAGGAAGTTTCCGCGGGTGACGTCGCCGATGGGTTCAGTCCAGCTCGCGCGGGCGGTGATGTTGTTGGCCCAGGTGTGTGACTTGGTATATTCGTCGTAGCAGTCTACGGAGTCGTTCTCGAACTTGTTCTTCAGGCGGTAGAATATGTTGTGGGTGTAGGCTTCCTCGTCCTCGTGAACGTCGGAGAAGCGGTAGTTGGCCATAATTGAGAATGAGCGGCCGCGGCGCGAGCGGAAGTTATGGTTGTAGATCATCCGTCCGCCGAACTCCCACGACTTGCCGTTGGAGGCGGCGCGGTTCAGGCTCTGGTTGACGAGCGCGTCCGGGGCTATGTAAGCGCTGTAAAGGGTATCGCCGCTTAGGGAGCGGGAATCGTTCTGGTTGTAGGAGAGGTATGGGCGGAAGTCGAAGGTGTTGAACGAGTCGGGTTTCCATTCGATGCGGAAGTCGGCTCGGACGTTGTGCCCCTTGTCGCGGGTGTCTTTCCGGGAGTTGTCGTAGGAGGCGGAGTCGGGGAAGAGGTACTCGCGGTTCTGGCGTGTCAGAGTGTGGAGGTTCGTATGGGAGTAGAGGATATTGCCGCCGACGCGGAAAATCTCCTCTTTTCCGACGTTGAAGTTGACGCCGAACGACTGCGACTCGTTGATGCCGCGGCTGCCGCCGAAGCGGCGGAAACGGTTGCCGTTGCCGTCGGTGAATCCGAGGTCGTTAGTGTTGTTTGCGGAGCCGAGGAACGTGATCTGGTTGCCGTTCCAGAAGCGGTTGATGTTGAACGTGCCCTGGTAGCGGTCATCGGTGCCGTAGCCCCCTTCGACCGTTCCGAACCATCCGTTCTTCATCCCTTTTTTCACGGTGAGGTTGATCACGGTCTCGTCCTCGCCGTCGTCAACGCCGGTGAGGCGCGCCAGGTCGCTCTTGCGGTCTACGACCTGCAGCTTTTCCACCATGTTGACGGGGAGGTTCTTCGAGGCCACTTTGGGGTCGTCGGCGAAAAACTCCTTTCCGTCGACCAGGATTTTCGTGACCTCTTTTCCGTTGACGGTAATCTTTCCGTCCTCGTCGACCTCGGCTCCGGGAAGTCGCTTGAGGAGGTCTTCGACAACGGCGTTGGGCTGGGTCTTGTAGGAGTCGGCGTTGAACTCGATCGTGTCCTCCATCACCTTGATGGGGGTCTTGACGCCGATCACGGTCGTTTCCTGGAGCATCACGGAGGATTCGGAGACCCGGAGGGTGTCAGCCTTCGCGTTCCTGCCGCTGACGCGCACGTCGCGGAACGCCTTGTTGTAGCCGATATATCCGGCCTCGACGATGTAGCTGCCGTTGCTGACTCCGGCAATCGAGAAGCGGCCGTCCATGTCGGCCACTCCTCCGCGCACGAACGCGCTGTCTTTCTTTGCGAGAATCCGGACCGTGGCGTCGGGCATCGGGAGCCCTTCGGTGTCGGTCACCACGCCGGAGATATTGTAAGCGGCCGCGGCGAGCGCCATCGCTCCCGCGGGCAGGAGCAGCAGCCGGCGCAAGCGGCCTGTCGTATTGTTGTGGGACATTACTTAACTGAAAAAGTTTTTGGAAACCTAATAATAGACCTCCCTCCCCTCCCAAAGTTTAACCGCAGCTAAATAAATAAGGAGAGAAGCGGTGCGGAGGGGAAAACAAACGGCCTCCCGCGCCTGGAGGCAGGGCGGGAGGCCGGTATAAATAAACCTTAAACTTTCGTTAGAACTCGGCGGATTTGGGGGTACGGGGGAAGGGGATGACGTCGCGGATGTTGGTCATGCCGGTAACGAAGAGGACGAGGCGCTCGAAGCCGAGGCCGAAGCCGCTGTGGGGGACGGTGCCGAAACGGCGGGTGTCGAGATACCACCACATGTCCTTCATCGGGATGTTGAGCTCTTCGATTCGGGCCATGAGCTTGTCGTAGTTTTCCTCGCGCTCGGAGCCTCCGATGATTTCGCCGATCGAGGGGAAGAGTACGTCCATCGCGCGGACGGTCTTTCCGTCGGGGTTCTGCTTCATGTAGAAGGCCTTGATTTCCTTGGGGTAGCCGGTGAGAATCACGGGGCGGCGGAAGTGCTGCTCTACGAGGTAACGCTCGTGCTCGCTCTGGAGGTCGATACCCCATTTTACGGGGAACTCGAATTTGCGGCCGGACTGTTCGAGGATTTCGATTGCCTCGGTGTATGTGAGGCGTTTGAAGTCCTGTGAGAGGACGCTTTCGAGGCGCGCGGGAAGCTCTTTGTCGAAGTGTTCGGCGAGGAAGCTGATGTCATCGGCGCAGTTCTCAAGGGCGTAGCGGATACAGTATTTGAGGAAGTCCTCGGCGAGGTCCATGTTCTCGTCGATGTCGATGAAGGCTACTTCCGGCTCGATCATCCAGAATTCGGCGAGGTGGCGCGGGGTGTTGGAATTCTCGGCGCGGAAAGTCGGGCCGAAGGTGTAGATTGCTCCGAGGGCTGTCGCTCCGAGTTCCCCTTCGAGCTGTCCGCTGACGGTGAGGGCGGTAGGCTTACCGAAGAAGTCGGCGGAATAGTCGACGGCCCCGTCGGGGGTCTTCTTGATGTCGCGGAGGTCTATGGTGGTTACCTGGAACATCGCGCCGGCACCTTCGCAGTCGCTGGCGGTGATGAGGGGGGTGTTGAGGTAGTAGAATCCTCTTTCCTGGAAGTAGCGGTGGATCGCGAAGGCGAGGGCGGAACGGATGCGGAGGACGGCGGAGAAGGTGTTGGTCCTGGGACGCAGGTGGGCGATTTCGCGGAGGAACTCGAGGGAGTGTCCCTTTTTCTGGAGGGGGTACTGCTCGGGGTCGGCGGTTCCGTAGACCTGGATGTCTGTGGCCTGGATTTCGACGGTCTGTCCTTTGCCCTGGCTCTCGACAAGGATGCCTTCGACGCAGAGGGCTGCTCCGGTTGTGACGGGCTTGAGCTGGTCGTCGGAGAAGCGCTGCATGTCGGCCACAATCTGGATGTTTTTGATTGTGGAGCCGTCGTTGAGGGCTATGAACTGCACGTGTTTGTTACCGCGGCGGGTGCGTACCCAGCCTTTGACGCAGACCTCCTGACCAACCAGGGCTGAGGCGCCCTGGAGGAGGTCGGTTATCTTGGTTCTTTTCATTGCGGTTGAGTATTATTCAAAGGAACCCATTTTCAGGAAGTTGACTTCCTCCTGGGTGAGGTAGCGCCAACGTCCGCGGGGTAGGTTCTTCTTGGTGAGTCCGGCGAAGTATACGCGGTCGAGCTTGGTTACGTGGTAGCCGAGGGACTCGAAGATTCGGCGTACGATGCGGTTGCGGCCGGAGTGGATTTCGATACCGGCCTGGTTGCGGTCGGTGTCGGTCGCGTAGGAGATGGCGTCGGCGTGGATGGGGCCGTCTTCAAGCTCGATGCCGTCGGCGATGCGCTGCATGTCCTCTTCGGCGATGTCCTTGTCGGTCCAGACGTGGTAGATTTTCTTCTTGATGTACTTGGGGTGGGTGAGCTTGGAGGCGAGGTCGCCGTCGTTTGTCAGGAGGAGAACGCCGGTGGTGTTGCGGTCGAGGCGTCCGACGGGGTAGATACGCTCGTTGCATGCTCCCTTTACGAGGTCGAGGACTGTTGTGCGGCCGTTGGGGTCGTCGGAGGTTGTCACGCAGTCCTTGGGCTTGTTGAGGAGGATGTAGCACTTGCTTTCGAGCGCGACAACCTTTTCATCGTATTCGACGGTGTCGTCGTGGGAGATTTTGGTACCAAGTTCGGTGACTACCTGGCCGTTGACCTTGACGAGGCCTTTCTGGATGAACTCGTCGGCTTCGCGGCGCGAGCAGATTCCGGCGTTAGCCATGAACTTGTTGAGGCGGATCTGCTCGTTGGGGTCGGGAATGGGGAGTTCGTACTCGATGCGCTTGGGGCGGGGAGTGAAGCTCTTGCCCTGGCGGACGGGTCCGTTGTTGCCGTAGCGGTTGTTGGGGCGGTTGTTGTAGCCACCCGGGCGGTTGTTGTTGTAGCCGCCGGGACGGTTGTTGTTGTAGCCGCCCTGGCGGTTGTTGTTGTAGCCACCCTGGCGGTTGTTGTTATAGCCGCCCTGGCGGTTGTTGTTGTAGCCGCCCTGGCGGTTGTTGTTATATCCACCCTGGCGGTTGTTGTTGTAGCCGCCCTGGCGGTTGTTGTTATATCCGCGGTTGTTGTAGCCGTTGTGCTGGCGGGGCTGGTAGCCTCCTTCCTGGGGATTCTGCTGGGGGTTTTCTCCTTCGGGCTGCTGCGCGGCGGGGTCGTTGTTGTAGCGGGGTTTGTAACCCTGGTTGTTGTAGCGGTTGTTGTAGCCGTTCTGGCGGGGCTGGTAGCCGTTACCGCCGTCCTGGTTGTTGTAGCGGGGTTTGTAGCCACCGCCGTCCTGGTTGTTGTAACGGGGTTTGTAGCCACCGCCGTCCTGGTTGTTGTAGCGGGGTTTGTAGCCTCCGCCGTCCTGGTTGTTGTAACGGGGCTTGTAACCTCCGCCATCCTGGTTGTTGTAGCGGTTGTTATATCCTCCCTGTCGGGGCTGGTAGCCCATGGGACGGGGCTGGTAGCCGTTCTCGCGGTTTTCGGCCGCTGGGGCTGCGCCTTCGGCCGCGGGAGCGGTGGAGGATGTCTTCTCGTAAGAATTGCTCAGGGGATTCTCAGTCGCGCTCGGTTGTCCGATTCGCGGACGGCGAGGCTTGCGGGGTTCGTTGGCTTCCATGATCAAAAAGTAAATAGAACTAATCAGTTGTTTTTCAGCAGGTCGTTTGGGCGCGGCGCTCGAACCTCTCGGCTCGACAGAGGCGCTTTACGCCTACGGGAAAGTTTGTAATAAATAAATAGTTTTTGTTTGAGTTTGTTTCTTGTTGTTTCGCGAAAAAATATTCAAACGTATTATACGGGGCAAAGATAATGAAAAAAGCCGTGGGTTGCAATCGCGCGTGTATTAAAAAAGCAAAAAAACAGCCCGGCGCTGGTTTCTGGGCGCCGGGCTGCGGAGGTCGGGGATGGTGTTTTCCCCGTCGGCGCGGCAGGAGGAGAGTTCCGGGAGAGAGGCCGGGCCGACGATCTGGAAACGGGTCATTAGGAAGTTTCTCACGAAGCAACCCCGCTTTCGCCGGGCGCTGGCGCCGAGGGCCGGGGAGGTTTTTCCTCCATCGGGGGATTCGGGGCGCGCCCCTTTCGCGGCGTTATCGCGGAGCCAATTCCTTTTTCACATCATCAAAAAATTATGAAAGTTCATGGAAAAGCTTTGAAGCCGTTGCCGGCTTCGCTCTCTTGCGCCCCGTCGCCGGGGCTGTGGGAGAGAGGGGTTTGCGGCGCCGCGGGGTCTCGACGATCCCGGGGCTCCTGAATTTGTTCGACTCTTCGAACGTGGTTTCACTCAACATACATCAAACACAAACCGGAATTGGCTAATGAGGGGCTTCGCGGGCATCCGCGCGGGAACCGGGCGGTTACGCCGGAAGCGGTGTTTTCCAAATCTGATACAAAGTTACGAAAAACAATCGGGATAAACAAACAGGTTTGCAAATTGTTTGCAGGGTTTGTTTTATCTTAATATCTTTTTGGTTAAATTTGTTAAAAGCTATAGGGGATGGGAGGGATGGGAGGGATGGGAGGACTGGGAGAGTTGGGAAGGATGGGAGGACTGGGGAAGGCGGGGAGGCTTTGTCCTTCGCTCGGCTTACGCCTCGCGCACCAAGAGGCAGCTTCGGGGCTGCGGCCCCTCACACCTGGACCAGAACCCATTCGGGAGGGGAGAAGGGAAAGGAAATAGAAGGGGAGAAAGGAAAGGGAAGGGGAGGCGCTGGTCCTCCCTTTCCCTTAAAGAAAGTATTATCTAAACAGCTCGGCGGAAGCCGGGCCTAAACCTTCAACTTTAAACTGCCGAAGGCCCCTTCAATTTTAAACGGGCCGAAGGCCCCTTAGACTGCGCCGAAGGCGGGAATCAGGGCTTGAGGCGCTCGGCGGCGAGGATGGCGGCCAGGCGCTCGGTTTCGGCGGGGTTGGCGGGGGCTACGTTCTCCTGCTCGAGACGCCCGGCTTCGGTAGTCTGGTCATAGAGCTGGGGCTGGAGGAGGTAGCCGGTCTCGATGTCGGGACCCCAGGGGATGCGGGGCTTCCCTTTGGAGGGCTCGATGTATTTCCAGCGGGGAGTGCGCACGGAGAGGGCGTGGTTGCTCGCCTGCTCGATCACGTAGGGCGCGCCGTCGGGGGTCAGGCCGAGGATGGCGTCGAGCTGCCGGCGGCTGTCGGCGGCTGCTCCGCGGGGTATGCGGGCCCCGGTCAGGGATGCGAGGGAGGCCAGCCAGTCAATCTGGGAGACGAGGGCCTCGGATGTCTTTCCGGCGGGCACTTTTCCCGGCCAGCGGACGATGAAGGGGATGCGGGTTCCCCCTTCGAAGCAACTGTATTTGCCGCCGCGGAGGCCGCCTGTGGGTGAGTGGCCGTTGAGGAGTTCCTCTGCCTGGTCTATGTATCCGTCGTCGACCACGGGGCCGTTGTCGCTGGAGAGCATGACGATTGTGTTGTCGGCTATTCCGAGGGAATCAAGGAGGTTGAGCACGGTCTCGACGGTGGCGTCGAACTGGGCGATGGCTGCTCCGCGGAGGCCCATCGTCGTTTTAGAGCGGTGGCGGGGATGGGGGAAGCGGGGCACGTGGACGTCGTTAGTCGCGAGGTAGAGGAAAAACGGGCGCGAGGCGTTCTCGGTGATGTAGCGGACGGCGTGGTCGGCGATGGAGTCGGCGATATCCTCGTCTTTCCAGAGGGCTTTGCCTCCCCCTTTCATATATCCTATGCGGGAGATGCCGTTGACAATCGCCTGGTTGTGGCCGTGGCTGGGCTTGAGGTTGTAGAGGAGTTCGGGGTTATCCTTGCCGGTCGGCTCGCCGGGGAAGTTCTGCTTGTAGCTGACTTCGATGGGGGCTTCGGGGTCCCAGTTGGCAACCTGCCCGTTCTCTATGAACACGCAGGGCACGCGGTCGGCGGTAGCGGCCATTATATAGGAGTAGTCGAAACCGAGGTCGTTGGGGGAGGCGGCGAGGGTCGCGTTCCAATCCTGTTTGCCGGACTCTGAGCCGAGGCCGAGATGCCATTTTCCGAGGGCCGCGGTAGCGTATCCGGCGGAGCGGAACATGTCGGCCATGGTGTACTGCTCGGATTTTAATATCATCGCTGCGTCGCCGTTGGCTACGTCGGTTCCGGGGTCGCGCCAGGCGTAGCGTCCTGTCAGGAGGGAGTAGCGGGAGGGGGTGCTGGTCGCGGCGGTGGCGTGGGCGTTTGTGAAGCGCGTTCCTTCGGCGGCGAGGCGGTTGACGGCGGGGGTCTTGACGTTTTTCGCGCCATAACATTCGAGGTCGCCGTAGCCGAGGTCGTCGGCGTAGATCATGATCACGTTGGGCCGGGGCTGCTTCTGGGCGGGGGCCTGCGCGGCGGCGAGAGCGGGGATCAGCATCGCGGCCGCCGGAGCGAGTGATTTCGCGGTTGATGTAAGCATTTTTTGAGTTTAGGTTATGAGAATGTTGAATAATGTAGACCCTCGGAAAAGGATAAGGTTTAACGGGCGTGCGGAAAAAAATCGGTTTTGGGAATGTCGGGGGAATTGCGTAACTTTGCGGGACTATCTCTTAATTTCAATGGATACAGACCCTTTACCGAATTTGTTCGCTTTGATTAACCTGGCCGCGGACCCGGCGTCGTTCGGGGCGGCGCAGATTGTCGCTCTGGCGCTGGCAGTAGTCGCGCTGTTTGTCTCGGGCTTTGTCAGCGGGAGCGAGATCGCGTATTTTTCCATCACTCCGCAACAGGCGGAAGAGCTTGACGAGTCGCCGTCGTCGGAATCAATAAGGCGGCTTCTCGCGTCGCCTGAGCGGCTTCTCGCGACTATACTTATATCCAACAACCTTGTAAATGTTACAATCGTCGTTCTGACGTCGTTCGCGCTGTCTGACCTCTTCGCGGCGATGCCGGGATGGCTCGACTTCCTGCTGCAGACGGTAATACTGACGTTCCTTATCCTTCTTTTCGGGGAAATCCTGCCGAAGCTGGTCGCGAACACGAACCCGCTGCGGTGGGCGCGCTTCGCGGTCGGCGGCCTGGGATTCCTTCAGAAGATATTCTGGCCGCTGTCGTCGGTTATGGTGAGGAGCACTAAGATTGTCAACAAGGTGGTTACCAGGCAGTCGCGCAACATAACAGCCGACGAGTTAGGGCAGGCGCTTGAGATTACCGACGTCGCGCAGGACAAGGAGATGCTTCAGGGTATTCTGAAATTCGGCGACACTACGGCCTCGGAAATAATGACCCCCCGCGTGGATATCACGGGCCTGGAGGCCGACATGACCTTCGAGGAGGTAATGGAGGTAGTCGTCAACACGGGGTATTCCAGGATGCCGGTTTTCGGGGACTCGCAGGACGATATACGCGGGGTACTCTACGCCCGCGACCTCCTGCCGTATGTAGATACCCCTCCGGGGGATGACTTCGACTGGAAGGCGCTGATGAGGAAGCCCTATTTTGTTCCCGAGTCGAGGATGATCGACGACCTTCTGGAGGATTTCCGGAAGCTGAAAATCCATATAGCGATGGTAATCGACGAGTTCGGAGGGACGCAGGGGGTCGTTACCCTCGAGGATGTCCTGGAGGAGATTGTCGGGGACATAAACGACGAGTACGACGAGGAGGAGAAGACCTACCGGCGGCTGCCCGACGATACGTATATTTTCGAGGGGAAGACGTTGCTTACGGACTTTTTCCGCGTCACCGGTCTTGACGAGGAGGATTACGCCCCTGTCGCGGCTGACTGCGAGACGCTGGCGGGCATGCTTCTGGCGATCAAGGGGGACTTCCCGAAGGAGAAGGAGCCGCTCGTCTACGGGCGGTGCCGCTTCTTGATTCTCGATATGGACCACCACAGGATAGCCTCGGTACGCGTCAAGGTAATGCCCGAACCCCAATGCTGATTTACGACCAGGATGATATACGCCTGTACGCCACGGAGATTCCGCCCCTTCCGGAGGGGCTTCCAGGCGCGCGTTCGGTAGCCGAAAGGGCTGCCGTCAAGCGGCTTGTGCGCGAGGCGTTTCCGGGGAGGTGCGCGCGGGTGGCCCACCGTGAGTCGGGGGCGCCGTATCTCGAAGGGGCTGAGGGGGTTGTCTCTATCAGCCACTGCCGGAGGATGGCGGTAATGGCTGTAGCGCCGGAGGGGATGCGCATCGGAGTCGACTGCGAGAGCGGCAACCGGGCGGGGCAGCTACGCCGCGTCGCGACGCGGTTCCTGTCGAAGGAGCAACAGGGGGTATGGAGCGCCTCGGAGGCGATGCTTTTCTGGGCCTGGACAATCAAGGAGGCGGCTTACAAGGCCGCGCTCGACCCGTCGCTGCGGCTGGCGGAGATTCCGCTGCCGGCGGAGATTCCGCTGGGACGCGGGACAAAGGACAGCGAGATTTCGATCGGAGGGCGTGGGTACAGGGTTTTCCAGGCCGACTCTCCCGATCCGGCGGTTATAATTATGGTTGTTTTGGGAGTTTAGGCCCCGTTAAAGGTTTAGGAAAAACAGGGGAGGCCGCTCGCTTACGCTCGCTCCACTGAACGGAGACACTTTCGGCTGGCGGAATCCGCCGGTATCTTCTAAACCATAACCCTTAAACCCTAAACCTTTTAAACCGCTGGAAGCGGTTTTTCAGAGGGAATTGAGGATTATTACGAGGAGGGTCGCGGCGCAGACGGCGAATGGGAACATCGAGGCGGGGATGGAGAGGGTTTTGACTGACAGCAGGGAGGCGCCGGAAGCAGGGGTTACGGTTGAGGGTTTATGGTTCAGGCCGATGTAGGGGATGGAGAGAAGGGGGGTATGGGTGCGGGCGATGCGCTCGGCGCGGGGAAGGGGTGCGACGCGGGAGGCGGCGAGGTAGCAGAGGGCGCCGTAGGCGGAGCCGATGACCGCGCCGACGAGGAGGTCGCCGGGGTAATGCACGCCGAGGTAGAGGCGGGTATAGGAGTTAAGGGCGGCCCAGGCGAGGATGAAGAGGGTTATGCGCTTGCGGGGGAACAGGCAGCAGACGAACACGGCGAGGGCGAAGGAGTTGGCTGAATGGCAGGAGGGGAACCCGTAGCTTCCTCCGCGGTAGCCTCCGACGGTATAGACGAGCTGAGATAGGGGGTTTTCGGGGTTCGATGGGCGGAGGCGCTCAACGGCTGGGCGGATGAAGGTCGCGCAGGTCTGGTCGGTCAGGGCGATGGCTGCTCCGATGGCGAGGATGTAGACGATGGCCTTCTGCCAGCGGCACACGCTGAGTATGAGGGCGGCGATGGCGACGTACATCGGAATCCATATGAAGCGGCCGGTGAAGAGCTTCATGAACGAGTCGAAGAAATCGCTGTGCAGTCCGTTGAAAGTCAGGAATATCTGTGTGTCAAGCTGATTGAGGAAATCAATCATGGGGAGAGTCTTTTAGTTTTAAGGTTGCGGCGGAGGGATTCCGCACGGTTATTCTTAACGATAACGGCAATGAGGGGCTCGATATTGCGCGGGAGGGGGATTTTTGCTATTTTCGCGGGTATATTTACATTATAGAAATGAGTTTAAAGAAACTATTGATATACGCGGCGGCTTCGGCGGCGCCGATTATGGCGGCGGGGAGCGATCCGGTCGTCCCGGCTGTGGAGCGCTGCCGGTGGGAGGCAATCCAGGAGGCGCTGCGCCTCCCCTTGGCCCGCGAGACGGGCGCGGGGGATGTCGACGCGCTTCTGCGTGGCTTCCTTTTCGATTTTCCGGCGTCGCCGCTGCGGCAGGTGGCGCTTCTGGAATACGCCGATGCGGCGTATGACCGTGGTGACTATCCCCTGGCGCTGAAGCGATACGGGGCTGTCGCGCCTGAGGCTCTCGACGCTGACCGGGCCGAGGATTATCTTTACCGCCGTGCCTACTGCCTGCTGAAAACCGGGGAGTACGGGGCCGCTTCGAGGAGCTACCGGGAGTTGGAGGGGACGGGCCGCTACGGTTCGGAAGCCCGTTTCTACCAGGGATATATCGCTTACGCCGAGGGTGACTACCGCGAGGCCGTCAGGATTCTTTCGGGTGTCAGGCGTGCGCCGGGCACCCCCACAGCCGACGCGGGTTATTACCTCGCGCAGTCGCTGCTCATGACCGGCGATTACTCCGCGGCTGCCCGCGAGGCGCGGGGGCTGCTGAAAGGGGGCTCCTGCCCGGCAGAGTACCGGGCTGAGACCCGCCGCGTGCTCGGCGAGGCGCTTTACGGCATGGGTGACCGTCGGGAGGCTGTCCAGGAGCTGACGGCCTATGCTAAAGAAACCGACAGGCCGAAGGCATCGGCGCTGTATGTCTTAGGGGTCAATGACTTCCATAACGGCGACTACCGACGCGCGGTCGAGCGGCTGGCCCCGGCCACGGAGCTTGACAGCGAGATGGGGCAGAGCGCCCTGGTGTACTCCGGCGAGGCGTACATGAGGGATGGGGACTATTCGGCGGCGTCGGTGCTTTTGGACCGTGCGTGCCGGATGGACTTCAGCCCGGAGCTGTCGGAGACCGCGCATTACGACTACGCCATGGCGAAGGCCTCCGGGGGGCGCGTTCCCTTCGGTAGCACCGTAGGGCTTTTTGAAGATTTCCTGAAACGCTTCCCCGGTTCGCGACGGGCTGCGGAGGTGCAGAAATATGTTGTCAACGGATATGTGACGGACAACAACTATGCGGCGGCGCTCGCTGCCATCAACCGTATCCCGAAACCTGGCGAGGAGATTCTGCGGGCGAAGCAGACCGTGCTCTACAACCTCGGAGCGAGGGAGTTGCGGCAAGGTGACGCGGCGAAGGCGCTTCCCAGGCTGCGGGAGGCGGCTTCCATGGGGCGCTATAACGGGGCGCTCGCGGCGGAGGCCCGGCTCTGGGAAGGGCAGGCGCTCTACCGCCTGGGCCGTTACCGGGAGGCCGCGGAGTCGTTTAACGGCTACCTCAGGTCCGACCGCCGGACGGCTGTCAACCGGGCGCTGGCTTACTACGACCTCGGTTACGCCCGCTTCGGGCTGAAGGAGTTCCCGGCGGCTAAGCAGGATTTTGAGAAATACCTGGAAATCAGCTCGAAGGATAGCGGCAACCGGGAGCAGCGGGCCGACGCGCTTAACCGCGTGGCTGACTGCGAGTATTACGCCGGGGATTTCGCGACCGCCGACGCGACCTATCTGCGGGCCTACGAGCTTGACCCCGCGACGGGGGACTACCCGATGTACCAGCAGGGGCTGATGAAGGGTCTGCGCCGCGACCACGCGGGAAAGATTTCGACCCTGACGGAGATGACGCGGCGTTTCCCCAACTCGGCGCTCATGCCCTCAGCCCTTCTCGAAATCGGGCAGAGCCACGCCGAAACGGGGGACACAGAGAGCGCCATAGAGGTTTACCGGCGGCTGGCGGAGCGCTATCCGCAGACGGCGCAGGGGAGGCAGGGGGAGCTGCTCCTCGCGATCTCGTATCTCAACACCGGGCGGCGCGGAGAGGCTGTCGCGGCCTACAAGCGGGTTATTTCCAGCTATCCGACCTCGGAGGAGGCGCGCGCCGCGGCCGACGACCTGAAGATGATTTACGCCGACGACGGGAGGATCCAGGAGTATGTTTCCTTCTTAGGGTCGGTGCCCGACGCTCCGAAGATGGAGCAGGGGGAGGTAGCCCGGCTGACGCTCATCAGCGCCGAGAAGGCACTGGAGGATGGCCGGCGTGCCGACGCTCTCGCCCGCGCCACGGAGCTTGCCGAGCAGTTCCCCGACTCGCCGGAGGCGGTCCGCGCGCTGCTGATCAAGGCCGAGGCGGAGCTTCAGGGGGGCGACCCCGAATCGGCGCTCCGCAGCTACCGGCAGCTTGAGGCGAAAGCCTCCGACGCGGCCGACATAAACGCGGCCCGAATGGGCATGCTGAGGGTAAGCCACACTCTCGGCCTCAGCGAGGATGTCGTCGAGACCGCCGGAAGGGTTCTCGCGTCGTCGTCGGTAGGGTCGGCCGAGAAGCGGGAGGCGTCGTTCGACAAGGCTATGGCGCTCAGCGCCCTGGGGCACGACGGCGAAGCTGCAGAAATCTGGGACGACCTCGCGGCCGATATGGGGGACCTCTACGGCGCGAAGGCGGCCTACTACCGCGCGCAGCGCCATTTCGACAAGGGGCAGACCGAGAAGGCTCTGCGGGAGGTCAACGAGCTGATTGACGCCAATCCGCCGCACGACTACTGGCTGGCCCGCGGCTTCATCCTCCTGAGCGACATACAGCGCGCCAAGGGGGACGACTACCAGGCCGACGCCTACCTGCGCTCGCTCCGCGGCAACTATCCCGGAAGCGAACCCGACATATTTGAAATGATTGACAGCCGTCTGACCTCTTCCGCCTCAAAATGAAAAAGACCGCATTAATAGCCATACTGCTCCCGCTCCTGGCAAACGGAGAGGAGCTTGAAAAGGAAATCACGATAGAGCGCGAGATCGTGCCCGAGCTTCGGGCGGCGACGCGCCTGAACATATATCCGAGCCTGCAGCGCCCCGACCTGCGCCCCGTGGAACTGTCGTTCAGGGACTTCGCGCAATGGAGCGCCCTCACGCCGATGCTCTCCCCCTACGAGCCGGCTTATACGGGAGCTGCCGTCGAACAATCCCCCTGGCGGGGCTACGTCAAGGGAGCCTATGCGACGGAGAAGAACGGGGAGCTTGAGGCGGGCTACCGCGCCGTCAGCACCGGGCGCACCGAGCTGGATTTCGGAATCGAGGGGAGATATACCGATTACAAGCGCCGGAGCGACCTCTTCGACGAGAAGGTCGCGGTAAAGCGCGCAGAGGCCGGCGCCAGGGCGGGATTCTCCCACCGCTTCGACGGGGGTAAGCTCTCGCTCGACACCCGTTTCCTCTTCTCCCGCGTCAACCACCCGGAGGAGCTTCTCGACCCGTCGCGCAACGCCGTTGACTGGCGTTTCGGGGCGAAATGGGAGGGGGAGTCCGAAGAGAAAGGGCTTCGCTACGGCTTCCGGGGCGACTACCGCCTGTTCAACTTCGGACGCGCCGCCGCGGAGGACCTGCAGCCGATGCGCCAGCACGGGTTCTCCTTAGGGGGGAACGCCCTGCAGGAGATTGACAGCCATTCCTCCGCCGGAGTCGACATAAGCGGCAGCTTCCTGAACTTCAACCATTTCGGAGAAATAAAGGGTAAGGGGAAGACGCAGGGGTATATCGCCCTGCGCCCCCACTGGGTTTTCGACAACGGGACGGTAACGGCCCGCGTCGGGGTCCGGGCCGATTTCTCCTTCAACGCCGGGAAGAAGGTACACGTCGCGCCGGACATCCTGGCGGGCTACAACCCGGAGAGCTGGCTCGGCATCGCTCTGCGCCTCGGGGGCGGGGAGCACCTGAACCCCCTTGCGGAGCTTTACCGCGAGGCCCCCTGTTTCAGCCCGTATGTCTCTTACGGTATGAGCCACATTCCCTTTGAAGGGGAGCTGAAATTCCGCGTCGGGCCTTTCCGGGGCTTTGCGGTGGAGGTCGGCGCGGCATACGCGGCGGCAAACAACTGGCTGATGCCCCTTTACGCGCGGGAGCTGCCGGTCTGGGGCGCGTTTGACCTTCGGTCTGTCAAGGCCGGGGCGCGGCTGAGCTGGCAGTACCGCTCGATTGTCGGGCTGGCAGTCGGCTTCGAGGCTGTCTGCAGCGAGGGCCCGCGGGGCGACTGGTACCAGTGGCGCGACCGCTCGCGCCAGCGCCTCGGGGCGGAGGTCTCGGTAAAGCCCGTTGAGAAGCTGGAAATCAAGCTCGGCTACTCGCGGCGGATGGACCGCACCATGGCCTGCTACGACGGCGCGGAGGTCTATTACGCGAACCTGCGTGACTACGACAACCTGGAGGCGGAGGTCTCCTACGAGGTCCTGAAGCCGCTGCGGGTGTTTGTCGGGGGGGAGAACCTGCTCGACAACCGCTCGATGGAGCCTTTCGGGATTCCCGACCAGGGAATCCGCGGCCGCTTGGGCCTGCTTTTCCGCTTTTAAGACAGCTTCGGGGCCGCGGCCCCTCACACCGGGACCAGAACCCATTCGGGCCGCGGCCCCGGTATTCCCTTCACCTTTAACTTTTCACCGTGGCGAGGCGTAAGCCGAGCCTAAACCTTAAACCCTTATGTACACTCCCCGCCTGTTGCGCGAAACCGCTGAAATAGCGCTTACCGAGGTGAAGCGCTTCCTCGAACCGCGGCTGGCCGAAGAGTTCGGCCTGCGACGCGTCTCCGCTCCGCTGTATTTCCCCGCTGGGAAAGGGCTTAACGGCCCCGGCGAGGCCGTTACCTTCACGCTCCCGACCTCGGGAGAGACGATGGAAATCGCGACGGGGCTTGACCCGTGGCTCCGCGCGCAGCTCGACCGCTACGACATCGCGCCGGGGTTCGGGGTGTTCGCCGTCATGACGGCGCTGAGGCCGTGGGTGCCGGAAAACGCCACTCGCTCGCCGCAGACCTCGGCCTGGGCCTGGCAGCAGGTAATCGAGGAGGATGCTTACTCGGAAGCGACGCTCGTGGAGAAGGGTACGGCTGTCTACCGGATGCTGGAGGCGGCGGAGGAGATGATTTTGGAGCGGTTCCCACATCTGACGCGCACGCTCCCCGTGGGGCCGCGAGTTGTCGCTGAGGAGGAGGTATCGCGGCTCCGCGACGGGGCGGCGATGGAACGGCTCGAATACGAATACCTGCGGGACCACCACTCGGAAGCGCTCCTGCTGACGGGTGACGGGGGCATGTCGGGGAGGCTGATTGTCTGGAACGACGCTGTCGGTTATCCCGTCACGCTGGCCGACTTCTCGCTACACGCCCCGGTGGAGGAAACGGGCCGCTACTGCGCGGGAGGAAATATCTACCGCGACCAGCTCGCGCTGCAGATACTCCACCAGGCGGAACTTCTCAGATAAGGTTCAGGAGGACGGATAACCAGATATGACGCGGCACGCCGCGTCCCTACACCGTTAAAAACGAAACAGAATAGATAGAGATGAGAATTGATATACTGACGGTTCTGCCGGAGATGTTTGACTCGCCGCTCGACTGCTCGATTCTGAAACGGGCGCAGACGAAGGGGCTGGTGGAGTTCCATATCCATAACCTCCGCGACTATTCGACCAACAAGCACCGCAAGGTCGACGACTACCCTTTCGGGGGTGAGGCGGGAATGGTGATGCAGGTTGAGCCTATCGACCGCTGCATCAGCGCTTTGAAGGCCGAGAGGGATTACGACGAGGTGATTTTCACGTCGCCCGACGGGGAGCGGTTCGACCAGCCGATGGCCAACCGCATGTCGCTGCTGAACAATATCATAATCCTCTGCGGCCACTACAAGGGGGTCGACTACCGGGTAAGGGAACATCTGATTACCAAGGAAATATCGGTCGGGGATTATGTGCTGACGGGGGGTGAGCTTCCGGCGATCATTATCTCCGACGCACTGGTGCGCCTGATTCCGGGCGCGATCGGCGACGAGCAGAGCGCCCTTTCGGACTCTTTCCAGGACCATCTGCTGTCGGCCCCCGACTACACGCGGCCGGCGGAATACAAGGGGTGGCGCGTGCCTGACATACTCCTTTCGGGCCACGAGGCCAAAATCGCCGAATGGCGCCACGAGCAGTCGCTTGCCCGCACGCGCGCCCTGCGGCCCGACCTACTGGACGAATGAGGCGGCTGAACCCCGCCGCGCTTCTGACGGCCCTCCTGGCGCTGCTGTTCCTGGCGCTCTACCTTCTGTTTCCGCTGACGGGGGACGACTATGGGTATATGGGTTCGTTCCGCACAGTCGACGGGTTCGATGGTCCCTGGCCGCTCGAGCGGCTGTGGCGCTGGTTCCCGTTCCACTGGCTGCACTCCAACGGGCGGCTGGCGAACCTCTTCGCGATGCTTTCGCTGACGTTCCTGCCGAAATGGCTGACGGCGCTGGTGATGGGGGCCGCCACCTGGGGGATGATGGCGTTAGTGCTGCGGTTGGGGGACGCGTGGCGCGGAAGGGTGCTGGCGGCGTGCGCGGCGCTGGCGTATATAGCGGTGGCGTATCCATGGTGGGACCTTATGTTTACCGTTGACTTCAACTTCAACTACCCCGTCGCGGCGTGTGCGGGGCTGTTGTTTGTCTATCTGTGGCAGCGTTATCCGTCGGTCAAGGGGAAATGGGGCCGGGGGCTTGTGCTGGCTTTCTCGGTTGTCGCGGGGGGCTTCCACGAGTCGATGGGGGCGCCGATGTTGGTGGCGGCGATATGGCTGCTGTATTGGAACAGGAGGCTGGCGAAGTGGCCTGTCGCGGCGTTCGCCGCCGGGGTCGCGATGGCTTTCTGTTCGCCGGGGATATGGGGTAGGGCGACCGCCGACCGGGTAGCCGACGCGCCGATGTGGGAACTGGTAGCCTGTTCCGCGCCGCTGACCCTCTTCGCGGCGGCGCTCTTCGGGGTCCTGCTCTTTTCGGGGCGCTGGAGGGGCTGGATGCAGGTCGCGGTCAAGGGATGGTGGGGTTTCTGGCTTGCGGCTTCGGCCGGGTCGCTGCTGTTCTGCGCGGTAGGGGGGATTATCGGGCGCAGCGGCTGGTTCTCGCAGACTTTCGCGCTTGTCGCGCTGCTGCTCTGGAGCCGCTCGCTGAAGCTCGCTCCACCCGACAAGCCGCGCCGGAGCGCTGTTTATCGGGGTTTATGCTGGGTACTGGCGGGGGCGGCGCTGTTTTTCGCAGCCGCGCCGATTCCGGCGGTGGCGCGGATGGCGGCCGCGGAATGCCGGGTGCGGCAGGCGCTTGCCGCGAGTGACGACGGGGTCGTCGTCGCCGACCTCCCGAAGGAGAGCGGGCAGCCCTGGTACACTCTCCGGCGCGTCAGGACCCTCGACGCGGACGACTATTATCTCCACCAGGTAATCGCGGACTATTACAAGAAGCCGCGGTTCCTGATTCTCCCCTCGCGGAGAGATACCCTGAGTTCGCTTCCCGCGGGGGCGGAGCCGATCGAGGCGGGGACCTACGGAGCGCCCCCTTCGGAGCGCTTTATGGTAACGGACGCGGACGGCGCGCAGACGGTTTATCTGCTTCTTCCCGGAGAAGTGGGGTATGTCGCAGTGCCGCGCGAACGGGATCCCGGCGACCGATAGTTTTGGAAAAAGTTGTAACTTCGCGGCTATGTACTATGTGAAGAAAAGAATGGAAATCGCGGGGAGCCACTCGCTGAAGCTCTCCTACGAGAGCAAGTGCTCTAATGTCCACGGCCACAACTGGGTCGTGACGGTCTATTGCCGCGCGGCGGAACTGAACGCCGACGGGATGGTCTGCGACTTCACCGCTATCAAGGAGCGCATCCACGGCGCGCTGGACCACCGTCACCTTAACGATGTGCTCCCCTTCAACCCGACCGCGGAGAATATCGCGCGGTGGATTACCGAGCAGGTGCCGCAATGCTATATGGCCAAGGTGCAGGAGAGCGACGGGAACACGGCGGTTTACACTACCGACGAGGCAGCGTTTGATTTCTGATATGAAGATTAACGAGATATTTTATTCGTTGCAGGGGGAGGGGTTCTTTACGGGGACTCCGGCGGTGTTCGTGAGGCTGAGCGGGTGCAACCTGCGCTGCCCGTTTTGCGATACCGACCATTTTGACGGGCGCGGGATGAGCGTCGGGGAGATTGTCAAGGCCGCCGCTGGTTTTCCGGCGCGGCATGTCGTTATCACGGGGGGTGAGCCGTCGCTGCAACTGACTGAGGAGCTTGTCGACGGGCTTCACGGGGCCGGCTTTTTCGTGCAGGTCGAGACCAACGGCACCGGGGCGCTTCCCGCGGGGGTCGACTGGGTTACCTGTTCGCCGAAGGGGGCGCCGTTGGCGCTCCGCGAGGCTGACGAGCTCAAGGTCGTTTTTCAGGGATTAGACGCTGAGGGTCGCCCCGCCGGCACGGCTTTCGCCGGCCTGGAGGGTTTCGAGGCGCGTCACCGCTTCCTGCAGCCCTGCGACACCGGCGACCCCTCCCGCAACGCCGAAATCCTCGCCTCCTGCGTCGCCTACATCAAATCCAACCCCCGCTGGCGCCTCTCCCTCCAGACCCACAAGCTGATCCATATACCCTGACGGGTTAGCGGCGGGAGGAGAAGAAGGAGGTCATGAGGGCGGAACATTCTGGGGCGAGGAGGCCGGTGATGACTTCGCAGCGTGGATGGAAGGGGGAGCGGGATACCTGGCAGGCATAGCCGCGCTTGGGGTCGGGGGCCCCGATTACGAGGCGGCGTATCTGCGCCCAGGCAATCGCGCCGGCGCACATCAGGCAGGGCTCGACGGTTACATAGAGGGTGCAGTCGGTGAGGTATTTTCCGCCGAGGGTTCCCGCAGCGGCGGTTATTGCCTGGATTTCGGCATGGGCGGTAACGTCGTTGAGGGTCTCGGTCAGGTTATGGCCGCGGCCGACAATCTGCCCTTTGCATACAATCACAGCCCCGACGGGGACTTCCCCGAGGGCGGCTCCGCGCCTGGCCTCGTCGAGGGCGAGGCGCATATATCTTATGTCTTCTTCTTCGGTTGGCATAGAAGGGGATGGGAGAGGACTGGGAGGGATGGGATAGTTGGGAAAGATGGGAGGCCGCTCGCCTTCGGCTCGCTCAACCCAACATTCGGGGACAAGCCGGGCCTAAACCTTAACCCGGCTCGGAGGCCAGGGGAAGGGCGAGACCCTCATTGGCCAGGAGGGTGCGGGGGAAGATGGCGGCGGCTTCGGCGAGGTGGCGGTCTTCGTTGTTGTAGGATTTGGAGAAGTGGCCGAGGAGGAGGGTCCCGGCGTTGGCGGCGAGGGCTATGCGGGCGGCCTGCGAGGCGGTGGAATGGAAGCGCTCGGCGGCTTTGGAGAGGTTGTCGTCGGCATAGGTTGCCTCGTGGTAGAGGAGGGTCACGTCGCGTACGTCGTCGGCGAGGGAGGGGAAGTAGAGGGTGTCGGAGCAGTAGGCGTAGCTGAGGGAGGGGTCGGCGGGGAGGGTCAGGCGGTCGTTGGGGACGACGGTGCCGTCGGGGCGGGTGAAGTCGGCTCCCTGCTTGATCGCGCGGCGCATATAGGGGGGTATGCCGTAGAAGTTGGCGACGTCGCCGCGGAGATGGCGCTCCTTGGGTTTCTCGTCGAAGCGGAAACCGACGCAGGGTATGCGGTGGCGCAGGGGAAAGGTTTTGACGGTCAGAGCGTTGTCGTCAAGGATTATCTCGCCACCCTTGGGAGAGATTTCGTTGAAGAGGAGGTTGTAGGAGAGGGATGGGGCGAAGAAGGAGACCATCTGGCGGAACATGCGCGCGCCTTCGGGGAAGGTGTGGACGGTAAGGGTTCCGCCGGTCTGCTGGAGGGAGAGGGTAGAGAGGAGCCCGACGAGGCCGAGGCAGTGGTCGCCGTGGAGGTGGGAGATGAAGATGTCGGTCAGCCGGTTCATATTCAGGCCGTAGCGGCGCAGGGAGAGCTGGGCGCCCTCGCCGCAGTCGATCATCATCAGCCGGCCGCGGTATTCGATTACCTGGCAGGCGGGGAGATGGCGGAGCGAGGGGGTCGCGGAGCCGCAGCCGAGTATGTGGAGGATCATGTTGTCCATAGTGGAGGGAGTTTATTTGCCGGTAAGGATTCCGCGGAGGGTCGAGAGCTTGTTGAGGGCCTGGAGGGGGGAGAGGTTGTCTATGTCGAGGCCGAGGAGTTCGTCGCGGATTTGGGCCAGGACGGGGTCGTCGAGCTGGAAGAAGCTCATCTGGTAGCCTTCGGAAGGGGACTGGGAGGGATGGGAATTATGGGAGGGGTGGGAGATTTGGGAAGACTGGGGGGATTGGGAGGGATGGGCGGCCTGGGACTCGAGGGCGTGAAGGATTTCGGTCGCGCGGTCGAGGATGGGGCGGGGCATCCCGGCGAGGCGGGCGACGTGGATGCCGAAGCTGTGCTCGGAACCGCCGCGGGCGAGCTTGCGCATGAATACCACCTTGCCGTCGATTTCCTTTACGGAGACGTTGAAGTTGCGCACCCCGGGGAAGTCCTCCTCCATCTCGTTGAGCTCGTGGTAGTGGGTCGCGAAGAGGGTCTTGGGGCGCTCGGGGGAGTCGCTGAGGTATTCGACAATGGCGCGGGCGATTGAGATTCCGTCGTAGGTGGAGGTTCCGCGGCCGAGTTCGTCGAAGAGGATGAGGGAGCGGCGGCTCATGTTGTTGAGAATCGAGGCCGCCTCGTTCATCTCTACCATGAAGGTCGACTCGCCGAGGGAAATGTTGTCGGAGGCCCCGACACGGGTGAATATCTTATCTACCACCCCGATGCGGGCGGAGTCGGCGGCCACGAAGGAACCGATTTGCGCCAGGAGGACGTTCAGGGCAACGGAGCGCAGGAGCGCGGACTTACCGGCCATGTTGGGGCCGGTAATCATCATTACCTGGGTGTCGTCGTTTTCGAGGAGGATGTCGTTTGCGATGTAGGGAGTGCCGATGGGCAGCTCCTTTTCGATTACGGGGTGGCGCGCGCCGCGGAGGTCGAGGAGGAGGGAGTCGTCGACAACCGGGCGGTTGTAGCGGTTCTCGGCGGCGACGCGGGTAAGGGATATGTGGCAGTCGAGGCGCGCCAGGACGCGGGCGTCGAGCTGTATGGCGGCGACGTATTCGGCGAGGTGGTTGACCAGCTCGGTGTAGAGGCGCGTCTCGATAATCGCGATGCGCTCCTCGGCGGTAAGGATTTTCTCCTCGTATTCCTTGAGTTCCTGGGTTATGTAGCGCTCGGCGTTGACGAGGGTCTGCTTGCGCACCCACTGGGGGGGCACTTTCTCCTTGTGGGTGTTCGTGACTTCGATGTAGTAGCCGAAGACGTTGTTGTACCCGACTTTGAGGGAGGGGATTCCGGTGGCCTCGCTCTCGCGGCGCTGGATCGCGAGTAGGGTCTCTTTGCCGTGGGTCGAAATGTCGCGCAGCTCGTCGAGTTCGGGGTCGACTCCGTGCTTTATGACGGCGGCTCCGCGGTTGAGGGCGTTGGGAGCGTCCTCGGCGATGGTGTCGGCGATGCGGCGCGCGAGGGCCGGGCAGGGGTTGAGCTGTTCGGCCATCATCCGCAGCGGTTCCGAGCCGGTAGTCTCGAGGAGCTGCTTTACGGCGGCCGCGGCTTCGAGGGAGCGGCGGATCTGGAGTACCTCGCGGGGGGTGACGCGCCCGACGGAGACCTTGGAAATCAGTCGTTCGAGGTCGCCTACCTGTTCGAGGAGCTCGCGGAGGGAGTCGCGGGAGTCGGGCACCTTGAAGAAGAATTCCACGGCGTCGAGGCGGCGGTTTATGGCCGCGGGGTCTTTCAGGGGGAAGGAGACCCAGCGGCGGAGCATGCGGGCCCCCATCGGGCTGACGGTGCGGTCGATCACGTCGAGGAGGCTCTTGCCGTCGTCGGAGAGGGGCTGCAGTAGTTCGAGGTTGCGTGCCGTGAAGCGGTCGAGGCGCACGAACTGCTCCTCCTCGATGCGGGAGAGGCGCGTGATGTGGCCGATGCGGGTATGCTTCGTTATGTCGAGGTAGTGGAGTATGGCTCCGGCGGCGGTAACCGCGGCGGGCATCTTCCCGAGGCCGAACCCTTTGAGCGAGGCGGTCTGGAACTGCTTGAGGAGGCGGTCGTTGGCTGCCTGGTCGGTGAAAATCCAGTCGTCAAGCTCGAAGGCCAGGTAGCGGGTCTGGAACGTTTCCTCGAGGCGCTGGCGCTTGCCGCGCTCGACGAGCACCTCCTTAGGGGCGAAGTTGCCGAGGAGCTTTTCGACGTACTGCGCGGGGCCTTCCCCGGCGAGGAACTCGCCGGTCGAGATGTCGAGGAAGGAGACCCCGACGGTATCTTTCGAGAAGTGGACGGCGGCGAGGAAGTTGTTCTCTCGGTGGGAGAGAACGTTGTCGTTGAGGGCCACGCCGGGGGTCACAAGCTCCGTGATACCGCGTTTTACGAGCTTGTTCTTGACGGTCTTGGGGTCTTCGAGCTGCTCGCAGATGGCGACGCGCTTTCCGGCGCGTATCAGGCGGGGGAGGTATGTGTCGAGGGCGTGGTGGGGGAATCCGGCCAGCTCAATGGAGGAGGCGGAGCCGTTTGCGCGGCGCGTCAGGGTTATTCCGAGGATTTCGGAGGCGGTTATGGCGTCGTCGCAGAAGGTTTCGTAGAAGTCACCAACGCGAAACAGAAGCACCGCGTCGGGGTGCTTCTGTTTCATTTCGGTATATTGCTTCATCAGCGGGGTTTCCGCGACTTTCTTTGCCATTTCAGGGAGGGGATGGGAGGGATGGGAGTTTTGGGAAATTTGGGAGGGATGGGAGATTTGGGAAGCTCGCCTTACGGCTCGCCACTGTTAGTCGGCGGTGACGCGCTCAAGCCATTTCACCATGGCGAACATGACGCCCATGGAGATGAGGCAGACAGCGAGGAATACGGCCCAGGCTACCCAGATGGGGTATTTGTTGTAAATCAGCGGGCCGATCCAGAGCATCAGGTTGCCGACGGCGGTAGCGCCGAGCCAGAGACCCTGGCAGAGGCCCTGCAGGTGCTTGGGGGCTACCTTCGAGACGAAGGAGAGGCCGAGGGGGGAGATGAACAGCTCGGCGACGGTCATGAAGAAGTAGTAGAGGATGAGGACCCACCATCCGGCTTTCGCGACGGCGGCACCGGAGGCCTCGAGGGCGCGGTACTCGGTGCCGGAGGGGTACCCTTCGCTGAGCGAGAACACGGTCAGGAAGAGGTAGGCGATGCCGGCGAGCCCCATGCCGATGGCGATTTTGCGGGGAGTCGAGATTTCCTTACCTTTGGCGGCGAGGCTGCCGAAGATGAACATTATGACGGGGGTCAGGACAATCACGAAGAAGGGGTTGACGGCCTGCCATATTTCGGGCGCGATCGCTGAGGTGTCAACGAAGTCGCGGGCGAAGAGCGACATAGAGGTGCCGTTCTGGTGGAACGAGAACCAGAAGAAAATCGCAATGCCGAGCACGGCGAAGAGGGCGTACATGCGCTGCTTGATTTCCTTTGCCATCTGTGCTTTCTCCTCGGGGGTGTACTTGACGGCCTGGGCGGCTTCCTTTTTGGGCGGGTTGGGGAGCCCGTTCTTCGTAGCCACGAAGATGCAGAGGGAAATCAGCATGGCTGCCACGGAGGCGATGAAGGAGTAGTGGACGCCGGTGTTGAATACGTTGAGGTACTGGGTGCAGAACTCGCGGAGGTTGTCGCCGGCCTGGGAGCCCACGGAGGTCGCCATGGCCATCAGCTCGTTGATGTTCTGCATGTTGTCGGAGTCGGTCACGGAGAGGAACTGGTGGCACATCGCGGGGAACTGCGCGTTGTAGACCATCCCGTTCACGTCAAGCCACCAGGAGCGGAGCATCGGGGCCACGAAGGGGGCGATCAGTCCGCCGATATTGATGAAGACGTAGAAAATCTGGAAGCCGGAGTCGCGCTGCGCCGCATAGCGGGGATTGTCGTAGAGCTGGCCCACAATAGCCTGGAGGTTCCCTTTGAAGAGGCCGTTGCCGAAGGCGATGAAGAAGAGGGCGGCGCAGGTGAGGGTCAGGAGCCACGAGGTGTTCTCGGGGGTGGCGAGCACGGGAACCGAGAGGACGATGTAGCCGAGGGTCATTATGCAGAGGCCCTGGATGATCGTGCGCTTGTAGTTCTGGGTTTTGTCGGCGATATAGCCGCCGACAAGGCTCAGGACGTAGATTCCGGCGTAAAAGACGGAGTAAATCAGGGTGCTCGTCTCCTCGGAGAGGCCGAACTTGGAGCAGAGGAAGAGGACGAGCACGGCGTTCATGATGTAGTAGCCGAAACGCTCGCCCATGTTGCTCAGGGCGGCGGGAATCAGTCCCTTGGGATGGCTTGCGAACATTGGTTTATCGGTTTTGGGGGTTAATGGGAGGTAATGGGAGTTGTGGGAGTTGTGGGAGTTGTGGGAGTTGTGGGAGGGGTGGGAGAGATGGGAGGGGTGGGAGGCTGCGCGGTATTCGCTCGGCTTACGCCTCGCGCACCTTGTTTAGGAGGGTTGGGAGTTATGGGATGATTGGGAGAAGGCGAGGGCATAGGCTTTGATTTGCTTGAGCATCGCGAGGAGGCCGTTGGAGCGTGTCGGGGACAGGTGCTCGGAGAGGCCGATGCGGTTGATGAAGTAGAGGTCGGCGTCGAGAATCTCCTGAGGGGTATGGCCCGAGAGGATGTCGACAAGCATCGATATTATCCCTTTGACAATCAGGGCGTCGGAGTCGGCTGAGAAAACGAGCTTGCCGTCGGGAGTCATCTCGGCGTTGAGCCATACGCGGCTCTGGCACCCTTCGATGAGGTTCTGCGGGGTGCGGTATTTCTCGTCGAGCGGGGGGAGCTGGTTTCCGAGGTCGATGATGTAGGCGTATCTGTCCATCCAGTCGTCGAGCGGTTCGAGGTCGTCGATAATCTGGTCTTGTCGTTCGGTGATAGTCATTGCGTTATTCGTTATACAGCACTTCGGCGACAACCCGTGTGACCGCTCTGAGGGTCTCGCGGTCGATGTTCGAGAGGTTGTCGGCCATGGTGTGCCAGGTCGGGTTGAAAGAGCCGGTTTCGGGGTTCGCAGACTCGATGATGTCGGCGCATGGGATTCCGGCGGAATTGATGTGGATATGGTCGTCGACCACGGAGCCGCCGCGGGAGTTGGGGAAGCGGTCGGCCAGACCGGCGCGGGCGGCCGCGGCCCATACCTTGTCGACCACTCCGCGGGCGAGGCGGTCGGAGAAGTATTCGCGGTGGAAACGGGCGTCGCGGCCTCCGACCATGTCGAGAAGAATCGCGAAGCGGGGCCGGTCGGCGGGGGTGTAGGGCATCTCCTTTATCCACGCCTGGGTGCCGAGGCACCAGGAGAGCTCGGAGTCCTCGTCGCCGTAGCCGCTGTAGCCGGAGTCCTCCGCGTCGACGAATAGGAGGTCGACCCCGAGGGAGTCGGGGGCCTGCGTGCTGAGCATGCGGGCGATTTCGAGGAGCACGGCGGCGCCGGAAGCTCCGTCGTTAGCCCCGTCAATGGGTTTGGCGTGGTTGGCGGGATCGGGGTCCTGGTCGGCCCAGGGACGGGAGTCGTAATGGGCCAGGAGGAGGATGCGCTTGCGGGCTTCGGGGTTGAAGCGGCCGAGGATGTTGCGGGCGACGGCGCGGGAGCCGTTGTGGAAGGTCACGGGGGCCTCGTGGGTTATGACGGTGTCAGCCCCGAAGGCGGCGAGCCGGCGCTCGAAGAGGGAGGCGCACCGGGCGGCGGCTTCCGAGCCGGGGACACGGGGCCCGAGGGCAACCTGTTCCCCTACGAAGGCGTAGAGGGAGTCGGCGTCGGGGGCGGGAATCGCGGGGGCGGCGGGCGCTTGGGCGCTTTCCGAGGCTTTTGCCTCGGAGGATTTGTTACCGGCGCACCCCGCCAGGGCGAGGGCGACGGTCAGTCCCGCGCATAAGATTTTTCCCATAAGTCTTATTCGGCCCGAAAGGGGGCTTTACCCTACAAAGTTAGCTATAATTTGCGAAAAAGCCGCTCAATGGCGGCTTTTTTCGCAAATTAGGTTTATTGCTTAGCAGTTTAGCGGAGGAGGACCCGGCGGGCGAAGTCGCGGACGGAGACAATCAGGAGGCCGCGGCCGGTCAGGGAGGCGGGGAGGGTGGTCGTCCCGGCGGGGAGGTGGCCGGAGAACAGGAGGGCGCCGTCAATGGTGTAGACGGAGAAGAGGTTGTCGGCTGGGGCCTCGTTTTCAATCGTCAGGAGGCCGTCGCGGGCATACGCGTCCCAGGTATGGTATTCGGCGGTGGAGTCGGCGAGGCGCTCGTCGATGGAGGCGGGATCGTAGTCGGTGATCGAGAGGTCGTCGATCATGCAGCGCCCTCCGGCAACGGCTTCAAGTTTGACGCGCCCCTGGTCTCCCGCGAGGTTGACCGGGAGGCGGTACTCGCGGTATTCGTTGGAGGGGGTCGTGTGGAGGATATCGACGCGTCCGGCTTCGGTCCAGGTCGCGCCGCCGTCGGAGCTGACGGAGACGGCGATGGTGACGTCGTTGGTGTCGCCGCTCCATACCCTGCCCCAGAAGGCCACGGAGCCGATTCCGCGGGTTTTGTTCTGAAGCATGGTCATCTGGCGGGTGTTGTTGGCCTTGTTGAGGCGCGCGGCCTGGCTGCCGGTGTGGCAGGGGTCGCCGGAGCCAGCGATGTAGACGCCCTCCATGTCCCACGCGCAGGCGGAGCCTTCATAGGTCAGCTTGCCGTAGGTCGAGGCGGAGGGTTTCGGCTCGAAGTCCTCGACGAAGGTCGCGGCGGCTGCGGAGACCATACCCTCGACAGAATAGTTGTCGTCGCGGTATCCGTCGGCGGTAATCAGGATGGAGGAGGAGTATTCCCCTTCGCGGGCGCTGTTGAGGCGCAGGTAGAAGCGCTCCTCGCCTGGGGTGAGGGTTACCGAGGAGCTCCATTGTGCCTTGTCCTTGCTAAGTTCGAAGGGGGCGGTCACGGAGAAGGTCACATCTCCGGGGATGTTCTCGATGTCGGCCAGGAGTTCGGCGGGGGAGGAGGGTACTCCGGGGTTCGAGCGGAAGAACCATTCGCCGTCGTAGAGGATACCTACGGAGGGCGCGGGAGCCGGGGTGGTAACCGTTACCCGGTCAGATACGAGGGTCGGGGAGGCAATCCATAGGGTGTAGGAGGTTTCGGGCTCGAGACCTTCGACTTCGGCACTCTCGTCGGCCGCGTTGACCGAGCGGGGATACCCCTGGACGGGGGCCTGGCTGTCCGTGCGGATGATGTTGAGGGTGTATTTGGTCCCGGGGAGGTCGATGTCGCTCCAAGCGATTGTGAGGGAGTTCTCTGTCAGTTCCGCGACGCGGGGCGCGGGAAGGCCGTCGACAGCGGAAGCGGAGAGGGAGACCGAAGCGGTGGCGTCGCCGGAGCGGAGGGAGAGGGTTCCGGTGTAGCTGCCGGGGGCCGAGGGGGTGAAAGTCACGGTCAGGCGCGTTCCGGCGTTGGCTGCGTCAGCGGCGACGGAGGCGGGGGAAACGGAGAAGCCGTTTCCGGCTACTGTCGCGGTGACATTCTCGGTAAGCCCCGCGCCGCGGAGGTCAATGGCGGCGGAACGGGATACCCCGACCGCCGTCACTCCGAGGTCGGCGGCGGCTCCGGGAGCCGGAAGGAGGATGGCGGCCTGTCCGGCAGCCCCTTCATGCCAGGGGAGCCCCTGCTTGTCGCCCCAGATGTATTCTGCCATTTCGGGGTTGTCGATGAAGGGGTTGCGGTTGTTCTGGTGCTTCTCTACGGCATCGTTGCGGTTTCGTTCCTTATCGCTGACGGGGTCCTGGCGGTGCCATTTGAGCAGCAGGTTCACGGCCCAGGTAGTGTAGGCCGGGTAGCTGTTCCCGGCGAGCATCGGGGAGCTCCAGGAGGAGATGCGGGAGTTGTAGGCGGCAGCCATGTAGAAATAGGTGCGGGCGAAGTCCCCCTTGTATTCGTCGACCGGCTCGAACACCTTTCCGCTGTAGCCGGGGAAGGTGGAGTTTCCGAGGCGCCCGAGGGCCTTCACGGAGCCGTTGGCGGGGAGGGTCGTGCCGCCGGAGCATTCGCCGTAGGGGAAGTTGGAGCGCTGGCCGTTGACCTTTCCGTCGGTGGGGTAGACGTGGAAGGCGTCGGACTTCATCGGCTGGGCCTCGCTGAACCAGCTCTTGGGCATCGAGTGCTCGCGGTTGTAGCAGTCGCCGACGTTCTTGTAGTTTCCGCACTGCGCGGAGCCGAATTTCCAGTGCTTGGTAGAGTACATGTCCCAGATCGTGCCGTCCTCGGGGTAGGCGTCGGAGGTGCGGTAGACGGCCCACAGGCCGTCGTAGCCGACATTCTTGTGCGGCCCGACGACATCCTCGAGCTGCTGCAGGAGCGCGCGGCCGGTTTTTCCTTCACAGGAAGAGTAGTATCCTTTGGCGGCATCGGCCGAGGCGCTGAGCGCCGCGGCCGAAGTAATCGCGATAGCGAGTATGCGGAAGTTGTTCATGGAATCGAAATGTCTGATATTCAGTATTCGGGTTTTATTCTTTTGTCAGGACTACAATCGGGACCGAGGCGGTCGCGTAGCGGAGGCCGCTGTGGAGGTAGGCTGTGGCGGTGTAGAGGCCGTCGGGGACGCGGTTGCCCCGCGTGTCGGCGAGGTCCCAGCGGTATGGGAATGTCGCGTCGGGGGCGTGCATTACGGTGCGCCCCTGCGAGTCGGTCACCACCAGGCGGCAGCCGGGGGTGTCGGAGAAGTCGTGTTCGAGGGTGATTTCGGTCTCCGTGAGGGCCGTCGCGCGGTCGGTCGTGAGGAGGGCTTTCGCGGGGGAGCTTACGACGGTGAAGTCAACCGAGCGGGAGCTTTCCCCTCCGGCGTTGCCGCGGGCGGTGAGTGTCAGGCGGTGGTGGCCGTCGACGAGGCCGCTGACGGGGAGGGCGAGGGTCGCCGTTCCGTCGGTATCAGTCGAGAGCCAGGCGGCCGCGCCGGGGAGGTTCTTGGAATCGTCGAGGGTGACGGTCAGCGACTTGCCGAAGAGGGAGCTTACGCCGATCACGCCCGAGGGGTCGGTTATGGTAGCGTTGAGGGTGAAGTCGGGAGGTGTCACCTGGCCGGACACGAACTCCGGGTAGTCGATGTAGAGGGAGGAAATCAGGGGAGGTTCCGGCTCGGGGAGCGCGTTGGGGTCGGTGTCGAGAACGCGGAGGTTGTCGAAGGAGCCGTTGGCGTGCTCGAAGCCGTTGTCGCTCATCGCGTAGAGGGAGACGGTGTTGGAGCCTCCGGGGCGCGCCGGGAGGGGGAGGGTTGCCGTAGTCGAGAATCGGCCGGCCTTGACCTGCGCCTTGACGTTGAGGATGGGGTACTGGTTGGTCGCTATGTCGAGGGGAATCGGTCGGTTGCTGACATCCTTGACATTGCGCGGCGAGTCGTAGACCATAATGATTGCCTCGCCGTTGAACGACGCGTCGACCTCCCCGTCGGAACCGACAACCGCTCCTTCGACAGAGAGGGGTTTCAGCGGCTCTACCTCGATCGCGGCATCGGCGGCGGGGATGCCGTTGACGGCGGTCAGGCGGGCGGAGTGGGTCGGGGCGTAGGTCGGGATTTCGGGGTCGCCCACGAAGGTGTAGGAGCGGGTGTTGAGAATCAGGGCCGAGTCAATCGCGAGGATGGTCGTCGAGCCGGGGTTCCCCTTGTCGAACTCCTCCTGCTTGATGCGGTTGCGCTCCTCCTGGAGGTCGGTGTTGGAGTTTACGGCCTGGCGGAAGATTTCGCCGAGGGTCGCGTTAGGCTCGGCTGAGAAGTATTTGCGGGTGACGGCCTCTACAATGTCGAAGTTGTAGTTCATGTAGACCTCGCGCTGCGCGCCGATGACCCCGATGGAACCGCCGTTCTTGTTGATGAACATCCAGGCTCCGACGCAGTCGGGGGAGAGGTCGATAGAGAGGGGTGAGCAGGTGCCGAGGACCGTCAGCGGGGAGACCGGGTAGAAGGTCTCCTTAGCGAGGTTGGAGTTCCATAGGCCGTTGGCTCCGAAGCCGTTGGCCGCGCCGTGGCCGAAGTAGGCCATGAAGCAGGTTCCCTCCTGGAGGGTGGAGGCCACGAAGTTGTGGTAGTGGGTCGCGCCGTCGTTGTCGTGGGGGTAGAGGTCGTCGTACGCCTTATATAGCATTGTCGAGGGCTTCTCCTCGCCAACAATTGCGGCGAGGGTCTCGGCCTGGGTCACGAAGTTGTTGTCGTTGTCGGAGTCGGCCATCAGGAGGGCGCGGTTGGTTGAGCCGGTCGATGGGGGATTCTTGAGGTATTTCTCGATTTTGTCGACCATGTCGTTGGCCTGCTCGGAGTTCTGGGCCGGAAGACGCCCTACGGCGATATCCATCTTGGGCCATATGGCGTTGTAAATCGAGAAGTCGTCGGAGAGGATGCCGTAGAATATGTCGGAGGCGTAGCTCAGGGAGTGGTGGCCGCCGATGGAGAGGTGGGGGCACTCGTAGACAGGCACATAGCGGTCGCGCCACCCCTCCTCGCGGATGGTGATTCCGCGGTTGTCGGAGGAGGCGTAGCCCATCAGGAGGATCGAGCGGAATTTCTCCGGGCCGCGGTCGCGGAGCATGCGGGCGAAGCGGCGGATTGCCTCGTGGGTGCGGGTGCCGGAGGCGAACTCGTTGAAAATCTCCTCCTGGCAGACGGCGACGGCGTCAGTCCCGCGGAGCGAGCGGTGGATTTCCGCCAGGCGCTCTGCCTGGGGCATGAACTCGCGGGCGGCCACAATCAGCATCTCCGGGGCGCTCATCGAGTGGAGGTTCTGGGGGGCCACCTCGCCGGCGAAGGTTACCTTGTGGAGTGTCATCGCCGGGTCGAAGACCAGGAAGGTCGGGGCGGTCCCGTCGGGGGCGCCCCCGGTGCGGCCGAGGGTCACCGCGTCGGGCGCGTCAGCCTCGTCGGAGGCGGGTCCGCGGAGCAGGTGGCGCGGGGCGAGCGGCTCGGTTACGTCCCAGACCGTCAGCGAGGGGGAGGCACCGTCGAGGCGCAACTGCTGCGCCGGGTCGGTAAGGGAGGTGAAGGTGACGGTCTGCTGCGCTACCGGCTCGGAGAAGTCGGTCGAGCGGAGATATGTGATCGAGTAATAGTCGACCGCGCCGTACTGTAGGGAGGGGGAGACGCTGTTGCTGTTGTCGCCGACCCATACCTTTACGGTATATGTGTCGCCATCGGCCTCTTTGGCGTTCTCCATTCCGAAAACCTGGAGCTCGCGGTAGTTCTGCAGGTTCTGGTCGGCAGTCCTCGACTTGGTCTCGAAGGTGTAACCGGAGGGGAGCTGCCATTTTACCGACTGCTGGGTGAGGGCCTTTACGGCCATCGCGGCGGCGAAATGGATTCCGCGGTTATAGTCCTGCGAGACCGCGGTAGTGTATTTGTAGCCGGGAAGGTGGTTGTCGAACGACTGCGGGCCGGTCTCCTTGAGGTCGTCGCCGAAGAACCGCGCTCCGAGGTTGCCGAAGCGGCTCTTTTCCAGGGCGCGGAAAGTGAAGCCCCAGGTGGTGTTATCAAGGGATGGGGTGCCCGAAGCGTCGGCGCGGGCTATCTTGGCCGGTTCGGCGGGAGTAGCGGTCTCGGTCAGGAAGTAGGCGCCCTCGTCGGAGTAGTAGTTGCGGGTGACGACCGGTTTCCAGCGTCCCCGTCCGGCGGTCATCGGCTCGCGCCAGGGGCGGAATCTCGCGCCCGCCTCGCCGTAGAATATCAGTTTGCCGCCGGTCACCATCGAGGGCACGGGGGCCACTGCGTCGGGAATCTCCTCGGAAAACTGCTGGTTGCCGAGCATCGCTCCCCCGTAGCCGCAGACCGCCACTTTCGAGGGGTCTGAGAACCCCATCGCCGCCAGCTCGTCGGCGGTGATTTCCTGCATACCGGTCTCGGCGACGGTGATTTTCACCCAGCGGCCCGAGGAGAGGGGGGTGGAGTTGGCGAAATAGCCCGCGGGCAGAGCGGAGGCGGTCGCCGTGGCGCACAGCAGGGCGCCGGAGGCCAATAGGCGGGATATGATGTTGGGCTTCATTGTCGGTTTATTATTTTCGGGGGGAAAGAGGACACAGCTTTCCAAAAACTAAACGAGCGCGGGGCTGAATTATTGCGCGAGAGCCTATTTGACGCGGGCGCGCAACCGGGGGCGCTCCGGGGCGGCTTCTCCGGGGCGGAGTATCGAGGCGCTTATGTCGAGGCCTATTTCCGCGGGGAAGGGGGCGGGGAATATGGCGGGGACCAGCAGGTCGCCGCTCTTTACCGTCGTCGAGCGGCTGATGAGGGCGAGCGTTTCCGAGATCCGCAGCGCGGAGAGGGGGAAGGTAAGCTGCAAGGGAGCGCCGTCGGCGGTTTTCCCGTACTGCAGAACGGCCTCTTCGCCGGAGGGGAGCGGGAGGAACGAGCCTGGCATTATCGCGCCGTCGAAAACCGGGAGGAAACGGGCCGCGGCGGAGTCCCCGTCCCCTGCGGGGCGAAGTATGGCGCCGACGGCGAGGGCATCGATGTAACGGTCGGCGAAGCGCGGCTCGATCCATTTCCCTAACTTGCCGACCCTCACCATCGGGGCGAGGCGGATTTCCCACCCCTCGCGGGCGAAGTCGGGTAGGAAGCAGGGGAAGCCGGGGCGCACCAGCGCCGAATCGGCCCCCATCGTCAGGGGGAGTATGTCGGGACGCGGGGCCGCGTCTGCCTCCAGGGCCCTCTCCCAGGCCCCGTCCCAGCGGTCAAGCGCCCGGTCGACAACGAATATCTTCATCTGTAAGAGATTGTCTAAAAACGTTTAGGGCCTTCGGCTCAGCCGTTAAATTCCATCCGGTTGTACATCACCGCCAGATGGGCGTAGATGGAGGTGTTGGTGATGACAACCCCCTCGGGGGCGCTCAGGCGGAAAGGGGTGAAGTTCCATAGGGCCTTCACTCCGGCGGCTACCAGGAGGTCGGCGGCGCTCTGGGCGTGCTCCACGGGTACGGTTATGATGCCGACCTTCGCGCCCGCCTCGCGGACGCGCCGCGTCAGCTCCGAGGCGGGGTAGACGGGGATTCCGCGGCAGGAGGTCCCGGCAAGCTCCGGGTTGGTATCGAAGGCCGCGACGATATTGAGGCCGTAGCGGCTCAGGCCGGCGTCCTGCATCAGCGCTCCGCCGAGGCTTCCCGCCCCGACGACGACGGCCCGGTGGGACCTTCGGAACCCGAGGAACTCCTCGAGCTTGTGCTCCAGCAGCGGAACCTCGTAGCCGATGCGCGTCTTACCCCTTATGTCGAGAAACGAGAGGTCTTTGGCTATTTGCGACGCGTCGACCTTCAGCTCGCGCGAGATTTGCGTCGAGCTGACGAACTCGTCGCCCCTCTCGCGGAGAAGGGAGACATAAGCCAGGTACCAGGGCAGGCGCCGCAGGGCCGGTTCGGGAATCAGGTCGCGTTGGAAGTCGGTCATTGTCCCGCAAAGTTACGAAAAAATCCGCAAACGGGGCGCCCGGGGGTGATTTTCGACGGAAAAGCACCATAATATATCTTAAATAACATTTGGCTGGTGGATTTTAACACGAGTATACCCTCCGTTTCGCGAAAATTTGGTACTTTTGCCCCCGCGAACCTCGGGAGGCTGCGCCCTTCCGGGCCTGCCTCTGTTGACCCCTAATCCTGAAAGCAACACGAACAATTCACTATAAGTCAAGTTATGAGCAAAGAGAAAAAATTCTTGACGTGTGACGGTAACCAGGCCGCCGCGCATATCTCCTACATGTTCTCGGAGGTTGCGGCGATCTACCCCATCACACCCTCTTCAACAATGGCCGAGTATGTCGACGAATGGGCGGCTGCCGGTCGTAAGAACATCTTCGGAGAGACCGTCCTGGTCCAGGAGATGCAGTCTGAGGGTGGCGCCGCTGGCGCTGTCCACGGCTCCCTCCAGGCCGGCGCGCTGACTACCACCTACACCGCGTCGCAGGGTCTTCTGCTGATGATCCCCAACATGTACAAAATCGCCGGCGAGCAGCTCCCCTGCGTGTTCCACGTTTCGGCCCGCACCCTCGCCAGCCACGCGCTGAGCATCTTCGGCGACCACCAGGACGTTATGTCGGTGCGCCAGACCGGTTTCGCGATGCTCGCCGAAGGTTCCGTGCAGGAAGTGATGGACCTCGCCGGTGTGGCCCACCTCGCGACCATCAAGTCCTCCATCCCCTTCGTTAACTTCTTCGACGGATTCCGTACCAGCCACGAAATCCAGAAAATCGAGATGCTGGAGACCGACGACCTCGCTCCGCTCCTCGACCGCGAGGCCCTCGCCAAGTTCCGCGCACGCGGCCTCAACCCCCAGGCCCCCGTTTCCCGCGGCATGGCCGAGAACGGCGACGTTTTCTTCCAGCACCGCGAGGCCAGCAACGTGGCCTACGAGGCTGTCCCCGAAATCGTCGAGCAGTACATGGAGAAAATCTCCGCTCTGACCGGCCGCAAGTACGGCCTCTTCAACTACTACGGCGCTGACGACGCGGAGCGCGTGATCATCGCCATGGGTTCCGTGACGGAAGCCGCCAAGGAAGCCATCGACTACCTGATGGAAAAGGGCGAGAAAGTCGGCATCGTGTCCGTCCACCTCTACCGCCCCTTCTCCGCGAAGCACTTCCTCGCCGCCGTTCCCGCGACCGCGAAGCGTATCGCCGTCCTCGACCGCACCAAGGAACCGGGCGCCAACGGCGAACCCCTCTTCCTCGACGTCAAGGAATGTTTCTACGGCAAGGATAACGCCCCGATGATCGTCGGCGGCCGCTACGGCCTGGCGTCGAAAGACACCACCCCCGCCCAGATTATCGGCGTGTTCGAGAACCTGGCCCTCCCGATGCCCAAGGACCACTTCACCGTGGGTATCGTCGACGACGTTACCTTCACCTCTCTCCCCCTTCCCGAAGAGGTGGCTCTCGGCGACAAGTCGACCTTCGAGGCTAAGTTCTACGGCCTCGGCGCCGACGGTACCGTGGGTGCCAACAAGAACTCCGTGAAGATCATCGGCGACAACACCGACAAGTACTGCCAGGCTTACTTCGCCTATGACTCGAAGAAGTCGGGCGGCTATACCTGCTCCCACCTCCGTTTCGGCGATGTGCCCATCCGTTCGACCTACCTGGTCAACACCCCGAACTTCGTGGCCTGCCACGTTCAGGCATACCTCCACATGTACGACGTTACCCGCGGCCTCCGCGACAACGGTACCTTCCTGCTGAACACCATCTGGGAAGGAGAGGAGCTTGCCAAGAACCTCCCCAACAAGGTCAAGAAGTATTTCGCCGACCATAACATCAGCGTATACTACATCAACGCTACCAAAATCGCTCAGGAAATCGGCCTCGGCAACCGCACCAACACCATCCTCCAGAGCGCCTTCTTCCGCATCACAGAGGTTATCCCCGTCGACCTCGCTGTAGAGCAGATGAAGAAATTCATCGTCAAGAGCTACGGTAAGAAGGGCCAGGACGTTGTCGACAAGAACTACGCTGCCGTTGACCGCGGCGGAGAGTACAAGAAGCTCGATGTCGATCCCGCATGGAGCAAACTCGAAGAGGAGGCTCCCGCGGCCAACAACGATCCCGCCTTCATCAACGAAATCGTCCGCCCCATCAACGCCCAGAACGGCGACCTGCTGAAGGTTTCCGCCTTCAAGGAGAACCCCGACGGTACCTGGCAGAACGGCACCGCCGCTTACGAGAAGCGCGGCGTCGCGGCCTTCGTTCCCGAATGGATCGAAGAGAACTGTATCCAGTGCAACAAGTGCGCGTATGTCTGCCCCCACGCTACCATCCGTCCCTTCGTGCTGACCGACGCCGAGCTTGCCGGCGCTCCCTTCGGCGAAGACCACACCAAGGCCGCCCTCGGTCCCCAGTTCAAGGGCATGCACTTCCTCCAGGCCGTCGACGTCCTCGACTGTCTCGGCTGCGGCAACTGTGTTGACGTATGCCCCGGCATGAAGGGCAACAAGGCTCTGAAGATGATGCCCCTCGAGACCCAGCTCGACAAGCAGAAGGAATGGGACTACTGCGTCAAGGAAGTTTCCTCGAAGCAGGAACTCGTCGACATCAAGGCAAACGTCAAGAACTCGCAGTTCGCTACCCCGCTCTTCGAATTCTCCGGCGCATGCTCCGGTTGCGGCGAAACCCCCTACGTCAAGCTGATCAGCCAGCTCTTCGGCGACCACGAAATGGTTGCCAACGCTACCGGCTGCTCCTCGATTTACTCCGGCTCCGTGCCCTCTACTCCCTACACCACCAACTTCCGCGGCCACGGTCCCGCATGGGCCAACTCCCTGTTCGAGGACTTCGCCGAGTTCGGTCTGGGCATGAAGATCGCCAACGAGAAGATGACCGCCCGCGTTGCCGAGCTGATGAAGGCCGCAACAGAGTGCGATAAGTGCTGCGACGGCATCAAGGAACAGGCCCAGAAGTGGCTCGACAACCGCAACGACGCTGTCGCCACCCGCGAGGTCTACGAGACAATCGTTCCCCTCTGCGAGGCTTGCGGATGCGACGTATGCCAGGGCATCCTTGCCCTCAAGGGCCATATCGTTAAGCGCTCCCAGTGGATTATCGCCGGCGACGGCGCCGCTTACGACATAGGCTTCGGCGGTCTCGACCACGTTCTCGCTTCCGGCAAGAACGTCAACATCCTCGTGCTCGACACCGAGGTTTACTCCAACACCGGCGGCCAGGCTTCGAAGGCTACCCCGATCGGCGCCATCGCCAAGTTCGCCGCTGCCGGCAAGCGCGTGCGCAAGAAGGACCTCGGCCTGATCGCGACCACCTACGGCTACGTTTACGCCGCCCAGGTAGCGATGGGTGCCGACCAGGCCCAGACCCTCAAGGCTATCCGCGAGGCTGAGGCTTACGACGGCCCCTCGATCATCATCGCCTACAGCCCCTGTATCAACCACGGCCTCCGCGCCGGCATGGGTCACTCCCAGGCCGAGGAACAGCGCGCCGTCGACTGCGGTTACTGGCACCTGTGGCGCTACAACCCCACCCTCGAAGAAGAGGGCAAGAACCCGTTCAGCCTCGACTCGAAGGCTCCGAACTGGGACGGCTTCGAAGACTTCCTCAAGGGCGAGGTGCGCTACGCTTCCGTAATGAAGCAGTACCCGACCGAGGCAGAAGAGCTGTTCGCCGCCGCCAAGGCTAACGCCCAGTGGCGCTACAACAACTACCTCCGCCTGAGCCAGGCCCAGTGGGGTGTTGAGCCTCCCGCCATCGTGAAATAAACCCCGATAATCCCTAATAAAACAGCCGCGACCCTTCCGGGCCGCGGCTGCTTTTTTTGTTCAAAAGTTGCGTTATCGCATACGGGAGGCGTCCCCGCCGTTGTTTCTTCGCGGTAGCTGTCGTCCCTTTGCGGCGCGCCGGCATAAGAGCCCCTTGAAATCGTTGGTTGTTCCCTTAGCCTGAAGTCTCCGTAGCTTGTTTCCCTTAGCCTGAAGTCTCCGTAGCTTGTTTCTCTTAGCCGGAAGTATCTCCGTTCTGTGGAGCGAGCGTAAGCGAGCGGCCTCCCCTCTTTCCCCGGAGGCGCCCGTTCCGAATGGGTTCTGGTCCGGGTGTGAGGGGCCGCGGCCCCGAAGTCCCTTTATCCTTTCAGGATTCTCCACGGCGCCGGATAGAGGTTGTTGGCGCGGTTGCCGAGGTTCTTGACGAAGCCCAGGGGGAGGGGCGCGGCGTCGGGAGAGGGGCGGTAGGTGAGGAGTAGGTAGCCTTTTGAGGCTTCGGAGGGGAGGGAGAGGGCCTGGCGCCGCAGGTAGTCGAGGGCGGCCGCCTTGTCGACCTCGAAGGTCGGGAATGGGGTGAAGGGTGAAGGGTTAAGGGTGAACGGGGGCGCGAGCATCGCGAGCGACTGGGTCGGGAGGTAGTCGCGCCCCTTGATTTCGGCGACCGTCACCCCCGCGTGGATGATGTCGAGGGCGCGGGAAAGTTCCCGGAACGGGGCGTAAATCGCCTCCGGGATGGCAGCTACCTCCCCTTCGCGGATGGTCGTCAGGCGCGGGCGCAGCGATGCGGGAACGCGGGCCAGGAGTTCGGTTTCGGGGAGTTTCGGACTCGCGGCGGAGGACTTGCGGGAACCCTCCTTGCCGTTTTTGCCCTGCTTGCGCCCCGCCGCGGCGGCCGAGGGAGCGTCCTCCGTCTTGCGGAGGACGGCGACCGTGTACCCCTCCCCTTCTATGCGGCCCGGCAGGAAGCGGAGCGAGTTAAGGGTGAAAGGTGAAGGGTGAAGGGGTGACTCGGCGAGGATGTTCCAGGAGGGGTCGGTCGATATGGCGACCGGCTCGAAGGCGCCGGAGGCAAGCAGGCGTTCGGTCTGGCGCTCGTTCTCGTCGGTGTTGAAGGTGCAGGTGGAATATATAAGGTATCCCCCCGGGCGGAGGGTCGCGGCGGCGTTGTCGAGAATCTCTTCCTGGAGGGTCGCGCACTGGGCCACGAGCGCCGGGCTCCACTGCTCGGCGGCCTTGGAGTCCTTGCGCATCATACCCTCTCCCGAACAGGGCGCGTCGACAATGACGAGGTCGAAGAAGTCCGGGAGGGAGCGGAAGCGGGCGGTGTCGCCGCGGCTGACGACACTCCAGGGGTACCCCCATTTTATTATGTTCTCCTTGAGGATTTCGGCCCGCCGGAAGTCGTATTCATTGCTTACCATCAGCGACCCCGCGGGGAAGAGGTCGGCGACGGCGGTTGTCTTCCCGCCCGGCGCGGCGCAGAGGTCGAGCACGCGGGGGCGCTCCGGCAGGTCGGGGAGGAGCTGCCGGAAAATCTCGGCAACGAACATCGACGAAGGGTCCTGGACGTAGTACGCCCCCTGGTGCATCGCCGGGTCGAGGGTGAAGTCGGGGCGCGACGGCAGTAGGTACGCCGCGGGATGCCAGGGCACGCGCCGCGCCCCTTCGGACACCGCCGCCCCGGGCTTGCGGGGATTCAGGCGTATGCCTACCGAGGGCGTGCCCCCCTCCAGCGCCGCGGCGAGTTCTCTGAACGGCTCGAAGCCGCTGTCAATCAGATGTTTTCGGAATTGCTCTTGCATTTTCCTTCACTTTTCACCCTTCACCTTTCACTCTTTACTTCCGCCTCCTTCCGGGGCGGTTCCGGGTAGGAGACGCGGGCGTGGAACATCGAGCGGAGGCGCTTCTTGAAGATGGATTTGATGGTCGCTATGTCGCGGAAGGAGAGGGGCGACTCGCTGTGGAGCCCTTCACCCACCTGGGTGTCGATCATTCGGTCGACAAGGGCCGACACGGCCTCGTCGGAGTGGTCGGTAAGGGAGCGGGAGGCGGCCTCCACCGCGTCGGCCATCATCAGCAGCGAAGCCTCCTTCGACTGAGGATTCGGTCCGGGGTAGGTGAACGGCGCCGGGTCGATCTCCTCGCCGGGATGGTTCTTCTGCTCCGTGATGTAGAAGTATTTGGCCTTGCCGCAGCCGTGGTGCTGGGCGATGAGGTCGGAGATACTTTTGGGGAGTTTCGCTTTCTCGGCGCGGCGCAGCCCGTCGCGTATGTGGCCCGTTATTATCCGGGCGCTCTGCACCGGGGTCAGTAGGTCGTGGGGGTTCATCCCGTGCTGGTTCTCGGTAAAGAACGCGGGGTTGTCGATTTTCCCTATGTCGTGGTAGAGGGCGCCGGCGCGCACGAGCTGCACGTTCGCCCCTATGGCGTGGGCCGCTTCCGACGCCAGGTTGCTGACAGCCATCGAGTGCTGGAACGTCCCGGGGCACTCGGTCGACAGGGCCCTCATCAGCGGGTTGTTTATGTCTGACAGCTCGACGAGGGTCACCACAGACACCATCCCGAAGATTTTCTCATATATGAATATGAGTATGTAGGCGAAGGAAATCAGCACGGCGTTAACCGCGAAGTAGCCGATCAGGCGCCAGGAGAGGGACCCGACCGTGCCGGTCGACATCAGCTCGACCGCCAGGTATGACAGTACATACGCCACGAAGGCAACCAGGGCCGAACGAAGCAGCTCCGAACGGCGGCTCAGCTCTTTCAGCGAGAAGAGGACGGCGGCTCCGGCGGTCAGCTCCAGGAAGATAAATTCCAGAGGGAAGGAGGCCGCCACGGCGCAGAGGAGCATCGTCCCGACGAGGATGAAGAAGGCCGTGCGGGTATCGAAGAACACCATCACCACAACCGGCACTATCGCCAGCGGCACGATGTAGACCCCGGCGGTGAACGCCTTTGACATCAGCACTGCGAAGAGGAAGAAGCACACCGGGAGCGACATAAGCGCAACGACGCGCTTTGTGTCGCTGAACGTCGAGGGATAGTAGAAGTAGAGGAAGCTGTAAATCAGCCCGAAAATCAGGATGACGTAAAGCAGGTGGCCGAAGAAGGTGTTGAGCGTCTTGGAGTGGGAGGCGCTCGCGGTCTTGTCGAGCGTCGCCTCGTAGGTTTTGAGAATCTGGTAAAGCTGCGGCGTTACGATTTCTCCCTGGTCGATGATTCTCTCCCCCTGCTGTATAACTCCGATTCCGGCCAGAACGGGCTGCATCAGCGATTCGCGGTAACGCTCGGTAGCCTTCGTGTCGGGTTTCACGTTCGGCTCGAGGAGGCGTCCCAGCTCGAGGGTCTGTATGCCGGGGCGGTCGGGGGTGTCGCGGAACAGGGAGTCGACCAGGGCGTAGGCGTCGCGCTGGGAGCGCATCCCCTTGGTCGGCACGGGGGTGTTCACGTTGTTGGCGTTGATTTTTATCTCCGGGAGCTTCTCCTGGGTGATGAGGAGGGCTGTCGGGGGGTCGACGATGCCGTCGGCATAGAGGCGCTGGATTGTCGAGGCCAGGCGGGCGCGCACGGCGGGGGAGATGTGTCCGGCGTTTCTTACGGCGGCGACCGCCCTGGTTTCGGGAGCCGGGTCGCGGCTGAAAATCGGCACCATCTCCCGCTCGATCGAGTCGGTCATCGCGGCGATGGTCGCCGAGTCGCGGTAGACGGTGATGTCGAACGGGGCGGTCAGGATTCCGTAGCTCCAGGGGCGGTTCTCCTCGTAATGGAACTTGGAGGAGGAGTCGCGGGGCATGAACCACAGGACTATCGCACAGGCGGCGATGAAGGTCGCCGCCTGCCACAGGATGTATTTCTTTACCTTTTTCATATGGGGTTATCTGATTCTTGCCGCCGACTGGACGCCGGGGATGCGGCGCACCTTGGCGCAAAGGTCGTTCAGGCCGTCGGCGTCCGAGACCAGCAGCGAGAGGTCGCAGTGGAAGACCTCCTTCTCGGTCCGTATGTCGAGGGCCCGAATGTCGAGGCTCAGATGGGTTGAAATCAGCGAGATAAGTTCGTGGAGTATTCCGTGGCGGTCGATTCCCTCGATGCGGATGTGGGCCATGAAGCGCCCGCCGTTGACCTCCCACCGCGTTGAGAGGATGCGGGGGCCGAAGCTGGCCTTGAGCATCGCGGCGCGCGGGCAGTCGAGGGTGTGGACCGTAACCTCCCCGTTATCCTCTATAAAGCCCAGGACGTCGTCGCCGGGAAGCGGGCAGCAGCAGTCGGAGAAGCGGAAGTTGGTGTTGCCGTCCTCGTCGTAGCGGAGCACGTAGGTCTCCTTGCGGTTGATTTCCTTCCGCTGCGGGGCCGGTTCCTCTTCTGCGGTTTTGCCTCCTCGCCCTATCAGTTTGAGCAGCAGGCGCTTGGTCTTGGAGCTTTCCTTTTTGAGGATTTTGATCACATAGTCGTTGAGGATGATTTCCTCGTTGCCCAAAAGGTAGTAGAACTCCTCGCGGTTGGCGGCCTTGAAGAGCCCCATCACCTTGGTTATGGCGATGTTGTCATCCTTTATGTCGTTGTCGTGCAGGAACTTCTCGAAAGTGAGGCGCCCGGCTGTGATCGCGGGCTGGTGGAGCTTGCGGAGCACCTGCCGCAGCCGCGTCTTCCCTTTGGCCGTCGCGAGGAAGTCGACCCATTCGGGCTTCGGCTGCTGCGACTGAGAGGTCAGCACCTCAACCTGGTCGCCCGAATTGAGCTTCTGGCTCAGGGGCACGAGCTTGTGGTTCACCTTGCCCGCGATGCAGTGGGAGCCGATCTGTGTGTGCAGGTTGAACGCCACGTCGAGCACCGTCGAGTCCTTCGGTAGCGTCAGCAGCTCCCCCTTGGGGGTGAAGACTACGATTTCCGAGGAGAAGAGGTTGAGTTTCAGGGTGTCGAGGAAGTCCAGGGCGTTCGGCTCCGGGTCGTCGAGTATGTCCTTGATTGTGTGGAGCCATACGTTAAGCTCGCTCTCCTCGTCCCCCTCGCCGACCTTGTATTTCCAGTGGGCGGCGAACCCCTTCTCGGCGATCTCGTCCATACGGCGCGAGCGGATCTGGACCTCGATCCAGTTGCCGTCAGGCCCCATGACCGTCAGGTGAAGAGCCTGGTAGCCGTTGGCCTTCGGGTTGGAAATCCAGTCGCGGGTGCGGTCGGGGTGCAGCCGGTATATGTCGGTTATGGCCGAATATATCTGCCAGCAGAGCGACTTCTCCTTCGCCGGGTCGTCGCACTCGAAGATAATCCTCGCGGCGTAGAGGTCGTAGACCTCCTCGAAGGGTATGTGCTTGGTCTCCATCTTGTTCCAGATGGAGTAGATTGATTTCACGCGCGCCTTGGCGGTGTATTTCAGCCCCATCCCGTCCAGGCGCTCGCGGATCGGGGCCGAGAAGTCCTCGAAGACGTTGGCGCGTTTCGCCTCCGAGGCCGCGATCTGCTCGGAGATGCGCCGGTAGGCGTCGGGGTGTTCGTACTTGAAGGAGAGGTTTTCAAGCTCCGTCTTTATGGCGAAGAGGCCGAGGCGGTGGGCCAGCGGGGCGTAGATGTAGAGGGTCTCCCCGGCGATTTTGTACTGCTTGTTGGGGGCCATCGAGCCGAGGGTGCGCATGTTGTGGAGGCGGTCGGCCATCTTGATGAGCACCACGCGGATATCCTCCGACATCGTAAGCAGCAGCTTGCGGAAGTTCTCGGCCTGGGCCGAGGCCTTGTCGCCGAAGATTCCGCCGGAGATTTTCGTCAGGCCCGCGACGAGCTGCGCGATTTTCTTGCCGAAGTTCTGCTCGATATCCTCGACGGTGTACTCCGTGTCCTCCACGACGTCGTGGAGGAGCGCGGCGCATATCGAGGTCGAGCCGAGGCCTATTTCCTGGGAGGCGATTTTGGCCACGGCGATGGGGTGGAGGATATACGGCTCGCCGGAGCGGCGCCGTATCCCCTTGTGGGCCTCTTTCGCGAAGTTGAACGCGCGCTCGATGATTTCCACCTTCTTGCGATGGTTCGAGGCGAGGTATCCGTCGAGCACCTCGCGGAAGGCCTCCTCAATGACGCGGTCTTCTTCGGGGGTTGTGAAAGAGGGGTTCTTTTGCTGGGCCATAATCGCTTGGAGTTTAAAAGTTTAAATTTTATGGCTTAAGGCTTGGGAATACCCGGACGGCAGCTTCGGGGCCGCGGCCCCTCACACCGGGACCAGAACCCCGGTATTCCCTTCACCTTTCACCCTTCACTCTTCACCGCTGAGCGGCATGAGGCCGCTCGGCTCAGCGCGCCTTTACGAGGAAGATTTCGGTGGGGAAGTGGTCGGAGTAGCCGTTGAGGAAGACTCCGGCGGAGAAGGTGCGGTGGGGCGAGCCGTCCTCGTTGCGGAGGAACTGGAAGTTGTTCACCTGGGCCTTCTGGTAGTGGAGACCGTCGGCGCCGCTGTTGTCCTTCAGGAGGGTGCCGCTGACGATAATCTGGTCGAAGAGGTTCCAGGAGCCGCGGTAGGCGAGGGTTCCGATTCCCTTGTCAAGCAGGCTCCAGAAGGGGTTGTAGAAGGCGTGGGGCTTCACTCCCGCGGGGTTCTTGACCGCGCCGAGCACCTGCGCGCAGGATTTGTCCTGCGGGTCGTCGTTGAGGTCGCCCATGATAATCACCCCTTCGCTGGGGCGCGTCTGCCAGAGGGAGTCGGCGATATGCTTGCTGAGGGCGGCGGCTCCTTCGCGGAGCCAGGAGGAGCGTTCCTGTCCGCCGATTCGCGAGGGCCAGTGGTTTACGATGATGGAAACGGTATCGCCCCCCATGATGCCGGTAACGACGGTCTGGTCGCGGGTCGGGCGCTGCATCTCCCCGAGCTGCAGGGTGTGGTGGTTGACGGAGTGGAGGCGGAACTGGCGGGGGTTGTAGAGGGCGGCCACGTCGACGCCGCGCTTGTCGGGGGAGTCGTGGTGGACAATCTGGAGGTTCCAGGGTTTCTTACCCTGGGCGCGGAGCCGGTTGTCGACAGCCTTCACGAGGTCGACCAGTACGGAGCGGTTCTCAATCTCGCTGACCCCGAGGAACGCGGGGCCGTTGGGGGTTGTCGGGGTCGACATCTCCGCGATGCAGCGGGCGAGGTTCTCGATTTTCGACCAGTATTTCTTTCCGTGCCACTGGCGCGCTCCCGCCGGGGAGAACTCCAGGTCGTAGGAGCCGTTGTTGTTGATGGTGTCGAACAGGTTCTCGAGGTTGTAGAAGCCTACGCCGAATACCTGGTACTGGCGGCGGCCCTGGTTGTCGGCCTGTTTCTGGTCCTTGGGTGCGGCCCAGGCTGTTACGGCCAGCAGCGCGGCCATCGCCATAGAGAAGATACGTTTCATCATTTATCGCGTTATTGTTTATTTTTCAGGTTCTGAGGATTCAGGTTCGCGGGCGCGGGGCGATAAAAAGCCCGGCAGGTGGCAAAAGTAGCAAAAAATTCTGGAAAAATCGCTAAATTTGCGGTACAGGAAATTTCACGACCCATCATATATGAGGAAACAAGCGATTTTGCTGGCGGCTCTGGCCGCGGTCGGGGCTTCCGCGCAGGCCCCATTATGGATGCGCGACGTTAAAATCTCGCCCGACGGCAGAGCCGTCGCGTTCGCCTACAAGGGTGACATATGGACTGTTCCCGCAGCCGGGGGGAACGCCGTCCGCCTGACGTCGCTCCCCTCCTACGAGGCTTCCCCGGTATGGAGCCCCGACGGCAAGCGGATCGCTTTCTCGTCGGACCGCTACGGCAACAGCGACATATTCGTCATGGACGCCGCCGGCGGCCCCGCGACGCGCCTTACTTCGGATTCCGCCTCGGAGACCCCGGAGGCGTTCACCCCCGACGGGACGGAGGTGCTCTATTCGGCCTCCATCCAGGCCCCGGCGTCGTCCGCCGCGTTCCCCTCGGGGCGCATGGCGCAGCTATGGGCCGCGAAGGCCGACGGCTCGGGTGTCCGCCGGCAGGTGCTGGCGACTCCGGCGCAGATGCCGGCGTTCCTCCCCGACGGCGGTTTCATCTATCAGGACCTCAAGGGGTTCGAGGATGAATGGCGCAAGCACCATACCTCGTCGGTTACCCGCGACCTCTGGCGCTACGACGCGAAGACCGGGAAGCATACAAACCTTACCTCCCGCGGCGGCGAGGACCGCAACCCGTCGTTCGACCCGGCGACCTCTACCGTATATTTCCTCAGCGAGCGCGACGGGGGGACGATGAATGTCTACGCCGCGCCCCTCTCCGATATGTCCAAGGCCTCGGCTGTCACCTCCTTCAAGACCCACCCGGTGCGCTTCCTGAGCCGCGCCGCCGACGGCACCCTCGCCTTCACCTACGACGGGGAAATCTACACGATGAAGGGGGGCAAGGGTGCTCCCGCCAAGTTGGCGGTCGCGATTGCCGCCGACGACGCTCCCTCCGTTGAGAAAATCGAGCTCCGCCCCGGCGGCGCCGTACCCTCGCCAGACGGGAAGCAGATGGCGTTCATCAGCCGCGGCGATGTATTCGTGACCTCCGTCGAGTACCCGACCACGCGCCAGGTGACCTCCACACCGCAGGCCGAGCGCCATATCAGTTGGGGGAAGGACAACCGCGCGCTCTACTATACCTCGGAGCGCTCGGGCCGCAAGAATATCTACCGCGCGACCCTCGACCGCGAGGCTGACCCCGATTTCCCCAACGCTACCTCCATAAAGGAGGAGGCGCTGTTCGACGACGGGGCCGAATACTCCCACCCGATGGTGTCGCCCGACGGCAAGAAGCTCGCCTTCGTCAAGAACCGCCGTAACATAATGATCATGGACCTCCCCTCCGGGAAGCCCCGCCAGCTTACCGCCGGGGAGACCTATCCCGGGCGCGACGACGGCATCGTGATGACCTGGAGCCCCGACTCCCGCTGGCTGGCGATGGAGATGACCCCCAAGATGCACGACCCATATTCCGATATAGCGCTACTTAACGTAGAGACCGGCAAGCTGATCAACATCACCCGCAGCGGCTACTTCGACGCGTCGCCTCGCTTCACGCAGGACGGCAACGCGCTGCTTTTCATGACCGACCGCTACGGCATGCGCGCCCACGCTTCGTGGGGCTCGCAGACCGACCTCATGATCGTGTTCCTCAACCGCGAGGCCCGCGACCGTTTCGACCTCAGCAAGGAGGACCTGGCGCTCCTGAAGGAGAGTGAAAAGAGTGAAAAGGGGAAAGGTGAAAAGGGTGAAAAGAAGAAGGATAAGAAGGGGGAAAAAGGTGAAAAGGATGAGAAGGATGAAAAGGAGGTCAAGCCGATCGTGGTTGAGCTTGACGGAATCGAAACCCGCATACGCCGCCTGACCCCTTATTCGGCTGACATTGTCGACGCTATCGGCTCTGCTGACGGGGAGACATTATATTATGTCGTGTCGTTCGGCGACGACTACATGCTCTACAAGCTCCCCGTAAGAGAGATGGAGCCGGAGAAGGTAGCGTCTCTCGGGGGCGCGCCCGCGAGCCTGGCGGCTTCGGCCGACGGAAAGACCATCTTCGCTATCGGCGACGGCATGAAGAAGCTCGACGGGAGCAAGCTGGAGGCAATCAAGACTTCCGGCAAGCACACCATCGACCGCGCGAAGGAGCGCGAGGCGATGTTCGACTATGTCGCCGTCGAGGAGGGGGAACGCTTCTACACCCCTGATATGCACGGCGTTGACTGGCCCGCGATGACCGCCGCCTACCGCCGCTTCCTCCCCCATATCAACAACAACTACGACTTCGCCGAGATGCTTTCCGAACTGCTCGGGGAGCTGAACGTCAGCCATACCGGTGGCCGCTACCGCCCGAGAGCCGCCTCGAACGCCGACCGCACGGCCAACCTCGGCCTCCTCTACGACCTGGCCTATACGGGCGACGGCCTGAAGGTCGACGAGGTAATCGTCGACGGGCCTTTCGACAAGGCTTCCTCCAAGATGGTTCCGGGGGCGGTGATAACCGCTGTCAACGGCACGGCCGTCACCCCCGCGACCGATACCGCGGCGCTGCTGACCGACCTGGCGGGCCGCAAGACCCTCGTCGAGTTCACCCTCCCCTCCGGCGAGAAGGTAAGCGAGGTTGTCAAGCCTGTAAGCGCCGGGACGGTTTCCGACCTGATGTACAAGAGGTGGGTGCGTAACCGCGCCGCCGACGTGGAGCGCTGGTCGGGTGGCCGCCTGGGCTACGTCCATATCGAGCAGATGGCTGACGAGTCGTTCCGCCCGATGTACGCCGACCTCTTCGGCAAGTACAACAACTGCGACGGCGTGGTTGTCGACATACGCTGGAACGGCGGAGGGCGCATGCACGAGGATATCGAGGCGCTCCTGACGGGCCAGAAGTACCTGACCCAGGTAATCCGCGGGGAGGAGACGTGCGACATGCCGTCGCGCCGCTGGAACAAGCCCTCGATTATGGTGATGGCGGAGCCTTGCTACTCCAACGCCCACGGCACCCCCTGGGTCTACAAGCACCAGAAAATCGGCAAGCTCGTAGGCATGCCGGTGCCGGGCACGATGACCTCGGTCAACTGGGTGACGCTGCAGGACCCGACGCTCGTGTTCGGAATCCCCGTGATCGGCTACCGCACCGCCGAGGGAACCTACCTCGAGAACTCGCAGCTCGAGCCTGACGTCAAGGTCGTCAACACTCCCGAGGCCCTTACCTCCGGCGAGGACCTCCAGCTCAAGACCGCCGTCGAGACCCTCCTCCGCGACATAGACTCCCGAAAATGAACCGCTGGGTAAGGAAAATAACCGCGGGGGTCGCGCTGCTCGGGTTAGCGGCGGCGGGGACGTCGTGCGGCGACGAGCCGGATACGGAAGTGTTCTTCGTCGGCGACTCCCTGGTGGAGTTCTGGGACGCGGGCCGCTCATTCCCTACGCTGCGTTTCCGCAACCTGGGGCGCGCCGGGGCAGGAATCGCGTATCTCGGCGAGCTTGGCGACCGGGTCGCCAGGCGTGAGGTTGTGCTTCTGATCGGCACGAACGACGCGTGGCAGTTCGTCTTCGATGGAGTGGAGGATTACGCCGACCGCTATATCGCCGCCGCGAGGGGGCTGAAAGCGGGGAAGATATACCTGTTCTCCGTGCTCCCGCGGTCTTTGAGCACCGATACTGATGGTCTCCGCGAGGCAATCCCCCGGTTTAACTCCGAAATCCGGGGGCGCCTTGATGAGTTCGGATGCGAGGTGGTGTACATCGATGTCTACGACAAGATGCGCGACGGCGACAGTTTCGGAATCCAGCCGGCGTTGTCGCCTGACGGTATCCACCTCAATTCATATGGTTATGAGATCCTTACCGAGGAATTATGGAAAAAGTTGAAATGACGCTCCGGCGGCTCGCGGCCGCGCTGCTGCTTTGCCTGTTCTGCTTCTGCTCCGCGAGGGGGGCTGAAAAGTGGGGCCTCGGGGCCGGAGTGCGCGACTCATATTATGTATTCGCGCAGGCATCCTACGCCGACAGCTACCTGGGCGCGGAGCACAGCGTCTACTCCTACGACGCGAAATACCAGTACTGGCGGCTCTATACCGGGAGCCGCACGACGATTCCGTATGCCGAGTTCAGCGGAAGGATTTTCTACGGGCGCACCTGGTGCGGCAACTACTGGAACGCCGGGGCGCTTCTGACGGCCCGCGCGCTCCCTCCCGGCCCGGTATCGGTTTTCGCCACCCTTAACCCCCTGTATGATTCTGGCCTTAAATACCATACCTGTTTCGCGGCCGGGGCGGCGGTAAGGATTTTCAAGCCGGTAAGCCTCAGGGCCTCCTATACTACCATCCCCGAGTTCCGCGAGAGCGAGAAGCGGGTGAGGGCCGGGGTAGAGGTGAAGGTCGGGGGACTGTCGGTTGTTCCCGAGCTGTCGATTCCGACGAATCCGACCAACCGGTCGCGCCGCCTTAGGCTCCTGATGTCCTTTTCATACCTCTTTTCCCTCGGCAGATGAATGCTCCGCGGGGGTAGGGGCGTTGGGCGAAAGGGAGTGGAATTTGGCCGTTTGGGGTTTTTGGCGTAAATTTGCGTTATAAAGGAACGCGAGGTTTCGTAACTTCGCGGTTTCGGGGCGGCCCCCTCCCGGCTCTGGGAGGCTGCCGGAAAGGCGATATAAGGCGCCCTGACTACGACTTATGGCAAGAATGAAGTTTACCCTACCCGACGACGGGCGCCCCAGGCCCGACGTGCATCCCGAAATTAAACGGACGGTGCTCGACCGCGACGACATCATGGAGTTGGTGCCTCGCCTGAAGGGGCATCCCCGCCTCGTAGACCGTCTGATTCATTTCCTGGAGCTTGACAAGGTCAACCGGCTGCATGCCCACAACGCCGACACCCCCGGTCCGGCCTTCGTGCGCGGCGCCCTGGAGGACCTGCACATAAAGCTGAAAATCGACAACGAGCGGGTGCTCGACAATCTCCCCGAAGGGCCGTTCATAACGGTCAGCAACCACCATTTCGGGGCGCTCGACGGGATAATGCTGATTGACATAATCGGTTCCCGTCGCCCTGACTTCAAGGTGATGGTCAACATGACGCTGAACTATATCAACGCCATGCGCGAGAATTTCATCGCCGTTGACCCTATGGCCTCCGACGACCCCAAGAAGCGGGCTGTCTCGATGCAGGGCATCAAGGAGGTAATCAGGAGGGTCCGCGAGGGGCATCCCGTCGGGTTCTTCCCCGCCGGGGCTGTCGGGAAGGTCAACTGGCGGATGCGGGTTCGCGACCGCCAGTGGCAGCCAAACGTCGTGCGCCTGATTGAGCAGCTTAAGGTGCCGGTGATTCCGATTTTCTTCCACGGGACGCAGTCGTGGCTGTTCAACTTCCTGGGGGTGGTGTGCTGGCAGGCCAGGACGCTTATGATGCCCCACGAGGTGTTCAACAAAATCGGGCGCACGATGAGGATTACCGTCGGCGACCCGATTCCGGTAGAGGAGCAGCAGCTCCACCAGGGCTCGCTGGAAGAGTTCGGCAAGTACCTGTATGATACGACATACTCGCTGCGCGAGTATAAAGGTTAACGGGGAAGGCCGCTCGCCTTCGGCTCGCTCCACCCGACAGTCCACGGCGGGGCGGTGCCGATACAGATTAGATAATTTAGAGAGTTAGAGATATATTGGATCAGGAAAAGATACAGCAGGCAAAGTCGCGGCTCGGGATTGTAGGCAATTCGCCGGAGCTGACGCAGGCCGTGGCGCGGGCTCTCCGCGTCGCGCCGATTGACCTGTCGGTGCTCGTTACCGGCGAAAGCGGCAGCGGCAAGGAGTTCTTTCCCAAGATTATCCATAACTATTCGCCCCGGAAGCACGCCAAATATATCGCTGTCAACTGCGGCGCGATTCCCGAAGGGACTATCGACTCCGAGCTGTTCGGCCACGAGAAGGGGGCCTTCACCGGGGCTGTCGCCTCGCGCAAGGGTTACTTCGAGGAGGCCGACGGGGGTACGATATTCCTCGACGAGGTCGCCGAACTCCCGCTGACGACCCAGGCGCGGCTGCTGCGCGTGCTTGAGAGCGGGGAGTTCATGAAGGTCGGCTCGTCGCAGGTGCAGAAGACCAATATCCGCGTCGTGGCCGCCACGAACGAGGACATGCGCCGCGCGGTGGCCGAGCGCCGTTTCCGCGAGGACCTGTACTACCGCCTGTCGACGGTTCAGATCGCGGTGCCTCCGCTCCGCGACCGCGGCACCGACATACTCCTGCTGGCCAGGAAGTTCGCGACCGACTTCGCCGACCGCTACCGCACGGCTCCCGTGGAGTTTTCGGAGGGGGCGCGGGAGGCGCTGCTGCGTTACCGGTGGCCGGGAAACGTCAGGCAGCTTAAGAACGTTGTCGAGCAGATGTCGGTCTTCGAGGCGGGGAACAGCGTCAGCCGCGAGATGCTCGAGACCTATCTCCCCCAGAGCGCCGGTAGCTACGCGCCGGTGCCTGTCGGCGCTCCCTGCGGCGAGCAACGGGAGGAGCGGGAGGAGCGCGGCTCCCACAGCTACGCCTCCGAGCGCGAGATGCTCCTGAACCTTATCCTGCGGCTCCAGCGCGAAATCGAGGAGTTGCGGGCCGAGATGCGCGAGCACCATCCGGCCCCGAAGTCGGAGCCGCTGGCGATTCCGCAGACGGCCCTGGTGAAGTACCGTCCGGCGGTCAGCGACCTGCGGGCCGGAGGGGACCCGGAGGAGCGCCCCGCTCCCGAGACGATGACCCTCGAGCAGACCGAGCGGGAGACAATCCGGCAGTCGCTCGAACGGAACCAGGGGAGGCGGAAGGCTACCGCCGCCGAGCTTAATATCTCGGAACGAACGCTTTACAGGAAAATCAAAGAATACGGGCTGGAATGAAACTCTTACGGAAAATATCGTTGCAAATGGTATTGGGGGCGCTGCTGCTGTTGGTGCCGCAGTCGTGCCGGATAAGCTACAAGCTCAACGGGGCATCGATTGACTATACCGTCTACAAGACAATCCACGTCGGCGAGTTCCCGATTCGCGCGGCGCTGGTCTACAGCCCGTTGCAGCAGACGTTCGAGAACGAGCTGCTTGACTATATCAGCCGTAACACTCGCCTGGCGACCGTCGACGGTGCCTCCGACCTGACGATGGAGGGGGAGATTACGGGCTACACCCTCACCCCGCAGGCTGTCGGAGCTGACGCGTACGCCACACAGACGCGCCTTACAATCACCGTCAGGGTGAAATATACCGATTCGAAGAAGGAGTCGAACGACATAGACCAGAGCTTCTCGGCCTACCGCGACTTCGACGCCTCGCAGATGATCACCGACGTGCAGGACGAGCTCTGCCAGCAGATTGCCAAGGAGCTTGTCGAACTGATATTCAACGCCACCCTCGGCAACTGGTAACCTGACTCTCCATGAATAACGAAAACAACGATTCGCGGGACCCGCAGCGCAAGCTGGAATCGCTCCTGGGCGGCGAGGCCGTCGACGGCGCGTTCGCCCGGGAACTCCGCGCCCGCTATCCTTATTTCACTCTTCCCGACGTGCTGATGCTCCGGCGCTCCGCCGAGGCCGGGCTTCCGATGCCCGAGGGGGAGGAGCAGAAACGGCTTCTCGCCCGGCTGGCGCTCAATTCGTGCGACCCGGCGGCTGCCGGCAGGCTCGCACGGGGCGAGGAGGGGAGCGTCGAGGGGTTCTATCCCCCGGCTCCTGAAAAAGAGACCCCGACCACGGAGAGCGCGATCGATACCTTCCTCAGCTCCTACGGCTCGCGCTCCGACGAAGAGGACGCGCTCCTGGAGAGGCTGATATTCAACCCTGTGCCGGACTACGCCCTGACGATGGAGGCCGAGGATGAGGCCGAAAACAGAGCTGCGGAGGGGGCTTCCGCCCCGGTTCCGCCGCCGGTCCCCCCTACAGCCGCCGCTCCGGCTGAGATGTCTCCGGTTCCCGAACCCGCGGCGCCGTCCCCCGTTACTCCTCCGGCTGCTCTGGCCCCTGCCCGGAAGCCTCGCGAGATTGCGGGAAGCCAGGACCTTTTGAGCGAGTCGCTGGCGAAAATCTTCATCAAAACGCGGCGCTACGACAAGGCTTATGAAATTCTTGAACGTTTAAGTTTGGAATTTCCCGAAAAAAGTCGTTACTTTGCAGACCAATTGCGGTTTCTGCGCAAGCTGATACTCATAGAGCAGCATCGCCGGAAGCAGCAGGAAAACCAATCCTAATAAGCAAACTTACAAAGCTGATTAAGCATTTTAAGGAATATCCCTGAAATATGTACACTCTGATTATCATCCTGACAGTTCTCGTTTCGATTCTCCTTATCATCGTCGTTCTCGTGCAGAAGTCGAAGGGGGGAGGCCTGTCGTCGACCTTCGCCGGCTCCAACCAGATTATGGGCGTACGCCGCACCAACGACTTCATCGAAAAGGCAACCTGGACCCTGGCCGGCATCATCTGCCTGCTGTCGATTATTTCGGTGTTCGTGATGCCGCGCAACGTGATTCAGAGCGCCGCCCGCGTGAAACCCGTAGAGGCTCCCGTAGTCAACACTGACTTCCAGACCCCCGCGGCTCCCGCCCCCGCTCCCGCCGCTCCGGCTGCCGAGGAGGCCCCCGCTGCCGAGGCTCCCGCCGAGACTCCCGCCGCCGAGTAAGCCATAACCGAGAAATAAATTTCTGTAACGCCATAATTTGAAGGGAGCGCCCGTATAAGGTGCTCCCTTGACTGCGTAATAAGAACCCCCGATATAACCAGCACCTCTGATGCCCGAAATCCTCAGAAAATATGTCGCGGCCCTGCTTGCCGCCGTAATGCAGCTCATAGCCGCCCTGTTCGGACTCACCTCCTGCGGCTCCGAGCCGGAGTTCCGAGTCCGCGGCGAGGTAGACGGGCTTGGAACGCAGAACCTCCGCGTGACCCTTTACTGCGGCGACGCCGTGCAGCAGCAGTCGGCCCAGGCGATTGACGGCAAATTCCGTTTCGAGGCCCGCGCCGAGGAGCCGGTCGCCGGAGAAATATACACGAACGCCGGGGTGCTGATGGCGCGTTTCATCGCCGACCGTGGCGACAATCTCAACCTGAAATTCTCAGCCGAAGACCCCGCGAAGTTCGAGGCGGAGGGGAACAGGGCCACGGAAGAGTTGGCGGAGTTCATGGCCGAGAACGCCGACGCTATCGCCGCCGGCGACCCCGGGACGCTGAACGCCGCGGTGGAGCGATTCGTCGGGAAGCACGCGAAGTCGCTCGCCTCCCCGCTGGTTATTTCCGCCTACTATACTCCGGAAGGGAACGAGAAGAGGCTCGGGGAGATGCTCGAACGGCTCGACCGCCGCGCCAAGCCGATGTGGATTGTCGAGCCGCTGATGCAGCCACTCCTGGCGGGAGCCGCCGCCGACACGGCCCGCATGGAGCCGATAAGGCTGTTCGAGGCTGACGGCAAGAGCGCTATGCTCCGCCCCGGCGGCTCCAAACTGCTGCTGATGGCCTTCACCGACGAGAAGAGCCGCGGCGCCGATTCGGTAGGCGCGCTGCTCGAAAAAGCGGCGAAAGAGCGCTCCGCGGCCACGCTCCGCATTGCCGACATATCGTTTGACACAGACACGGCGGCCTGGAAGAGGTCGCTCGCCGACCATCCGCTCCCCGAACGCGTCGGGAGCTACTGGGCGATCGGGGGGCCGTCGACCCCCGGAATCGAGCTGTTTGCTGTGGGGCGTGTGCCATATTTCGTCCTCGTCGATTCGACTGGGATGACCCGGTTCCGCACCCCGTCGGTTTCGGTAGCCGCCAAGAAACTGAACATCAAGCTATAACTCGATATACCACAACCTATACCATGAAAATAATATCCCGTCTTCTCCTCCTGACAGCTATTTCGTTTATCGCATCCGGCTCCGCGAAGGGCGCCGGGCTGTCGAGCCAGGATATAATGTGGCAGTCCGAGAAGGTTGCCGACTACTTTATTAAGAAATACCCCGATGTCGGAGCCAAGAGCTACGTCGGAGGGAAGGAGCGCAACAGCAAAATCTGGACCCGCGGGGTCTTCTACGAGGGGCTTCTCAACCTATGCCGCGAAGACGCGAGGGAGAAATGGCTGAGATACTGCCTTGACTGGGGAGAGTTCCACAAATGGATCAGCAGCTCCGACACGGAGGCGAAGCGCCACAACGCCGACTACCAGTGCTGCGGGCAGCCCTATCTTCAGATGTACAAGATGGATCCCCAGCCGGTGCGCATGGAGCATATCAAGATGCGCATCGACGCCATGATAGCCTCCGAGCGTATCAACTACTGGACCTGGGTCGACGCGATCCAGATGTCGATGCCCGTGATTGCCCTGCTCGGCGACATAACGGGGGACACCTCCTACTGGGAATACATGTACGACGCGTATATGTACACGCGCGACGAGCAGGGCGGCTCGAAAAAGGGGGGCGGACAGCCGCTGTTCAACACCTCTACGGGCCTCTGGTACCGCGACGCGGGGTTCGACCCTCCCTATACCGACAAGACCGAGACCGACAAGGACTGCTATTGGAGCCGCGGCAACGGATGGGCCTACATGGCGCTCGCGAGGGTGCTGCAATTCACTCCGGCCGACGAGGCTCACCGCGGGCAGTACGAGGAGGATTTCAGACTTATGAGCCGCGGGCTGCTTGACTGCCAGCGGGCCGACGGCTCCTGGAGCGTCAGCCTGGCCGCGCCGACCAACTTCGGTTCCGAAGGGAGCGAGGGGCCTGAGATGACCGGGACCGCGCTGTTCGTCGGGGGTATGGCGTGGGGTGTCCGCGAAGGACTTCTTGACGCGGAGACCTATATGCCGGCCATTGAGAAGGGTTGGGAGTCGATGGCGAAGGCCGTCCACCAGGATACCGGTTTTGTCGGCTATCTCCAGGGCACCGGCTCGAAGCCGGAGGACGGCGGCCCGATTACCTACGACTCCGTTCCCGATTTCGAGGATTTCGGCATCGGCTGCTGGCTGTGGGGAGCCGCCGAGACCCACTCCCTGGCCGCCAAACTCGAGGATGTCTCAGGCATCGAAGCGGTTTCCGCCGACAACCCGGCTGCCGCCGCTCCCCTCTATTATGACCTGCAGGGTCGTCCCGCCGCCAATCCTGTTCCCGGGCAGCTCTATATCCGCGACGGCAAGATATTGAAATTCTAACCTTCTGAGAGATGATTGTCAAGACGTACGCCGCGGCCCTGCAGGGGATTGACGCGATTCCGGTCACTATCGAGACGCTGCTCGACAGCGGGTACATGATGACGATGGTCGGGCTGCCGGACACGGCGGTAAAGGAGAGCATCGAGCGCGTTACGTCGGCAATCAATGTCAGCGGTTTCGGCTTCCCGCGCAAGAAGGTGGTAATCAACCTCGCGCCGGCGGATGTCAGGAAAGAGGGCTCGGCCTACGACCTGCCGATCGCGGTCGGAATCGTGGCGGCGGACGAGAAAATCCGCCCTGACCACCTCGGTGAGTTCCTGATGATTGGGGAGCTGTCGCTCGACGGGTCGCTGTTGCCGGTCAAGGGGGTACTCCCGATGGCGATTATGGCGCGGAAGGCGGGGTACAGGGGGATGATCGTGCCGCGGGAGAATGCCCGCGAGGCGGCGGTGGTCAACAATTTGGAAGTCTACGGCTGCGGGAACTTCGCCGAGGTGGCGGGGTTTCTGAACGATGCTGTGAGGCTTGAGCCGACGGTTGTCAATACCCGCGAGGAGTTTTCCAGGGCTTACGCGTCGTTCCCGTTCGACTTTGCCGACGTAAAGGGGCAGCAGGGGGTGAAGCGCGCGTTCGAGGTGGCTTGCGCGGGAGGGCACAATATCCTCCTGGTAGGGCCTCCGGGGTCAGGTAAGTCGATGATGGCCAAGCGCCTGCCGTCGATTCTGCCTCCTCTGACGCTCGCCGAGGCGCTGGAAACAACGAAGATTCATTCCGTGGCGGGGAAGCTGAAAGGGGGTTCGATGCTGATGACCTCCCGTCCGTTCCGCTCGCCCCACCATACGATTTCGCCCGTGGCGCTGGTCGGGGGCGGGACGAATCCGGTGCCCGGGGAGATTTCGCTGGCCCACAACGGGGTGCTTTTCCTTGACGAGTTCCCGGAATTTTCGCGGTCAGTATTAGAGGTAATGCGCCAGCCGCTGGAGGACAGGCATATAAACATCTCCCGCGCGAAATACTCGATTGACTATCCGGCGGGGTTCATGCTCGTCGCGTCGATGAACCCCTGCCCGTGCGGCTACTATAACCATCCGACGAAGGAGTGTACCTGCTCGCAGACGCAGGTGCAGCGCTATCTGAGCCGAATTTCCGGGCCGCTGCTCGACCGCATCGACCTTCAGATCGAGATTATGCCGGTGCCGTTCAAGGAGCTGCAGGAGTTGGAGGCGGGGGAAAGCTCTGACGCGATCCGGGAACGGGTTGTCCGTGCCCGCGCGATACAGGCGGAGCGCTTCGCCTCCGACCCGGCGACGCACTGCAACGCGCAGATGTCGCCGAAACAGTTGGCGATGTACGCCAGGCCGACTGACGAGGCGATGGCGATTCTCGAACGCGCGATGGTGAAATACGATATGAGCGCCCGCGCCTACGACCGTATTCTGAAGGTCGCGCGCACGATTGCCGACCTCGACGGAGCGGAAACCATCGGCCCCGCGCATATCCGCGAGGCGATTTCCTACCGGTCACTGGACCGCTCTACCTGGGGGCTGAAATAAGGCCCGCGGGGCCTTATTTCGGTTTAGAGTTTAAGGTTTAGGCCCGGCGGGGGCCGGGCTGTTTAGGAGATACTTTAGTTTAAGGGAAGAAGGGGAAAGAAAGGGGAAGAAAAGGGCGGGATAGGGAAGAATAGAGGGGAGGCCGCTCGCTTACGCTCGCTCCACAGAACGGGAACACTTACGGCTGGGGAAACAATAGGGAAAAGGAAAGATTGGCGCAGCCTGTCGGGTTGAGCGAGCTTTAGCGAGCGGCGCGCAACCGCCGAGAAAGGGGGCGCAAGCAGAAAAAGATTTATCTAAACAGCTCGGCGAAAGCCGAGCCTAAACCTTAAACTCTAAACTTTGCCCTCAAGGGCGGCGAGGGCTGCGGCGCGGTCGAGGAGGAGCTGGGCGCGGAGGGCTTCGAGGCTGGCGAAGCGGCGCTCGGATCGGAGGCGGTCGACGAAGGAGAGGGTCAGGCGGCAGTCATAAAGGTTTGTTCCTTCGGGGAGGCCGATGATATGGGCCTCGACGGAAAGGGGGGCGCCGGGGTCGTCGACGGTCGGGCGGGAGCCGATATTTACCATCGCGGGGTAGCTGAGTTCGGCTTTTGAGCTCGCCTGACGGCTCGCAACAGTAGAGGGGAAAAGGGGAGGGGCGATTGTCGCGGTCGCGGCGTAGACGCCGGGGGCGGGGAGGATGAGGGTCGAGGGGGTATGGAGGTTGGCGGTGGGGAAGCCGAGGGTGCGACCGAGGGCTTTGCCGCGGACGACGGTGCCGGTGAGGGTGTAGGGGCGGCCGAGGAGCGCGGCCGCGTCGGCTACCTCTCCGGCGGCGATGAGGCGGCGGATTTCGGAGGAGCTGACCCCTTCGCGGGCGGGGAGCTCGCGGGCCTGTATCAGCTCGATTCCGGCGTTGGCGGCGAGCTGCTTATAAGAGGCGAAATCGCCGGGAGCGTCGTGGCCGAAGCGGTTGTTGAAGCCCATGAGGAGCGCCGCGCAGTCGAAACGGCCGCGCAGCATCCCGAGGAATCCGGCGGCGGAGGTCGAGCGGAGTTTCTCGTCGAAGGGGAGCAGCAGGATTTCGTCGCCGAGGAATCCCTCGCGGCGTATGAGGGCGGCTTTCTCCAGGGGTAATGTCAGGAGGCGCGGCGCCTTGTCGGGGGCGATTACCGAGAGGGGGTGGTTGGTGAATGTTATGACGAGGGGTTTCAGGGAGCGTTCGGCAGCCTGGAGGCGCAGTTGGTCGAGTAGGTATCGGTGGCCGGAATGTACCCCGTCAAACATGCCGACGACGGCAATCCTCTGAAGGTCGTCAAACATCGGATTCGGGGATTAGGTTGATGAACCCGCGGTCCTGGGTGACGTGGGCGGCGCGGAATCCGAGGGCTTCGGCGGCGCGGCAGTTACCCGCGGAGTCGTCGAGGAAGAGGGTTTCGGCGGGGTCGAGGTTGAAGCGCGCGGCGGCTTCGAGGAATATTTTCGGGTCGGGCTTGCAGCATTTCGCCTCGAAGGAGGTAACCCATCCGTCGAAGTAGTAGGGGAGGGAATGGCCGTCCTTGTCGAACTCGCGGACGATGAAGCCGTCCCACATGATCGGGTTGGTGTTGGAGAGCATGTAGACCGGGTAGCGCTGATGGAGCTGCTCGAGCTGGCGCAGGCGCTCCACGGGGATTCCGATCAGGAAGCGCATCAGAGCGTCGTCAATCTGGCGGTCGGTGACGGGCACGGGTATCAGTCCGCGGATTTCGTCGCGGAACTGCTCCGGGGAAATCGCGCCCTCTTCGAGCTGGAGGAAGGGGCCTTTCTGGGAGAAGTCGCCGAGGAACTCTTCGGGGTCTGGCATGCCGATCTGGCGGAATGCCTCGACGCATCTTTCGCGGCGTATGTCCATAATAACGCCGCCGAGGTCGAACAGGAGGTTCTTTATCATATGGTAGTATTCTTTTTCTGAATGAGGGTCAGGCCGTCGCGGAGGGGGAGGATCACGGTCAGCAGGGAGGGGTCGGCGGCGACGGCGTCGTTGAAGCGCCGGATTCCCTCGGTCTGCGGGTCGGGTTTGACGGCGGGGTCGGCGACCTTGCCGTCCCAGAGGGTGTTGTCGGCCAGGATGAATCCGCCCGGGGTGACGAGGGGGAGCACCGCCCGGAAAGTCTCGAGGTAGCGGCGCTTGTCGGCGTCCATGAACACGAGGCCGAATGATTCCGGGGGGAGGGAGGGGAGGAAACTCTCCGAGTCGGCGATGTGGAGGGTGATTTTGCTGCCGAGGGGGGAGGAGGCGAAGAGGCGGCGGAGGCGCGGTTCCATCTCGTCGTCGATTTCGACGGTGTCGAGGGTGGAGCCTTCGGGGAGCCCTTCGGCGATGCACAGGGCGGAGTATCCGGCGTATGTTCCGATTTCGAGGGCCCGTCGGGGGGCAACCATCGCGGTAAGGAGCGTAAGGAGCCGCCCCTGCGCGTGGCCGGAACACATACGGGGGTACAGGCAGCGGAGGTTTATCTCGCGGCGCAGGGCCGCGAGGCGCTCCGGCTCGGGGGAGATATGGGCCTCTATGTAGCTTTCGAGGTTTTCGGTCATTATAGGAGGGCTTCGATGCCGAGGCGGTAGCTGTCGAGACCGAAGCCGGCGATTGTGCCGCGGCAGGCGGGGGCGATGAGGGAGGTGTGGCGGATCGGCTCGCGGGCTGCGGTGTTGGTGAGGTGTACCTCGATTACGGGGTTTTCGACGGCGCGGATGGCGTCGGCGATCGCGAGGGAGGTATGGGTGTATGCCCCGGCGTTGAGGATTATTCCCTTTGTCTCGGGGTCGAATCCGGCGCGGTGGATGGCGTCGATGATGTCCCCTTCGTGGTTGCTCTGGATATATTCGAGGTCGATTGAGGGGTAGTCGGCGGCGAGGGCCTTGAGGAAGTCCTCCATCGTGACGCGCCCGTAGACGGCGGGCTCGCGCACACCGAGGAGGTTGAGGTTCGGTCCGTTGATAATCAGAATCTTGCTCATTGTCGGAAGGGTTCGGGCTGAAGTTATTTCTTCATTTCTACCTTAAGGGTCGGGGGGAGGGTCGAGTTGCGCTCGGCCACGGCGTCGACTACCTCGCGGGCGAGGTGGATGAACTCGTGTGAGGCGACGGACTCCTCGAGGGCGATGGGTGTCCCGGAATCGCCGGCCTGTCCGACGGACATAACGAGGGGTACCTGCGCGAGGAGCCGTACATTCATCTCTTTGGCGAGCTTCGCGGCTCCCCCTTCGCCGAAGATGTAGTATTTCTCGTCGGGGTGCTTCGCGGGGGTGAACCAGGCCATGTTCTCTACGATGCCGAGAATGGGGACGTTCACCTTGTCGCCGGTGAACATCGCGATTCCCTTGCGGGCGTCGGCGAGGGCAACTTCCTGCGGGGTGCTGACAATCACGACGCCGGTGATGGCGAGGGTCTGCACGAGGGTCAGGTGGATGTCGGAGGTGCCGGGGGGCATGTCGATCACGAAATAGTCGAGCTCGCCCCAGTCGGCGTCGGTGATGAGCTGTTTCAAGGCGTTGGAGGCCATTGAACCGCGCCAGAGCACGGGCGCATCCTTGTCAACGAGGAATCCGATCGAGAGGAGCTTGACGCCGTAGCGTTCCAGTGGGATGATGAGTCCGCGGCCGTCGACCTTGTGCATGTACAGCTCGGCGTCCTCAACACCGAACATCTTGGGCATCGAGGGGCCGAAGATGTCGGCGTCGAGGAGCCCAACCTTGTAACCTTCGCGGGCGAGGGCCACGGCGAGGTTGCTGGCGATGGTTGATTTCCCGACGCCCCCCTTGCCGGAGGAGACGCCGATAATGTTCTTGACCTGGGCGAGGGGCTTGACGGCGGGCTGGGGCGCAGCCACGCGGGTCTTTACCGCGATGTTCCCCTTGATTTCGACTTCGGGGGAGATATAGGTTGCGATGGCTGTCTCGGCGGCTTTGACGATTGACTTGATGAAGGGGTCGGTGGGGCGGTCGAACAGGAGGGAGAAGGAGACCTTGTTGCCGTCGATGCGTATGTCGTCCTCCACCATTCCGGCCGAGACGATGTCCTTTCCGGAGGCGGGGTATCTGACGTTGGAGAGAGCGTCGAGTATGAGTTTGGGATACAGAGTCATTGCTGTCGTGGTTCGTTGGTTTGCATTGTTTCGAGGACGCCGCGGGAGAAGCTGCGGTATGTGTCGAGGGGGATTTCGACTTCCGGCTCGCGGAGCTGCGGCTCGGCGGCGAGGGGGAAGGCGATGTATTTGATTGACAGCCCCCTGGCGAGCCACTGCTGCTCGTAGAAGGTGCGGATTTGCATTATGTCGGGGGTTACGCCGGGAGGGAGTGGCGCTCCGGCCTCGACGGACGCGTAGAGGTCTGGGGTGTCGGCGATGAGGGGAATTCCGTTTGCGAGGGCCATTTCGCGGGTGTAGGTGTAGAGGAAGGGGGAGTCGGTCTTGAGGTTGACGGTTCCGCCCTCTTTCAAGACCTTGCGGTAGAGGTTGAGGAAGTTAGTTCCGGTCAGGCGCTTGCGGGCCTTCTTCATCTGGGGGTCGGGGAATGTGATCCATAGGCGGTCGACCTCGCCCGGGGCGAAGAAGCGGTCGAGCAGCTCGATGTTGGTGCGGATGAAGGCGGCGTTTTTCAGGCCGAGGTCGCGGGCCTGGCAGGCGCCGGTCCACATTCGCGCGCCCTTGATGTCGATTCCGATGAAGTTGCAGTCGGGGAAACGGCGGGCGAGGCCGACGGTGTATTCCCCCTTGCCGCAGCCCAGCTCGAGCACCACGGGGTTGTCGTTATGGAAGAACTCTTCTCTCCACCGGCCGCGCAGGGGGAACCCTCCGGCGGCCATGAGCTCGCCGTAGGGGGCCTGGAAGACGCAGTCGATGGTTTCCATCTCGCGGAATTTCTTTAACTTGTTTTTTCCCATAAGAGGGGGGATTAGGGGTGGGAGGACTGGGAGTTATGGGAGAGATGGGAAGACTGGGAGGGGGATTAATCCCATTCGATTACGGCGGCGGCTTCGGAGAGGGAGCAGGGGAGGGGCGGGGTCAGCTTCGCGACTTTCACGCTCCCCTGGTTGACTTCGGGATAGCGGCTTACAATTGCCTGGCGTATGCGCCAGGCGACATTCTCCAGGAGGGAGGAGGGGCGCCGCATCTGCTGCGTTATGATTTCTATTATGTCGGCGTAGTTGATTGCCATAGGGACGGTGTCGCTCTCGGCGACGCGGAGGGAGGGGTAGGTGAGGCTTACTGAAACCTCGAACTCGTTCCCTACGACGCGCTCCTGTTCTCCAACGCCGTGGTAGGCGTATATTTTCAAGCGGTTAACTTCAACTTTGCCACGAATCATAACGGAATGGATGTCAGAAAAGAGCCGGCGTCGGCACCGTTGCCGCCACAGGTCGCTAACATACTGGCAAAGTTAGTAATTTTTTCGGGGGAGAGGGGGCGCTAATGGTGCTTTTTTTGTAATTTTGCTTGTTAAACGCAGAATATTTCCGATGTATTTTTCAATATATAATATAATGCCGGTTGTATGGGTGTCGCTGGCGGTTGCCGTCCTGGCTGCCGCGTGGGTGTTCTACGCCGGCGTCAGGCGCGCGTCGCGGGTAGCGAAAGCCGCCCGCGAGGGAGCCTCCGGGGTCCCGGGAGATGAGAACCTTCCGGGGGTAACGGTCGTGGTTTACGCCCGCGACAACGCCGCCGACCTGGAGGAGATGCTCCCGGCGGTGCTCGAACAGGATTACCCGGGCCCGTGGGAGGTGCTTGTAGTCAACGACGGCAAGGACGAGGGGGTGACCGACGTTGTCAACCTTTTCTCGACCCGAATGTCGGGCCAGACGGGACGCCCCCCGCTGAAGATAACCTTCATACCCGAGGAAGCCCATAACCTTAGCCGTCAGAAACTGGCCGTCAGCCTGGGCGTGAAGGGGGCGCGTTATTCGTACCTGGTGTTCACGTCGGCGCTGTGCCGCATAGGTTCCCGTGAGTGGCTGCGCCGCATGTGCTCCCATTTCGCCTCGGGCAAGGAGGTCGTGATCGGCTGGGCGCCGATGAAGGGGCTGGAAAGCCTGACGGACCGCTACGACGAGGTCTCTACCGCGTCGATATGGCTTGACGCGGGGCTGCGGGGTAAGCCTTACCGCGGCATCGGCTACAACCTCGGTTATTCGCGCCGCCTGTTCAACGAGGCGAAGGGATTCTCCCGCTCGCTCAACCTGCGGGCTGGCGATGATGATATATTCATCAACCAGATTTCCACGCCTGAAAACACGGCGGTGGAGCTCTCGGAACAGGCGCGGGTGGAAATCGCGGCGTTCCGGCCCCACACCCGCTGGCGGCACGACCGCCTGCAACACGCGTTCACGGCCCGTTTCCTTCCCGGCGGGGCATCCCGGCTGGCGGGCTCCGCGACCCTGGCGCTGTGGCTGTGGGTGGCGGCGACTGCGACGGGGGTGGTTTTCTCGCTTCCTAACTGGATGCCGTCGTGCGTGTTCGGGGCGCTGGCGCTCGGGCTATGGATTCCGGCGTGCCGCGCGTGGAGCCGCTGCGCCGGGGCGTTGGGAGTCCGGCTGTCGGGAGCGACGCTCTGGTGGCCGATGCTGTGGCACTGGTGTAGGACGCTGGTCTACAGGCTTCTCTGCGGACGTCCTTCGCGCAACAATTATACCTGGCTGCAACGATAGGGTTGTGGTTTGATAAAGAAAGATAAAGAATTGAAGTTAAGATATATAAACAGGATATTGGCAATGGTTGCCGCGGCGCTGCTGGTTCTGGCGGTGCCGGCGGAGGGGTACGGGCGCTCCCGGAGCAAGGCGCGCACTACCCAGGTTTCTAAGAAAAAGAAGAAGTCGCGTAAGAAAAACACCCGCCGCCGCAAGAAGGGTGCGAAACGCTCTTCCGGCCCGCTGATTATCCACGGAACTACCGGGCCTATCGCCGACACCGACCCGTTTGTGACATATACGCGCCCGGCGGCGATTACCAAGGGGCTTGAGGGGCGCACAATCGCCCTCTGGCCGAGCCACGGCCGCTATTACGATAACAACGAGGACCAGTGGCGCTGGCAGCGGCCCCGTCTGTTCGGCACGGTCGAGGACCTGCTGTCGACCGGGTTCGCCATACAGTATATCGCGCCGATGCTGGAGAACGCCGGGGCGTACGTCATGATGCCCCGCGAGCGCGACCTGGGGACGGTAGAGATTATCGCCGACTACGAGGGGACCGACGACGGGGAATATTCCATCGCCAACGGGAAGCACAAATGGGAGGAGATGGAGCCGGGTACCGGCTTCGCGCTCCCGAAACGCCCGCTACGCGACGGCGACAACCCCTTCAAGGGGGGAACCGCCGACATCGTGAAGACTGTCGACGCCGACGACACGGACCACGAGAGCCTGGCGCAGTGGCGCGGCGACTTCCCGAAGCGGGGCAGTTACGCGGTCTACGCCTCCTATGCCTCGACCCCGGAAAGCGCCACCGACGCGCTGTACACGATAAACCATCTCGGAGGTTCGACGGAAGTGTCTGTCAACCAGCAGATGGGAGGCTCGACCTGGGTCTACCTCGGAACCTATGAGTTTGACAAGGGGATGGGGGATAGCCCGGCGGTAGAGCTTACCAACCGCTCCGGCGACAGGAAGGCCGTCGTCTCGGCCGACGCCGTCAAGTTCGGTGGCGGAACCGGGACAGTAGCCCGCGGACAGGCCGGCTACGAGAGTTTTTCGAGCGGCTCCCCCAGGGCCAACGAGGGGGCGCGCTACTGGCTGCAGTACAGCGGTATGCCCCCGGAGGTCTACACCCCGAACCAGGGAACGAACGACTATAAAGACGACTATATGAGCCGCGCGCTCTGGGTCAATTACCTCTCGGGTGGATCGGAGGTGCTTCCCGACAGCGCGGGGCTTAAAATCCCGGTCGACATGGCTTTCGCCTTCCATACCGACGCGGGGCTGCGCGACGACGGCACGACGGTAGGGACCCTCGGCCTGTACAGTACCGACGGGGGTAACCCGTTCGGCAACGGTACGGCCCGCTCGGCAAACGCCAAGCTCGCCGACGGGGTTGTCAACACCGTCGTGGACGACATACGGGCGCTCTACGACCCGGCCTGGAACTCCCGCTCTACGAAGGACAAGCGATACTACGAGGTACGGGAGACGAAGATTCCGGCGATGATTATCGAGGCTCTCTCCCATCAGAATTTCGAGGACATGAAGCGCGCCCTCGACCCGGAGTTCCGCTTCATCCTCAGCCGCGCGGTCTACAAGGGTATTCTGCGGTTCATGGCCGACAGATACGGAACGCCTTACGTCGTCCAGCCCCTCCCGGTAGGCTCCTTCGGCATCCGGGCGGAGGGTAGCGGGCGCTACACCCTGAGCTGGCAGCCGACCCCCGACCCCCGCGAGGCGTCGGCGCTCCCCACCTATTATATAATAGAGGAGCGTGTCGACGACGGCGGTTTCCGCCAGATTGACATTACGAGCGAGGAGAGCTATACCGTAAGGATTACCGACGACAGAATCCACAGCTACCGCGTGACGGCTGGCAACGACGGCGGGGTCTCGTTCCCCTCCGAGGCGCTGGCGCTTTACGACCGCGACGGGAAGCTGCCGGAGGTGATGATAGTCGACGGCTTCACGCGCACGTCGGCCCCTGGGTGGTTCGAGACGCTGGAATTTTCCGGCTTCGACTTCCGGGGTGAGCCCGCGGTGGCCGACGGCAAAGACATAATCATGACCGGGGAGCAGCTCGACTTCCGCCCCGGCTCGGAGTTCCGCAACAACGACTTCCCCGGCTTCGGGGCGTCGCGCGGCAACCGCGAGCGCCGCGTGACGGCGGGGAATACCCGCGACTACGCGTATATCCACGGGCAGTCCGTGAAGGCCGCCGGGATGGGGTTCGTCAGCAGTTCCGCCAAGGCGTTCGCCTCGCGGATTCCGACCTCCGGCTCCCCGCGCATCGTCGACCTGGCCCTCGGGCTTCAGAAAGAGAAAACGCTCCCCGGAGGGGCCGGGAAGCGCCACAAGACCTTCACCCCCGAGCTGCAGAACGCCCTGCTGATGCACTGCGCCATAGGGGGGAGCGTCCTGGTCAGCGGCTCGTATATCGCGACCGACCTGGAGAACAACGCCGCGACCGACTCCCTGACGCGGGAGGCGGACACGCGCTTCTGCGCCGATGTCCTGGGGTACCGCTGGCATAGCTCGGCGGTAGCCACCGGGGGTGATGTCAGCGTCGTGCCCTCGAAGTTCCCGGTATTCCGCTGGGGAAGGTACAAGTTCCGAACCACTCCCTCCGAGACCTCTTACGCGGTAACCGCCCCCGATGCCATACGTCCCGCCGGGGAGGACGCCGCGATTGTGATGCGCTACGACGAGAACGGCTTCCCCGCCGCCACCGCCATGGAGCGCCGCACGCCGCACCCCGACGGCCGCGCCTACCGCGCCGTCTGCTTCGGCTTCCCCTTCGAGAGCGTCGAGGGCGCGGAGCAGAGAGACCAGCTCATGAAGGAGGCGCTTGACTTCCTCAAGGGAGCGAAATGAAAACCATCGTGAAAAAACCTCAATACCATACAGTATGCAAACCATAGCGATCGATCCGATAATCTCGACTATCGAGCTGCGGGAAATACTTGAGAATATTTCCGACGAGTATGTGCTGATATTGGACAAGCGCAAGGAGGTAACGATACTCCCCGACGCGATCAAGCGCCTGTTGCAGATTGCCGAGGATTCCGGGGTTGCCTGGATTTACGGCGATTATATCGAGGAGCTTCCCGACGGAACTATGGAGTTTCATCCTACCTGCGACTATCTTCCCGGCTCGTTCCGCGACGATTTCGATTTCGGCGGGGTGGTACTTGCGCGCACGCAGCTTGTCAGGAACGCCCTCTGGATCTGCCCCCATTACCAGTACGCGGCGTTTTATGCCGCCAGGCTCATTATCTCGGCTGACGAGCGCGTATTCCACCTCCCGGAGGTGCTGTCGCGGGTCAGCGAGCGGCCACGGACAGAGGGAGAGGAGCAGTTTGACTACGTCGACCCCCGCAACCGCGGCGTGCAGCTCGAGATGGAGCTTGCCTTCACCGCCTACCTGCGCATGGTCGGGGCTTTCCTGCCTCCGCGCACGCGGCTGGTTGATATCGAGGCAGGCGACTTCGCCAACGAGGTCTCGGTGATAATCCCGGTAAGGAACCGCGTCAGGACGATTTCCGATGCCATACATTCCGCTCTGGAGCAAAAACTTGACAAGCCGTTCAACGTGATTGTCGTCGACAACCATTCGACCGACGGCACTTCGGAGGTTCTGTCGCGCCTGGCGGCGGAGGACTCCAGGCTGATAATAATCACTCCTGAGCGGCAGGACCTCGGAATCGGGGGGTGCTGGTGCCGGGCGGTGGAGCACCCCGAGTGCGGCCGCTACAGCGTGCAGCTCGACAGCGACGACCGCTACAAGACCGACCAGACACTCCAGAAAATCGTCGACTGCTTCCGCCGCGAGCGTTGCGCGATGGTAGTCGGCTCGTACGAGCTGACCGACTTCGACGGGAATCCGATTCCGCCGGGGCTGATTGACCATTCGGAATGGACGCAGGGTAACGGCCACAACAACGCCCTGCGTATCAACGGCTTCGGCGCTCCCCGCGCCTTCTTCACCCCGGTAATCCGCGAGGTCGGGGTCCCGAATGTAAGCTATGGCGAGGATTACGCCGTAGGAATCCGTATCACCCGGTTATACAAGATGGCGCGCATCTACGAGTCGCTGTACCTCTGCCGCCGCTGGGAGGGGAACACGGACCACCGCCTGTCGCCCCGCACGATTGTCGAGCATAACAACTACAAGGACTGGCTGCGCACCATCGCCCTGATGGCCCGCAAAAAGATGAACCGCTCATGACGGCCCGTAACGGGCTGGCCGGGGCGCACGCCCGGCAGGTCGCCGACTGGCCCCTGGCGCGGAAGAACTACGAGGCCCTGGCCGGGGTGGAGACCCGCGTGGCCCCTGTCGGAGGGTTTCCCTGGCGCGTGCAGTTCAATCCCGCGAGGGCGCTTTCCGCTTCCGCCAACATAGAGCGGAAGGCAATCGAGAGCCGTCCCTGCTTCCTGTGCGCCGCCAACCGTCCGGCCGAGCAGCGCGTCCTGGCCGAAGAGCGGGGCTACGAGGTGCTGGTCAACCCCTACCCGGTATTCCCGCTGCATTTCACGATCGCCTCCAAAAAGCATGAGCCGCAGAGCCTGGAAGGGCGCGTGGCCGACATGGTGGCCTTCGCTGAGATGATGCCGGGGATGGCGGTGTTCTACAACGGCCCTCGCTGCGGAGCCTCCGCCCCGGACCATATGCATTTCCAGGCTGTTCCCGCCGGGATGCTGCCGCTGTTCGGCGACCGGGAGGGGTTCCCCCTGAAATACCTTCGCTTTTCCGCCTCAGAGGCGCCCGCGGCTGTCGGGCGGATGCTCGCAGAAAGCGCTGAGGAACCGATGATTAACGTTTACGCCCACAAGCCGGCTGAGGAGGGAGAGACGGAGGTTGTAATTATCCCCCGCCGTGCCCACCGCCCCTCGTGCTATGGCACGGGGAAGGGACAGATGCTCGTCAGCCCCGCCGCGGTAGAGTGCGCGGGAGTGATGATCACCCCCCGGCGCGAGGATTTCGAGCGGATGGATTCCGCGACGCTGGAAGAAATATTGAAGGAGGTATGCCATGCGGAGCTGTGACAGGGAGCCGGTAATCAGCGTAGGGCTGCTCACGGCTCCGAAAATCGAGAGCCGGACCCTCCCCGACGGTACTTTCGAGATTGAGAATGTCAAAATAGGTATCGGCTTCCACTGGGAGCGCCGCGAACGCCAGCGCTTCGCCGGGAAGCTCCGAGTGATACGCGACGGGCTTATGGAGGTGGCGGTCAACGACATCCCCCTGGAGGAGTATCTCAAAAGCGTTATCTCCTCGGAAATGAACGCCGACGCGTCGGAAGCGCTTCTCAAGGCCCACGCGGTAGTATCGCGCTCCTGGCTCCTGGCCAACATACGGAAGGAGGGGGGGATCCCGGCTTACGCCTCGCCTCAGTACAGCGCGGGGAAGCCGGGGGAAGAGGAGGAGCGCGTCCGCTGGTACGACCGGGAGGACCACCGTCTCTTCGACGTCTGCGCCGACGACCACTGTCAGCGCTACCAGGGGCTGGCGAGGCAGACGAATCCTACCGCCGCGAGAGCCGTCGGGGAGACCCGCGGCGAGGTGCTGACCTTCGACGGGGCGATTTGCGACACCCGTTTCTCGAAATGCTGCGGCGGAAGGTCGGAGCTGTTCGAGAACTGCTGGGAGCCGGTCGCGCACCCCTACCTAACCTCCGTGGCCGACAACGCCGGGCCCGGAGAGAGGGATTTCTGCGACACGGACAACGCGGAGATTCTGCGGCAGGTGCTCAACAGCTATGACCGCGAGACCCCCGACTTCTACCGCTGGGAAGTCAGCTACTCCCCGGGGGAGCTGTCGGCGCTTCTGCGGCGCAAAACCGGGGTCGATTTCGGCGACATAAAGGCGCTCGAACCGCTCGAGCGCGGACTTTCGGGCCGCATTATCCGTCTGCGGGTCAGCGGCTCGCGGCGAACGATGGTAATCGGCAAGGAGCTCGAGATACGCCGGGCGCTGTCGGAGAGCCATCTTTACAGCTCGGCTTTCGACGCATCGGCTGAGAACGGGCTGTGGGTGCTCCGGGGCCGCGGGTGGGGCCACGGGGTCGGGATGTGCCAGATCGGAGCCGCCGTCATGGGCGCGAAGGGGTACGACTACCGCCGGATTCTCGCCCATTATTTTCCTAACGCTTCTCTTACAAAGATTTATGAGTGACAGCAAATCCCCCTGGTGGTGGGTCCCCTCGCTGTATTTCGCCGAGGGGCTGCCCTACATGGCTGTGATGACTATTTCCACCATAATGTACAAATGCCTGGGAATCAGTAATACGGAGCTGGCGTTCTATACGGCGTGGCTCTACCTGCCGTGGGTGATAAAGCCGTTCTGGAGCCCGTTCGTCGATATTCTGCGCACTAAGCGGTGGTGGGTCGTCGCGATGGAGTGGACGATCGGGGCGGCAATGGCCGGAATAGCCTTCGCCCTTCCAGCGCCGGGATTCTTCCAACTTACGCTCTGCGTTTTCTGGCTTATGGCGTTCGCGTCGGCGACCCACGACATCGCGGCTGACGGATTCTACATGCTCGGCCTTTCGGAACACCGGCAGAGCTATTTCGTCGGAATCCGCTCCCTCTTCTACCGCTGCTCGATGATCGTCGGGCAGGGGGGACTGGTAGTGCTTGCGGCCCTGGTCGGGAAGCGCGGCGGGAGCGAGGTTGTCGGGTGGATGATGGTTTTCGCCATCCTTTCCGCCTTCTTCTTCCTGGCGGCGCTCTACCATTCGAGCGTGCTGCCCCGTCCGGCGGCCGACCGCGACCGCCAGCCCCGCGGAGCCGCGGAGGTGGCCAGGGAGTTCGTCGAGACCTTCGCGGCGTTCTTCCGGAAGAAGGGGATTCTGGCGGCGCTGCTGTTCATGCTGCTCTACCGCCTGCCGGAGGCGCAGCTCGTCAAAATGATTTCCCCCTTCCTGCTCGACTCGGCGGAAGCCGGTGGCCTGGGGCTTACTGCTGACCAGGTTGGGCTTGTCTACGGGACAATCGGGGTGCTCGGACTGATTGTCGGGGGGATTGTCGGGGGCCTGGTAGCGGCGCGCGACGGACTGCGCCACTGGCTCCACCCTATGGCGTGGAGTATGTCGCTCACCTGCCTGACGTTTGTCTATCTCGCCGCGGCGAGGCCGGCGGAGCTGTGGCAGGTCTACGCCTGCGTGTTCGTCGAACAGCTCGGCTACGGCTTCGGGTTCACGGCTTACATGCTCTACCTGCTCTATTTCTCGGCCGGACGTTTCTCGACGGCCCATTATTCGATATGCACCGGATTCATGGCACTGGGGATGATGCTCCCGGGAATGGCAGCAGGATGGATTGTCGACACGTTCGGCTATCTTGACTTCTTCTTATGGACTATGGGATGCTGCGTGGCGACCATCGGGGTTTGCTACCTCGTGAAGGTCAACCCTGCGTTCGGACGAAAGGAAAAGGGGGCACGCTGATGAAGGATATACTTGTTGCCGACTGCGGCTCTACGAAATGCGCCTGGGCTCTGCTGCGGGCCGACGGCTCGGAAGAGCGGTTCGTAACGACGGGGGTCAACCCGGCGGTAATGGATTCCGAGGTAGTCGAATCGCTTCTCCGCGAGGGGCTTGCCGGGAGAGGCGGGGATGCCGGAAAGGTGTTTTTCTACGGTGCGGGGTGCGCCGGAGAGGGCGCGCGGCGTATGGAGGAGGTTCTCGCGAAGCTCTTTCCTGCGGCGGAGACCGAGGTCAGTTCCGACCTGTCAGGGGCGGCGCGGGCATTGTTCGTGGACGGAGAGGGGATTGCATGCATCCTCGGCACCGGCTCCAACTCGGGATATTACGACGGGAGGAAGATTGTGAGGAACGTCAGGCCGATGGGCTTCATCCTCGGCGACGAGGGTTCCGGGGCCTCGATTGGCAGAATCGTGCTGAACCAGTATTACAAGGGCTGGCTCGACGAGTCGACGCGCCGCGACTTCGAGCGGGAGTTCCCGACGCTGACCTACGACGAGGTAATCCGCCGGGTCTATCGCGAGCCGGGTGCCAACCGATTCCTCGCGTCGTTCGCGCCGTTCGCGGCGGCCCATATGGGCGACCCCCGGCTCGCCGAAAGGGTAGGGGAGGGGTTCGCCGCCTTCTTCCGCGAATCGCTGGCGGCATATCCCGCCGACCTGCCGGTAGGGTTCGTCGGCTCGCTTGCCAAGGCATTCGAGCCGCTTCTGCGGGAGCTGCTTGGCGGTCGGTCGGCAAGGTTCCTGGCCGCGCCCCTCGAGGCGCTCTCCGCATACCACCGCCGTTGAGGCGGGTTTGCGCGGGTCTTGACGGCGGGTTTGCGCGGGAGTAAATAAATGCGTAATTTCGCGGTTATGCGAGACGAAGATCCTGACTACGACATACGGAACGCCGCCGTCCAAGGGGACAGCGACCTGGAGCGCGCGCTGCGCCCGGGGCGCTTCGAGGCGTTCGCCGGGCAGGAGAAGATCGTGGAGAACCTGAAAGTGTTCGTGGCCGCGGCGCGCATGCGCGGCGAGGCGCTCGACCATCTGCTGCTCCACGGCCCTCCAGGCCTGGGAAAAACCACCCTCTCGGCGATTATCGCCAACGAGTTAGGGGTGGGATTCAAGGTTACATCCGGCCCGGTGCTCGACAAGCCGGGCGACCTGGCGGGGATTCTGACCTCGCTGGAGGAGAACGACGTGCTGTTTATCGACGAAATCCACCGCCTCAGCCCTGTCGTCGAGGAGTATCTCTACTCGGCGATGGAGGACTACCGTATCGACATCATGATCGACAAGGGGCCCGGCGCGAGGTCGGTGCAGCTTACCCTCTCCCCCTTCACGCTCGTCGGGGCCACCACCCGCAGCGGTCTGCTGACCTCCCCCCTCCGCGCCCGTTTCGGCATCAACTGCCACCTGGAATACTACGACCACGAGGTGCTGGAGCGCATCATCCTGCGCTCGGCGGGGCTGTTGGGAGTGAGATGCACCGGGGAGGCGGCCCACGAAATCGCTATGCGCTCGCGCGGGACGCCCCGTATCGCCAACGGCCTTCTGCGCCGCGTGCGCGACTTCGCCCAGGTGAAGGGTTCGGGAGCGATAGACCCCGAAATCGCCCGCTACGCCCTGGAGGCGCTGAACATCGACCGCTACGGTCTGGACGAGATTGACAACAAGATTCTCTCGACGATGATCCACAAGTTCAAGGGTGGGCCCGTCGGACTTTCGACAATCGCGACAGCCCTCGGAGAGGACCCCGGGACGATCGAGGAGGTCTATGAGCCGTTCCTGATCAAGGAGGGGTTCATCAAGCGCACGCCCCGCGGCCGCGAGGTGACCGACCTGGCGTGGATGCACCTCGGAATCTCCCGCCCCCTCTCCTCCTCTTCCCTTTTTGATTGAATAACAATGGCTTCTGTAAAAAGTCTTTTCAAGGACACGGCGATTTACGGCGTGAGCAGTATCGTCGGGAGGTTCCTGAACTGGTGCCTCGTGCCGATGTACACCTACTGCTTCGCTGCGGCGGAGTACGGTATCGTCACGAATATCTACGCCTACGTCGCCCTGGCGCTCATAATCCTGACCTACGGCATGGAGACCGGTTTCTTCCGCTTCGCCAACCACGAGCGGTGGAAGAACCCCTCGCAGGTCTACACCACGACGCTCCTCTCCCTCGGTGCCAGCTCCGTGCTGTTCATCATCGCGGCGTGCGCCCTCTCCCCCTCGATAGCCCGAGCGCTCGACTGCGGCGACCATCCGTCGTTTATCTGGATGATGGCGGTCGCGGTCGGGGTCGACGCCTATACCTCGATTCCGTTCGCCTACCTGCGCTACAAAAAGCGCCCGGTGCGCTTCGCGACCCTGAAGCTCGCCAATATCGGGCTTAATATCGGGCTGAACCTGTTTTTCATCCTGCTATGCCCCTGGCTGGCCGAAAACTGCCCCGGGACGGTCGACTGGTTTTACAACCCCTCCTTCGGAATCGGGTACATCTTCCTTGCCAACCTGATCAGCTCGCTGGTGGTGCTCCTGCTGCTCGTGCCGGAGCTGACCGCCGAGCCGTACTCTTTTTCAGGGAAGCTGTGGCGCGAGATGATACGCTACTCGTTCCCCATCCTGGTGATCGGAATCGCCGGAATCATGAACCAGACAATCGACAAAATCCTTTACCCGCTGCTTGTTACCGACCGCGCGGCGGCGATGGAGGGGCTGGGAATCTACGGGGCGAACTACAAGATCGCGATTGTGATGGTGATGTTCACCCAGGCGTTCCGCTTCGCTTTCGAGCCGTTTATCTTCGCCCAGAACCGGGAGGCCGACAAGCGGGAGAGCAACGCGTCGTACCGCCGGGCGATGGACTGGTTCGTGATCGCGGGGCTGTTCATCTTCCTCGGGGTGATGTTCTACCTCCCGGTGCTCAAATACTTCATCTCCCCGGCCTATTTCTCCGGGCTGCGGGTGGTGCCGGTTATCATGATGGCGGAGCTGTTCTTCGGCGTCTTCTATAACCTGTCGCTCTGGTACAAGCTGACCGACAAGACGATATGGGGCACCTGGTTCTCGCTTTTCGGCCTGGCAGTGACGCTTGCGCTGAACATCCTGTTCGTGCCCCGCTACGGGTACATGGCCTGCGCCTGGGCGGCGTTCGCCTGCTACGGGTCGATGATGCTCGCGAGCTACTTCGTCGGGCAGGTCAAGCACCCCGTCGGCTACGACATACCCCGCATCCTGGGCTACTTCGCGGTGGCGATGGCCCTCTACGGGGTCTCCGTCGTCAGCGCTACCGGCAACAACTTCGTCGACTTCGCCGCCCGTGCCGCCCTGCTGCTGGTCTACGGCGCCGTCGTATGGCGCGCCGAGCTGCGCCCGCGCCGGAAGCTCCCCGCGGCGTGACGCGGCCCCCTTCCCCCGCTCCCCGTTGAGCCAAAGCAACGTTTTTTAATTACTCTTATATTGCTTTTTGGCGCGGAAATCACTAACTTTGCGCGCAAAATAAGGAAACATATCAAACAACCATAACTGCTCTAAAAAGCAACCATCTACAAAGATTATGAAAATCGAAAAAATCATCGGTCGCGAAGTCCTCGACTCGCGCGGCAACCCCACCGTTGAAGTTGACGTGATTCTTGAAAGCGGCGCACGCGGCCGCGCTTCCGTTCCCTCCGGCGCTTCTACCGGCGTGAACGAGGCCCTCGAACTCCGCGACGGCGACAAGAACCGCTACATGGGCAAGGGTGTCCTCAAGGCTGTGGCCAACGTAAACGGCCCCATCGCCGACGCCCTCAAGGGCATGAGCGCCCTCGACCAGATCGCCATCGACGAGACCATGCTCAAACTCGACGGAACCGACACCAAGTCGAACCTCGGCGCTAACGCCATCCTCGGCGTCTCCCTCGCCGTTGCCAAGGCCGCTGCCGACTACCTCGACCTTCCCCTCTACAAATATATCGGCGGATGCAACACCTACTGCCTCCCCGTGCCGATGATGAACATCATCAACGGCGGCGCTCACTCCGACGCCCCCATCTGCTTCCAGGAGTTCATGATCCGTCCCATCGGCGCCGATTCCTTCCACGAAGGTATCCGCATGGGCACCGAGGTGTTCCACAACCTTAAGAAGGTCCTCAAGGAGCGCAACCTCTCGACCGCTGTCGGCGACGAAGGCGGCTTCGCCCCCAACCTCGACGGCACCGAGGACGCTCTCCAGGTTATCATCAAGGCTATCGAGCTCGCAGGCTACGTTCCCGGTAAGGACGTTACCATCGGCCTCGACTGCGCTTCCTCCGAGTTCTACAAGGACGGCGTTTACGACTACACCTGGAAACAGGGCGAAAACGCTCCCAAGCTCACCTCCGAGCAGCAGGCACAGTTCCTCAAGGACCTCGTTGAGAAATACCCCATCGACTCCATCGAGGACGGTATGGCCGAAAACGACTGGGAAGGCTGGAAGATTCTGACCGACCTGATCGGCAACCGCTGCCAGCTCGTCGGCGACGACCTCTTCGTTACCAACGTCAAGTACCTCCAGCGCGGTATCAACGAAGGATGCGCTAACTCCATCCTCGTGAAGGTTAACCAGATCGGCTCCCTGACCGAGACCCTCCGCGCCGTAGAACTCGCGCAGCGCAACGGCTACACCGCCGTCATCTCCCACCGTTCCGGCGAAACCGAGGACGCAACCATCGCCGACATCGCCGTGGCTACCAACGCCGGGCAGATCAAGACCGGTTCCGCTTCCCGTTCCGACCGCATGGCCAAGTACAACCAGCTCCTCCGCATCGAGGAAGAGCTCGGCGCTGCCGCCGCCTACGGCTACGGCAAGAAGACCAAGCGTCCCGAATAAACCCCTTCCAAGGAAATACCCTCCTGTAACAAGGAAATACTATCCTATAACAAGGAAAGACTATCCTATAAATAGAAAAGCGCGCCCCTCCGGCGCGCTTTTCCTTTATATAAAGGCCGCTTTTTCTCCGCCCTGTACTGTGGCGAGCCGTAAGGCGAGCAATCCCCTCCCGGCTCCCGCTATGCAGCCTTTCAGGCCCTCTCCTGGCCTGATGGGCATAAAAAAAACGAGGAGCTACTATCACAGCAGCTTCTCGCTAAATAATAAACCAATCATTATCACATTTCTTGCAATGGAAAAAGTAATTTTGCTATGTACTATTAAAACACGGCTCCCCTGAAAAAGTTCTAGCCTGTTGCGAAAAATTATCATCTTTTTCTCCAATTATTTTGCCTTTGCCCTCCAATACGCAGATTTTCAGCTTGATAAATCTTTAAGAATTTCTCAAAAAAATTTCCATCTTCCCCGTCCTTCCCCTCTTTTGTCCCCTTTTTGTGACAGCCCCCTTCTTCTCCCCTTCCGTTTCCGCCGTCGTTTTTCCTCCTTTCTATGAGGTTTCCGCCATCGTTTTTCCCGCGGCCCGTCAGTTTCCGCCAGGCGAAAGTGTCCCCGTTCTGTGAAGCGAGCGTAAGCGAGCGGCCTCCCCTGTTTTTCCCCAGGGGGGCCTCCGCGGGGCCTTTTCCAGGCCTTCCCAGGGCTGTTTTCGCAAAATTATGTTAAAATCGGGAATTTTCCGGGGAAATATTTTGGAGGTTCGGGAAAAGCGCGTAACTTCGCGGTCGCTTTCGGGAAGGAAGGGCGGCGGAGGCCGTCCGGGACCGCCCGGGAGGGCGCCCGGCCGAGCCGCGGAGCCGTTCCCGCGGGACTGACCGCCGGAAGCCACGAAAAAAAGTTTCGAAAAAACTCCGAAAAAATTTGGAGGTTCCGGGAAAAGCCCGTAACTTTGCAAAGTTTTTCGGCGCTTCCGGAAGAAAGAGTTCCGGCGGCAACCCGGAGAGAACATTGAAAGAATTGCAATAGACAAGTTTGAGAGTAGTACAAGAGCTAACGTCCGAGAGGCGCCCCTCCGGGGCGGCGGTCGGACGAGCTTCCGGAAATTCCGAAGAGTACGAAACAGGAAACAGCGATAGTCCGTCATCCGGCGGCCGCGGAGCAGACGCTTCCCCGAGGGCTTTCTAAACAACATTTCTGAAAAGAAAGAAAACAAGATAGCAACAACGAAGAGTTTGATCCTGGCTCAGGATGAACGCTAGCGACAGGCTTAACACATGCAAGTCGAGGGGCAGCGG